>CEAK01004569.1_pt1 | contig 28714 bp, 41 predicted proteins | sample 480681 | NCBI WGS metagenome assembly CEAK01 (sample SAMEA3182071, study PRJEB8094) | gut metagenome | biome: human; feature: gut; material: Stool; isolation source: human stools | place: Canada | collected 2011-12-06 | reverse complement strand
CCACCTCCCGTTAGTTCTGGGAGACGATCCGACCATCTTCGATACGGATAATGCGGTCTGCCATCTGCGCAATTTCTTCGTTGTGAGTGATCATTACGATTGTCTGGGCGAACTTTTGACTGGTGACTTTCAAAAGGCTCAATACATCCTGGCTGGTTTTGGAATCCAGATTGCCGGTGGGTTCATCTGCCAGAATGATAGCGGGTGCTGCCGCCAGCGCACGGGCAATGGCTACCCGCTGCTGTTGACCGCCTGAGAGCTGATTGGGCAGCGCATCCAGACGATCATCCAGCCCAAGTGTCTGTACAATCTGCTGTACGAAATCCTTATTGACCTTGCCACCGTCCAGCTCAATGGGTAGAACAATATTTTCATACACATTCAGCACCGGAACAAGATTATATGCTTGGAACACAAAGCCGATTTTCCTGCGACGGAAGATGGTCAGCGCTTCCTCCTTCAGGGAGAAAATATCCTGTCCGTCCACCATGACCGTGCCACTTGTAGGGCGATCCAGCCCGCCCAGCATGTGCAGCAGCGTGGATTTGCCGGAGCCGGATGTGCCGACAATTGCAACAAATTCGCCCTTCTTTACACTTAAATCAACTCCATCCAACGCATGAACTGCGTTATTGCCGGAGCCATAAATCTTTTTCAGGTTTTTTGCCTGTAAAACTTCCATAAATGAGTACCTCCATGAAAAAATCTGTATGTATGAAAGGAAATGATCCTTTGATACATACAGATTATCGCATAGGAATCTTTCCACATTCTTTCCGGCGGAAAATGAAATCTAACAGTTTTGATAGAATTGTTGTTATTTCGGCAGAAATATGGAAAACGTACTTCCTTTTCCCGGAACGGAAGCAACCTTGATATAACCGCCCTCGCCGGATATGATCTGTCGGGCAAGGTATAAGCCGATGCCCACACCTTCTTGTTTCTGCACACTATTTGAGCGGTAAAAGCGAGCAAATATCTTCGCTTGCTCACTTTCCGGGATGCCTGAACCGGTATCCGATATATCGATCCTTGCAAACATTTCATAGCTTACGGCAGAAATAGTAATGGTGCCATGCTCTGTATATTTGATGGCGTTGTCTACGATATTAGCCAGCGCTTCCGCTGTCCATTTGAAGTCGAATACAGCAAAAGCATCGGTATCTTGCAGTCGCAAAGACAATCCTTTTTCAGAAGCCTTGGCAGTATATTGTTCTACTACGCTTTCAAGCAGCGGCTGCAGCGCTGCTTGCTGAGGGGAGAGTGAAATGATCCCGTTTTCCAGTCTGGAAAGCTTTACGAGAGAATTGATCAGAAATCGCAGCTTTTCCGATTGTTTGTACAGCGCCTCCACATTTGCCTTCGCCGATGCAGGCAGAGTTTCCTCCTTCAGAAGCTCGCTGTATAACAGCAGGTTTGCAATCGGCGTTTTCGTCTGGTGGGAAATGTCTGCAATCAAGGTTTTGATTTTGTCTTTTTCCTGCGCTATATTTTGAGAAGATGCTTCTGCTGCGGAAAGATAGTGCGCAAACTTCGTTTCCAATGCAGACAGCTGGCTTTCATCAAAATTGTTTTCAGAAAAGGAGCCGGTCATGGCAGCGTCTAGCATCCTTTCGATTTCTTCCATCGTTTTTCTGGCCTTTCTCCGCTCCCATAACACAACAGCTGCCGCCGCCAGAAAACACAGCAGTATGATCACAATGCCGGTTTTATTCATCTTTTGTCACCCAGCTATAACCGATTCCATAGACGGTTTTAATATATTTCTGTGCACCAAGCTTATCCCTCAGACGCTTGATCGTAACAGACAAAGCATTTTCATCCACATATTCTGCGCCATCTGTCCAGATCCGGTCTACAAGGTCTCCACGGGTCATGGTTCGGCCTCGGTTTTCAACAAGCAGACGCAGTAATTTTTGTTCGGTTTTGCTCAATTCCACTTTTGAATCTGCCACATAAAAGGTCATAGCCTCAAAGTCAAAGTGAAATAGATCCATATGGAACGGCGCATTTTTATGGTTTGACGCTTGCTTTCGCAGTTGGGTATTCACCCTTGCCCGCAAAACCGAAAGAGAAAAGGGCTTGGTAATATAATCATCAGCGCCTCTCTCCAGTCCGTCTACGATATCCAGATCGGTGTCATTGGCAGTCAGCAGAATAACAGGAATCCCGGGCGTGTTTTCCTTGATCTCCCGGAGCAGCTCAAGCCCACTGCCATCCGGCAGATTGATATCCAGCAGAACCAGGGATACACTCCCGCAAAGCAATTGTTCTCTTGCCGCTTTTAGATCATGGCAGGATATAATCTGACGGTCATCTGCTTTCAGCGCTTTGCATAAGCCTTGATTCAAACCGATATCATCTTCAACAATCAGTAATTGCTCCATGTATCTCACTCCCTCGTTATTCAAAGGCCACCATTATTTCCTTGGGTAATTTTTCGTTCTCACAGTTCAGAAGATAGGCGATTGCTCTGCTTGCAAATTTGTTCGTTTTCACTGTATCCCAATCGGCAAGCAAAATGACCTCTGCCTTGCCGTTCTCAAAATCTAATGATATTTCGCCCCATTCGCCGTCGCAGTCTGCCTGATATTCGTAGATTGCGGCGGCGATTTTCTTTTTTCGCTTGGTCTTGGATTTCTGTTTTAGCCGGACTGCATGGATTGCGCCCTCGGCAACCAAAAATTCCGTCAACTTGTCCACTGCTTTTCGGTAGGCTCGTTCTGCACCGCTGGCTGTACTGCCCTCAAACATAACCGCCAGTTCTTCAAAGGTGGGGCGGTCTTTCCATGAGCTGACACGCCCACAGGTCATGCAAATTGCTAATCGTTTTTCGAGCAAGGTCTGTTCCCGGTAATTCAGTTTCTCAAATGCCCGCTGCACCTTTTCTGCCTGTATGCCGTTCCAGAGGATATCGGTATAGTTCCAGCTATCGTCAAGGGCTACATCCTCGCCTGTTTCTTCGCCGTCCTCGTCTGTGACATAGAAAGGCTGCTGATTGCGGATACCTCGCACAACTTTCAGATAGTTTTCGGCAAGAGCAAGATCACAGTTGTATTTCTTGGAAAACTCGTTGACCGCATCCTTGGTATTGTGGTACAGCCAAGCCATTGACCGCACCATTTTGTAATTAGTCAGAGAGGATACCGACCATTTTTCTTCGCCCATGCGAAAACGGAGCATAGCATCCCGGATGAACGGATAGATGTATGTAGCATACTCTGCGCCCTTGGTAAGGTCATAATCCATCAGTTTTTGGAGCATTTGTTCCCGGCAGGAGAGCTTTATATCTATAAATCGGTCTGTGTCGTACAAATCGCCGCCATCCACACCGAGAAAGTCTTTGATGCGCTTGTTAAGCTGCGGCTCGTAGTGGTGTAGGAAGAATGAGAAATGTATCAAATTCTTTTCCTGCAAGGCAGACAGGATATATTCGTTCAGACTGCCTACCTTTGGCGGCTCAGGTTCCAGTTGGAAGATGCGCTCTGCCACATAGGGAATGATACCATCACCGTGCGGATTGACTTGGTGTTTCGGTATGTATCCGGTCATATTCCATGTAAAATCACTCAGCATAGCGCACCTCCCTTCTCATTTCTATAAGAATCCCTTAAGACATTCTTTCATAAAAAGCATGAAGTATTTCTGCCAATTCCTGCGGTGATTCAATATTAACTTCATGTCCGGCACCAATAATCGTTTTTAATTCCACGTTCTTAAGCAATTCTGCCAATTCAATAGAAGCATTTTTATTCGCAGTATCTTTCTCGCCATATAACAATAGTGTAGGGCATGATATTTTGTGCAGAGAGTTGTTAAAGTCCAACTCCATCATGGTTTCGCATAGAAGTAAGAAATCAGCTTTTCTAAATCCCATTTGTTGAAACATGGATTTAGGCATAAATCTAAAGAGAAGATTTTGAAATTTCAGAAGCTTCTTGGGCATTTTATATTGTGTGGCGATAAGCACCAAGGAGCGAACTTTTTTCGGATATTGTATAGCATAGTTCAGAGCTAATACGCCCCCAAGCGATAAACCGCACAAATCAATAGGCTCATCATATTGATTGCAGTAATCTGAAAATGCAGCATATAGATTATCATAGGTCACTTCTTTGCTATGAACTAAATCAGGAAGATTCGGACACAAGCTGTAATCAGTAGTTTGCAAAATATCTATTGTTTTTGTCCAACTGTCAGATGTTTGTCCTAATCCATGCACATATATTTGTTTCATATTGTTCCCCCACTAAATATGTATCTTAGCTTCTGCAAGCAAAGCAGCCTGTTCCATTTCTTTTTCATAAGCTCCTTTGGCATAAGCAACATCACTTTTTGCCCGGAGTTCTTTATCTTTTGCCAGTTTCTTCATGACCTCCGCAAGGTCAGCGTCCAGAGTACCACGCTTTACATAGCGATTTATGGTGTTCAGCCTCTTTTCATATATCTGGATAATCGGATGATCGTCTGCAAGCTCTCGCTGTTCTCTGCCTTTTAGATTGCCGATCTGCCGGCAAGTGCGGTGCAGCTTGTCCCCCGGTGCATAGCCGCCGCAGTATTTGGTGTGCCTTGCGTTGGTGGTGAGGAACCACTTGCCGCAGATTTTGCATTTTTTCGGGGCATGACCAACACATAAGCCCTCAAAAAGATCAGACCGGAACATCCCTACAAAGGATACATAGTGCATCCGCTTGACCAGCTTCGCAACTTTTTCGCCGGGACGGATGACCGATATATACTGAACGGAATTGTTCAGGGTAGACATCCAGGCATTGCCCTCTGTGATAGAAAACTCCGGTGGGAAATAGGTGCCGAACATTTTCGCAAAGCCCTCTGCGGTGCGGTCTGCTTCGTTTCCGTCCGATTGTTCTGCAAAATCAAGCATCGCCTTTTGGTATTCCTCAAGGGAGTAAGCCAGATGCCCGCATACAGCGGTATAGCGCTGGAGCATCACCGCATCAGCATATTTCGGAACTTCTTCGAACGGTAAAGAATTGGTTACGGCTTTTATGGCGAACTCCACATATTTCAGAGCATTGTCCGCAGTAAAGACCCTTTCTATTCGTTCCCGGTGCTTTGGTATATCCATATAGGAGAACGGCGGCGTTTTGCTGAGAATCTCTAACATTGTCAATGCAGCTTCCTTTGCCATTGGAAAGAGTGCAGAAGTATCCTGTCCGGCATTCAGCATCCCGAGCAGCAGATTGATTTTCTCGCATTGCTCGTTCATTTTTGTAATAGTATCCGCAGGAACATTCAGTGCATCACAGGCAAGCGTGCCGACAGGGAATGTTTTGCCCTCATATATGACCGTATCCTGCCAGAAGTCCAATGTCATCAATTCTTGGTTCATGCTTACCTCCTGTCCTGTTTTTTCACTTTCTTAATTGTATCATGCTAATGTAAAGAAATCTACATCTATCAATAAGTTGTCCTGTTTTTTGAAACGGAGTTGTCCTCCGATTAGCCTGTTTTTTGAGAAATCCGTCATAACCATAATAGAAGGAGCGAAGCACCTGCCAATCACTGCGGGTGCTTCGTGCTTTCCAGAATATTATGAACGGAGGGTTTTTTATGACAATCTATGGAACCATCAAAGCGGCAATCAGTGTCAAGCAAGCCGCCGAACACTACGGGCTGAAAGTCAACCGAAACGGTATGGCTTGCTGCCCGTTCCACAATGACAGGCATCCGAGCTTGAAGCTGAATGAGGACTATTTCTTCTGCTTCGGCTGTGGAGCAAAGGGAGATGTGATCGACCTTGTGGCAAGGTTGTTCAATATGAGCAGCTATGAAGCAGCGCAAAAGCTGGCTTCGGACTTCGGACTTGACCCGAAACCGCCCACTGTCGCAGCTATGGTCAAGCCAAAGCGTCCTTATATCCGTCAGTTCCGGGAGGATGAAATGCTGTGTTTCCGGGTGCTGACGGATTATCTGCATCTGCTGGAAGATTGGAAAGTGCGGTATGCACCCAAAACACCGGAGGAGGCTCTGGATGATCGTTTTGTGGAAGCCTGCCAGATGCACTGTCCTATCGAATATATGGCAGATGTGCTGACCGTGGGTGATCTGGAAGAGCGGGTGGCATTGGTGGACGAGCTGATGAAGGAGGGAAAAATTACTTTTCTGCAAGAGTACATCACACGAAAGAAAAAGGAGGTGGCGCACCATGGCGAAGAACCGGAAAACGCCTGATATGAATTTGCCTGTCTGGTTTGATGGGCAGAACATCAACGAAGCTCTGTTTTGTGAAGAATTTCTGCATGAGCGCAGAATCATCTTCGCAAACGGAGCTTTTTTTACGCCCGATGGTCGAGTGACGGACGATCTCCCACTGCGTGGGGAGATTTACGACAAGCTGAAATTCTGTGCCGTGAACAACATCCCCCGGAAGATCACCAACATTCTGGAAGTGCTGAAACTGGAAGCGCAAGTGCCTGACTTCCCACCGGAGCAGGATCGCATCCATGTGTTCAACGGTACGCTGCTATTGAACGGCACATTTACCGAGGGCAGACCGGCTATCGTGCGAAGCCGTCTGCCTGTTGTCTACAATCCCGATGCTCCTGCGCCCGTGATCTGGCTGAACTTTTTGAATGGACTGCTCCATGCGGAAGACATTCCCACCTTGCAGGAGTTTATCGGTTATTGCCTGATCCCCTCCAACAAAGGACAGCGCATGATGGTGATTAAGGGCAACGGTGGCGAGGGTAAATCCCAAATCGGTGCGGTGCTTTCGGCTATCTTTGGCACAAACATGAAGGACGGCAGCATCGGCAAGATTTCTGAAAACCGCTTTGCCCGTGCCGATCTGGAGCACATCCTGCTGTGCGTAGATGATGATATGCGGATGGAAGCTCTGCGCCAGACCAACTATGTAAAATCCATCGTGACAGCACAAGGCAAGATGGATTTGGAACGTAAAGGCAAGCAGAGTTATCAGGGCTGGATGTTCGCCCGGCTGCTGGCATTCAGTAACGGTGATCTGCAAGCCCTGTATGACCGCAGTGACGGATTTTATCGCAGACAGCTTGTGCTGACCACCAAGGAAAAGCCGGTGGACAGAGCTGACGATCCTGATCTTGCAGAGAAGATGAAAGCTGAAGCCGAGGGTATCTTCCTGTGGGCATTTGAAGGCTTGCAGCGGCTTGTTGCCAACAACTTTAAGTTTACGGAGAGTGACCGTATCCGGGAAAACCGGGAAGCGGTCAAACGTGACAACAACAATATCTTTGATTTCATGGATTCCGAGGGATACATCCGGCGTAAAGCGGATGCGTCCATCAGCTCCAAGGATTTCTATGAAATCTATCGGATGTGGTGCGAGGAAAATTCTCTTGCTCCGCTGAAAGCCCGCAGCTTCAGCGACGCCATGATTGCCAATGCCAAGAAATTCAATCTGGAGCATTGCAACAACATCACCAACTCAGCCGGACGGCGGGTGTGGGGATTCATGGGAGTGGAAGCCATTGCACGACCTCATATAAATGGGTTTTACGGAGATTCGCCGTGTACGTACGTACCGGAGGACATTCCGGAGGAATGGCGGCAGGTCGAGTAAATCCCATTGCTGGTATGTATGTACGCAGCAAAAGAGCGTAAAACGCTTGTTATAGAAACAGCACACATCCTCTCGTTCGGGCTGTTTCTATGTCCACAGGCGTTTGAAAAAGTGTCTGTGGACACCGACTGCAAGAGGAAGTTGACACAGAACAGCTTCATGCAGACGGGCTGACCATGGGAAAAGGCGCAGACATTTTCGCCTTGGTCAGCAGAGGTCACCGCAGTGACCGCATTCCCCCTCGGGAGAGCCCTCGGAGAGCCCACGGCACTTTGCAGCCAGTATGGATGAAAGTGTCATAGTGGGTTATTACACTTTGAAAAAGTGCCGTTCTCCAGCCTTCCGCTGTCTGCAAATCTCAAAGAAAGGAAAAATCCAATGGCAAGAAATGATGGAATAGACCGTACCGTAGCCAGAAATCAGGACTTGGAAACACCGGCTGATGTGGCGAAGGTACAGGAACACAATGAGCGTGAAAAGGACAGCTACAGCAATCAGGACATCGTGCCGGAACGTACTGCGCTGAATGTTCACTTCAAGTCTCCCACTGACGATTATGTAAAAATGTTCGAGCAGATGGAACAGGATGGCGTGATCTCCACCAGAGGTCTGAAACCGGATGCCGTCAAATACGGTGAGTTGATCTTTGATGTGAACTCTGCTTACTTCTACAATCACGGCGGCTATGAATTTGCAAAACAGTTTTATGCCGATGCCTATAAAGCCGCCGTGGAGATCGTAGGCGGTGAGCAGTATATCCTATCCGCTGTGATGCACGCCGACGAGCGCAACCAGGCAATGTCCGAAGCTCTGGGCGAAGATGTGTACCACTACCACCTTCATGTGGTTTATATCCCGGTGGTAGAGAAGCAAATTCTGTGGTCGAAGCGATGTAAGGATGAATCCCTCCGGGGAACGGTAAAGGAAACGATCACGCAGGTCAGCCGCAGTAAAAAATGGGAGTCCAAGCCGGTGCTTGACAAGGATGGTAATCCAATGTTGAACGCAAAAGGAAAAAAGATTTTGAAGTCGTCCTACAGTGTGTTGCAGGATGACTTTTTTCATTTCATGCGAAATGCCGGATATACCGATGTGGAGCGTGGAGAGCGTGGCAGTACAGAGGAACATCTGACTGTGACCCAGTTCAAGGTGCAGGCAGAACAGCAGCGCTTGGAAGCTGTGACCGGGCAGGTGGCACAGGCGAAGCGGGGGTTGGAGAATGCCAAAGCTGCCACGGAGAAACAGAAAAAGAAACTGGAAGCTCTGCAAAAGGAAACCAAAACAGCAAAGACCGTTGCTCTGACGGTGCAGGAGATTGAAACGATGGGAAAGAAAGCCACATTCGGAAATAATATCACGCTGACACCGGATGAATGCGACACGCTCAAACGCTATGCGGTCAACGGCATTATCGCCAATGCTGACAACAAGCGCTTGAAGGAGAAACTGGCTTCCGCTGAAAAGACGGTTTCCATCTGGAAACAGCGGTATGAAGCAGTAAGCGAAAAATATATGGAACTGAAACAGAAAGCCCAGCCTTTTCTGGATGCACTGGAAATTGCATCCGAAAGGGTTCGGGCTTTTATCAATTCTATCCTCATCAGAGGAAAGGAAACGCAGGAACACAAACACCCTGCCCAGAAGCGTGGACAGGATATGGAACTTTGATGGAGGAATTGCCTATTGAAGAAATATTATGAGGAAGCGAAATATAATGCGGCATTTGACCGCTGTGTGGATGTTATGAGCCAGATGCTCCAGAAGTACGGGCATCAGGTTTTGGATAAATTAGAGCAGGATACTCCACAAACGGTGGAGTGTTCCAAGGATGATAAGCAAGCGCAGCCTTTGACGGATAAGGCTGCGTAAAAATTTACAATTTACACGTTGCGTACTTGTTGCGGCTATGCTATAATATGTACGCAACGTGTATTTTTGCTTTTTTGGAGAAAAGACGAATGGATTGTAAAAACAGAATTATTAAGTTGCGTGAAAGCACAGGACTGAACCGGAAAGATTTTTGCAAGCTCGTCCATATTCCTTACCGGACTATGACCGAGTGGGAATTGGACAACCGCCATGCACCGGATTATGTGCTTAGACTTTTGGAGTATTATATCCGCAACGAGGGATTGATGGTAAAAGAAATGAGCGAAGGAGGTAGCGATTCTGAAAAAGAAGCAACTTAAATGTTATCTATATACGAGAGTGTCCACCTCCATGCAGGTAGACGGATACAGCTTGGATGCCCAGCGGGACAAGTTGCGGAAGTATGCGGCATACGAGGATATGGTCGTTGCCGGGGAGTATTCTGACGAAGGATTTTCCGGCAAGAACATCCAAGGGAGGCAGGAGTTTCAACGGATGCTGAACGACATCCAGGACTGCAAAGACGGCGTTTCCTATGTGCTTGTCTTTAAGCTCTCCAGATTTGGCAGAAATGCAGCCGATGTTCTGAACTCTTTGCAGCTCATGCAGGATTTTGGTGTCAACCTGATTTGCGTGGAGGATGGCATTGACAGCTCCAAGGATGCCGGAAAGCTGATGATCTCTGTGCTGTCTGCGGTGGCAGAGATTGAGCGAGAAAATATCCGCACACAGACAATGGCAGGACGGGAGCAAAAGGCTCGTGAAGGCAAATGGAACGGCGGTTTCGCTCCCTATGGATACAAACTGGAAAACGGAAACCTTGTCATTGCAGAGGATGAAGTGGAAGTTATCCGAGTAATCTATGATCGTTATATTCATACAAACGAGGGTGTTGCAGGAGTTGCAAAATATCTGAACCGCAATGGTTATGTAAAGAAACTAAGACAGAATAATACCATTCCGGGATTTTCAAGAGATTTTGTGAAAAATGTATTGTACAATCCTGTTTATATGGGAAAGATTGCTTACGGCAGACGAAGAACTGAAAAGAAACAGGGTACAAGAAACGAGATTCACGTGGTTGAGCAGTCGGAGTTTCCGGTTTATGAAGGACAGCACGAAGCTATCATTTCTGAAGAGGATTGGTATCTGGCACAGGAAAAGCGCAAGATCAATTCCTTTAAGCGGGAAAAGGTCAACAATCCAGACCACGCACACATCCTGTCCGGTATCTTGAAATGCCCATGCTGCGGAAAGAGTATGTACGGCAATATTGCCAAGGCTCATAGCAAGGACAAGAAAACACGGTATTATTACTACTGCAAAAATACAGTTACGCCGACAGGGCATGAGTGCAGTTTCCGGCTGAATATCGAACAGACAGAGATCAACAAATTTGTGGCGAAGATTATTTCCGCTATGGTCAACAATCCCCGATTTGTAGAAGCAATTCAAGCGAAAATCGGAACAGCGGTTGATACAGAGGATATGGAAAAGCAGATCGCCGTCCTGCAAGGGCAGCTAAAGCAAGCCTTTGGAACGAAAAGCCGCTTGGAGCGTCAGATGGATACCTTGGACATCAACGATGCCCACTATGACAGAAAGATTTTGGACTTGCAACGCCGCTATGATGAGCAGTATGATACGATAGAGGAAATCGAAGTTCAGATTGGCGAATTGCAAAGTCAGATACGCAGTATCCAGCAGGAGAAAATATCCGGCGATAACATTTATCGGCTCTTACTGGCATTTGATGAAGTCTACCATTCCGCAACAGAAGCGGAACAGAAAGAGTTTATGAAAGCCTTTATCGAGCGAATTGAGATGTTCCCGGAAAAGAGAAAAGACGGAAGCTGGATAAAGAAGATTGTATTCAATTTCCCTGTGCCTGTTGATGGCGAGGAAGTGAAAGAACTTCCCTTGGAAACTGAAACAACCGTCGAAACGGTTGCCCTTTTAACACGCATAAAATAAGGATTTACGGTATTTACACAGTATGGAAAACGTCGATTTGCCACCATTTTGCCACCCAAATTTTGAAAAAGGGCTAAAACATAAGAAAAGCACTGAACTCTTATTGAACTTTTTTTGAATTCAGTGCTTTTTCATGCATTTTATTTGATTTTCTGTAAATTATGATGTTTTTTCCTGTGTGATCTGTTCAAAAAGTTCAACAGACCGTTCAATCATCTTTTCCGTATCATGTACATAGGTCTGCAAAGTGGTCTCAATATTGGTATGACCAAGCCTTGTCTGTACATCTTTGATATCGGCTCCATTTTCAATCAAAAGGGTAGCGTGTGTATGCCTTAATGAATGGTAATCAAAGGCAAGCAGCAATTCCTTGTGGATGATCCTTGCGCAGTACTTAAAAGAATCTGTGGAAGTGTACTGACCATTTTCAGCTATGCAGACCATATGAACACGCTGTAATTGTGAACAGACACATTTCTGAATTGGTACGATTCGCTGCATATCATTTCCTTTTTCATCCTTTTCTACCTTAATTACATGAACGGTGTAAAATTCACCATATTTCATTTCATTCTTTGCTTGACTGACCTTTTCCGACTTTAATGCCCGGTAGAGTGTTTCTCCAAATTTTACAACCCTGTTTGATGCAGCAGTCTTTGTTGTTGTAAAATACCAAGATGATCGCAGTTCTTTTTTGCCTTTTTTTTCAACAACCTTTCTGACATCAACTCCAAAGTTACGTTTGACAACCTGTTTATTTACGTTTATGGTACGGTTTTCAAGGTCTATATCATCCCATGTAAGTGCAAAGGCTTCTGATATGCGTAAGCCAGTATAAAAGCCGATCATAAGGGGAATATGATAGCGTGAATCTTTAGGGAATCGATCAATGATCCGGTGCCAATCTTCCAATGTCAATATGATCCGTTCTTTTTGCTTCTTTTCCACTTTGGGAAATTTCACATATTGCATAGGATTTCCGGTGATGTAGTGCATTGGTTCAACCGCATAATTCAGCGCAGCACTAAACACAGACAGTATGCCAATCAAGTGATTTCTTGAATATCCATTCATCTTCAGATCCACAGCGTATTCCTGTAGTATTGCCGGAGTAATTGCACTTAATCGGTAAATTCCAAATTTGGGAATCAGATGTGTCTGAATAATCTGTAAATATCCGATTTGGGTATTATATTTTAAGTTTGTCTTGCAGTACAGATCAAACCATTGGTTCAGATAATCACTGACTGTGATTTCAGTGGGATCAAAAACCGTCCCGGCATTATTATATTCATGCAGAGCCTTGGCAAGTGCAGCTTCTGCTTCCTTCTTTGTGCGGAAACCGCCTTTTTCTTTTCTTTTCCGTTTTCCGTCTACTTTTCCAAGATCAAAATAGTATGACCAAGTAGATCCTCTTTTACGTGTTCCACCATTCATGATATCAATCCTTTCTTTTGTTGAAAAAGCAGGACTGAAATGGTATAATTCAGATGCATAGCTTATTTCAAGTTTTCGCTGAGTTTCATGCCATTTCAGCCAAGCTTTGAATGAGTTACCGAACCCTGACCGCTGCAACGGTTGGGGTTCTTTTTATTATTTTTTCACAGTACAATTTGGTAATTATATACATTGACTGTCGAACATATGTTTGCTAATCTTATTGTATCGCTACTTTAGAACGTGCACAGATAGGAGATGGTTAAATGGATTATAAAGAGTTTATAATAAAGATGCTTGATATGGCTGATGAAAGAAAATTGCTTCTGATTTACAACTATACAAAAGCACTTCTTGGGCTAGGTTAAAACCTAGTCCTTTTTTTCATACAGCATAATCACCATTTTTTCTAACACTTCCCATTCTGATTCATCAAGAGCAGATAGCATGGAAATGAATCTTTTTTTGAATGAATCATCTTCATTAGCCTGTATGGAACCGATAAAGGAAGCAATCTGTTCATCCCTTGTCCTTTTAATGAACATTTCACCCTGTCCGGTTCGCAGCCATTCTTCATTGACATTGCATTTTGCGCATATAAGAGATATAGCAGCTTCACTTGGATTTCTTCTACCTGTCTCATATCCACCTATGCTATCTCGTGGAATACCAATTTTGTCAGCAAATTCTTGTTGTGTTAAATCAAGTTCTTTTCTTAATTTCTTGATGCGGTCTTTCAATATGTATTCACCTCTTTTCTTGGATTTCATTATACATGGAATGTACGTGAAAATCAACGATTATTTGTGACATAGTCAAAAAATATGTACAAAGTCACAAAAACAGCATTGACAAATGTGACAACGCCCCATATAATAATGGCATAGTCACAAACAAAAAAGCAAGCAGGACAGAAAGGAAGTGAAAGAAAATGCATGAATTGATGAATGTTGATGCTGAAACACAGACCGTATCGGCAAGGGCATTACATGAAAAGCTGAAGATCGGAACCGAATTTGTCAAGTGGTTCTCTCGTATGTGTGAATATGGATTTTCTGCAAAAAGTGACTATTCAGAGGTTATCGTCAAAAATGGCGAAAACTCAAAAGGCGGTCGCCCTGCAACAGATTACAACATATCCTTTGACATGGCAAAGCAGATTTGTATGATTCAGCGGACACCGGAAGGGAAGACAGTCCGGCAGTACCTTATCGACTTAGAAAAGGCTTGGAATAAATGGAAGAAAGGAGAGGTGGAAAATGTCAGAAAAAGAAAAAAAGATTCTTGAAACATTTGGGAAAGTGATCCCGAATCTGTCGGATATGGAAAAGGAAAAACTGCTTTCATTCGGCGAGGGCATGGCTTTTATGAAGGGAAAGCAGAAAGCGGAAGAATCAAATCAGAGTGAATTTTGCGCAAATTAGGAAGAGGTGAGGAAAGTAATGGACGAGAAGTGGTTTTACGGCGGATTGCTTGCAGGGGCGATTGTTGGATTGGTTATTTGGTCTTACCTGAAGGCTACCGGGAAAGTGTATTGAACAGTAATTGAAAAAGATACGGGATGACAGTTGTTGAAAAAACACCTGCAATAAATCCCAATATGGCAGATTTGATTTTTTGCCATTTGGTATAGGAATGAAGCATTCCTTTGTTTTCAAGCCATACAACAGAAGGAATTTCTGATCTGTCAGAAATATCCATGCGGATTTCGCCTGATGCTGCCAACAGGTGCAGGGCATAGAGATTTTTTGGCTTGGAGCAAAAGGCAGAAAGTGCTTCACCGTGAAAGGAACTGTTTGGATTCATGAAGCAATGCTGTTCAATCGTTTTGATGCATCTATCAAGATAAATAGATGTTATAAAGTATTTTTTCATTGGAATTCCTCTCTTTCATGAATCAAGAATAGCAGACAGAACAAAGAGAAGCAAGAGAAAGGAAAGGTAAATGATATGAAATTCAGCGAAAAGTTGAAACAGGCTATGCAACAGCTGGGGATCAATCAGGCGCAGTTGGTTGGAATAACCGGGAAAAGCAAGGGTTCCATCAGTATGTACCTGAATGATAAGACAACACCATCAGAAGCGGTTCAAAGTGCTATTGCAGTATCACTTGGACTTGCACCTGATTATTTTGAGCAGGATAAGGATTCGGTGGTGATATTTGAACCGCCAAAGTGTGAAGCAGGCATTCCAACATTGACAGTCAATGAGGTTGCCAAGCTGATGCACAAGCATACAAATACAATTGCCCTTGGATTGCAGCAGGGGGTATTCCCTTGGGGCTATGCAATTCATACAAGTGAACACCGTTGGTCTTACTTCATCAATGCAAAGCGGTTTGCAGAGATTGAAGGAGCGGTGCTATGGCAGTAATAAACATATTGAAGGATGAAACAATTGTTGATGACATGTCAAAGGTCACTGTTCCAAAAGAAGTCAGTATAGGAGCACTAAGAAAGCAGAAGGGAGAATGACAATGCCGGACAAGCAATATTCAGAATCTGTCAAAGCAATCGTTGAGATGGCAGAAGGAATGACACATTCACAATGGAATAAAATCAATCACTTGATAGAAGTTAGTTTCCAAGCACAAGAAGCCAAGTTGACTTTTGAGAAACCCAAAGAACTTGACCTCTTGATGAAACAGAATTTTATTCTGTGACAATCTGAATAAATGCAGGATTTATTCGATAGTCCTTTCCTTGGTATTGGATATGAATGTAATCATATTTGAAACAATTTGCATACCGTGAGCCATCTACATAAGCAAGATTTTCTTTGAAGTATTTCACAGGCTCTTGATTATCTGCAACGGTTGCTGTTTCAGTAATGTCTATCCAATCACCAAGTAGACATGCATAAATTCTCATTTAACCTTATTCTCCTTTCTTTGATATTCAGTCGGCAAACTGATAAGGAGATTATAAGGTAAAAAAACAGAAAATTACAATAAATATCTTGGGAAGGAGAAAGAAATGAGAAGAGAGTTTTTAACAGATGAAGAAGTTGAATCTGAAATCACAAGATTGACAGTAACACCAGAAGTCAAACTTGCAAGAAGGGAACAGCGCTTGAAATATAAGCGCAGACAGCAGCTGTATCTGCTTCGAGCACTTGAAAAGCGTGGAAAAGAACTGATGGATGCAGGAATCACAATTGAAAATATTGATGAAATGATTGCACAGGCAGAAACGAGAGAAGGGGATGCATAGGATGGAAGATATGCTCTTGACAGTGCCGGAAGTGGCAGAAATTCTGAAAACCAATGTTGACTATGTTTACAAGCTGCAAAGATCAGGTGTTATCAAGTTCATGAAGATCGGGCGGCTGAAGTGTAGGAAATCAACATTGGAACAATTCCTTGAAAAATATGATGGATGCGATATCAGTGATCCGTTCAATATTCAAACATTACAGGAAGGTGAAAAAAATGAAACACACATTGAAAGATAATCTGATCAGCTTTTGTATTGGATGCCTGATTGCAGTTCCGGTTGTGTTTTGTGCAGCAGGAAGTCAGGCAAGGGCACAGGAAGCAAAGCCGGGCATCTATGCAGATGTTGATTTATCGGATGATCTGCAAAAGTACATCATTGTTGAGAGCCGGGCACACCACATAGCACCGGAACTTGTCATTGCAATGATCGAACAGGAAAGCGGATGCAATGAAGCAGCTGTTGGTGATCATGGTGAATCAGTCGGACTGATGCAGATCAAGCAGAAATACCATCAGGAACGAATGGACAACCTTGAATGCAGCAACCTACTGGATCCATATGACAATGTGGCAGTTGGGATTGATTATCTGTATGAACTGTTTGAACAGTATGAGGATCCTTATATGGTCCTGATGGAATATAATGGCGGTCATGCCTATGCAGTCAAGATGATGGATGCAGGAAAGGTCAGTGAATACGCTTTGCAGGTGCTTGAAAGGGCAAGAGAGTTGGAAGGTGAAAGATATGGCGGTTGAAATGCTACAGCTTGACAGCCGGGAAGAATGGCTGAAGCACCGGATGAAATACATAGGCGGTTCTGATGCAGCAACTATTGTCGGTCAGAATCCATGGAAAAGCAATGTTGAACTGTGGATGGAAAAGACCAGACAAGCCATTGCACCGGATATTTCTGAAAATCCGAATGTGAAGTATGGCACAGAAGCAGAACCAATCATCCGGGAACTATTCAAACTGAACTATCCGAAATATGAAGTCCTGTATGCGGAAAACAATTCATGGATCAATGACAAATATCCTTTTGCTGCTGTCAGTCATGATGGATGGCTGATTGAGAAAGAAACGGGCAGGCATGGCATATGGGAATGCAAGACATCAGAAATTGTATCGAGCATGAGCAAAGAGAAGTGGAAAGATCAGATTCCAATGAACTACTATTGTCAGCTGCTGCACAGCTTATTGGTTCGTGAAGATTGTGAATTTGCAATCCTGACCGCACTTCTTACATGGAGATATGAGGACAAAGAACTTTATCAGCAATTAAGGAATTACCACATTGAACGGTCAGAAGTACAGGCAGACATTGATTATCTGGAAACGGCTGAAAGGAAGTTTTGGAAACAGGTGCAAGAGAAGAAAAGACCGGATCTGATATTGCCGGAGATATAGGAGAAAGGACAATGGGTACAAGAAAGATCAAATGTGAGATATACAGGGATTCTATGCAGAACTATAAGAAGTATGCTATCCCCCCCGCACAGCTTATTATTGCGGATGTTCCGTATAATGTTGGAACTAATTTTTACGGAAGCAATCCTTCATGGTACATAGGCGGTGACAATAAGAACGGTGAAAGCAAACTGGCAGGAAAATCAGCTTTTAATTCAGATTTCAATTTTAATTTGTATGAATACTTCCATTTCTGTTCAAAGATGCTGAAGAAGGATGATACAAAGCCACTGCAAAGAGGAAGAAGCAGTAATTCACCGTGCATGATTGTGTTTTGTTCATTTGAACAGATGCAGACATTGATTGCAGCAGCAAACAAGCACGGCTTTGTAAATTATATTCCTTTGGTATTTATCAAAAATTATTCACCGCAGGTATTAAAAGCAAATATGCGTGTGGTTGGGGCCACTGAATATGCGCTTGTGTTATATCGTGATAGGCTTCCAAAGTTCAGGAATGGTTGTCAGGTTGACGAAAACGGAAAGAACATCAGAGGAACCGGACATATGATTTTTAACTGGTTCAAGTGGGAGAAGGATGGAAAAGACATTCCTAAAATCCACCCGGCACAAAAGCCTGTGAAAGTTATTGAGCAGCTTATTCAGATTTTCACAGATGAAGGTGATGTGGTAATTGATCCATGTTGTGGATCAGGAAGCACATTGAGAGCAGCGCACAATCTTGGCAGAAGTGCTTTTGGATTTGAGATTGACCGGAATTTTTACCAAAGAGCGAAGGAAGAAATGCTTGATTTCCCTGTTGATCCACAAATGAATATTACTGATTTTTTGTAATAGTAGGAACACAAAAGATACTAATACTGAAATTTTGAAAGGTATCTATGAAAGAATTTAAAAGCTTCTTCAAAGAAGTGAAAGGCAATGAAGGCAGTAATGCAAATTTATCAATAGAAAAGGAGAACAAAACAATGGAACTGAAAATGAATGCGTACCAATTACCTGAGAAAATCAGCTTCAATTTTGATGAATTGAAGCAGGAACTTACAGAAAAGGTCAGCATGTATGAAACTTTGGTCTATACGGATGATCAGATCAAAGAAGCCAAGGCAGACAAGGCACAGCTGAATAAGCTGAAAAAAGCCCTGAATGATGAAAGAATCCGAATTGAGAAGGAATACATGGGAAAATCATTTAAAGCCTGCATTTGATGCAATCGTAACTTTTGTTCAAACGGTTTTGTTACCTGCATTTGAGTTTGTTTTTAAAACAGGAATTGTGCCAGTTGTTCAAACAGCATTTGATGCCATTAAGCAACTATGGACCGGCACATTAAAACCGGTTCTTGATGGAATTTGTGATTTTTTAACCGGAGTATTTACCGGCGATTGGAAAAGGGCTTTGCAGGGTATTTTAAACATATGGACCGGCACATTTAACGCACTAAAAACTGTCATAATGGCGCCATTGGAGTATGTAAAAAATAGAATCAATGCATGCGTTGAGTACATACAGGAAAAATTCAAATTTAACTGGGAATTGCCGAAATTAAAGCTACCTCACTTCAACATAAGCGGTAGTTTTTCATTTAATCCGCCTAAAGTTCCTAAATTTAGCGTGGACTGGTATAAAAAAGCAATGGATGATCCGATGATCATGGATCAGCCGACAGCATTCGGAATCAACAGATCGGGTCAGATCATGGCAGGTGGTGAAGCCGGATCAGAAGTGGTCAGCGGTACGGATACTCTTATGGGAATGATCAAAGGTGCTGTATCGTCAAACGGAATTTCAAAAGAAGATTTGTACAGCACGATTGTAGAAGCATTGATCTATGTCATGAAAAACTATGGCTTGAATTTGCTGCTTGGTATTGATGCTGATACAAATGCAATGTTCAAAAATGTTGTCTTAAAAAATAACGAATTCAAAAAAATGCATGGTGGCCAGTCAGCATTTGCATAACAGGTGGTTAAGATGTACGAAGGATACAGAATAAAAATAAACGGAATTACAGTTTCTAATTTGATGATAGCGAAAGGCAGCTATTCATTGAAAAAAGCTGATAGAATCATTGATTCTTGGAATGATGCTGATGATGTGGAACATGTTGTTGCTATGCAAAATAAGCGTGTAACTATTACTTTCCGATTGAGAAAGCACAAGTTGTCAGAACACGCTGCTTTTGCAAGCCTGACAGCAAAAACACTGAAGGTGCCTGTTGAATATTATGATGATCAAGCACAGTCATATGTATCAGGTACTTTCAGGATGAAAGAAGTAACATTTTCTCATGACAATGCAGCCAGGAATTACATCAACTACAGTGAAACAGAAATACAGCTTACAGAATGTTAGGGTGATCATATGCTGAAAGTAGGGAATAAAGTAAAAAGCGCATATTTTGATGAAAGTGAGAACAAACATCTTGTAGTTACTTTTCCGGAGATCAATCTGACATTAAAACACAGTCAGATCAAAAAGGAATCTATGGAAATAAATGAAGCTATTCTGGATCAGGAAAGCATTGAATTTGTTGGATGCATTGCTTCACAATTCAAGCTTCAGATCAGCAGCATCAAGAAAAAGTTGAAGGGCAAGAAAATAGAGGTATCTATATACTCTGATTCAACATCCGATAAGCCTGTAAAGCTGTTTAGTGGCATTGTAGATTCAGACAACCGGACAGGGAACAAGAGATCGAAAGAGATAATAGCATACGACATGATGTACAGTCTTACAGATGAGGATGTTACATCATGGTTCCGGACACAGGTGGCTTATCTGAAAATGGGGAAAAAACTGACTGTTAAGAAGTTTCGGAATGACCTGTTTGTGTTCCTGGGGATTGCGCAGAAAAAGCGGACACTGGCAAATGACAGTTTTTCCATCAAGCAGCTTGTAAATATGGTAGATAACAATGAGGAAGATGCTGATGAAGAAGAGCAGGAAAAGATCTATGCTCTTGATCTGATCAAAGCGATCTGCCAGATCAATGGTGTGTTTGGCATCATAAACAGAAATGGAGAAATGGACTACAGACGTTTAGGTGTGGAGGATGAAGATGATGGTGCATATCCCGGCGTGGATCCGGATGATAAAACAAATGGACTGTATCTGCCGTTTGTGCCGGGAATCGGTGTTACGGATATCATTACAGATTCTACATTTTATCCTTCCTATAGAAGCGTCACCTATGAAGATTATGACGTACATGGGATCACCAAGGTATATGTCAGACAGTCGGAAGATACAAAAGCCGGATATGCCGGATCTGATAAGAAATACAAATACATAGTGCAGGGAAACCGCTTTACGCTTGGTACCACCAAAGAGGAAAAAAGAGAGATTGCCACAGCCATCCTGAATAAGGTACAGGGTGTGACCTATACACCATTTACAGCAGAGTGTACAGGACTACCATTCTTGGAGGTCGGGGATCCGGTGCAAATATATGTATATGATTTTGAGCAATCTGACAAGCAGAAAAAGGATGTATTTGTCCTGAAAAGCTTTTATGTCCTATCAAGAACGCTGAAGGGAATCCAGTCGCTGACTGACACGCTGACAGCGCAGGGAGAAGAAAAGCAGAGACGGTTTGTGTCTGATCTTGGCGTCCGGGAAGATGTGTCAACAGCAGCACTGAAGGAAAAGACAGATAAGCAGGATGAAAGGATCAAAAGTCTGGAAGATGCAGCGGAAAATGGTTTGAAGGTGGAATCAGTCACAGCACTTCCGGCAAGCCCGGATGCCAATACAATCTATCTGATCCAGGGGGCGGTGGGATGATATGGCAAGAAAACAATCAAGTACGATTTATTATCGTGGGAATAAGCACAAGGAAATATATTATCAGGGGCATTACCATGACAAGATGTACCTTGGAGGGCAGCTTATTTGGGAGAAGCTGAAATCAGCATCATTGAGATTAGCAGAATTCTATTCTTTTATAGAGTACAAAGACACAATATATTGCTTTGCAAATTTGAGAAGTAATGATTGGGAAGGTGCTTTACATGATAGATGGTATATATGTACATATGATGCAGAAAAAAATAAGCTTATTCCAATAGCAAATGTTGCAGAATTTAATGATGATAAAACAGTTTATATGCGTGATGTGGGTGAAAATGGATTTCTATGCTATATAAAAACAACTAAAAGTATCAAAACTGCAGTTGTTTCTGTTGATTCAGAGGGTAAATCACAAATTGTTTACACAGATGAAAAAAAACCGAAGTTTCCTTGTTATTTCTTGAAAACAACAGATGGAAAGACAGAAATGAAGTTTGCCGTAGATGAAAAATATTATTATGACACTACAAAGGCAACTGTAACAGGAGATGATTCGGATCCGGATTATCCAAGATACTATTTTGTGCAAAGGAATGTATCGGATGAAACTGTTGCAGAAGAAATTTTGATGATTAAGGGATCTAATCTTGTGTCGTTGAATACAACCGGAAATATAGTTGAGTATCCGGCATTTGTATTTAAAAATAATGTGTATGTTTTTGGATGGTCTGACGCAAATACAGGTCAGAGGTTAGACAGCATCTTTGTGTATGGAGACAGCCATCCGGTTTGTTCCTTATCTCATGGATCATCTTTTAGTATCTCACAGATAGTTAGTGATACTTATTGTAGATCTTACTATGTCACAGATGATGCTGTTTATATGACAGGAAGATATTATGAATCAGGTTATAAAATGGCAGTATATGCTTTTGATGGCAGCGGCATAAAAGCACTATTTACTGTAGGTACTTCAGTATTGGGTACTTTTAAAAATGTAAAAAAAATAGGTAATTCTGTTGTTGTCTATTCAAACTATTCTGGTTTGAGCAGCAGCGAAACATCTAATTTAAAAATAGGTGTGTACAAAGACGGACAGCTAAACAAAATTGACATTGCACCACTTAGGAACATCACACATTTTTGCGGTGTGTTTGGGAATGAAGAATACATATGCGCAGCAGTTTATTTAAGATACATGTATCAAAATCTACCAAACGGATTGTATATAGTCAGGATATCACAAGAAACGCTTGAAATAGTCGATTTTATCAATCCAACAATAGATGAGAGAAAATTATAAAAAGGAGATACAAATGGCTAATTATACGAAAAAATTCACGAAACCATATGCAAATGGATATAAGGACAGACCGGATACAAGTACACCTGTCACAGCTGATATTAAGAACGCAGAAACGGATGCACTGCTTGCAATTGAAGAGTATCTTGCAAATAATGCCATATCATCTGTATCTGCAAACATAGGTAACTCTACGGGAGTCTATATAGCTACAATTCGAATAAATGACGTTGATTATCGCATATATACGCCAATGGTCAGATATACGTCTGAGATTACGGAAGGCACCAAGGTGGGAACCCTGACTTTCGGAAACTATTCATTTGATGTTTATGCGCCTGCAGTTTCCGCAGGCAGCAGTGTATCAGTTACACCTAAAGCTACAAGCGGTACCAATATTGCAGAAATCACAGTAGACGGAACCACCTACCAGCTTTATGCGCCTACTGGCAGCAGCGGAAGCACCGTGACAGCAGAAGCTACACTGACAGAAGGTACACAGATAGGTAAGATAACGATTGATGGAAAAGAGACGGTTCTTTATGCACCTACAGCGATTGCACTTGCTGTAGATACTGAGCTGTCTGCTACAAGCGAAAATCCAGTGCAGAACAAGGTAGTCACAGCGGAACTTGACAAAAAACTTGAAGTTTTGGGGGATGATGAGCAAGCACCGGATGCTGTTAAATTTGTATTAGATTCCGAATTGTCTTTAACTTCTGAAAACGGGGTGAAGAACAAAACAATAGCGCAGGAATTTGAGAACTATGCAACAGGTGTAAAGATGGTGGCAAAGGCTGCGGAAGCGGAAACAGCACAGACAGCAGGAAGTGCTACAACAGCAGAAACTGCAACCAAGGCAGCACAGGACGGAAATGGGAATGTAATTGCTGATACCTATGCAAAAAAGACAGAAATTCCGGAAGGTGGGTCTGCTTCAAATATGACATCAGATAATAATGGAATTGGAAGACCCGATGGAGATACTATTGTCGTTTGGGGTGATGGAGTTTTTAAGTTAAATGATGCGCAAAATATCACGATAATTAGTGATGCATTAGGTCACTGGGGCTATGATCATAATTCAGAGTATATATCCGAAAATTCTACATGGAATTGTTATAAGATATGTAACATTTCTATTTTAAAAATTAACTGCATTCTTACAAAAGCTGTACCATCTGACAAGGATTTTGTGACATTGTTTACTGCTGATGATAATTCTAATATGAAAGTAAACTTCCGACCAGAAACAGTACTTTTGGGAGTGGTAAAACACATAACAGATGATTATAAGACCGTTTGGAACATTTGCAAAATTGAATGGAACAAAAACGGGATTTTTCTGGATTCGGAGGGATCAGAAAGCTATAAGACAGGTGATGAAATCTATTGTTCAGGAATTTCAATATTAAATTAGAAAGCGAGGTAAAAAAATGTCAGCATTAGAAAAAATAACAGATTGGCTCAAACTTGGAAATAAGATAGTAATACCAAAAACATATGCTTCCTGCGTGTATGATTCTGACGGAAATTCCGTGGAAACTAGGTTATCAAATTTGCAGCAACAGATTGATGCAGGCGGTGGAAGTAGTGGTTATGCAGGCTTTCGTACATATGGCGGCGTTGGAATAGGCGGAGTAGCTACCCATTATGATTTAGAAAGAGCTCCAAAGCAGCCAACATCATAGGAAAGAGAGGTATACAAATTATGTCTACAATCATGGGACTTGAGTACTTATATTTGACAACAGCCGAAACAGACAGTAGTGGAAATATAACTTATACAATGGATATCAACCCTGTTGCAATCAAAAATGCACTTGGGTTGGAATGTACACAGATTCCTGCGGATCCAAGTAATTCTAATGATACTACTTATCCCTACAAGTATCTGATTCATTCGGCAGATGACAACCAAAATGGTGTGGTGTTAAGAATGAATTCAGCCAGAGCCAGTATGGATATAAAAGGTTATAACAACGGTGTTATAGACTATTCACGTAGTTACTATAGTGCCATAGGAAATAGCAACAATTCGCAGGCCGTAATGTACTATAAGAGAGAAGAAGACTATGTGATATTTGGAATTTCTCAAACTGGTTTAGAACCAAGAATTACAATAGCATATCTTGATTATCAGAAACTGGGAGAATCGGAAAAACAAAAATGTTTTTTGCTTTGCAGTGGTGGATCGTCTGATGCTGGAAGATGCATATTAAGTGATGGAAATGTGTATACATTTGCCAGAAAAAGTTCTTATACATCAGATGATATAGTGACGATTGCTCCACTAATCAATATAACAGGACGGCTTATCTTTCCACGAGCATTTTTATCAAACACAAATAAAAGCACCAGAAATACGAAATATTTTGTATTAGACGGAAAATCATATATTACTTTACAACATTATACGGATGCTGAATGCAATATTTGTATTCAGATCTAGATGAAAAGAAAGGAAGGAAAACATATGAACGAATTAGGAAAAGTCAAAGCATTTTTTATTCAGTATGATTCATAATTACAAAAGGGAAAATCTGATATATTTTGAAACTGCTTCTTTGGAGCAGTTTTTTTAATATTAAAAAAAGAAGGGAAGGAACAAAAGAAACATGGAAGCACTTATTGCAGCCGGGGCATCAATAACAGTTGGTGTCCTTTCATTGGTTGGTGTGATCATTACTAACAGCAACAGCAACAAGAAAATAGAGCATCAGTTGGAGACATCACAAGCGGTGACAGATTGCAAGATTGATGAATTGACAAGGGAAGTCCGGGAACACAATAATTTTGCACAGCGTGTTCCGGTCATGGAAGAACAGATCAAGGTGATCAATCACAGGATTCAAAATTTGGAAAAGGCACAGTAAAAAGAGAAGGGAAGGTGTAATGCCTTCCCTTGTTTTTATTTGACTTTTTTCTTCTTTGGTGCAATTATTATTTCAAAATTGCGAATGGGGGATTTACTATGTTTTTCAAAAAGAAAACCACAAAAGAAAAGATTGCAGCAAGAAGAACAAACTTTGCAGGGGAAAGAATGGATATATTAGATGCAGAAGGGAATCTTCCTTTTGGATGGGTTGTGCATAATCAAAAATATGTTGACATGATTGAAAATGATTTACAGCCATTCAGGGAATCAATGTGGAATGCCAAAACAGACAAAGAAAAATATTCCACATACAAGTCATTTCTTCAATTCCTTGAAGATGGGAAAAAGCATTATATCAAATATGGGGAATGTGTAGGAAAATATTTTGAAATGTATATTTGCGATTCGGCAGAAGCAAAAGGTGTGATGGAAAAATTCAAAAAGCTGAAATTGGGGCAGGAATAACCTACCCTTTTGTGATGCTTTTTAAAGTTTCTCAAAAACCATTGTTGCCTGAATTCTGTCACCACCACCAAGCCCTGTGCTGTGTGCGGAAGCAGTAGTGATTGTATCGTTTTTTTGCGGTGGCAATGCCACCATTTTGCCACCATTGCACAAGATACATAGGGAATTTATAAGATATTTAGTGTTTAATTAAATTAAAAAAACAAGCTTTTTAGAGTGTTAGAGAAAGTACAAGTATTTGAGAGATAGAGGAAAAGTATAAATTCCTACAAACGGTGCATTGCGAGACGGTATGCCTTTTGTCCAAACTCCATGAAGCGAAACATCATGTGAATGTGAAACTTGATATGGATGAGATGGATTTGACGGCGGCTGAGAGGCGCTAAAGGTCCAGGGGACCTTTGCCCAGCGCGGACCGAAGCGGAGCATAAACAGGCTACTTATGAGGAGATAAAGAAGTATGTGGCGGAGCATCATGATGGGATGAAGGTTTCTAATCTGTATATTGCGCAGATAAAGCAGAAGCATGGAATTATAGAAAGAGAGAACTATAATAAGCCAAAATCTGAGAAGAGTGGACAGCCGAAATGCCCAAAAGAAAAAGAAATAGCGATTGAAGAGGCGTTAAAAGCATTTAAGATGATTTAACTTTTATACACGATAGATGGGATGCATACACAAAAGATAGAAGACTGACTAGGAAAACTTACCTTCAAGGGAAACAGGGAACCATGGAGGAAGATGAATTTCACGTGTGGGTTATGGAGGACTGGAAAATACTTGGTATCGCAGTGTTCAGCTGACAAAGATACAGATCTTTTACAATGTGAAACTGTGGCAGAAGATGCGGTATCCGGTCATTATGGGGACGTTTCCGGATTATTAGGAGGAGATGGAGCTGAACAGGACATTTATCTTTTGAGGGTAAAATCTGTTGAAAAGGCAGACGGATAAGAAACAAAGATAAAATAGTAAAAATAGAATAGAACAAAGAAAGAATATGGAGATAAAACAGAAAGGAATAAACAATGAATGTAAATCCTATAACAAGATTGGATTATCCAGATCCGGACGTGATCCGCGTAGAAGACACCTATTATATGGTATCCACAACCATGCACTTTATGCCGGGCTGTGAGATTCTGCAGTCTTTTGATCTGGTGCACTGGGAGCATGTGACTTATGTCTATGAGACGTTGGATCATACGGATGCGCAGCAACTGAAAAGCGGTCAGAATATTTACGGACAGGGCATGTGGGCAGCTTCCCTGCGCTATCATGAAGGCCGATTTTATATCTGCTTTGTGGCAAATGATACCCGTAAGACTTATTTGTATACTTCGGAAAAAATAGATGGTCCATGGAAAAAGCAGCTGATAGAAGGCTTTTATCATGACGGCTCTTTATTATTTGATGAGGATGGCAGAAACTATATTGTATATGGAAATGATGAAATCTGGATTACAGAATTGAATGAAGATTTGACTGCACCAAAGAAGGACGGATTACATCGTCTTTTAGTCAGTGATCATAAGAACCCGGAGCTAGGCTATGAGGGTTCTCATATTCAAAAAATAAACGGCTATTATTATATTTTTCTGATTCATTCCCTGAGAGACCGCTGGATGCGGACGGAAGCATGCTTTTACAGTGATTCTCTGGAAGGAGAATTCACGGGTGGAGATGTACTTTGTGATGATCGTGGATATTGTGGACAGGGCGTGGCACAGGGAGGAATAGTGGATACGCCGGATGGAAAGTGGTATGCAATGCTGTTTCAGGATTCCGGAGCAGTTGGACGGATTCCTATTCTGCTTCCGGTTACCTGGAAGGATCATTTTCCGTTTTTTGGACAGAACGGACATGTGCCGGAAGAAATAGAGGTTCACAGTACCAGACCAGGATATATTTATCAGCCATTAGTGGGAAGTGATGATTTCTGTAATGGGCTGCTTCCGCGCTGGCAGTTTAATCATGATCCAGATCCACGGTACTATCATCTGGATGCATTGCAGGGAACCTATACAATTACAACACGGGAAGTTTGTACAGAGCTTACACAGGCAGTAAATACGCTTACGCAAAGGATGAGTTATCCGTCCTGCGCAGCTGAGGTTACTGTTGATGCTTCTGCATTGAAAGAGGGCGATGTCGCAGGTTTGTGTGCGTTGCAGAGCTGTTATGCTGCAGTTGGCATTACAAAACATCATGGAAAATATGAAGTCCTTATGCTGGATAAAAAAGAAGATGGTATATTGGATATGACGGAAGGAGCTGTTGTTGAATCACACCAGATGGATTTTCGTCTTGAAGCAGATTTCTGTAACATGAAGGATGAAGCACGCTGCTATTATCGGGTAAATAAGGGAGACTGGCTACCCATCGGAACCGTGCATAAGCTGTACTTCAAACTGGATCATTTTACTGGTTGCCGGTTTGGTCTGTTCTGCTATGCGGCAGAGGAAACAGGAGGAAGTGCCTGCTTCCGGGATTTTAAGTATTATGATGTTGATGAAATCTCATAAAGATAGAACTGCATAAAATAAGTGTCGGAATTTACTCAAATTTTTCCTACTTTGGACATTGGTTTTTACAACGGTATTGTATAGTGAAGCAGAGGAAAAACAAAACATGTTTCAGAGAGGAGAAACGATTATGAGAATTAAGAGTATGATGAAGGGTATGCTTGCTGTTGTAATGGCAATGTCTATGGCAGCATGCTCCGGAGCACCTGCAGCAGACCAGACTTCTTCTGAGTCACCGTCACCGGCACAGACAGAAAGTACAGCA
>CEAK01026994.1_pt1 | contig 30948 bp, 28 predicted proteins | sample 480681 | NCBI WGS metagenome assembly CEAK01 (sample SAMEA3182071, study PRJEB8094) | gut metagenome | biome: human; feature: gut; material: Stool; isolation source: human stools | place: Canada | collected 2011-12-06 | reverse complement strand
AAAGAGGTTAAAACAGTATATTATGCTGATCGAAAATCGATTAGCAAAGTAATTAAAAAACAGCATATCGATGAGCAGGAGAATGAAATGAATAAAGAAGAAAATGTAAGCGATATTAACGAGCTTATAACCGATTACTCGCTTGAAGAAGATGATATTTTCACAGAAACTCCTTCAAGCAAAAAAATGATACGAACATAAGGAGGGTTTAAGTATGGGCTGGCTATTTGACGTACTCGGAATTTCAGTTAATGGATTCGTTTCAAGCATATTTAATGGTATTATTAACTGGATTTATGAAGTTATTTTCAGTGTTATAAAAGTTGTTTTCACCAAGATAAATGAAACCGGATCTGATCTGTTTCGCCTTCCTTGGGTTCAATCGCTTGTTAATTTCTTCTACATACTCGGCTGGGCGTTATTTGCAATCGGATTAGTTGTATCAATATCGGATATGGTTATCGAATACAGCAACGGCAAAGGCGATGTTAAGACAACTGCTATAAATTGGTTAAAAGCGGTTTTGGCAGTAAGTCTATTTACTATATTGCCGGAACGTTTATACAATTTTGCAGTATATACTCAAGATTCTGTTTCCCGTTCAATAATTGATCAGGTAACCGATGAGAATTATTATCATCATCTTGTAGAATTTAACGTCAATTTTGTTAATGTGATATTCATTTTAATGATATTGTACGCAACCGTGAAGGTGTTCTTTGCTAACGTTAAAAGAGGCGGTATATTACTTACTCTTATCGGCGTTGGCTCGTTGTATATGCTTAATCTCCCACGAGGCTACAGTGATGGATTCAATGGTTGGATAAAGCAGGTTATAGCATTATGCTTTACGTCATTTATGCAAACTACGCTTTTCTTTACCGGGTTAATTACAATTCAAAGCGATTGGCTCATAGGTACGTGTCTTATCCTGTCTGCTACAGAAGTCCCACGTATAGCTGACAGATTCGGATTAGATACGTCTATTCGCGGAAACATGATGGCTGTATCAATGACAGCTAATACAGCATTAAGCGGCATGAGATTTATTCGTGCAGTTGCAAAGTAGGTGAAAACAGTGAAAAATTACTTGTACCCAAAGAACCTCAAATCGAAAACAAAAATTCTCAAATGGCAGGCACGAGATTTTATTGTTATTGTATTTTTCTCTATAATATGTGTTACGATTCTCGCAAACACATTAAGAGCCGAGCAATTTGTTTTTTTGTTTGTGTATGCCATATTAACAATCGTGACAGAGGAAGATCGTACATTATGCAGCTATGTAACGATTGCTGCAAAGCACTTTTTGTTAGAGCAACAAAAATATCTATGGAAGTGAGGATAATATGAAAATTAAAACGAAAAAGAAAACCGTTCAACAGCTTTTAGGCCTTGAAACTTTCGGCAAATACGGTTTGATAGCCGGAAAAGCCGAGTATGTAGTTTTTTCGATACTACCGTCTAACATTGCCGTTATGTCTTTGGAATCAGTACAAATTAAGATCGAAAAATTAATGGATCTTCTTACTGCTTTTCCAAATATACAGATTTTCTGCACAGATGGCTGCGAATGTTTTGACAACAACAAAATATTTATAAGCACTCGTATAGACGACGAGGAAAATAACGCTGTTCGTGAATTGCTCACTAAAGATCTCGAGCATATGGAAAGTATACAAAGCGAATTGTCGAACTCACGACAGTTTTATCTTGTATACAGATTTCGCAATCAATCTAAAGATCTCGTCGGAACGATTGTATCACGGCTGGAAAAGTGCATGAGTGAATACGATTTTGTTTGCAAACGGCTTGAAAAATCAGATTTAAAACAATTTTTAGCTGTATATTTCGGCATATCATCATATGGTGCTGAAATTGCAGATGTGGAGGGAGCAACAAATGAAAATATGTAATAAAAAAGCGGTTGAGTTGACGCCTGAGCAGGAAGAAGAAATACGCATTCAATCATACTTTGACCGCATTACGCCGTCTGTACTCAGATTTTATCCCGATTATTATATATGCGGCAATAATTATTGCTCTGTATGGGCAATCAGAGAATATGCGCCGAAAACGCAGGAACAGGCAATCTTGTCACATATTGCAGACCACGAAAATGTTACGCTGATGATATATAATCGCCCGGTTTCAGCGGCTGAACAAAATCAGATTATAGAACACGCCGACAGAAAGAATAACGCTCAGAAGAACACAACGACCAAGCTTGCTGAAGCCATAGACGCTGAGAGCAATCTAAGCGATATGGTGGAAATGCTCACAGACATACGTCGAAATAATGAATCAATGGTCCATACCTCGGTGTTCATTCAATTGAAATCTTCTTCAAAAGAACGGCTGACCGAACTTCAGGCTGATATTTCAATGGAATTGACACGTTCCAAAATCAGTTACGACAGGCTGTTATTACAGCAAAAAGAAGGATTTATTGCAACCCTTCCTTTCGGCAGAGATATGTTCGGAAACTTATTCGAACGGGTTATGCCAATTAGCTCAGCAGCTAATCTATATCCACTGAATTACAGTGGTAAAACCGACGAGAAGGGGCTGTACATCGGAAAAGATAAATACGGCAGCAGTATATGCGTTGATTTTGATGTCAGAAGTGACGATAAAACCAATTCCAACATTGTAATTCTCGGTAATGCAGGTGAAGGCAAATCTTATCTATTAAAGCTTATCCTTACCAACCTGAGAGAATCAGGATTTGATATACTGAACATCGATCCCAATGTAGAATATGTAGAACTGACAAATAACCTCGGCGGTGTAAATATTGATCTTATGGGCGGCAAATATACGATAAATCCTCTTGAGCCCACTCCATGGGCAACTGATGATAATCAAACTATGCTTGAGGTCGAGGCATTCAGTAAAACCTCTGCGCTGTCACAACATATATCATACCTCAAGGATTTTTTCCGTTGTTATAAAGATTTTTCTGACGCAGCTATAGATACGCTTGAAATAATGCTCGGAAAACTTTATGCTAAATTCAACATATTTGAAAACACCAATCTTGATAAAATACCTCACAACAAGTTTCCGTTACTCACAGACTTATATGCGGTTATCGAAGAAGAATACAATAAATGTGAAAAAGGCAAAAAAGCATTATATCGTTCCGATACACTTCAGGATCTGCTCTTAGGTTTAAATTCGTTATGCCGTGGTGCTGAAAGTAAGTATTTTAACGGTCATACTAATATAAAAGACGGCAAGATGATTAACTTTCTGATCCGTGGTATTATGGATACAAACGCAAAGCTCCGTGACACTATACTGTTCAATCTGCTGTCTTACATTCAGAACCGGTTACTTACAAAAGGACGTACTTTTGCCGGAGTTGATGAATTGCATTTATTTCTTAACAATCTGACAACCGTAAAATATCTGAGAGCCATCATGAAGCAGGATCGAAAAATGGATTCCGGTCTGATCATTGCTTCTCAAAATGTCGAGGATCTTACTTTGCCGGGAATAAAAGAATACACCAAACCTTTATTATCAATACCCACTCATCAATTTTTCTTCTATCCCGGTATAGTATCATCCGAAAACTTTATAGATACGCTTCAGCTTGATCCGGCAGAATACAAACTGATAAACAAACCGTCACGTTCACATTGTCTGTATCGTTGCGGCAATGAACGTTATTTGTTGAAAGTCATTGCGCCGCCGTACAAGGCGGCTCTTTTCGGTACTGGAGGCGGTAGATAATGGCTGTCAGTGTAATCGTCAAAGTCGGTGTAAAATTGCTCAGCACCAAAAAAGGACGGCGTTTTATTGTAGGAATAATTTGCGCTGTTTTTATGTTATTGTTTGGAATTACAGCAGCTGTGTGGTTTATCATTGCTTCGTATTTCGGATTAATCGGTAATGCCATGAGCGATGTGTTAATCAATCAGTCATGGTCTGATATTAATAAATATGTAGACAGTGCGCTTAACGATGTCAACAATACAATAAACGGAGAAATAAAAGAAACTACATACAGCTTTATGCCGGATTTTTCAATCAATCTATCAAAAGCTGTTTTGCAGCAGACGCTAGAAAAAAACAATGCTTCAACTATCCTGTTGTACGACAGTTCAGATATAGAGAAATACGACAAGCTTGCCGATGAAGCTGTTACAATGTTAAAAGCCGTCAAAAGTCAGAGTGATCTCAATAAAATATTTCCGGATAAAAAATATAAATATACGGATCTCGAAAACGATACGGCGTTCTCATTGAATGACAAGAATAATTTCAAAGAGGAAACGAAAGAAATGATACAAACACTCGTTCGTAAAGGGCTGCCTGACTATAATTATATTGTGACAGAAAAAACGATTGATAACAAGAATTATAAAACACAGGTTCTGACTGTCAAATCAGGCGAAAACACAGATACAGTAAAATATACTGTCAGCGGCGCAGGCGACATTTACTTACCGCTGTTTATAGCAATGTATCACGCTAAAAACGGTGTATATGTAAAAGATATGTTGAAGAACAGCGTATCTGATTTGACAAGCGATATAGCCGAAAACACTGAATCGAGCGGAATTGCGGATTACAATGATTTTATTGCTACAGTACGTTTAGCAAATATTGATCTTTTCGGTGCAGCTGAAATAGGAAGCGCTGTTACCAATGCTATATCAAACGGCGCAATCAGTATAACACATAAGATTACCTCAGATGAAAATAATCGTAAGCTTACATTAACCCTAGTTATGCCGTCTCAAAAAGAATGGGAGGAAATGTTCGGTGTAAGTGAAAAAGAAGATATAGTTACCGATAATCTGAAAGTAATCGAAACCATGCTTGAAAAAGCCGGCATAACGGATTTATATTTTCCTGTAGCCGCTACTATGAAATCCGCTCTGTTTACATACTTTGAAGGTTTTTTCAATTTACCTGTAAACAGCAGTGAGCTTGAAAACAGAGTTATTCTTACATCGCTTAATGCAGAGCAATTTTTTCATCATAATGGGCTATATACAGCCTATGACGGCGGTGTAACGCTTTCGCTGAAAGCTTCTGAAATTCCTGTAAGGATTGATATTTTACCGAGTGCCGATGAAGTAATACAGGACGCATTTATCTATGACGTTTATAACAGCAAAGAACACAATATAATAAAAAGCACACCAAATTATACTTATAACTGTTCTGCTGTCGAAATTGCGTATATTATAGACGTTGACGCCTTTAAAGAACAGTATGGATTTGAATTCCCGACTATAGTAATGACAAACGGCAATACATTTAAGTCCGGCGATACAATTACCATGCTGGTTGAATACAGCTGCATGGAGCGTATTGCTATCGTTGAAGAAGATGTAGGTCACTCGCTTCGTGATATATTCGGTAACTCACAAATGATAATCGGATACTCACATAGCGGTACTCACAGTAAAGAAAAAGATGAGGGATTTGATTCAACGGGCTGGTATCATACATTCGGCAGTGAAAAGAATGTATACCATCTCGGCATAAAAGCGGCATTTGTTGATGGTGAAGTTGTCAGACAGGAATATCAGAAACCTCATACATATAACGGATTATCAGTAAAGAACACAGGCGCTAAAGTCAATCCGTTATTATGGTTTAAAGCATTCAGAACAGCCACTTGACAAACCCTATTCAATAGGGTATAATAATAACAGTAAGGAGGTTAAATATGACTCGTGAATTCGTAATCATGCCCGAATTTGAAAAACAGTGGTCGGCTATGGGGCTTTCTGATAAAGAATTAAGCTCTTTGCAATACGAACTTACTATAAAGCCAAAAATCGGTGATGTAATAAAAGGCACAGGCGGACTTCGCAAATTTCGGTACGCTTTTGAAAACAGAGGAAAAAGCGGCAGTGTCAGGGTGTGCTATATTGATTTTGTTGTAAAAGAGCGCATTTATTTAATCACTGCATATCCTAAAAACAAGAAAGAAAATCTGAGCAAAGAAGAATGTAACGAAATCAAAAAATTGGTTAAACTATTGGAAGAAAGTTTATAAGGAGGTTTACTTATGGGACTTTATGATAGCATTACAAAAGGTCTGACAGAAGCTATTGAATACGAAAAGGGTAACGTAAGTGCTAAGAAGGTCAAAGTAACTGTCACCCCGACTGATGACTTTTCTCCTAAGGAGATTAAAGCAGTCAGAAACAAGCTTAATATGACACAGAGAACGTTTGCGTCTGTAATCGGCGTATCTGCTAAGACTGTCGAAGCATGGGAAACAGGTACCAATAAGCCCATGAAAACTGCTTGCAGACTTATTTCGATGATAAACGCTGACCCTCAGATACTGAAAAAATGCAAGATTGTAAACAGATAAGTTTTATGATACAGATTAACCTGCGGTTGCTATCGCAGGTTTTTCTTTTGCCATTTTGCAGAAAGGACAATAATATGAAAAAAGAACAAATGAACGTTGCACTTGACCCGGCATTAAAAGCTAAAGTCCGTGGTATGTATAAAAGTGATAATTGCAGTACAATGACAGAATTCGTGCAGAAAGCAGTCGAATTTTATATTGGCTATCTTGAAAGTCAGAATTCCGTTAATTTCATCGCACCCATTATAACTGATACGATTAAATCGACTGTTTACGCAACAGAACAGCGTCTTGCACGCTTATTATTCAAAGAAGCAGTTGAAACGGCAAAGCTCGCAAATATTACAGTAGCATTTCACAATTTAGATGATAACACATTAAAATCATTACACATACGTTGCGTGCAGGAAGTATCGAAAATCAACGGTATACTAACTCTAGAAGACGCAACGAAATTTCAGAATGGTGACGAATAATGCCAAAAATAATAGTTACAAGCAGATACATTGCTCCATCTGTACCAAAATCGCACCTGGAGTATTACACAAAATATATTGCTACACGTCCCGGTGTAGTGATCAATAATACTAACTCTGTCGGTATCGAACCTCAGAAGCCGTCCAATCCTAATGATCCCGTAAGCGAAAAACAAAAACAGATGATAGATCAACTTCTGCAAGATTTTAAAGATGCTAAAAAACTGTTTGAATATGAGGATTATATCAATAACCCTACGCAAGGGACGGCAAGCGATTTAATATCAGCGGTAATAGACAGAAATGCAGATATAGTAATTGGGAAATCGGCATACACCCACTATCTGGGCGAACGCCCCGGTGTTGTAAAGGACGGTGAACACGGACTATTCTCCTGGGACGGTCAGAGTGTAGATCTGAATAAGGTAGCTCAAGAAGTAGCTGCTCACCGGGGCAACGTGTGGACGCACGTTGTATCATTGCGCCGCTCTGACGCCGAGCTTTCCGGCTATGCCTATAATGATGAACAAATAACAGCTGACGCATGGCGTTCACTTGTCCGACGGCATATTTTAACTATGGCAAAACAGACGAAAATCAAACCTGAAAATTTACAGTGGTATGCTGCTTTTCATAACAAGGAAACAAATCCTCATGTACATATTATGATTTACTCGAAAGATCCGAAAGAGGGCTATCTGACTAACAACGGGATAGAAAAAATACGCTCCGCCTTTGCCAATGATATTTATTCAGAAGAATTATCCATGCTTAATGAACATCAGACTGAATTACGCAACGAATTGCGCTCATCGGCGGCTATGGCATTTGACAAAATCGCATCGCAGCTAAGAGCCGGAACATTGCAAGGTCAGCAGAAATTATATGACAATATCATGAAGCTCAAAAATATCCTTGATTCTACCAAAGGCAAAAAAGTGTACAAATTTCTCAAGCCTGAAGCTAAGGCTGTTGTTGACAGCATTACACAGCAGATTTGCAGAAACAAGGATATACAGTCATTATATGAACAATGGTGTAATTGTCAAAAAGATCGTATAGGCATTTATACTTCGAAAATTCCGGATTTCCCATCATTAGAAGAAAATCCGGAATTCAAAACGATAAAAAATCATATTATCAGAGCTGTAGCGGAAATGTCGGATATTATCGAAATCCAATCAGATAAAATTCACACTGAAAATCCGGTGTTTGAGAACATACCGTTACCTGATAACCCGCCTATTGTACATGAAAATGACGAAAATATCAAGGAAGTTATCAACAAACAAACTGCTGACACTGAAGAAAATCTCAAAGAAGAAACTGCCCCGACTATAGATCCTGCTGTCGGTGGCATTGCTATTTCTCTGTTTGGTCAGCTCACAAGGATGATGACGCAAGACTCAAATATTGATCAGTCACAATTTGTTAACCATTCTGTTGAGACAGAAATATTAAGAAAAGTACTTGAGAGAAAATTAGCTCAAGGTCAAAAAATAGAATAAGGAGTGAAAGCGCAGTGTTAAAGTTGGACTATTTCAAATTGCCTAACTATATATTTGCCGCAGATCTTACCCACAATGAGTTTGCCGTTCTCGCCTATCTCATATCTCTGCACACAAATATACACAGTAAAACAGGCGATTACAAACGTGTACGACAAACAACTATTGCTCATTCCTGCGGTATAAAAACTGCGCAAACCGTATCGAGAATCATAAAATCGCTTCATGAAAAAGGTTTTATTTCTCATATAATCAAAGCATACCGTCCTGACAATCTGATAGGCACTTATACTTATGTTCTTAACACAGAAAAACTATGCGGTGAATACACACCTATAAAACGCTCTGTGTTTACAAGAAATCTTAATGCAAAACAGCTTAAAGTATATTTATACCTTTTAAAGTGCATAGATAAAAAGTTGAGGTTCTGTTGGAACAGCTTCAGCGATATATCAAATGCGCTTAAAATAAAAAGAGATGATGTTATCGCCATAGTTTCTGATCTTGTCTATGAAAGATGTATCAGAAAAATGAGAAAACTCAGATATGATAACAGGAACGTATATTCTGACAACATTTATAGTATTAAAACAGTACGTCTAATCAAAAAACGTTTTAAAAAAGAATTGCAGTTCCTTATTTGCCCTCAGAACTGCAATCACATATCAACATACAAAAATAGATTTGTACACTTGTATAATAGCACTTTATCCGAACTTTGTCAATCTATTTTTTTGAGGGTAAGGGGTAGCCCCCAAAATCGAAGTTCTATATATAAACCAGTTGTTTTATTGCGAAAATAAGTATAAGTGTTAGATTACCTTCTTTATATTCCTGCTATATTAACGATACTTATAACGAAATTTTCGGTTTTATTTTTCGCTATAAGCGCACAATGATGTTATTGGATTATTCTGTATGCGGTTAAATCACTAATAAAGCGTTGCTCTTGAGCTGATCAGCTTGAGTATGATCTAAGCTGCAAGGATTTGATTTGGATTTTATTTTTCGCAATAGGCTCTGCATTCTCGGCAGGAAAACTGTCGCCGTTGGCGACAATAAAAGCAGCTTTCGACAAGTAAAGGAATGGTGATTTCAATGACTGCTGCATTTGTTCAGCTCCGTTAAAGAGCTATGGAGGATCTTTATGCTGATAATTAAATACGGAACTACAAAAATCGAGTTACTTTATGCAGCTCGATTTTCCTTTTTATTCCACAAGATGTTGAAATATTATCATCAATTTATCAACAACCTCGACTGTAAATCAGGATGTACCTGCTATCTATCTAAAATGCAAGTTAAAGAGTGCCTACAAGCACTCATACAAAAACAACGGGCAATGCCCGTTGTATCGCATATTAAAGCCGTTTACTGTCCTACAAAAATTTGTGCAATTTTTTCAGAGAGGTGAAAAAACTCATATATGAAAACGAAAAAACCGCACAACAGAGCGGTTTCAGTTATATATGAGCATAAAAAAAGAGAAATTTATGTAAATTTCCCTTGACATGATTTATGCTTTGTGGTAGAATGTATGTAAATAAAAAACACCACACACAGGCTGTACAATTCTTGCCGGAACGATACAGCCCCTCATCAGCTCGATGACCAAAACATCTGACTGACTTAGTGCAATAGTGCCTTTAGTGTGCTTTATTATAGCACATTTAATACAATTTTGCAAGAGCTTTCAGAAGTTTACCGGACGCTGGAGGCTCTTGTGTTTTTAAATTTGATATACAAAGCGTAAATCCGCAGTGTATATCCCCACCTGCCGCAAACAACAAAGGCAGTACAAATTGAATAGCCAACTTTGTGATAACAAGACTTTGCGATGACAGCCGATCTCCGGTATGGGATACATTGTATCTGCTGAATATCAGCGAGCGAAGAAAGGGCGGATACCGAACGTAGCTGTATTGCTGTAATTCGTTTCGGGTGCGTCAAAGTCAAAAGTAACAAAGCGACGGTATCAAATTGTATATTTCACAGTGGAGCAGTAGCAGCTGCTTCGCTGTGTGATATATAATTTAATTTACAGCTTCAAGGACACTACTCCTGTAGTATCCTTGAAAGTGTAAATATAGATGGCGGAGAGGAAGGGATTCGAACCCTTGTGGGGTTGCCCCCAAACGGTTTTCAAGACCGCCTCGTTATGACCACTTCGATACCTCTCCGTATCGTGCTATGATATTATAGCACGGATTTTTAGTTTTGTCAACACCTTTTTCGGATTTTTTTAAAATTCCTGCATTTTTGTCCGTAATATAGCTTTCGGGCTGAACGGGACTTAGTCAGAGCTTAATGTTACTGCCGAACATTTTAACAAAATCGGGAGCTTTTGCTTTAAAGCATTTTCCGTCAAGATAGGAAAGACAGCCGGCATCGGTAGTAAATTTAAACTGCAGCTCATAACTGCACAGCGCCTGATATTTGAAGCCATACTTTTTGTTCAGCTTGTTGTTCCCATATTTTCCGTCACCGAGCAGAGCGTGACCGATATACGCAAGGTGTGCTCTTATCTGATGCGTCCTGCCTGTGAGCAGGTCGACCTTTAACAGCGAGTTTTCGCCGTTGTACGCTATGACCTTGTACTTTGTCTTTATCGTGAGATTGCTTTTTGTCTTTTTGTCGCTGATTTTTACCGTGTTGGTGTCGCTGTTCTTTTCAAGATATGCGGTAAGCGTTGCGCTGTCGGGAGTTACTTTACCGCAGGCAATGCACAGATACAGCTTTGTAAGCTCTCTGTCCCTTATCTTCTGATTGAGTATTCTGAGCGATTCGGCATTTTTCGCCGCAATCACTATACCACAGGTGTTGCGGTCTATGCGGTTGCACAGTGCCGGAGCAAACGAAAGCTCGTTTTCCGGATGATATTCGCCCTTGTGATAAAGATAGCTCTTGATGCGGTTTATAAGCGTGTCGCTGTCGCCGCTCTCGTCCTCGTGGACTACCATTCCGACGGGTTTATCCACAAGCAGAATGTTTTCGTCCTCGTAGACAATGTCTATCTTATCGCTTACACCCGTAAAATCATCGGGGTCCGATTTTGCTTTCGGTATCAGCATTTCATCGGGGATAAACAGCTTTATTATATCGTTTTCCGCAATATGCGTGTCGGGCTTACATTTCCTGCCGTTGAGCTTTATGCAGTTCTTACGGGCGAGCTTACAAATCTGCCCTTGCCCCAGCGGAAACGATTTAGACAAAAAGCGGTCAATACGCTGACCGCTGTCGTTTTTTGTAACCTTTATTTCTTTCATCTGTGGCTCACTTCTGTATTCTTGTAAAGCCGTACTGCGAGAAATGCTCTATCGCCTTGTTGAAGTAATCCCCCGAGCTCTGACAAGCCGTTGCAACATCGGCAAGCTTCGCTTTTGCTATTTCCCACTTTTCCTGCATTTCGGGAGTATCGTCAGCTTCAAGCCAGAGCTGGTTTTCCCAGATACCGTATTTAAGATTGATTATATATGCCTTTTTCATACTTCTCCTTTTTATTCCTGCCGAATTTTTCGTTTCAGAAAAGCAGTTGAATACGTGAGGGGCAAGCCCACTCACCTGTAATTTTGACGGTTCGCCGTGATTACAGCTTTCCGCCCTTTGTTCCGCCGAGCTTACCGCCTGTAAATCCGTCAAGAATGTTGGTGTCAAAGCTGAATGTCAGCGCCTTGTTTTCACGTTCACGCTTTAATGCGAGCGAAATCATCTCGTCTAAAAGCTCGGAATACTTCACACCGACAGGCTCCCACAGATAGAACGCAAGACTGCCCGGAATCGTGTTGATTTCATTCAGATAAACGTTGCCGTTGTCCATATCTATCATAAAGTCAATTCTTGACGTACCCGATGCGCCAAGACATCTGAACGCCTTTACCGCAAGGGTACGTATCTGCTCTCTTGTTTCATCGGATATATCGGCAGGTATCTTTCTCTTGAGCGTTGCCATACCGCTTGACTTGCCACCCTTATCGCCTGCGATATACTTATCCTTATAGCTTAATATCTCGTCGGTGTTTACAGGCTCTTCGCATTCCGATGCGTGAGCGGTAGCATAGTCGCCGCATACCGAGCAGTTGATTTCCTTGAGGTTTGTTATAGCAGGCTCGACTAGCAGCTTTGAGGCATAGGTGAATGCGTTGTCAAGCGCTTCGTCAAGCTGTTCGTCATTGTGCGCTATCATAATTCCTACGCTTGAGCCGAGATTTATCGGCTTTACTATAAGCGGATATGCTATCTTCGCCTTAATATCCGCCTTTACAGCGTCTGCGTCCTTTGCGTAGTCGCTTATATGGATTACCGTTCCGTCAAGGACGGGTATGCCGTTATCCTTGAATACGGTTTTCATAACATACTTATCCATACCTACAGCAGATGATATTACATCACAGCCGACATAAGGAACGCCGATTGTCTGTAAATATCCCTGGAATACGCCGTCCTCAACGTTCGTACCGTGTACTATCGGGAACGCAACGTCTATCGTTGCATATACGTTGTTGCCGAATCTCTTTCCGGGATAAAGCACAAGCTGTACCTTTCCGCCGTCGTTTACAAGTATCACCCTTTGGCTTTCCTTGAGGAGCAACTTCAGATTCCTGTACGATGCGATGTTTCCTATTTTTTCTCCGACATACATTTCATTGTTTTTTGTAATGTATACAGGTATCACCTCGTACTTATCCTTGTTTATGGAATTGCAAGCCTGAAGTGCGGATATGATGGACACCTCATGCTCAACGCTTTTTCCTCCGAAAAATACGCCTACTCTGATTTTCATGGTCTTATCCTTTCTTTATGTCAATTAAGTATTATCTGTGCTTGTTTGCGAGCTTTCCGTCCTGTAGCTGAGATCTCTCAGGTCAATATTTACCCTGACGTAATCGCCGTATGCAAGTACAACGCTCTTTGCTTTTTCGGGAACTATGTAGCAGACATAGCCGTCCGAGCCGATCCCTGCGGAGAGAGCTACTGAAGTGCTGAAGCTCTTTCCTTCGTCAAAGCCCCACGCTCTGTCGCAGCCTATATCGCCGTTATAGATGCAATTAAGGTCATTGGAGAGCCACAGCTTTTCGTCTGTTGTGTTCTTGACTTTCAGGTGGAACGCAACATACATATAGCCCTTATCCGCTCCCCCGTACATAATATCTGTTCTGAAAACCTCATCGCAGATAAAGCTGTATTCGGCAGTCTGAGCGGTTTCGTTGAAGTTTACACGCTGTACCTCCTGAGTTGCTGAGGATTCTTCTGCAAATGAGATTTCTTCTATGTAACCGTTGTTGTTGTCGAAGTTGTCGCCGATGTTGTCGCCGATTGCCGAGAAAATTCCGCCGATTACGGAAATAATGATACCTATTACCGTAGGCGCAAAGAACATTATAATGAAAACCGTTATAATCGTCTTTACGATTTTTTGCTGCTGAGAAGCGTTATTCTGAGAGCTGTTTACATTGCTCTGTGACGGCTGTTGTGAGGCATTATACTCATTCTGACGCATCTCCTGTCTGCGTCTGTATTCTTCCTCTTTCCTTTTCTTTTCCTCACGGTATTCCTTTACACCCGCATTGTTGTCAAACGGTGCGCCGCACTGTGTACAGCAGTTTTCGTGTTCTACATCAAGCTTTGCTCCGCAGTAATCGCAAAATACGTCCATAATATCTCCCTCGTTTTAAACCTTTGCTTTACACACAATATCAATAATTATCCGGCAGATCGTTTTCAAGAAGAACTATCTTCTTTTCTCCGCCTGTCTTTATATTTTCAACCTTTGCAAGAGCCTCGTTCAGATTCTTTGCAACGTATGTCTTTTCTTCGGGGTATCCCTTTGCTTTAAGACCGTCAACTATCGGCACTGCCTGACGTTCACCTACTGCGATAACAAAGTCGCATATTTCAGCCGCCTGTTCTCCGAAACGCTTGTTAAGCTCGTATTCCTTTTCGCCAAGCTCCACCATTCCCGGTGAAACAAGTATCTTAAAGCCGTCAAATACAGCGAGCGTATCAAGAGCCGCCTTTGCGCCTGTAGGATTTGAATTGAAAGCATCGTCTATTATCGTCTTGTTTGTACCCTTGATTATCTGCAATCTGTGCGGAACGCATTCAAGACGCTTGACAGGCATAACAAGATCGGCAAACGGAACGCCGAGCGTATTTGCAACGGCTATCGCACCGACTATATTCTGAACGTTGTGGCTGCCGATGAGCTTTGTCGCAAACTGCTTTTCTTCATTACCGTTGTGAACCGTGAACTGTGTGCCGTTCTCGCTGACGGAAATATTGTCCGCATAATAATCCGTGCCGCCGCCGAGCGAATAGGTCACCTTGTTCTTGTTGCACTCGTGCTTTGCTATATATTCGTTATCGTAATTGAGGAATATAATGCCGTCCTTGTCGGGAAGGCTGTCGGCAAGCTCGAATTTTGTCTTTATTATATTGTCGATTGACTTGAATGTTTCGAGATGCTGAGGGCCTATTGACGTGATGATTCCGTGCTTTGGCTTTACTATATCGCAGATTTCCTTGATTTCGCCGACATTCTTAGCGCCCATTTCGCACAGGAATATTTCGTGCGTTGCGTTAAGCTGTCCACGCACCACCTTTACAACACCCATAGTCGTGTTGTAACTTTCGGGGGTCATAAGTACGTTGTACTTTGCACCGAGCAGCTTTTCAAGATAGAACTTTGTACTTGTTTTGCCGTAGCTTCCTGTAAGTCCTACTACGGTAAGGTCGGGAAGACCGTTTATTATACGCTTTGCGTCATTGATATAATGACGGTTTATCATAAGTTCGACCGGCTTATTTATAAGGTTTGCAATCATCGCCATAACAAGCGTTAAAATCTGTACGCACATTGTTATTGCAAGCGAAGCGTAACCCATTCCGAGCGTCAGGAATACAAGCAGTATCAAAAGTACATAAAGGATAACCGATGTCACCGTCATTCTCATTACTCTCGGAGTGAACACCAGCTTTTTCTTTGCCTTTTTCGGCGCAGAGAACACAATGTCAAGGAACAGAAAAGCCGCCGCTATAAAGCAGGTGGACGCATTTGTTTCGCCGCATATAATAAATGTAAGTATCGCACCTATCGTAAACACATGGCGCATTATAACATCTTTTATATTCTTTCCTAACCACTTGAACTGCTCATCGGCATGATATGAGTTCAGCTGGAACATATGCATATAGTGTATAAAATTAAGTCCGCACGATGCACCAAGTGCCATACCGAGTACGGCAACGGCGATTAAACGTAAAATATCCAAAATAAATTCTCCGTTCTGTTTTAATTAATGTCAAGGAATGATGCCAATACTCTTGAGAATGTGTACCATCCCTCAAGAAAAGCATAGTGTCCCGCACCTTCGATAGTAACAAGTCCGCTGTCTTTTATAAGCTCGCTCATTTTAACCCCGTCGGACAAGGGAGTAGCGTCGTCCTTATCGCCCCATATAAGCAGGGTAGACTGCTTTATTTCGGGCAGGAGATAAGTCAGATCCTCGTTTACTACCTTTACAAGCGTTGCCCTCATTACAGGCGATGCCGCAAGATAATCTGCACTGCCTCGCTTGTTTCTCATATTTTCAACGGCATCGGGAAACAGCTTTTTCATAGGTGCGGTACTCATTACCGCCTTGCCCATTTTATATGTCCGTGTCTTGATTTTTGAGGATACGCTCTGTTTCGGCTTTATTCCGGCACTGTCCGTAAGAATTATCTTTTCGGGTGTCAGCACGGGCTTTTCACGGGTAACAGCCTTTATTATAACTCTGCCGCCAAAGCTGTGTCCGAGTACAACGGTCGGTACGATTCCGAGCTTTTTGCAGAATGTGCCGATGAAGTCAACATAATCGTCAACGCACCACGGCTTTTTCGGCTCGTCGCTTTCACCGAAGCCCGCCATATCGGGCGCAACCACTCTCATATGAGGCGACAGCATATCGACAATATTTTTGAACAGCGTAATATTACTGCCCCAGCCGTGAAGTAGGAGAATTACCCCTCTGCCGTTATCTTCGCCCTCATCAATATAGTTTATTCTTAAATCGTTTATATCAATAAACAAGGTCATTCTTACCTTTCGGTTTGATTAAAATTAAATATCGGACGGATTTTTCACACACTCCGCCATTGTTTATTATATTATTTTTACGCTGTGATGTCAAGAAAAATAACTGTAAAGTGTTTCTGCACGTCTGACGGGATTTGTAATCGCAACGCAATAAAAAATCCGCCGTCTGCCATCAGGCAAACAGCGGAAGGGATATATTATCGGTAAATGCTATTAAAACGGCGTTTTACCGGCTATACTGCCGTCATTCGTCTACATTCTTGAGAGCGTCGGCAAGAGGCACTTTCTTTATCTTTCTTGTAAGAGCAAGTGCGATAACGGCGAATGAACCGATGCCGATAAGAGCGGTTTTTGCATATACCGAAACAAAAGACCTGTAGGGAAGCCAGCCCGGATAATCACGCATGAAGAAGACGAACAGCTGACCGAGCAGATAGTCTGACAGCGGTATGGTTACAAGCAGTGTGATAACTGTCACAATGGCGGTGGTCGCAATATATATGCCGTTTATCTCACTGTTCCTGTATCCGAGTATCTTTGTCATAGAAATGGACTGTGCGTTCTTTTCGATTATTATCTTGGACAGCAGATAGATTATCAGCACATACATTATAACGCCGAAAAAGACAAAGATATTCATCATATTGCCCATCGACCTTGTAAGCTGACGTGATACCTTTGTAAGATCGTCAACCGTTATCTCGGTCGCAATATAAAGGTCGTCTATATCGCTTATTTCCGACTTTGAGAAATAGCCCGTGAAATAGTCTTTATCGCAGTCGAACTTTTCGTTGAATGCGTCCTTGTCCATAAATACCGTAAGCGTTGACGGATAGTAGTAAATTCCGCCCACCCTGAACTTGTATTCCTTTGAGCCGAACTGTTCCCTGAGCGTTATTTCATCGCCTGCACTGATACCGTGTTTTTCCGAGTAGGCGTTTGAAATATAAACCTCGTTGTCGCTAAGCGGCAAGTCAACGTATCTGCTGTTTTTCGCAATGCCGTAAACGGTTATTTCCTCGCTTTTGAGCGCACCCTCGATAGTTTTGAGAGTCGTTGCGGAAAACTTTTCAGCATCCTTGTTTTCAGTTTCGACCTGAGCCTTCAGAAGATACTGGTGATCCGCAAACAGATTGGAGGTTATCTCCTGCTGATAGTTGTCAAGCACAGGACCTAAAACAAGTCCGAACATCACAAGAACGTTACCAAGCAACGCACCGATGATCATAATAATGTAGTTAGGCATATTCTGGAACAGCACACGCAGTCTGAAACGCTTCATAATGCCGATTCTGGTGTTAAGCCTGAACGCCTTTTTCTTCTTTCTCCGTGAAAGGTCATGGCGGATAAACTGAAGCGGCGACAGGCTCAGCTTTCTTGCCAGCATCAACAGGTCGATAATGAATACGATTATTATCGGGATTACCGTTGTGTTTATAAATGCCTGCGGATTCCACAGCGTAACGTAGGTCGGCAGGCTGTAGCTTCCGTAATATGCGCTTGCGGCATAGTCCTTTAAAACCGTGTAGCCGAGTATGTTTCCGACAACCGCACCTGCTAATACGACCAGCATAGGAAGTGTGAGGTAGTGCCTTACTATCTCCCACTTTGTATAGCCGGTAGCACGGAGCGTACCTATAACGCCTGCTTCCTTTGCGATGGTGTTTGACGTGGTTATCGCAAATATGAATGCGATGATTACCACGATTATATAAAGGAACATCTGTACAAAGGTCGTATCACCCTTAATATCATCGCCCGTGAAGATTATTGCCTGATTTGTATATTCGGGAATGTAGCCGGTGACCGCATTCATATATTTCGGAGCTTCTTCGGACAGCTTTTCAAGGAAGTCCTCCGACAACGACTTTGCCTCAGTATTATCGGCGGGACGCTCGGCATATTTCCACGAATAGACATAATGCAGCTTATCCTCCGGATATGTACCGAATGTATCGGCTGTCACTATCGCAACACCGAATTTTATCGAATCGAACATCATATCCGATGGGCTTGAAAACAGTGCGCTGTAGTCCGACAGTGCGACAAGTCCGCATATCCTGTATTCTTTGCCGTGAAGGGTCAGCTTGTCACCGACTTTTAGGCTGTTGTTGTCTGCATACATTCTGTCGATGGCAATTTCGCTGTCACTTGACGGAAATTCTCCGTCCATAAGGCATTCAAGGTTTATATCGGTACGCTTTTTGAATATACGCAGTGTGCTGTCGACCTCTTTGGTCGGAAATTCAACATAGAAGTTTTCGTATATTTTTGCGTCATACTTGTCGCTGTCCTCAACAGCCTTTATAAGCTCATCGTCAGCCTTTGCGTAAAGCTCGAAATTACCGTCCTCTATATTGTACTTTTCAAAGCTCTCGTCATAAGCCGTTGCCATACTTCCGCCTGCAACACTCCAGCCCGACACAAAAGATACCGAAAGCGCCATGAATAAAAAGATTACAATATATTTGCCAAGTTCGTTTTTGAATTCGCTCGGCAGACGTTTAACAAGAGGATTTCTCATCGTTATCCTCCTTACCAGTCAAGATCTTCTGCGGCGATCTTGTTTTCATTGAGATAATTCTTTCTTATCATGCCGTCACGCAGCTTTATTACCCTGTCCGCCATATTTTTGATAGCGTCATTGTGGGTAACCATTACGACTGTATTGCCGAACTTCTTGTTTACATCGCTTATCAGCTTGAGTATATCCTTTGAGGTCTTGTAGTCAAGCGCACCGGTAGGCTCGTCGCAAAGCAGAATATCGGGATTTTTGATTATCGCTCTGCCTATTGCCGTTCTCTGCTGCTGACCGCCCGAAAGCTGATTCGGCAATTTGTGACGATGCTCATAAAGACCGAGCGTTTTCAGTATTTCATCCGTGTCAAGCGGATTGTCACTCAGATATGCGCCTATTTCAACATTTTCCTTGATGTTGAGGTTGGGTATGAGATTGTACTGCTGGAAGATATATCCGAGGTGCTTCCTGCGGTACAGCGTCAGCCTTTTCTCGTTCATATCTGCGGTCTTTTCGCCGTTTATGGCAATATATCCGCTGTCGGCACTGTCGATGCCTCCTATGATATTCAGAAGGGTGGACTTGCCCGAGCCGGATGGACCGAGCAGTACGCATATCTCTCCTTTTTCGATTTCGGCATCAATTCCGTTCAGCACTTCAACACGGCTGTCGCCCTCACCGAAGTGCTTTCTTATCTCTTTGACAGTAAGAAACATTTCACATTTTTCCTTTCATATTGCTCCGTTCACACAGATTGTACAGCACTGCTTAATTAGCAATAACTAACCGTATTATATATTGCTAACTTAATTAGCTATAGCTAACTCAAGCGCACCACAACCGTGTTTTTCACGAATATCTCCAAAAAATATTTTATCACAATAAAACCGTGTAGTCAACAGGTCGGATGCTTAAATATTAACGATTTTCAGTTTTCATTTACTTGCGTTTTTGGGTATATAGCAGAAAAACGGTTGTATAAACGTTTTGATCTTTTATGCGGGAATTTGATAAACGGACATTTTTAATTCTCGCTGTTTAAGTCTGCTATAAATATACACTCTGCAGCGGCTGTAAAGTCGGGAGGTGTTTTTTATTTGAAAACCGCTTGCTTTTGTGCTATACTTTATATCACCTTGTTTTGGGTTTATAAAGAAAGGAAAAGATATGACCTACGTTATGAGCGACCTGCACGGTATGTATGATAAATTCATCGCAATGCTGGAAAAGATTGATTTCTCAGACGGCGATGAGCTGTTTATTATAGGCGATATAATCGACCGCGGGGAACACCCTGTCGATATACTGGAATATGTTATGGATAAGCCGAACATCACTGTACTTCTCGGTAATCACGAGGTAATGGCAAGGGATCTTCTGAACCGTTTAGCCACCGAAATAACTGAGGAAAATATAAATTCAGTTGATGACGATTTTCTGATCGAGCTTTCAATATACAAACGCAACGGCGGCGCCACGACTATGAAACAGCTTCGGGCACTGCCGCCGGTTAAACGAAAGGAAATAATTGACTTCATTGACAGCCTTTACGCTTATGAAGCAATAGACATAGGAGATAAGACTTTCATTCTTGTGCACGCAGGACTGGGAAATTTCCGAAAAGGCAAGAAGATATCCGAGTACGCTCTTTATGAACTGCTTGAACTTCGTCCCGACTATGAACGGCAATATTTTGACGATGACAGCGTATACATCATTTCGGGTCATACCCCTACAAAGCTGATAAGCGGTAAGTGGGAGATATATCATTCTCACAATAATATAGTAATCGACTGCGGAGCGTCTTTCGGCGGAAAACTTGCGTGTCTCAGACTTGAGGATATGGCGGAATTTTATGTGTAAAGCCTGCCACAGATGCCGGATGTTTTCCCTGAAATGCAAAAAGAACAATATGCCCCTCGATTTTCCGGAAACGGGTTTTATACAGAACAAATCCCCCACGTTTTGCGTGAGGGATTTGCATATTATACAGTAAATTACTTAACGATTGTAATATCAGAGCCGAACCACTTTGTTGAGATATCGCCGAGCTTACCGTCAGCCTTCATCTCGCTGAGTGTCTTCTGAACTGCGTCACGCAGTGCCTGATCGTTCTTTCTGAATGCGATAGCGTACTGCTCTTCTTCAAGGCCTTCCGCCAGCTTCTTGTAGTCCTTTGCAGAGTTTTTGATTTCATAATCTGCAACAACTTCATCAAGGAATACAGCGTCAACAACGCCAAGCTCAAGCTGCTGTAAAGCTTCTACGTTTGTAGCGATGGGGCTGATCGTTATATCGTCCTTGATCGCACTGTTCTCAAGAATCGTCTGAGCTGAAGAACCGTTCTGAACAGATACCTTCTTGCCCTTGAGGTCGTCCATCTTTGCAACTGTAGAATCGCCCTTTACAACGAATACCATAGCGTTCTTCATATAAGGCTCTGAAAGATTCATCTTTTCCTGACGTTCTTCGTTTATGCTAAGACCGTTCCATATGCAGTCGCACTTGCCTACATTAAGGTCGGTTGTGAGTGTATCCCAGTTGATAGGCTGTTTTACAAGCTTTACGCCGAGTCTGTTGCAAACTTCCTCTGCTACGTCAATATCGAAGCCTACGATCTCGCCGTTTTCATCTGTGTAGCCCATGGGCTTGAATGTAGCGTCAAGTCCTAATATAAACTGACCTGCGTCCTTTACCTTCTGGAGTGACTGATCACCCTCTGTGGAGCTTTCTGCAACAGATGTGCTGTCGCCTGCTGTTGCACTGCTGTCTGCAGTTGAAGAATTACCGCTTGAACTACAGCCTGCAAGACCAAGTGTAAGAGCTGCTGTCAGAGCAACAGCAATAGCTTTAAAATTTAATTTTTTCATTTTTATTTCCTTTCTAAGCGTTTTATACGCCTTAAAAAATTACTTTAATATAGTAACACACAAATACGAAAAAGTAAATAGGCAAAATGAATAAAACGACGGAAATTTGCTGGAATCCTGCAAATTTCCGCCGTTTTTGTGCCATTATACAATCAAGATCATCAATAAAGATACTCATACTGTGAAATATCGGGACAACGAGGTTCTTTTAATTCATCTTCTGTAAAATCATATCTTATATTCTGATTATACATATACCACAGACAGACTTTCATGCCGCTCATTTCAAGGTGAGTGCCGTCTTCAAAGGCATACTTCTCCCTGAGCTTATTATCATTGCCCTTAATCAGATCGGTCGGATCGACAAAATGATAATGCTTACAATAACTGTATTTTACGGCATTTGCAAGCGCTGTGTTATATTCATCGATTTTTTCGTTCTTGCAGAATTTACTGCGTACAGGCGTTATCGCCATAATGATAAACTCACTGTTGGGACTCGCCTGCTTGCATTGATACAAAAGCTGCATATAATTTTCAACAAACTGTTCTTTAGTGGTGAGATTCACATCATTCAATCCCATAGAGAACAGTACATATTTGGGCTGTTTGTTATAAAGATGAACCAGCACATCCGTGCTTAGATCGTTTGATGTTATAAGAAACTGGTGAATATTCCATGCAGCTATACTGGGTCTTGCAAGATTGTTTTCCTGCTTGAAATATCCTGCGCTTGCAAAGCCGGAGCAAACGCTGTCGCCAACCAGTGCAAACTGGTCGAAGTATTTATACATAGCCTTTGTAATGGTATAATCCGGTTCAGGCTGAGGCTTGGGTTCTTCTTTTATTGTCGTTGTTGTTGTCGTTTCCGTTTCGGCAGAAGACGAGATTTCTTCTTCAGAAACAGTGTTGTCGTAGCTTATACCGTTATCCGAAGCCGCAGCGGCATAAGCGTTATTGCAGGCTGTGCAGATTATAGCCGCAGTCAGCGGCAGACATAACAGCAAAAACCATTTCGTAGGCGAAACGGAGCCAAATTTATTATAGTACATTAAAATCCCTTATTCTGTATGCGGCGTAAATGTTACCGCAATTATATATTAAAACCGATCGTTGGTCATTTACTTTCTTAATTATAATGCTGATTTTGCACTTTTTCAAGATAAAATTTACAAAATGTCGTATCAAGTCGAAATTTCATTGAATTGCACAACCGCAAGTCATTTTCAACGGCGTTTTTATATAAAGTGTATTTTCTTGTCCGTCCTGTACAATATGTGGTACTTTTTTCTCAGACGCTGCATTTTGAAATCTGTTAAGCCAATGTGAGTTTTGTTGTAAAAACAACATACATTATTGACTTTCTGTGTTACAATACAGTCACAGGTTAAAACTCTATGACAAGAAAGGAAAAAGTATGATAAGAAAGATAATAAAGATAGACGAAGAGAAGTGCAACGGTTGCGGACTTTGCGCCACAGCCTGCCACGAGGGTGCGATTGATATAGTTGACGGTAAGGCAAAGCTTGTGAGAGAGCATTACTGCGACGGTCTGGGCGACTGCTTACCTGCCTGCCCGACAGGCGCTATAAGCTTTGAGGAGCGTGAAGCGCCCGCTTATGACGAGCAGGCAGTATTAAAAGCAAAGCAGGCAAAAGCCATTTCAGAAAAGCCCCTGCCCTGCGGTTGTCCCGGAACTCACGCAAAAGCGCTCAGAACAGAACATCACAATGAAGATTGCTCATGTCATGAGCACGAAAGCGGTCATACCGGGATCCGCAGTGAGCTTTCACAGTGGCCTGTACAGATAAAGCTTGTCCCGACCTCTGCGCCGTGGTTTGACGGAGCAAATCTGTTGGTAGCCGCCGACTGCACAGCTTATGCCTACGGTAATTTCCACAATAAATTCATCAAGAACAGAATTACGCTTATCGGTTGCCCAAAGCTCGACAGCGTTGATTATACCGAAAAGCTGACAGAAATAATCAGAAATAACGATATAAAGAGCGTTACGGTAGTGAGAATGGAAGTTCCGTGCTGTGCAGGCATTGAAAATGCCGTTAAGACAGCTTTACAGAACAGCGGTAAGCTCATTCCGTGGCACGTTGCTATCGTATCGGTAGACGGACAGCTGACAGAAATATAATAATTTTATCATAGGTACGGACGGTTTTCCTGTCCGTATTTTTATACCCTAAAAGGTATAAAATAGTCACCGCAAATCAGAATTACACCCTACAGGGTATAATTCTGATATTGATAGCATAAACTGCACCCTTTAGGGTATAATAATCTATAAATCGCCTTGACATTATACCCTAAAGGGTGTAAAATGTATTCATATTACAACAGCGGAGATGATATACTTGAACAAAATAGCTCAGTTCATAAAAACAAAGCGAAAAGAAGCCGGGCTCACTCAGGAAGAATTTGCAATGCGCTCAGGGCTCGGTCTGCGCTTTGTCCGTGAGCTTGAACAGGGAAAAGAAACCGTGCGTATGGATAAGGTCAACACAGCGCTTGCCATGTTTGATATGGAAGCAGTGCCTGGGAGAAAGGACAGCAAAAATTGGAAATGCCCATCAAACCGGTAGATATTATAGGACTAACGTAGATTATATCCTCGGGCTTACCGATAACCCGATTTATTATAAGGAAATATAAAACCCGACAGATACGTTTATTGAATCGTACCTGTCGGGTTTGTTTCATATTAAAGCACCTTTGATAAAAAGTCCTTAAGTCTTGGATTTTTGGGGTTTGCGAAGAATTCATCGGGAGGACCCTGTTCAACTATCTGTCCGTCCGACATAAACATTACTCTTGACGCAACCTCACGGGCAAATCCCATTTCGTGAGTTACGACGACCATTGTCATACCGTCGTCGGCAAGCTGTTTCATAAGGTCGAGAACCTCTCCTACCATTTCGGGATCAAGTGCCGAGGTCGGCTCGTCGAAAAGCATAACATCCGGCTTCATGGCAAGCGCACGGACGATAGCGATTCTCTGCTTCTGACCGCCCGATAACTGCGGAGGATAAGCGTCAGCCTTGTCTGCAAGACCAACACGCTCTAAAAGCCGCATTGCCTCTGCGTCAGCCTCTTCCTTTGTCATAAGGCCGAGCTTAACGGGAGCTAAGGTTATGTTTTTCTTTATCGTCAGATGGGGAAACAGATTGAAGTGCTGGAACACCATACCCATCTTTCTTCTTATAAGGTTTACGTTAGCCTTGCGGTCGGTGATGTATTCACCTTCAACGCAGATACTTCCGCTTGTCGGCTTTTCCATAAGGTTAAGACAACGCAGGAACGTACTTTTACCCGAACCGGAAGGTCCTATGATAACTACCTTTTCGCCTTTGTAGATATGCTCGTTTATCCCGTTGAGGACGTGGAGATTACCAAACGATTTACTGAGATCCTTAACGTCTATCACTCTTGCCAAGCCTCCTCTCAAGCAGTTTCTGGAGTTTTGTCAGAATAAATACCAGTATCAGATAGAATGCCGCCGCAATGAGAAGCGGGGTAATAAGGTCATACGTCTTTGAGCCTACATACTGTGCCGCTTTGGTAATATCCGTTACCGCAATGTAGCCTGCTATCGAGGTTTCCTTTACCAGTACGATAAATTCGTTGCCGAGTGCGGGAAGTATGTTCTTTATAGCCTGCGGAAGCACGATAAGCCACATTGTCTGACCTGCGCCGAGACCGAGCGATCTTCCTGCCTCTGTCTGACCCTTGTCGATAGACTCGATACCTGCACGGACAATCTCCGCAACATACGCACCCGAATTTATACCGAAGCACATTACTGCGGCTACAATTGCATTAGCGCCTCTGTAATTGAAAAGTACCGCATTTATAAGAAGTAACTGTACCAGTACGGGCGTACCTCTTATCACAAATACATACAGGTCGCATATTTTAGCTATCCAGCCGATACCTCTCCTGCCTGCGCATAACTGCTTTACTACTGCCACGAATGCACCGATAAGAAAACCGAGAATAACCGCAAACAGCGATATGAGCAGTGTGTTTCCGATACCGCTTAAATAGAATTCATAACGGTTTTCTCTTATAAGCGCCTTATCAATGGCATCCCATATACCAAGAAAAAAGTCCAATTCTTATTTCCTCCGTCTTATGCCTTTCAAAAAAGACGGGCGGCATTTCACCGCCCGATTTTCTGATTATTACTTAGTGTGGTTAAGTGTGAACTCATCAACCTTGCCGTTGTCGATAAGCTTCTGAAGAACCTTGTTTACCTTGTCTTCAAGCTCTGTGTTACCCTTCTTGAAAGCGAAAGCGTACTTGTCTGTGAATACCTCGCCGTCAAGAATTTCAAGGTTGTCATTACCCTTTACCATTTCCTTTGCGGGAAGCTCGTCCATAACGATGCAGTCAACCTTATCATTCTTTAAGTCTTCTGCCGCCTGAACGTACTTTGTATAACGTGAGGGTTCCTTCTTAAGATCGTCTGTTACATAGAAGTCAGCAACTGTTGACATCTGAACAGCAATCTTTGTATCACCGCCGAGGTCGTCAACGGTCTTTACTCTGTTTGCACCCTTGAGTACAACGATAACCTGCTTTGACTTAGCATATTCGATTGAGAAGTCCATAACTTCCTGACGCTCGGGAGTAACCGAGATGCCTGCGGCTGCAAAGTCAACCTTGCCCTGCTGAACTGCTAAAAGCGCGCCGTCAAAGTCCATTGTCTGTATCTCAAGCTCCATGCCGAGTTCCTTTGCTACTTCATTTGCAATATCAACGTCGATACCTACAACATCGTTACCGCTCATATATTCGTAAGGAGCGAAACCGGGCTCTGTAGCCATGATGAGCTTACCGCCTGTTGCCTTGCTGTCTTCCTTGCTCTCACTTGCCGAGCTTGTAGAATCGCCTACTGTACCGCTTGATGTTGTGTTTGACTGACAGCCTGCCATAGCAAGACCGCAGGTTGCGGCTACGAGTATACCTGCAATTATTCTTTTGATCTTCATAAAAATACCTCTTTTTTAAATTCTTTCTGTTTTAGTATGCGCTTTTGCGCTATCGTTAATATTATAGTGCATTTCTTTACAATAAGCAAGAGTTTTTCGTTTTTTTGTGTAAAATACATATAAAAAATGTGCCACAGTGAGACGCTGTGGCACATAATCTTTGTTTTTCCGGCTTACTTTCTTGAGAATAAGCCCTTTTTCTCGTAAGGCTCGCTTGTTATGTCTTTAAGCTCGTAGCCCGTTGGCTGCATAACCTCTCTGATCTTATCTGCGGAAAGCGCCTCCTCACTGATTATTACGGTTTCGCCCTTTGAATGTGAAGAAGTGACCTTCTTTACAGGAAAAGCATTTCTGATAGCGTCATTGACGTGTGATTCGCACATTCCACACATCATTCCGTTGATTTTAAGTGTTGTCTTTACCATTGTAAATTCCTCCGTTACTTTATTGAAATTACTTTATAGCCGCTGTTTTCAACGGCTTTTTTAAGCTGTTTGTCGGGAACCTCTCCCGAAAGTATTGCAGTGGCGATACCGTCTGTATGGCTAGCTGCAGCGCTTACCACCTGCGGAATAGCCTCAAGTGCAGTCTTTACATGATGCTCGCATTTTTCGCACATCATACCCTTTATTTTTATCGTCTTTGTTATTTTCGCCGTGTCGGACGGCTGTATTGCAATATTATTCATCGGCTTTGCTTTCCTGTCATGCTTTGTGCTGTACAGCCTGCAGAAGTTGAGCCTTAATGCATTCGATACGACGCAGAAGCTTGAAAGGCTCATTGCCGCCGCACCGAACATCGGGTTCAGCGTAAGTCCGAGCGGTATAAATACGCCTGCGGCAAGCGGAATGCCGATAACGTTATAGATGAACGCCCAGAAAAGATTTTCGTGTATATTACGCAGTGACGAGCGGGAAAGCCTTATTGCCGCCGGAACATCTGTAAGCCTGCTCTTCATCAGCACAACATCGGCGGCGTCTATTGCAACGTCTGTTCCTGCGCCTATAGCGATGCCTGTATCTGCGGCAGTCAGCGCCGGAGCGTCGTTTATACCGTCACCGACCATTGTAACCTTGCCCTGAGCTTTAAGCGAGCGGATAACCGCTTCCTTGCCGTCGGGGAGAACACCTGCTATGACCTCGTCAACGCCTGCCTTTTCACCGATAGCCTTTGCGGTACGCTCGTTGTCACCCGTCAGCATAACGACCTTTATACCCATATTTCTCAGCTGCTTTATTGCGTCCGGGCTATCCTCCTTTATCGTATCCGCAACTGCGATCATGCCCAGAGCCTTGTCGTTTTTACTGAACAGTAGGGGCGTCTTACCCTCGTTTGAAAGCCTGTCAGCCTCCGACTTTATTTTATCGCTTACTGCAACCTTTTCGCCGATGAACTTAAGACTTCCTCCGTAAAGCGTATCATTGTCAATAGTTGCTGTAAGCCCGTTACCGCTGAGCGCATTGAAGTTATCAACATTCCGTGCGGTAACCGCGTGTTCCGCACCGTAATCGTTTATTGCCTTTGCAAGCGGATGCTCGCTCTTGGCTTCAAGCGATACCGCAAGGCTTAAAAGCTCGCTTTCCGACACACCGTCGGCAGATATTATATCCGTAACCTGCGGCTCACCTTTAGTAATAGTACCCGTCTTATCAAGTGCAACTATCTGCGTCTTGCCTGCCTGTTCAAGCGAAACGGCAGTCTTGAAAAGAATACCGTTCTTTGCACCCACACCGTTTCCGACCATTATCGCAACGGGAGTTGCAAGTCCGAGTGCACAAGGACAGCTTATCACAAGCACCGAAATACCTCTTGCAAGAGCGTATGCAAAATCCTGACCGAGCAATAACCACACTATCATTGTTATGATTGAAATCGTGATAACAGTCGGTACAAATATACCCGATACCTTGTCGGCAATCTTTGCGATAGGCGCTTTGGTTGCCGCCGCATCGCTCACCATTTTTATGATCTGCGACAATGTGGTGTCCTCGCCTACACGGGTTGCCTTACAGGTGATAAAACCCGTCTGATTGATAGTTGCCGCCGAAACGTTATCGCCTACCATCTTATCAACAGGAATACTTTCGCCAGTCAGTGCGGATTCGTTGACCGTGCTTTCGCCGTCAGTCACCACCGCGTCAACAGGGATGCTTTCACCCGGACGTACAACGAAAATATCGTCTTTTACAACTTCTTCGGCAGGAATTGTCTGCTCTGCGCCGTTTCTTATGACGTTTGCTGTTTTGGGTGCAAGCTTCATAAGACCTTTGAGTGCGTCGGTGGTTTTACCCTTTGAACGGGCTTCAAGCATCTTACCAACCGTGATAAGCGTAAGTATCATAGCCGCCGATTCAAAATAGAACTCGTCCATATACATCATAACAGCGTCTGTATTTCCGTGAAGCTGTGCGTCCGTCATCATAAACAGCGCGTAAACACTCCATACGAATGACGCACCCGAGCCGAGTGCCACAAGCGTATCCATATTCGGCGAACGGTTAATAAATCCCTTAAATCCGTTTACAAAGAATTTGTTGTTTATAACCATTATAATTGCGCTTAGCAGCAGCTGTACAAGTCCCATAGCCACATGATTTCCGTCGAACCATGACGGAAGCGGAAATCCCCACATCATATGTCCCATTGAGAAGTACATAAGAATTACAAGGAATATAACCGATGCTATAAGTCTTTTCCTGAGCTTTGGCGTTTCCGTATCGCGGAGTGAAGCGGCGCCGGTATCGGTTTTCTTTGTTCCTGCGCCTTTAAGCTTGGCACCGTAGCCTGCCTTTTCAACGGCAGAGATTATTTCCTGCGGTGGCGCCGTACCCTCAACGCCCATCGAATTGGTAAGCAGGCTGACAGAACAGGAAGTAACGCCTTTTACCTTTGTTACCGCTTTTTCTACTCTTGCACTACAGGCGGCACAGCTCATACCTGTAACATCATACTGTTCCATATCAAGACCTCTTTTCTTTAGTTCTTTTCTATCTATTATGTCCGTTTTGTGTTACTTCATCAGCTTTTGCAGAGTTGCGACAAGCTCGTCTATAACCTCGTCCCTGCCCTCTCTTATATCTCTTGCAACACAACCTCTGATATGGCTTGCAAGAAGTTCTTTATTGAAAGCGTTCATTGCGGCATTGACTGCGGCAGACTGGATAAGTACATCGTTGCAATAAGCGTCATTTTCGATCATAGCCTCAATCCCGCGCACCTGTCCCTCTATGCGTTTTAGACGGTTGAGAAGCGCTTTTCTGTGCTTTTCGTCCCTTACGGTATGCTTCTGACAGCACGGACAGACTTTTTTTACCGATGTTTTATTTTCACTCATAGCTTTACCTCTGAATTTTTGCTGTAGCTTTAATATACCCTCACGGGGTATTTTTTATTATATACCCCCTCAGGGTATTTGTCAAGTGCTTTTTTATTTACAATTCAACAGCCCCGACCTTGTGGTCGGGGCTGTATGTTCTTATTTGGCTTTTATCCGTAGCTTATCAGCTCTTGGTGAAATTTATCCTGAGCGATACCTCAAAGACATCATCGCCTGTCGGGATTGTGACATTTCCGTTTGTGACTGTCAGCTTTTCGCTTTCGTATGACTTTGTATATCCGTCCATGAATATATCGGGGAGCGTTACGGTTTCTCCTCTGTTCGTGTAAAGGGTATAATGCGTTTCCGGATTGCCGTCAACATACACCTCTGCGCTGAGTATAACCATAGTGTCGTCGTTCTTGGCGAATCTTCCACAGAAGTAAACATCTCTGTCGGGCATTGTGTATCTGCCTTCCTTATTTACTAGAGAAACGTCCGTGCATATCCACGTTTCGTTAAACAGATAGCCTTCCTTGCGTGGCAGGTCGATATAAGCGAACATTTCCTTGCCTACAGGGACATCGGTGATAGTCTTATACGGCGTAGCCTCGCCGTCTATCATATAGTAGACGTTGTAAGTAGCTGTTGTGTAAACGCACTCAACGCTTACATCATTATGAGGCATTGTAAACTTGTATTCGCCGCTTTCCTCATATATATCAACATCATCGGACTGCCAGTAGTAAGTATAGCCGCTCTTTTTGGGAGGTTCGGGAAGGGTTACCGTACTCATATACTGTGCTTTCATCGGGCTGTCGGAGCTTGCGCTTC
>CEAK01017091.1_pt1 | contig 35047 bp, 36 predicted proteins | sample 480681 | NCBI WGS metagenome assembly CEAK01 (sample SAMEA3182071, study PRJEB8094) | gut metagenome | biome: human; feature: gut; material: Stool; isolation source: human stools | place: Canada | collected 2011-12-06 | reverse complement strand
GCCTGGCGGCGCGCGCCATCTTGCGATGGGGCATCGTCTGCCCCGGCCTCTACTTGAGCACGGTCTTCAGGTACTGGCCGGTGTAGCTGGCCTCACACCGGGCCACCTCCTCCGGCGTGCCGGTGCAGACGATGGTGCCGCCGCCGTCGCCGCCCTCGGGGCCCAGGTCGATGACATAGTCCGCCGTCTTGATGACGTCCAGGTTGTGCTCAATGACCACGACGGAGTTCCCTGCGTCCACCAGGCGCTGGAGCACCTCGATGAGCTTGTGGACGTCGTAGGTGTGCAGGCCCGTGGTGGGCTCATCCAGGATATAGATGGTCCGGCCCGTGGCTCGCTTGGCCAGCTCCGTGGCCAGCTTCACCCGCTGGGCCTCGCCGCCGGAGAGCTCGGTGGAGGGCTGACCCAGCTTCACATAGGAGAGGCCCACGTCGTAAAGAGTCTGGAGCTTGTTGTAGATGCGGGGCAGATTTTCAAAGAAGGGCAGGGCTTCGTCCACGGTCATATCCAGCACCTCGTAGATGTTCTTGCCCTTATACTTGACTTCCAGGGTCTCCCGGTTGTAGCGCTTGCCCTTGCAGACCTCGCAGGGGACGTAGATGTCCGGGAGGAAGTGCATCTCGATCTTGATGAGGCCATCTCCGGAGCAGGCCTCGCACCGCCCGCCCCGCACGTTGAAGGAGAAGCGGCCCGGCCCGTAGCCCCGGGCCTTGGCGTCGGGGGTAGAGGCGAAGAGGTCCCGGATGTCGTTGAAGAGGCCGGTGTAGGTGGCGGGGTTGGAGCGGGGCGTACGGCCGATGGGGGACTGGTCGATGTCGATGACCTTGTCCAGATACTCCTCCCCCTCGATGGCATCGTGCCTGCCGGCGCGGACCTTCACCCGGTTGAGATCGGCCCCCAGCTTTTTGTAGAGGATCTCATTGACCAGGGAGGACTTGCCGGAGCCGGACACACCGGTGACGCAGGTGAAGGTCCCCAGGGGGATGGACACGTCCACGTGCCGCAGGTTGTTCTCCGCCGCCCCCCGGACGGTGAGAAATTTTCCGCTGCCCTTCCGGCGCTCCGCCGGGACGGGGATTTTCCGCCGCCCGGAGAGGTAGTCGCCGGTGATGGAGCCGGGGGTGTTCATGACCTCCTCGGCCGTGCCGCAGGCCACCACCTCGCCGCCGTGGACCCCGGCTCCGGGGCCGATATCCACGATATAGTCCGCTGCGCGCATGGTGTCCTCGTCGTGCTCCACCACCAGCAGGGTGTTGCCCAGGTCCCGCAGCCGCTTGAGGGTGGCCAGCAGCTTGTCGTTGTCCCGCTGATGGAGGCCGATGGAGGGCTCGTCCAGGATATAGAGGACCCCCATGAGGGAGGAGCCGATCTGGGTGGCCAGGCGGATGCGCTGGCTCTCGCCGCCGGAGAGGGTCCCGGCGGAGCGGCTGAGGGTCAGATACTGGAGGCCCACCGACTGGAGAAAGCCCAGGCGGCTCTTGATCTCCTTGAGGATGCGCTCGGCGATGAGCAGCTTCTGGGGAGAGAGCTCCAGCCCGCCTACGAAGTCCAGGGCCTGGGTCACCGACATCTGACAGAAGTCGTGGATGCTGATGCCGCCCACGGTGACGGCCAGGGCCTCTTTCCGCAGTCGCTTGCCGCCGCAGTCGGGGCAGGGGCGCTCGGACATGCAGTCCTCCAGCTCCCGGCGCATGGCGTCGGACTGGGTCTCCCGATAGCGGCGCTCCAGATTGTTGACCACGCCCTCAAAGGCCTGGTACAGGGTGCCCTGGCCCTGGGCGCGGTCGTAGGTGAGCTTCAGCTTCTCCCCTTTGGTGCCGTAGAGGATGACGTCCAGCACCTCGGGGGGCAGATCCTTCACCGGGGTGGTGAGCTTGAAGCCGTACTGCTTGGCCAGCGCCTCAAAATACATGCGGGAGATGGAGTCCCCCTTCACGTTGTTCCAGCCCGAGGCGGAGATGGCGCCCTCCAGAATGGAGAGACCGGGGTTGGGGATGATGAGGGCGGGGTCCACTTTGAGCTGGCTGCCCAGACCGGTACAGGTGGGACAGGCGCCGAAGGGGTTGTTGAAGGAGAACATGCGGGGGGCCAGCTCTTCGATGGAGATGCCGCAATCCTCGCAGGCGTAGTTCTGGGAGAAGAGAAGGTCCCGGTCCTCGCTTACGATATTGATGACCACCAGGCCGCCGGAGAGGCCGGCGGCGGTCTCCACCGAGTCGGTGAGGCGGCGGGCGACGTCCTCTTTGATGACCAGCCGGTCCACCACCACCTCGATGCTGTGCTTCCTGTTCTTGTCCAGCTTGATCTCCTCGGTGAGGTCGTAGATGGACCCGTCACACCGGACCCGGACGTAGCCGGACTTCCGGGCGTCCTCGAAGATCTTCTGATGCTCGCCCTTCTTGCCCCGGATGACGGGGGCCATGACCTGGATGCGGGTGGCCTCCGGCAGGGTCATCACCTGATCGATGATCTGGTCCACGGTCTGCTGCCGGATCTCCTTGCCGCACTTGGGGCAGTGGGGGGTGCCCACCCGGGCCCACAGCAGGCGGAGATAGTCATAGATCTCGGTGACGGTGCCCACGGTGGAGCGGGGGTTTTTGGAGGTGGTCTTCTGGTCGATGGAGATGGCGGGGGAGAGGCCGTCGATATAGTCCACGTCGGGCTTTTCCATCTGGCCCAGGAACATCCGGGCGTAAGAGGAGAGGGACTCCACGTACCGGCGCTGGCCCTCTGCGTAGATGGTGTCGAAGGCCAGGGAGGACTTGCCGGAGCCGGAGAGGCCCGTGAGCACCACCAGCTTGTCCCGGGGGATGGTGACGTCGATGTTTTTCAGGTTGTTGGCCCGGGCGCCTTTGACGGAGATGTGGTCTAGCATAGCTCTGTTGCTCCTTTATATCTTTCCACAGGGGAGAAAGTCGAGGTCAAACGATGGAAAAAACGCCGACCAAATAGCCGACCAGCGCGCCGCCGGTGCAGACGATCCAGCCCAGGCGGCGGCCGAACAGCTCCCAGTCGGAGGGCTCGGCCAGTTCCGGGTCCCGGATGAGGAATCCGAGATTCCAGCGGAAGAGCCGGTCGGCAAACAGAATGGAGAGGATGCCGACGGCGGCCAGACAGGTGGCCAGCCAATACAGGGATATGTCCCCCCGGTGCCTGAGGACGGGCGCCAGCACCAGAGGGAGAAGAAAGGAGACCGAAGGCTCGTGGGAGAAATCCATCTCCTGCCCGTCGGGACCATAGGCCTTGCCGCCGGCGTACCAGGAGAAGGAAAAAGAGGACACAGGCGCTCCGCTCTCATCGATCAGCACGGAAATGCCGCCGTCCAGCCAGCCGCCTCGGAATAGGATCTCATCCCCGCGGCGCACCTCCACACCGGTGAGCACATCGGCCATATCGTGGTCCCGGGGGACGGCGCCGGGGTCCTCGACGACGATATAGGGGCCATAGTCGCCGCCGTCGAAGCGGTATGTCACCCTGCCGTCGGGAGAGACCGCAAAGACGGCCTCCTTCCCATCCACCCGGCCGGCATAGAGCGTGGTTTCCCCCTGAACAGACCGGAGCAGCAGGGAGCCGCCGTATTCCACGCCGAGCCGGCCGTTGAGGATGAAGTAGAGCGCCGCAAAGAAAACCGGCATCGCGGCCAGCATCACCAGCAGGACCCTCTGAAACAGGGGGATGGCCCTCCATCTGGACATCACACACGCTCCTTTCAGATCGAGGATACGCCCCCGCCGGCGGGGGCGTCCAGGGGGTCCGTACGTTCGATCCGGAATATATTCAGGGTGTCCACATCCGGGCAGGCGAATACGGCGGTACCCGGTTCCTGGCCGGGGAGCGCGCCGCCGTAGCGCAGGATGTCCACATAGGGGAAGGCCACGTGCATGGCCATGGGGCACAGTTGTCCCCGTTCCGTGTCAAAGTCGAAGCTGTCCCCCACCTTGTGCCCCCTGTGGCAGCCGCAGGGACCCTTCCTGTCGATCAGTGTGATCCGGATTCTCGGCCTTTTCATGGATACGCCTCCTCGTGATAGCGGTCCTCCCGCCACTTGGCCGGGTTTTGGTCCATATATGCCCATATCCGCAGATAATCGGCCTCACTGCGGATGATGTGGTCGTGGAAGCCGCCCTGCCAGAGGTCGTTTTGCATGTCCTGATTTGTAAAGCGCTTGAGGGCGGTGATCATGCGCGCCCCACGATCCGGGACAATATAGGGGCCCTTCTCTTGGTACAGAAAGTGATAAAATAGCAGCCTTCCTGCCCATAGTCATAGTTTGGCAGCCTGTGAAGCCGGCCCATTTTATCACCTCTTTATATGCGGTGGTCCCAATCACAAAATAAAATTACTTCCATCTCAGCTCGATGATGCGGTCGCGGAGGACGGCGGCGTACTTGAACTCCAGCCGCTTGCTGGCCTCCCGCATCGCCCCATGCGGCAAAGCCGCATGGGGACCCCGAATGATCTCACATCCTCGGGGCAAATAAATTGCCCCTGCGGCAAGGTTTTCCCCTGCGGGGAAAACGCTTGCGCGGCGCTTATCGCGCCGCCCCATCTGCGATGGGGCCCCAAGAGCTGCGGGAGGCTACTGACCCCTCAGCTCAATGATGCGGTCGCGGAGGACGGCGGCGTACTCGAACTCCAGCCGCTTGCTGGCCTCCCGCATCTCCTTTTCCAGCTTTTCCACGGCGGCGTCCCGCTCCTTTTTGGAGAGCTTGGTCTTGCGGCGCATGAGCTGCTCGGTCTCCTCCTCTTCGGCGGAGAGCTCGATGACGTCCCGAACGGATTTGATGATGGTCCTGGGCACGATGCCGCGGGCCCTGTTATAGGCGTCCTGCTTCTTCCGCCGCCGCTCGGTCTCGCCGATGGCCGCCATCATGGAGGGAGTCATCTTGTCGGCGTACATGACCACAAGGCCGTCGGCGTTCCGGGCGGCCCGCCCGATGGTCTGGATGAGGGAGGTCTCGCTGCGGAGGAAGCCCTCCTTGTCCGCGTCCAGAATGGCCACCAGGCTCACCTCCGGCAGGTCCAGGCCCTCCCGCAGGAGGTTGATGCCCACCAGCACGTCGTAGGTCCCCAGCCGCAGGTCCCGGATGATCTCCTGCCGCTCGATGGTGTCGATATCGTGGTGCATATACTGCACCTTGATGCCGGCGTTTTTCAGATAGGCGGTCAGGTCCTCCGCCATCTTTTTGGTGAGGGTGGTGACCAGCACCCGCTCCTTCCGGGCCGTCCGGTCGTTGATCTCGCCGATCAGATCGTCGATCTGGCCCTCCACGGGCCGCACGTCGATGCGGGGGTCCAGCAGTCCGGTGGGGCGGATGACCTGCTCCACGATCTGCCCCGCCCGGGTGCGCTCATACTCCCCCGGCGTGGCCGAGACGTACACCACCTGGTTGACCCGCTGCTCGAATTCCTCAAATTTCAGCGGCCGGTTGTCAAACGCGCAGGGGAGGCGGAAGCCGTAGTCCACCAGGGTGGTCTTGCGGGCCCGGTCCCCGTTGTACATGGCCCGGACCTGGGGCAGGGTGACATGGGACTCGTCGATGAACAGGAGAAAATCTTTGGGGAAGTAGTCCATCAGGGTCATGGGGGCGGAACCCACGGGCCGCCCGGCGATGACGCGGGAGTAGTTCTCGATGCCGGAGCAATAGCCCAGCTCCTGCATCATCTCAATGTCGTAGAGGGTGCGCTGCTTGATGCGCTGGGCCTCCACCAGCATGTTCCGGGACTCAAAGAAGGCCACCCGCTCCTCCAGCTCCCGGTAGATCTCCCCGATGGCCTTGTCCATCTTCTCCTTGGGGGTGATGTAGTGGCTGGCGGGGAAGATGGGCAGGTGCTCCAGCCGCCGGACCGGGGTGCCGGTGACCACATTGATCTCGCTGAGACGGTCGATCTCGTCGCCGAAGTACTCGATGCGGATGGCGGTATCCTTGAAATAGGCGGGCCAGACCTCTACCGTGTCCCCCCGCACCCGGAACATGTTCCTCTCAAAGGCGATGTCGTTGCGCTCGTAGCGGATCTCCACCAGGCGCCTGAGGAGCTCATCCCGGGGGAACTCGGCGCCCACCCGCAGGGGGACCATCATCTTGGCATAGTCGTCCGGCTCGCCCAGGCCGTAGATGCAGGAGACGGAGGAGACCACGATGACGTCCCGCCGCTCGATGAGGGAGGCGGTAGCGGAGAGACGCAGCCGGTCGATCTCATCGTTGGTGGCGGAGTCCTTCTCGATGAAGGTGTCGGTGTGGGGGATATAGGCCTCGGGCTGATAGTAGTCGTAGTAGCTGACGAAATATTCCACGGCGTTGTCCGGGAAGAATTCCTTGAATTCGGCGCAGAGCTGGGCGGCCAGCGTCTTGTTGTGGGCCAGCACCAGGGTGGGCTTCTGGACCTTCTCGATGACCTTGGCCATGGTGAAGGTCTTGCCGGAGCCGGTGACGCCCAGCAGGGCCTGCTCGCTCAGCCCGTTCTCGATGCCCGCGGCCAGGGCCGCGATGGCCTCGGGCTGGTCCCCGGCGGGCTCATAGGGGGAGACCACTTTAAAGTCAGGCATAGGTAAGACCTCCTCACAGGCGTAAGATTCCGAAGGGGCGGCCTGCCGCCGCCTCCAAAGAGGGCGGAAATCGTACATCCGTCCGATATTATATCAAAACAAATGTTCTATTGCAAGGGGAAAAGAACCCTCTCATTAAAAATCCGGCACCTCCGCCCCATACCCCTCAAACAGGCCGCTGTCCCGGAGGGAGACCATGTCGTCGTCGGCGAAGATGAGGTGGTCGGAGAGCTCCACCCCCACCTCCCGGAGAACGGCCCGGAGTCTGCGGGTGGTGGTCAGGTCGGCCTGGGATGGGAGGGCCAGGCCGGAGATGTGGTTGTGGGCCAGGATGGCGGTGGTGGCATTTTGAGCCAGGGCGGTCTCCACCACCTTGCGGGAGGTGATGTCGGCGGCGTTCACCGAGCCCTCGCCCAGCTTGTGCACGCCCAGCACCTTGCGCTTGGCGTCCATACACACCAGATAGACCATCTCGTTCCGGGCGCCCTGGCGAAAATAGGGGGCCAGGAATTCCCCGGCGGCCCGGGTGGAGTTGAGGACGGTGCCCAGGCTGGCCCGGTCCCGGTCGTACCGCCCCGCCAGCTTGGGCACCAGCTTGAGAAGGACGGCGGTGTGCTCCCCCACCCCGGGGACCTGCTGGAGGGATTCGGGCAGGGCGTCCATGACGCCGGCCAGGGAGCCGAACCGCTCCAGCAGGGCGTGGGAGAGCTCGTTCACGTCCCCCTGAGGGATGGCGTAGCACAGCAGAAGTTCCAGGAGCTGGTGGTCGTGAAAATCCTCCCCGTGGGAGAGAAACTGGGCCTTGAGCCGTTTGCGGTGTCCGTCATGGAGTCCCACGCCGCCGCCCCCTTTCTGAAAGGCCCCGCCCGCCGCCGGCGCTCAACGGGCCCCGTACTCCGCCAGGTAGGTCTCCATGCGGGCCTTTACGGCGTCGTCGATATAGACCTTGCCGTCCACCTCCCGGTTGTGGAGGAAGGCGATGATCTCCCGGACGGTGACGATGGGACAGACGGTGATGCCATAATCCTCCCGGAGCTCGTCCAGGGTGGAGCAGTCCCGGGTGCCCCGCTCCATGCGGTCCACGGAGACGAAGAGGGCCCGGATGGACACATCGGCCACCTGCTGGAAAAGGGCGATGGACTCCCGCACGGCGGTGCCGGCGGTGACCACGTCCTCCACAATGGCCACCCGGTCGCCGTCCTGGGGTTTGTAGCCCACCATGACGCCGCCTTCGCCGTGGTCCTTGGCCTCCTTGCGGTTGAAGCAGTAGGGGAGGTCCCGACCGTAGTTCCGGTAGAGGGAGGAGGCCGCCGCCACCGCCAGGGGGATGCCCTTGTAGGCGGGGCCGAAGAGGCAGTCCACCCCGTCGGGGAAGTGCTTCTGGATGCAGGCGGCGTAGTAGTCCCCCAGCTGGCTGGCCTGGGCGCCGGTCTTGTAGTTGCCGGTGTTGATGAAGTAGGGGGTCCTGCGTCCGGATTTGGTGGTGAAGTCGCCGAAGGTGAGCACGCCGGAGCGCACCATGAACGTGATGAACGCTTCCTTATAAGAGTGAGACATGAGCATTGGCCCCTTTCCAGTTTGTTTCGATTTCAGTCGAAATATTATATCACTATTGAAGGGGGCGCACAAGGAGGAAATGGGGTGGAAAAAGACGCGCGGAAAGGGGCCGGGCCGGGAATTTTTCTTGACAGACCACGGAAGGAGGCTTATACTAAAATATACAATTAAATATACGCTTCTGTTTTATGGAAACCGGTGTAATTCCGGTGCGGTGCCGCCACTGTAAGGGGGAGCCGCTGTGCAGTTAGGACACTGGACCCGAGGGGTCTGGGAAGTCGCACGGCGGCGGGGAACCCGAGCCAGGATACTTGGACAGAATGCCTTGCGTCGTAATCTGACGGACCATCAGAGGACGGAATTTTTTATGCCCGAGATTTCCTGTCGCTGCTGTGCCGACAGGAAATCTTTTTTTGCCTGTAAGCCGCTGCGGGACGCGGGAACGCGCCCTGTGGCCTTACATATTTTAAAACAGAGAAGGAGAACCGACATGAAACGAACCCTCGCCCTGTTCCTGGCGCTGACCCTCAGCCTTTCCCTCCTGGCCGGCTGCGGCGGCCAGGAGGCCCAGAGCACCCCCGCACCCATCGGGACCACAGCGCCCACCGCCACGCCCGACGCCGAAGAGCCCACCACGAAGGTGGTGGTGGACGGCCTGGGCCGTGAAGTGGAGATCCCCTGGCCTGTGGAGCGGGCCGTGGTGGCCAACCGCTACAACAGCGAGCTGATCCGCGCCTGCGGCGCCATTGACCGCGTCATCGCCGTGGACACCAATACCGCCCAGGACCGGGTCTATTGGAGCCAGTTCGACCCTGACAACGTGATCGGCAAGGGCCAGAGCGAGCTGAACTACGAGAAGATCGTGGATCTGGGGGCTCAGGTCCTCATCACCCCTAAGAACGGCACCTATGAGCAGGACCAGGAGATGCTGGAACCCTTCGGTATCAAGGTGCTGGTGGTCACCGGCTGGGACAACGCGGACCTGGTCAACCAGATCGAGGCCGTGGGACGGATCTTCGATGTGGAGGAGAAGGCGGCCGAGCTCAGGGCGTTCTATGAGGAGAACCAGCAGAAGCTGGACGCATGCCTGGCCAACGTGACCGAGAAAAAGACCGTCTACTGGGAGTACGGCGATCCCTACACCACCTGCATCCCCGGCACCTCCAACGACGGCTGGCACAACATGCTGGTCTCCGCCGGGGCCATCAACATTTTCGGCGACGAGAGCCTGGCGGGCAAGGACATCGACCCCGAGGCCATCCTGCTGGCCGACCCCGACCTCATCATCAAGACCAGCTCGGGCCCGGCCCTGAAGAATACCGGCGTGTATACGCCCCCCACCCAGGAGATGTATGAGGAGATGACCGCCGAGATGGTCAGCCGCCCCGGCTGGTCCGACCTGAAGGCCGTCCAGAACAAGAACCTCTACTGCACCACCGGCTTCTGTGCCGGCGGCCTGGGCAAGCTCATCGGCGCCCTGTACACCGCCACCTGGCTCTATCCGGACGAGTGCGCGGACATCGACCCCGACGCCGTGTTCGGCGAGTGGATGTCCATGCAGGAAGTCGGCCCCATCGAGGGCCACGTCTACCGCCTGCCCTGATATGTCCCTGCATGTGGAAACGCCCGGCCCCGCGCTGGGGGAGGAGATCAGGAGCTACCGGCGGCTCAAGGCGCTCTTTGCCGCGGCGGTGGCGGCGGCCACACTGGTGGCCTTCGTGGTGAGCTGCTTTGCCGGGGTGGCGGAGGTCACCCCGGCCCGGCTGCTGGCCACGGCCTTCCCCTCCCTCGCCCTCCAGGCCCAGCCCCTGAGCGGGACGGAGCTCACCGTCCTGCTCCACCTGCGGCTGCCCCGGATCGTGATGGCGCTGCTGGCGGGGATCGGGCTGGCGGTGAGCGGACTGGTAATGCAGGCCATCACGGGCAACACTATGGCCAGCCCCTTCACCACCGGCCTTTCCAACGCCGCCGCTATGGGCGCGGCGGTGGTGATCGTCTTCGGCCTCAATTTCATGGGCACCACCCAGCTCACCACCGTGTTCGGGGCCTTTGTTCTGGCCTTCCTGTGCGCCGCGCTGGTGTACGGCATCTCCTCCGCCAAGGGGCTGGGGAGCACCACCATCGTACTGGTGGGTATCGCGCTGAACTACTTTTTCTCCGCGCTCAACGCCGGGATGCAGTACATCGCCAACGAGCAGCAGCTCACCGCCATTGTCAACTGGACCTTCGGGAGCCTGTCCCAGTCCACCTGGCCCCAGATCCTGTTCACCGCGGCGGTGCTGGGCGTCTCCCTGCCCATCCTCTTCTCCCGGGCATGGCACTATAATCTGCTCACCACCGGGGATGAGAGCGCCGTGGCCCTGGGGGTCAATGTGGGGCGGCTGCGCTGTGTCTCCGGGCTGCTCATCACCCTCATCGCCGCCACCGTGGTCAGCTTCACCGGGGTCATCGGCTTCGTGGGTCTGGTGGCCCCCCATATCGCCCGTCTGCTGGTGGGCGGGGACCATCGGGTCCTCTTCCCGGTCAGCGCCCTGCTGGGCGGATGTCTGCTCATCCTGGCCGACCTGGTGGGACGGACCGTGGCCTCCCCGGTGGTCATCCCCGTGGGGATCGTGGTCTCCTTCATCGGCGTGCCGGTGTTCGTCTACCTCATCCTGCGGGACCGGAAGGAGCGGGTGCTGTGAAGATCTCCATACAGGGCCTGTGTTTCGGCTACAAACAGCGGCAGGTGCTCCGGGGGGTGGACCTGGAGGTGCCCTCCGGCTCCCTCTGCGCCCTGCTGGGCGCCAACGGCGCGGGAAAGACCACCCTGCTCAAGTGCATCAACGGCATCCTCCGGCCCCAGTCGGGCCGGGTGTTCGCCGACGACACCGACCTGGGGAGCCTCACCGCCAGAGAACGGGCCAGACTCATCGGCTATGTGCCCCAGAACGCCCAGGCGGGCGGAAGCTGCCTCAACGTGCTGGAGACCGTGCTCTCCGGGCGGGTGCCGCACCGAAAGGGACGGCTGAAGAGCGAGGACTACGACATCGCCGGGCAGGTGCTGGAGTCCATGGACCTGTCCCGGTACGCCATGCGTCAGCTCAACCAGCTCTCCGGCGGGGAGCGCCAGCGGGTGTTTATCGCCCGGGCGGTGGCCCAGCGCCCCAGGGTCATGCTGCTGGACGAGCCCACCAGCAACCTGGATATGCGCTTCCAGCAGGAGACCATGGAGATCGTCAAGGCGCTCAGCGCCGGCCGGGGCATCACGGTGATCACCATCCTTCACGACCTGAATCTGGCCATTGTGTACGCCGACCAGGCCGTGCTCCTGCGGGATGGGACCGTCTATCGGGCCCAGTCCCCCCAGGAGGCGCTGGACGGGGCCAACATCCGGGACATCTTCGGCGTGGAGGTGGGCTTCGCACCCCTGGACGGCGCCCGGTACATCGTCCCCCGGCGGCTGGAGAGGGGGTGAGCGGGGATGGATGCGGTTGCAATCCTCTCCTGCCGGAAGGCGGCGGAGACCTGCGGCGGCGTGGACTGCCTGGGATTCTTCCACCGGCGGGAGCGGTCCTTTTCCGGCCGCGGGGACCGGGAGATGCGCCTGGCCGCCTTTGCCACGTGCAACGGGTGCGAGTGCGACCCCGCCTCCGACGAGGCATTTCAGAAAAAGCTGGACAAGCTGTCCGGCGCAGGTGTGGAAGAGGTCCACGTGGCCGCCTGCGTCACGGGAGAAAAGCGGGCCTGTCCCCGGAAGGAGGCGATCCTGACGGCGCTGTCCGCCCGGGGCCTGCGGGTCTGCCTGCTGGAGGAACGGGCCTGAAACGGAGCAAGGGGGCTCCCGGCGGATCGCTGGGAGCCCCCTTGTGCTTGGAACGGAGCATGGACTCCGCCGCAGGCCGCGATTGTTTCTTGCGCCGGCGTATGGTATAATGTCCAGACAAGACAAGCGCGGTCTCTCTGAATCTATGAAGTAGCGAGGTGCCCTCCTTGAACGAACCTCTGGTGAGTATCATCGTCCCGGTCTATAATGTGGAATCCTATCTCTCCCCGTGCCTGGAGAGCATCCAGCGCCAGAGCTGGCGGAACCTGGAGGTGCTGATGGTGGACGATGGCAGCACCGACGGCTCCTCCGCCGTCTGCGCGGATATGGCGGTGGCCGATCCCCGCTTCCGCCTCCTCCGGCAGGAGAACGCCGGGGTCTCCGCCGCCCGGAACGCCGCCCTGACCCTGGCAGGGGGGAAGTATCTCCAGTTCGTGGACGGGGACGACCGCATCCATCCCCAGGCCACGGAGACCCTGGTCCACGCCGCCGAGGCCATGGGGGCGGACCTGGTCCTCTCCCATTTTTACCGGGTGGACGGGGAGCGGCAGGCCGTCCGGGGCCATATCAAGGGGGAGCGGCTCCTCACCCGGCAGGAGTTCGCCCGGGAGATGGTGAAGGCGCCGGCCAATTACTACTACGGCGTGCTGTGGAACAAGCTCTACCGCCGCTCCATCGTGGAGAGCCGGGGCCTGCGATTCGAGCGGGAGGTGGCCTGGGGGGAGGACTTCCTCTTCAACCTAGAGTATATCCGCTCCGTCCGGCTGGTGGCGGCGGTGCCCCGGCCCCTCTACTATTACATCAAGCGCCCGGGCAGCCTGGTGAGCACCCAGGCCACCCTCCGGCGCACCATCGAGATGAAGCGCACCACCTTCGACTACTACAAGGACCTCTACCAGGACCTGGACCTCTACGACGAACAGAAGGCAAAGGTCTACCGCTATCTCATCTCCACGGCGGTGGACGGGCTGACCCTGCCCGGCGAGGGCGTGGAGCGCCGAGGGAGAAGCGCCGCCGGACGGCGGGCCGGACAGGAGGGCTGACGGCCGGGGTGGGAAAAGAGTACAAAAACTGTATTGACTTTTGCGGAAATCGCAGCTTAGTATAACGTCCGACGGACAGCCCCGCCAGGGACTGCGGTTTATTTCCGTGCAAGATCGGAGAAAGGAAACGATATCATGACCGAACGGCATCCTAAGATTTGCCTGATCTCCCCCACGGAAGATCTGGCCCGCCGGGCCAAGAAGCTGGTGGCCCGGCGGGGGATGGATGTGCGGGTGGAGGTGGCGGAGCTGGAGGCGGCGGTCTCCCTGGCCCGCCGCCTTCTGGCGGAAGATGATTATCTGTTTATCAGCCGACGGGGCACCCGGGACCTTTTGCGCAAGAGTTTAAAAATCCAGGTCGTCAACATTCCGGGGGAGGCGTCGGACTATATTCCTGCCATTCAGCAGTTGCGGGGCGAGCAGGGCCTGATTGCGTTTTTTTCCTTTGAAGAAGATATCAGCAATGAACTGCGTACCATCTGCTATCTGCTCCATCTGAAAATGAAGCACTACTGCTTCTCCGACAGCCTCAGCTGTCAGGCGGCGGTGCAGCAGGCGGTGGCCGACGGGGCGGCCTGGGGACTAGGCGGGGTCGTGTCGGAGCGGTTCGCAAAGCACTGTGACTTGGCCTATCTCCGGGTAGAGAGCTCGGACGCATCCATCCTACACGCGCTGGACACGGCGCAGCAGCTGTACATCACCCAGCAGGAGAATGCCCGCCAGCAGGAGCAGCTCCAGATCCAGTTGGAGCGTTACCAGAACATTCTGGACTACACCCACGACGCCATCATCGCCATCGACGAGAAGGGGCGGATCAGCACCACCAATCAGATCGCGGAGCAGATGTTCCAGCCCGCCCAGCCCCCCTTCGTCGGCCGCCCCGTAGAGGAGGTGCTACCCAACACCCATATGACTAACGTCCTCCATACGGGGGAGGCGGAGATCGGCCAGATGATGAACATCCACGGGACTCTGGTCTCGACCAACCGGGTGCCCATCCGGGTGGGCGGACAGGTCAAAGGTGTGGTGGCCACATTTCAGGACATCAAGACTCTGCAGACAGCCGAGCGGAACATCCGTATCAAGCTCCACGAGAAGGGGCTGGTGGCGAAATACCGTTTTTCGGACATCTTGGGCCGCTCTCCTGCGATCCGGGATGCCAAGCGGCTGTCCGAAAACTTTGCGGATGCCCAGTTCACGGTCATGCTCTATGGAGAGACCGGCACAGGCAAGGAGATGTTCGCCCAGAGCATCCACAACGCCAGTCCACGACGGGACGGCCCCTTCGTCGCCATCAACTGCACGGCACTTAACCGGAACCTGCTGGAGTCCGAACTGTTCGGCTATGCGGACAGCTCCTTTACCGGGGCGCGGCGAGGCGGCAAGGCTGGACTGTTCGAGACCGCCCACGGCGGCACGGTTTTCCTGGATGAGATCGGGGAACTGCCGCTGGAGTTCCAGGCCCCGTTGCTCCGGGTCCTCCAGGAAAAGGAGGTGCGCCGGGTGGGGGACGACACCGTTATCCCAGTGGACATCCGTATCATCGGCGCAACCAACCGCAACCTGCTCCAGCTGGTGGAGGAGGGGAAGTTCCGGCGGGACCTCTATTACCGCCTGAATGTCCTCAGTGTGCTGGTGCCGCCGCTGCGGGAGCGGGGGGATGACTACCTAGAAATCGCCCGGTGCATCTATGAACGGGTGCTGCCCCAGCACACGGAGGAGGAGGAAACGGTCTTTCTCCGCGTGCTGGACCGGTGCCGCTCCTATGCCTGGCCCGGAAATGTCCGAGAGCTGACCAACTTGGTGGAACGAGTCTCCCTGCTGCTCCACCGAGGTAGCAGGGAGGAGGAAGTGGTTCAACTTCTCAACGTGCAGTGGCAGGAGACACCTCCCGCCGCACCCTTGGTCCCAGGTAGCGCCCCCGCACTGCTGGACCGGGAGGCGTTGCGGCGGAATGGCGGGAACCTCTCTCGCACGGCTAAGACTTTGGGTGTCAGCCGGAGCACGCTGTACCGCCGCCTGCATAGCGGCGGCTGACGAGGAAGAAGTGTCTCAAGATGTTCCAGAGTGTTCCAGGCGAGAAACAATGATAGGACAAACCGGCGTTGTACCCCCTGAAAAAGCAAAAGAAAATTGGAAGCATCATCTGTTTGGCAGAGAGACCTCCGCAAATTGCGGAGGTCTCTCTGTGTGTTTTGCACAGTTTAAAACAGCTTTATCAATTTCTGCTCGGGCAGAACGATAAAATAGAAAATAATTTTAAACGGAAAAGACTGTTTTGGCACGTGAGTTGCTAGGTAGCAGAGGCAGAATGCTCGATCGTAGCAATCTGTCCCAGCGTCTCCACCCCGCAGGGCCAAGTGGGGTGGAACCAAGAAAAAGGAGGCATTCTTGTGAGCAACAGTATTGCATTGATCTCGCTGGTGGTCCTGATCGCTGTCATCGCGGTCGGATTTGTGATGAAAAAGAATGTGGGCCTGATCGCGGTCCTGGCGGCATGGATTTTCGGCGCGGTCATCGGCACTGGGGACTCTGACATCATCAAAGGCTTCAGCTCCAGTACATTCATTATGCTGCTGGGCGTGTCGCTGCTGTGTACCATCGCCACCAACAACGGCACCCTGGAGTTGGCGGCCAAAAAGTTTCTGTTGGTCTCCGGCGGCCATGTGGCCGTGGCGCCCGTCATCATGTATCTGATCGGCTACATCATCGCGGCCATTGGGCCCGGTTGTGTGCCGGCGCTTGGCATTGCCGCTGCCCTGAGCCTGCCTGTGGGCAAGAGCACGGGCTACAACACCGTCATGCTGGCCGCCATCGGCCAAATCGCCTCCATGGCGGGCCGCTTCTCTCCCATCACCCCGGAGAGTGTTCTGATCGCGAACCTGGCCGGGGAGCAGGGTATCTCGGGGTATCAGACGGTGACCCTGATCTACGCGACCATCACCACCATCGTGCTGTCCGTGGTCATCTTCTTGGTATTCAAGGGCTACCAGGTCAAGGAACCGGTCAAGGGGGAGCAGGAGCGATTGTCAGCTTTTACACAGAAGCAAATCCTCACACTGATTGGGTTCCTGGTCATGATCGTCGTGAGCGCCCTGTTCAAGCGCAACGTGGGCCTGGTTTCCTTCACGGTGGCCGTGGTCCTGATGCTGCTGAACGCCGCCGATGAGAAAGTCGTCATCAAGGGCGTGCCTTGGTCCACCCTGCTGATGGTCACCGGCATCGGCATGCTGATGAATATCGTCTCTTCCGTGGGTGGCGTAGAGCTGATGTCCAATGGTCTGGCCTCCATCATGTCACCCCGTACTGCGGTGGCCATTCAGGGCCTGTCCGCTGGCATCCTCTCTTGGTTCAGCTCCGCCATCGGCGTGGTGTGGCCCACCATGGTCCCCACCGTCGGCGCTATCGCGGAGCAGGTGGGCGTCAACCCAGAGAGCCTGATCACCATCATGTGCCTGACAGCCTCCTTCGCCGGCTTCAGCCCGGCCTCCACAGGCGGCAGCCTGATCCTGGCGGCCAACGCCACCGACCCCGATTTCACCAAGGAGAAGGAGAACAAGCTCTTTCTGCAACTCTTCGCTCTGTCCGCTCTACTGCTGGTACTGACAGTTCTGGGCGGTCTGTTGGGGCTGTACAGCATTCTGTGACCCCGGTAAGGCTCTGTACTGCTGCCACACAAACATTTTCCCTTTATGTACGATGAACAAAATAATGAGGTGTTTCTGATGAACAAAGGTCTTTTGGACGGCGTGGTCGTACTCGACCTGACCCGTGTTCTGGCTGGTCCCTACAGCGGCTTGATGCTGGCTGATATGGGCGCGACGGTCATTAAGCTGGAGAACCCCAAGGGCGGCGACGATACCCGGAAGATGGGGCCCTTCGTCAACGATAACAGCGTCTACTACGCCAACTTCAACCGTAGCAAGCTGGGTTGTACCCTGAATCTCAAGGACCCCGACGGCAAGGAGATGTTCAAGGAACTGGTAAAGAAGGCGGACATTGTCATTGAGAACTACCGCCCTGGCACCATGGAGAAGCTGGGCTTGGGCTACGACGTCCTGAGGGAGGTCAATCCCGGCATCATCTATGGCGCGGTGTCCGGTTTCGGCCACACCGGCCCTTACAGCAGGCGGGCGGGTTATGACATCGTGGGCCAGGCCATGGGCGGCCTGATGAGTACCACCGGCTGGCCGAACGGCCCCGCCACCCGGGTGGGGACTCCCATGGGCGACGTGCTGGGTGGCCTGAACATGACCATTGGCATTCTGGCGGCCTTGGTCAACAAGCAGAAGACGGGACTGGGGGAGAAGGTCGATGTGGCCTTGGTGGACTCCGTGGCCTCCGCTATGGAGAACATCACTATGATCTATCAGGCGACAGGCCGCATCCCCCAGCGCATCGGCAACCGGTATGAGTCCACTTATCCCTACGACGTTTTCCCCGCCAAGGACGGCGACGTGGTCATCGCCGCCGGCAACAATAAGCTGTACGGCCTGCTGTGCGACGTGATGCAGCGGCCGGAGTTGAAGACGGATTCACGCTTTGCCGAGATCAAGGACCGGGTGGCTAACCATGTGGCCATGCGGGAGGCCATCTGCGCCTGGACCAGGAACTACACCATTGACGAGATCGACAAGCTACTCAATGACGCCGGCTGCCCGGCCTGCCCAGTCAACACCATCGACCGGCTGGTCACCGATCCCCAGATTGCGGGCGCCCGGGAGATGTTCCCAGTGATCGATCAGCCGGGCATTGGTAAGTTACAGATTACCGCCGTGCCCCAGCACCTGACCCGTACCAAGGCATATCCCCACAAGCCGGCTCCGCTGCTGGGCGAGGACAACGCCAGGGTCTACGGTGAGTTGCTGGGACTGGACGCCGCCCGGCTGGGAGCACTGAAAGCGAGGGGCGCTATCTGACCGAAAAACCGACCTGTAGCGGCGGCAATCCCGTCGCCGCGGGAATCTATCAAAGAAGGTAACATAATATGAGCAAAATCGAAGTTGTAGAAGTCGGACCCCGCGACGGGTTCCAGAGTGTAAGATGCGCCGCCCCTATCGCCTCCGAGTTGAAGCTGGAGGTAATCGACAAGCTGATTGCGGCGGGTGTGAAGCATATGGAGTACACATCCTTCGTCAGTCCCAAGGCGATTCCCCAGTTGGCCGATGCCCAGACGGTCACAGAGGCCGTGATGAAAAAGTACCCCGGCCTGGACCTGTTCGCCCTAGTGCCCAATCTGCGGGGTGCGCAGAACGCCTACGAACTGGGACTCCGTAAGGTGTGCTACGTGGTCTCGCTGAGTAAGAGCCACAACAAGGCCAATATCAACCGCACCCACGAGCAGTCGCTGGAGGCATACCAGGAGATTCGCGCCGCCTACCCCGATCTGGAAGTGGTCGTGGATCTAGCCACAACTTTTGGCTGTCCCTTTGAGGGCAAGTACAACGATTCCCAGGCGGTGGTCAACTTTCTGAAAGACTATGCCGACGCTGGCATGACCACCTGCTGTCTCTGCGATACCATCGGCATCGCAGACCCCGCCCAGGTCAAGTCTGTGATTGGCGAACTGAAGGCCTCCTACCCGAACCTGCAACTACAGGTCCACTTCCACGACACCCGGGGCTTGGGCATGGTCAACACCATGGCTGCCATTGAGAGCGGCGTCACAGAGGTCCAGTCCGCACTGGGCGGCCTGGGCGGCTGCCCCTTTGCCCCCGGCGCGTCCGGCAACCTGTCCACCGAGGATATGGTCTGGATGCTGAACGAGATGGGCTTCAAGACCGGAGTTTCCTTCTCCAAGGTGCTGGAGGCAGCCAAGTTCCAGGCCATTCACATCCCCGGCAACTACAGTGGACATCACATCCATATCGAGCAGGAGTCTCCCTGTAAATTCTGAGGCCAATCCCCGCTCCCCCTTGGCGGATGCTGGGAAGCCGCACCGAAAGAGCCCCTCCCCAGCTCCCTCAGGGGAGGCCAGGGAGGGGCTTTCCCGTGGACAAGGAGAGCTCCCGCATCCCAGATGGGGTGCGGGAGCTCTTTTTTGGCCACGCAGGGTCCTCCGCCCGCCTGACGGGCCGGAGAGCTTGGCTCAGAAGTATTTCTTCACACCGTCGGAGGCTAGACTCTCGTCGGCGCTGATGGTGACAGTGAACTTGATGTTGTTGTCCTCGCCAAAATTGTTCAGCCAGTCCAGGAAGTTCTCCACCTCCAGGCTGGTGGCCTCGCTGGGGACGATTTTGGTGAGGCTGTCGATAAAGACATGGGTGATGTCGTAGTTCCCGGCGTACAGGCCGCTGATAAAGCCCTTGAGGAACTCATAGCCCTTCATGTCGTAGTGGCTGGCCTCGACCAGACGGATTTTATAGTTGATGTCGTAGGTCAGCTTGGGTCCCCGCTCGATGCAGACCACGTTGCCGTGCTCGTTCTGCACTGCGGTATTGATAAGATCGATCATCTGCTTGGTCTTGCCGGTGCCTTTGACCCCCATGATCACTCTAACCATCTTGATCACTCCTTACAATGTCCGCCGGAGCGGTCTCCGGCTTGTGTCACTATGTTACCATTTCCCCATAAAAATTTCAACTGATTTACACAAGTTCACGAAAAATTCATGGGGAGGGATGCGGACGTTTGGGCTTATCTGAAGACCACCCGGCCGCCCGGCCCTTTGTCCGGTGGACGGAGTTTCCTACAGGCGCAGCTCCAGTTCGGCCCGCCGGGCCTCAAACCCGGGCTTGCATCCCCGCGGGATGTTCCATCCCGCGGGGACCCCTTTGGATCTGACTTCCTCGGCGGAAATGAATTCCGCCTGCGGCAAGGTTTTGGAGGGGCCAAAACGCTTGGACGGCGCTGCGCACCGAATCTCCTGGGCAAGCGGGAAGTCCGGGGACTGCGGCCTCTTACAGGCGCAGCTCCAGTTCGGCCCGCCGGGCCTCAAACCCGGGCTTGCCCAGGAGGGCGAACATATTCTGCTTATAGGCTTCCACGCCGGGCTGATCGAAGGGGTTCACCCCCAGGAGATAGCCGGAGAGCCCGCAGGCGTATTCAAAGAAATAGATGAGCTGCCCGATGGTCCGCTCGTCCCGGGCCTCGGCCTCCACCACCAGGTTGGGCACGCCCCCGTCCACATGGGCCAGCAGGGTGCCCCGCATGGCCTGCTCGGCTACGAACTGGAGGCTCTTGCCCGAGAGGAAGTTGAGCCCGTCCACGTTGTCCGGGTCATGGGGGACCAGGAGCTCCCGGCGGCTGGTGCGGAAGCGCACCACCGTCTCCATCAGGATGCGGGCGCCCTGCTGGATATACTGGCCCATGGAGTGAAGGTCGGCGGTGAACTCCACGCTGGCGGGGAAGAGGCCACGGCCCTCCTTGCCCTCGCTCTCGCCGTAGAGCTGCTTCCACCACTCGGCGAAGAAGCGGAAGGAGGGCTCGTAGCCCACCAGCAGCTCGATGGCCTTTCCAGCGCCGTAGAGGGCGTTGCGGGCGGCGGCATACTGCCAGGCGGGGTTGTCCGCGCCGGGGACGTCCAGCGCCTCCATGGCCTCCCGGGCCCCCTCCATCAGGGCGGCGGCGTCAATGCCCGCTGCGGCGATGGGCAGCAGCCCCACGGCGGTGAGGACGGAGTAGCGCCCGCCCACGGCGTCGGGCACCACGAAGGTCTCGTACCCCTCGCTGTCGGCGAGCCCCTTGAGCGCGCCCTTGCGGGCGTCGGTGGTGGCATAGATGCGCCCGCGGGCGCCCTCCCGGCCGTACCGCTCCTCCAACAGGGCCTTGAAGATGCGGAAGGCCACGGCGGGTTCGGTGGTGGTGCCGGACTTGGAGATGACGTTGACGGAGAAGTCCTTGTCCTTTAAATAGTCGATGAGCTCGCACAGCGCGTCGGTGGACAGGCCGTTCCCGGCGAAGAAGATCTCCGGCGCGTTCCGGGCCAGCCTGTGATCGGCGGAGCCCATGAGTTCGATGACGGCCCGGGCCCCCAGATAGGACCCGCCGATCCCCACTACCACCAGCACCTGGGAGTCGGAGCGGATCTTCTCCGCAGCGGCCTGGATGCGGGCAAACTCCTCCCGGTCGTACTCCTCCGGCAGCCTCACCCAGCCGGTGAAGTCGCCGCCGGGGCCGCTGTGGTCCCGGAGCATGGTCCGGGCCTGCGCCAAGCCCGCCTCCCGGCTGGAGAACCAGTCGTCGGGCAGAAAGCCGGCGGCGCTTGTCAGGTCTATTTTGAGCATAATAAAACCTCCTCATACATGGCGATATCTGCTTCGCACCCAGTATACACGAACGTGCCGCCCTTGCCCAGAGGAAATCTTGCCGGAAAAGGGTAAAAAATAACGGTTGTTTTTCAGGAAGAGGTTGACAGAAGGGTTCAGAATGCTAAAATGGATTTCAAAGTCCGCATGGACCTATGACGCCCAGACCGGCGAGGAGGCGGAGCATACCGTCACCTTTGACCGGGACCCGGAGGCTGCGGGCGAGAACGTCTTCGCCGGCACGGTCACCATCAGCGGTCAGCGGGGCCGGGTGGAGGTCAACGACGGCCTGACCGTGGAGGCGGGCGGCCTGGTGGAGAGCTCCGCCGCCTCCACCATCATCAGCGGCAAGAGCTACAACTACGGCACCATCCAGGTCACCGGAGGTACCCTGTACCTGCAGAACACAGGGTACTCCGTGTACAACATGGGCGAGATCTCCGTCTCCGGAGGGGCCGTGCTGAACGCGGCGGGCACCGTGGTGGTGAACACCGGCTCCATGACCGGGTCCGGTACGCTGCAGTTGGGCGAGCTGGACGACATCACCGGCTATGACAACGGGATCGAATATGTGGCGCTTGGCCTGAGCTGGTCCGAACAGACCCCGGCCAGCTATGACCGCTATCAGTTCGTCCGCGATTCCGCGGATACCGTGGAGGTCATCTACTTCATCGGCGCGCTGTCCAACCAGGACGGGGGCGCCTGCGGCCTCACCGTCCAGGAGTGACGGGCCCGGCCGAACCCTGAGCAAGACCGAAAAACCGCCTCCCCGGCGTTCGACGCGCCGGGAAGGCGGTTTTTACAGACAAGGGCGGGCCGGGGCCATCCCATCTCCTCTTGCACAGCGGCGCGGTTTCTGCTATGATTTTTCCGAAAGGGGATCGGAAATGGAAGAAGACCAGACGATGGATTTTTGCGAGATCACACAAGCGCTCTGGAAAAGCTACTTTTCCCTGGACAGAGGAGAATTTGAGTCCGTATTCGAGTGGCTGGATGAGAACTGCTCCATCATCGGCACCGGAAAGCACGAATTCTATCTCGACCGCGCGTCCTTTCATCAGGCGCTGATGCAGGAGGCGGAGCAGCGGGAGGCGGTGGCGTTCCAGTTCAAGGACCTGTGGTGCCGGCAGCGCCGGCTCTCGCAGGACGCCTGCCTGGTGTACGGCGGCCTGGACATCTGGTGGGAAAAGGAAGACAAGACGGTCTATATCGATATGAGCAGCCGGTATTCCATCCTGTATCAGAGGATCGGGGGGATATGGAAGGTGGTCCATATCCATCAGTCCGTGCCGAATGTGGAACAGGCGCCCGACGAGTATTACCCCAAAAGGCTCTCCGACCAGGTAGAGAGCGCCCGGCGGCTGGCGCTCCGCATGGAGGACCTGGCGCTGCGGGACGGCCTGACACAGCTCTACAACTACCGGGGTCTGGAGAAAATGTGGAGCACCTGGGACGAGGCGGAGAGCTGGATCTTTGTGGCGGACCTGGACGATTTTAAAAGCATCAACGACACATATGGACATCTGGCCGGCAACCATGTGCTCAAGAGGATCTCCGGCAGGCTGCGGAAGACCATGCGGAGCGGAGATGTGGTGTGCCGCATGGGGGGAGACGAGTTTGTCCTGCTCTGCGGAGCGGTGGGCGGACGCAGTCCTCTATACCGTGAAAAGGACGACGAAGGACGGATACCTGCTGGGGACGTAGTCAGCATGCCCCGCCGGCCGGTCCCCGCCGTCGGGCTGAGGCCGCGGCGCTCTGCGCCGCGGCCTTTTCCGGCCCTCCGGCACTCAATTCCCGGTAAGTCCGCCGGATGACGACGGCCGCGATGAGGAAGGTGAGGATGTCGGCGGCGGGGAAGGAGTACAGCAGCCCGTCCAGGCCCCAGAAGAGGGGGAAGAGAATCGGCAGCGCCACGCCGAAGACGATCTCCCGGGTGAGGGAGATCACGGTGGATTCCACCGCCTTGCCCAGAGACTGGAGGAAGATGAACGTTCCCTTGTTGACGGTGGCCAGGACCATCATGCACAGATAAATCCGAAAGCTTTTGACCGCAAACGCCGTATAATAGACGCTCTCATTCGCGGCGCCGAAAATGCCGATCAACTGCCGGGGGAAGAGCTCCACGACCAGCAGGGCCGCCGCGCCGACCGCGGCTTCTGCGGCCAGCAGCCTGGTGAAGAGCGCCTTCGCCCGGTCCCGGCGGCCTGCGCCGACGTTGTAGCCGACGATCGGGATGCAGCCGGCCGCCATGCCCACGGCGATGGAGATGGCGATCTGGAAGAACTTCATGACGATGCCCAGGACCGCCAGCGGGATCTGGGCGTATTCCACCCGGCCAAAGACGGGGTCCAGCGCGCCGTATTTCATGCACATATTCTGGACTGCCGCCATGGACGCCACCAGAGAGATCTGGGCCAGGAAGCTGGTGACGCCCAGGCTGAGGAATTTTTTCACCAGCCTGCCCCGAAGCCCGAAGCTCCCCCTCCTGAGCCGCACCGCCCGCATGTGGCACAGGTACCAGACGGAGAGGGCCGCCGTGAGAATCTGGCCCAGCACCGTGGCGATGGCGGCGCCCGCCATCCCCATTTTCAGGGGAAAAATGAAAATGGGGTCCAGGACCACGTTCGTCAGTGCGCCCGCGACGGTGGCGCACATGGCGAATTTGGGACTCCCGTCGGAGCGGATGATCGGATTCATGGCCTGGCCAAACATGTAGAAGGGGATGCCCAGCGAGATCCAGAAGAAATACTCCCGCGCGCAGGCGAAGGTCTGCTCGTTGACCCGCCCGCCGAACAGGGTGAGGAGCATGTCCATGCACAGCAGGTAGACCGCCGTCAGAACGGCGCTGCTCCCAAGGCAGAGCAGGATGGCGCTGCCGATGCTCCTGTGGGCGTCCTCATTCCGGCCGGCACCCAGGGAGATGCTGACGAAAGCGCAGCAGCCGTCGCCGATCATCACGGCGACGGCCAGGGCGACCACCGTCAGGGGGAACACCACCGTGTTGGCGGCGTTGCCGTAGGAGCCGAGATAGTCGGCGTTTGCGATAAAGATCTGATCGACGATGTTGTAGAGCGCGGCGACGACAAGGGAGATAATACAGGGGATGGAGTACTTCCGCATCAGCGTCCCGACCCGCTCTGTTTCCAAAAATGCGTTTGATTTCATGCCTTCCATGGCGTCCTCCTAAAAGAAAAAATAAAAACAATGAGTGGCCGAAACAACTGGATTTACGCTGTTTCAGCCACTCATTGTGAATATTATCCTAGCATACTTTTCGAAAAAAATCAAAGGGAAAATTCCCGGATTGGGCGGCGGAGGGCGAAAAGATCCCCGCGCGTCAGTTCTTCAGGCTCTGCATGGGGGCCGGGATGCGCCCGCCGCGGGAGACGAAGGGGGCTGAGCCGAAGGGGTGGACGGGCATAACGGGGGCGGAGCCCAGCAGGCCGCCGAACTCCACGGTGTCCCCCACGGTCTTGCCGGGGGCCGGGATGAGGCGCACGGCGGTGGTCTTGGAGTTGACCATGCCGATGGCGGCCTCGTCGGCGATGATGGCGGAGAGGGTCTCGGCGGTGGTGTCGCCGGGGACGGCGATCATATCAAGGCCCACGGAACACACGCATGTCATGGCCTCCAGTTTGTCCAGGTGCAGCGCGCCGGAGGCGGCGGCTGCGATCATGCCCTCGTCCTCGCTCACCGGGATGAAGGCACCGGAGAGGCCGCCCACATGGGAGGAGGCCATGACGCCGCCCTTTTTCACGGCGTCGTTGAGGAGGGCCAGGGCGGCGGTGGTGCCGTGGGTGCCGCAGACCTCCAGGCCCATCTCCTCCAGGATGCGGGCCACCGAGTCGCCCACAGCGGGGGTGGGGGCCAGGGAGAGGTCCACGATGCCGAAGGGCACGTCCAGGCGGCGGCTGGCCTCCTGGGCCACCAGCTGGCCCATGCGGGTGATGCGGAAGGCGGTCTTTTTGATGGTCTCCGCCACCACGTCGAAGGGGGCGCCCTTCACGTCCTGGAGGGCGTGGTACACCACACCGGGGCCGGAGACGCCCACATTGATGACGCAGTCGCCCTCGCCCACGCCGTGGAAGGCGCCGGCCATGAAGGGGTTGTCCTCCACCGCGTTGCAGAATACCACCAGCTTGGCGCAGCCGAAGCCGCCACGGTCCGCGGTGCGCTCCGCAGCCGCCTTGATGGTCCGTCCCATGAGGGCCACCGCGTCCATATTGATGCCCGCCTTGGTGGAGCCCACGTTCACCGAGGAACACACCAGCTCGGTGGAGGCCAGGGCCTCGGGGATGGCGTCGATGAGCTTCCGGTCCCCGGCGGTGAAGCCCTTCTGCACCAGGGCGGAGAAGCCGCCGATGAAGTTGACGCCGGTGGTGTGGGCGGCCCGGTCCAGGGCGGCGGCAAAGGGCACGTAGTCCCCCGTTACCGATGCGCCCGCCACCAGAGAGACGGGGGTGACGGAAATGCGCTTGTTGACGATGGGAATGCCGAACTCCCGCTCAATGGCCTCGCCGGTGGACACCAGCTTTTCGGCCCGGCGGCAGATTTTGTCGTAGATCTTCCGGCAGGCGGCCCCGGCGTCGGGGTCGCAGCAGTCCAGCAGGGAGATGCCCATGGTAATGGTGCGGATGTCCAGGTGCTGCTGGTCGATCATGTGGATGGTGTCCATGATTTCCGTGCTGTTGAGCATAAGAAGAACCTCCTGGTCCTCTGCCAAGTCGGACGCTACGGGTAAGGGCACGCCTGCGTACCGGCGAGCCGCCCGGCGCCGGGCGCGGCAACGATATGCGGACAGCCCCGAGACTTGGAGTGAAATTTTTGATGGACGGGGATTGGGGAAGCGCCGTTGGGCTGTGCCAAGGGCGCAGCCGGTCCCTGGGGGCCGGGGGCTGTCACGCTGCGGCTCGCTTTGCGGTCGGGTCGATAAGCCGGTCCTCCGCCGAAAATGCCGTTGGCCTTTGGCCAACCTGCTTTTTCGCCTTCATGCTGTCTTAGTTCCCCTGCGCGCCTATCCTCCGCGCTTCGGGTCTGTCACGCTGCGGCGGCTGCGCGACGCGCGGCTTCCCTCCGTCTCGGGCTGGTCTTCGGGCCGCCTTGCGGCCCTTCGCTCGCCCTCGATCCGGTCCATCCGCGCTGCTCCGCGCGCCTCCGCGCTTCGTCAGATCTTATGCATGGCGTCGAAGATATCCTCCCGCTGGACCTTGATGGAGAGGCCGCGCTGGGCGCCCTCGTTCTCCAGCAGGGTGGAAAAGACGGTGAAGGGGAGCTTGCAGGCGGAGACGTCCACCAGCATGGTCATGGTGAAAAACTCCCGCAGGATGGTCTGGCTGATGTCCAGGACATTGACGTTGTTCTCGGCCAGCAGGGTGCACACGGCGGCGATGATGCCCACCTGGTCCTTGCCGATGACGGTGACAATGGCTTTCATAGGGTCAAACCTCATTTCTCTCTTGGTGGGGGAAGGCCCGGGGCTACCGCAGCTCGTCCAGCGTCAGCTCGAAGCCCGGCATGAAATGCTCCAGAAAGTAGCCCACCTCCGGGAGCGGGGACGCCTCCAGGGCCTGCCGGGTCTGCTCCGCGGCCTGGCGGAACTCGCTGTTTCCCGCCTTGAGCTCCTCCACACATTTAATATAGGCCGAGAGTTTGTCGGCGGCCTTGACGACGGCGTGATAGCCGCTCTCCGGGTCCTCCAGCAGCAGCGGCTCGTAGGCGGGGCGGAGGGCGTCGGGCAGCATGGAGAGGAGCCGGCGGGCGGAGACGGTTTCCACCTCGCGGTAGGCGTCCCGGATCTCCGGATTATAATATTTGACCGGCGTGGGCAGATCCCCGGTGAGGATCTCCGGCGCGTCGTGGTAGAGGGCCAGCACCGCCGCCTGTCCGGGGTCTATGTCCCCGCCGAACACATCCCGGCGGATGACGGCCAGGGCGTGGGCCAGCACCGCCACCATATGGGAGTGCTCCTGGATGTTCTCCTCAAAGGTGTTGCGCATGAGGCCCCAGCGGCCAATGTAGCGCATCCGGGAGATGAGCGCAAAGAAATGATGGGCCATCCTCAGTGCACCAGGAATCTTTCCACGGCCTGCTGGAAGAGCTCGTACTGGGCCTGGGAGCCGTGGACCTCTACACGGATGGGCTCGGAGAGGTCGATGGAGAAGAGCCCCATGATGGATTTGCCGTTGACCAGATAGCGCCCGCAGATGACGTCCACATCGCAGTCCAGGCGGCTGGCGGCGTCGACAAATGCCTTGATATCGCTGACCGATGTGAGCTGAACGGGAAAGCTGCTCATTGTCTTTTCACCCCTGCATGTGATAGAATCAGATAGTATCATTATAAGCAGGCGGAGGAGAAAAAACAATTGACAAACCCGCCAGCTTTCGGAAATTCGGCCATTTTCACCAGAACGCTGAGTGGAAGGGGCCCCTTTTGTGAGGTATCACCTATGAAAGTTGCCATCCATACCTTGGGCTGCAAGGTCAACCAGTACGAGACCGCCGCCCTGGAGACCGAGCTGCGCCGCCGCGGGCATGAACTGGTCCCCTTTGAGGACGCGGCGGACGCCTATATCGTCAACACCTGTACCGTCACGGCGGTCAGCGATAAAAAATCCCGCCAGATGATCCGCCAGGCCCGGAAGCGCGCCCCCGGCGCGGTGGTGGCCGTGTGCGGCTGCTACGCCCAAACCGCGCCGGAGGCGGTGAAGGCCCTGGGGGTGGACCTGGTGGCCGGGACGGCGGACCGGATGGGCTTTCTGGACGATCTGGAAAGGCAGTGTGCAGAGCGGGGAGAGCCCCCCTTGGTCACGGTGGGCGACATCATGGCCCGCCGGACCTTCGAGCCCCTGACCGGCGGCGGCCTGGAGGGCCGCACCCGGGCCATGCTGAAGGTGGAGGACGGCTGCGTCAACTTCTGCACCTACTGCGTCATCCCTTACGCCAGGGGCCCGGTGCGGTCCCTGCCCCTGGCCGCCGCCGCCGCCGAGGCCGGGCGTCTGGCCGGGGAGGGCTACCGGGAGATCGTCCTCACCGGCATCGAGATCTCCTCCTGGGGCCAGGACTTCCGGGACGGCACGGGCTTTATCGATCTGGTGGAGGCGGTCTGTGCCGCCGCCCCCGGCTGCCGGGTGCGCCTGGGCTCCCTGGAGCCCCGCACCGTCACGGAGGACTTCTGCCGCCGGTGCGCCGCCCTCCCCAACCTGTGCCCCCACTTCCACCTGTCCATGCAGTCCGGCTGCGACGCCACGCTCCGCCGGATGAACCGGAAATACGATGCCGCGCGGTATGAAGAGAGCGTGAAGCTCCTCCGGGCGTTCTTCCACCGCCCCGGGATCACCACGGATATGATCGTGGGCTTTCCCGGAGAGACGGAGGAGGAGTTTGCCCAGAGCCTGTCGTTCCTCCGCCGGTGCGGCTTTACGGCCATGCATATTTTCCCCTATTCCCGCCGGACTGGGACCCCGGCTGCCGGGATGCCGGACCAAGTGCCCAAGGGGGAGAAGGCGGCCCGGGCCCGCCGGGCCGCCGCGGTGGCGGCGGAGTTGGAGGGGGCCTGGCTGGCGTCCTGGGTGGGGGAGACCCTGCCCGTCCTCTTTGAGGAGGAGAAGGGAGGGCTTTGGCGGGGCCACGCCCCCAATTATACCGAAGTGTTCGCCCCGGGGACGGCGCTCCACAACGTGGAACAGCGGGTGAGGATCACCGGCGTGCGGGGGACCGCCCTGGTGGGAGAGCGCGTCGAAGAGAGGGGAGAATCATGAGGGAGAACAAATACGACGGCCCGGTCTTTTTTGAAAAATACAGCCGGACGAGCCGCTCCACGCCGGGCCTGGAGAGGGCGGGGGAGTGGGAGGCCCTCGGGGCGCTGACCGCCTGTCTGGACGGGCTGCGCCGGCCTATGATGCTGCGGCGCTCCGCTCGGAAGCAGGAACCGTAAAAAGAAGCAGCCGCGCAGAGCGGCAAAAAACACGCCGGCGGATGGAGCGTCCGCCGGCGTTGGTCTGCCGAAGCCGTGTCAAAGATCCAGAATTATATGCGTGCGGCGCCTCAGTCGGGCCTGTCGTGGGTGGGGGTAAAGCCGGGGACCATGGCGTTTGCCCGCTTTTTCCACCACGCGATCCACCGCACCAGCCGTTCCCGGGGGAAGAGGTAGTTGATGAGCATGGACATCAGCACGCCCACGCCGGTGTCCACCATGCGGTTGAGCGCATAGCTCACGTAGGTGTCCGTGGGGGTGTTGAAGAGGATGATGCACAGCACCACGCTGCCCGGCTGCACCGCCGTGGGCCAGCGGAACATCTGGGCCAGACAGATGAGCACCACCACGCCCACAAAGGTCAGGGGGATGAGCAGCACGCGGCTCTCCCCGGAGGGGGCCAGGAGGAGATAGCACCAGAACAGGCCCATCCCCAGAAAGCCGCCGATGATGGTGCCGATCAGCCGGTTGCCGCCCTGCTGCCAGGAGTGGCCCATGTCGTTGCCCATGCCGTAGACGGCGCCGATGCAGGCAAAGGTGGGGTTGCGGTCGATGAGGTAGTAGATCCCGGCGCACAGGGCGGCGGAAAAAGCGGACTTCAGGTTCCGCAGGCCGATGTGGGGCAGGTGACTGTGAGCATCCTCCATGGCGGTTTCCTCTCAATCGTCGGTCTGATCCGAAAAACTCCGGATATTCAAAATTCCTCTCATGCTATATCTTAACATAATCTTAGCGCAAATGCACCGGTTTTTTAAACAAATTTTCCTATATGGCGGGCCGGGACGGGTTCCGGTCACCTCGTCAGGTCGATATCCACCCGATAGTCGTCGTCGATCGAAATATAGTCGCTGCCGTAGGTCCGGCACATGCGCAGCATTTCTGCGTTTTCCGCGCGTACAGATTCCAGGGTGCAGTCGGAATCATCGGGCCTGTGCTCGATCACGCCGGCATATGCCCGAATGTCGGAAAGAGGGATGCGCGGAAAGGCTTTGCCAGCGGGGCGCGGATGTGATATCATAGTCCAAAAACGAGAGAAGGAGACCGCCCATGAGTTACGCCGACCAGGTATTCATCCAGAACTGCAAGGAGATCCTCGCCCACGGCACCTGGGACACGGCTCTGCCCGTCCGCCCCCGCTGGGAGGATGGGGAGAGCGCCCACACCGTAAAGCGATTCGGCCTCGTTAACCGCTACGATCTCCGGCGGGAGTTCCCCGTCCAGACCATCCGCAAAATGGCCTTCAGGAGCGCGGTGGACGAGCTTCTGTGGATCTGGCAGAAGAAGTCCAGCAACATCGGGGACCTGCACTCTCACATCTGGGACGCGTGGGCCGACGAGACCGGCTCCATCGGCAAGGCCTACGGCTACCAGCTGGGGGTGAAGCACCGGTATCGGGAGGGCTGGTTCGATCAGGTGGACCGGGTGCTCTATGATCTCAGGCACGACCCCGCCTCCCGGCGCATCCTCACAAGCCTCTACAACCACCACGATCTCCACGAGATGCACCTCTACCCCTGCGCCTGGTCGGTCACCTTCAACGTCACGGGCAATGTGCTCAACGCCGTGCTGAACCAGCGCAGCCAGGACATGCTCACCGCCAACGGCTGGAATGTGATGCAGTACGCCGTGCTGCTGCATATGTTCGCAGCGGTCTCGGACCTGGTGCCGGGGGAGCTGGTCCACGTCATCGCCGACGCCCACATCTACGACAGGCACGTGCCCATCGTGGAGGAAATCATCTCCCGGGAGCCCTACCCCGCGCCCACGCTGTGGATGGACCCGGCGGCGGAGGATTTTTATTCCTTCACCCCGGACAGCTTCCGGCTGGAGGGCTACCGGGCCTGGCCGCTGGAGCGGAAGATCCCGGTGGCCGTGTGAGAGGGGAGGGAGCGCCATGTACGCCATCGTCGCCGCGGACCGGAACTGGGGCATCGGCAGGGACGGGGACCAGCTCTGCTATATCCCCGCCGACCTCAAGCGCTTCCAGGCCCTGACCACCGGCCACGCCGTCGTTCTGGGCCGCAGGACCTTGTCCACCTTTCCGGGAGGACGGCCCCTGAAGGGCCGCCGGAACCTGATCCTCTCCCGGGACCCGGCCTTCCGGCCCGAAGGGGCGGAGGTGTTCCGGGACCTGGAGTCCCTGCTGGCCGCCGCGCCAGCGGACGCCTTCGTCATCGGCGGGGGACAGGTCTACCGCCAGCTCCTGGACCGGTGTGATACCGTCTATGTGACCCGGCTGGACCGGGCCTTTCCGGCGGACGCCTGGTTCCCCGACCTGGACGCCGACCCGGCCTGGACGCTGGCGGCGTCTGAGGGCCCCTTCGACCACCAGGGCCTGTCCTACCGGTACGACACCTACCGCCGGGGGTGAGCCGCCCGGACCGGCATTACCAAAAAATCGAGTATGGCCAAGTGAATGTGCCGGCCACCACGCTGTGCGCCCTGGCCGACTATTTCGGCGTCTCCACCGACTACCTGCTGGGCCGGCGGGATGGGCCCGTCCCCGGCGAAGAAAACCAGGCGCCCCGGCAGACGGGGCGGTGAGGGAAGAGACCATCGGGCCGGGTGCTGCCCCCCCGCGGGGGCGGCGGACCGCCGCCCCGGGTCTGCTTCCAGGCACCGCCCCGAAGGCCGGGGCGCCTGGCCTATGTACCGCTGCGAAACTGTTCCAGTCCCACGGCGAGCTGGGCGTTGAGCACGCCCAGAATCTCGGTGAGCAGCTCGTTCTGCCTGCGCAGCAAGCACACCACCTCCTGGTCCGCCGCGGTGGCCTGGATGGAGACGGGGGCGGGATACCGCCGTATGCGCATCTCGGTGTCCTCCAGCGACCGCCGCGCGGCGCCCTGCCCCGGGGCGGGGGCCGCCGGGGCGGGGCGCTCCGCTGCCGGGCGCAGGTCCTCCACCCGGTCATAGAGGGGCGCGGGCGACGCGCCCAGGGTTCCCCGGTTCCGGCAGCCGGTCTTTTGTCTGGCCATCGGGAATCACCTCCCTTTCAAACCCATTCTATGTGGGCGGTTGACTTTTGCGCACAAAAGGCTTATAATTCCAAACTGTCTCAAATGATACAAAATGGAGGGAGTGCCATCGTGGAGCCGGTGTGGAGCCCCGGCGAGCTGGAACTGCTGGGGAACACCTTTCTCTTCCGGGGCGTGGAACGGGCGGCGGTCCTCCGGGCGGCGTCCGATCCCCGGTGCAGCCGGGAGAGCTTTACCCGGGGGGCGCAGATATACAGCCCCAGGCGGTTCCGGCGGAGCCTGGGGGTGATCCTGGCCGGGCGGGTCCGGGTGACGAAGGGGGAGCTGGTGGTGAGCACCCTGGGCCCCGGCGAGCTCTTCGGCGCGGCGGCCCTCTTCCACGACAGGCCGGACTACGAGACCACCCTCACCGCCCTCTCCCCCTGCTCCGCCGCCTTCTTCCCCCAGGAGCAGGTGGCGGAGCTGCTGCGGGACACCCCCGGCGCGGCGGCCAATTACATCCGCTACCTCTCCGGGCGCATCCATTTCCTCAGCCGGAAGATCGAGGGGCTCACCGCCCCCGGCGCGGCGGGGAAGCTGGCCCGCTGCCTCCTGGCGGAGGGCGGCGTCCTCTCCTGCACGGCCACGGAGCTGGCTCGGCGGCTGGATGTGAGCCGGGCCTCCCTGTACCGGGCCTTCGACGCCTTGGAGAGGACGGGGGCCATCCGGCGGACGGGAAAGCGGATCGAGGTGCTCAGCACCGCAGAGCTGGAAGCCGCCATTGAGACGGAACCATCATGAGGAGGAACCGGAAATGAAGAAAAAACTGCTTGCCCTGACCCTCGCTGTGTCCCTGCTGGCCGGGGCACTGGCGGGGTGTACCCGGCCCCAGGCCCAGACCACCCCCACGCCCGCCCCAACGCAGACGCCGGAGGCCACCGCCACGCCCACGCCCGCCGGAGAGAAGGCCGACGTGCGTCTGGCCGTGCTGAAGGGACCCAGCGGAGTGGGAGCCGTCAAGCTCATCGCCGACAGCGAGGCGGGGGAGACCGCCAACCACTACCAAGTCACCATCGCCGCCGCCAACGACGAGGTGGTGGCCGGGCTCTCCCGGCCCGACGACCCCATCGACATCGCAGCCGTGGCCTCCAACGTGGCCGCCAACCTCTACAACAAGACCGACGGCGGCGTGCAGGTCCTGGCCGTCAGCGGCCTGGGCGTGCTGTATATCTTGGAGAACGGCGACTCCATCGGCTCCATGGCCGACCTGAAGGGCCGCACCCTCTACGCCACCGGCCAGGGCGCCAACCCCGAGTACGTCCTCAACTACCTGCTCACCGAGAACGGGGTGGACCCGGCGGAGGTGGACATCCAGTGGAAGACCGCCGACGAGATCACCGCCCTCATGGCCAGCGGCGAGGCGGAGGTGTGCATGCTGCCCGTGCCCGCCGCCACCGGCGTGCTGATGAAGAACGAGAACGTGCGGGAGGCGCTGGATCTCTCCGCGGAGTGGGACGCTCTCCAGAACGGCAGCCGCCTCACCATGACCACCATTGTAGCCCGGACCGAGTTCATTCAGGAGAATCCCCAGGCGGTGGAGGCCTTCCTGGCGGACTACGAGGCCTCCGTGGACTATATAAACGGCGACCCCGCCGCCGCCTCCGAGCTGGTGGCCCGGTATGAGATCACCCCCAGCGCTAAGATCGCCGAGCTGGCCATCCCCAAGTGCGCCCTGGTGTGCATCACCGGCGCGGACCAGATCAAGGGGGTCATCCAGGGGTACTACGAGGTGCTCTGGCAGGCCAACCCCCAGTCCATCGGCGGTGGCATCCCCGACGATGGATTCTACTACGGCGGCTGACCGAACGGTACGGCCCGGAGGAGGCTGCGGCATGAAAAAAGCATACCGTGTGCTCCTCCCGCTCCTCTTCTGGACGGGGGTGTGGCAGCTCGCCGCGGCGGCGGTGGGGAAGGAGCTCCTCCTCCCGGCCCCCCTTGCGGTGGGGCGGCGTCTCCTGGAGCTGTGCGGCACAGGGGCCTTCTGGCTTACCGCCGGGGCCTCCCTGGGGCGCATCCTCCTGGGGCTCCTGGCCGGGGTGGTCCTGGGAACCCTGCTGGCAGGGCTCACCTCTGCCCTCCCCTGGGCGGACTGCCTCCTCTCTCCGGCGGTGAAGGTGATCCGGGCCACCCCCGTGGCCTCTTTCATCATCCTGGTGCTGCTGTGGGTGGAGACCGGACGGGTCCCCGGCGTCATCTCCGCCCTTATGGTGCTGCCTGTGGTGTGGGGAAACGTCTCCCGGGGCTGGGCCGAGACCGATCCCCAGCTCCTGGAGCTGGCCCGGGCCTATCGGTTCGGGCGGTGGCGGACCCTTCGGCGGGTCTACGTCCCCTCGGTCCTGCCCTACTTTGCCAGCGGCTGCCGCACCGCCCTGGGCCTTGCCTGGAAGGCCGGGGTGGCCGCCGAAGTGCTTTGCCTGCCCAAAAACGCCATCGGTGCTCAGGTCTATTATGCGAAGATCTATCTGGAGACCCCCAGCCTGTTTGCCTGGACCCTGGCGGTCATCGCCCTGAGCTTCCTGCTGGAGTGGGCGGTGGGACTGCTGCTCCGGCGGCTGGAGGGAGGAGGAATGCGCCTGTGATCCAAATCGAAGGACTCTCCCTGGCCTACGGGGACAAGCGGGTGCTGGAGGACTTCTCCCTGTCCCTTCCGGACCGGGGGGTCACCGCGCTCTCCGGCCCCTCCGGCTGCGGCAAGACCACCCTGCTGCGGGTGCTCGCCGGGCTCCAGAGGCCGGACGCCGGGTGCCTCACGGGGCTGGACCCCGCCCGCACCGTGCTGCTCTTCCAGGAAAACCGCCTGCTGCCCTGGCGGACGGCGGAGGAGAACATCGCCGACGTCCTGCCCCGGGAGAGGCGGGGGG
>CEAK01002441.1_pt1 | contig 38937 bp, 25 predicted proteins | sample 480681 | NCBI WGS metagenome assembly CEAK01 (sample SAMEA3182071, study PRJEB8094) | gut metagenome | biome: human; feature: gut; material: Stool; isolation source: human stools | place: Canada | collected 2011-12-06 | reverse complement strand
AAGTACGGGCTGAAGGCCCAAAAGCTCCTAACCCAGGGCAGCGCCCTGGGTATAATAGCAATCAGCAAGGCGCCCTGTAAGGGCAAAAGCCTTATGTTTTGTTTGGAGTTTTAAAGCTTTTGCCCTTACAGGGCGACAGGTTTGCGCCCGTAATAACCCAGGGCGTTGCCCTGGGCTAAGAGCTTCTGCCCTTTCAGGGCGTGTGGGGTAAAACTTGCGAAACTTGAGAGAATTTAAGAATATTCCAAGGCTAATCATTAGGAAGAATGAAGATTGGCAGGAAGTCTGTTCGCTTTGCGAACTTCTTTCTCAATAATTCAACAGATAAGGGGAAAGAAAAAGAAGAATTCTTTAATTCTCAAATTCTTGACAAAACAAAACAACTTGAATATTTCAACAGTATAATAACAACAAAAAAACATTATGGCAAAAGCTCCAGATTTTAAGTACGCTCCAATGTTTCAGCTTGGAGAGGACAAGACAGAGTATCGCCTTATCTCAAAAGAAGGCGTAAGCACAGCAGAGTTCGAGGGAAAAACAATCCTCAAGGTTTCAAAGGAAGCACTTACCCTGCTCGCACAGCAGGGTTTCCACGACGTAGAGTTCATGCTCCGTCGTGAGCACAACCTCCAGGTGGCTAAGATTCTCAGCGACCCAGAGGCTTCTGAGAACGACAAATACGTAGCTCTCCAGTTCCTCCGCAACGCAGAGACTGCCGTGAAGGGCATTCTCCCATTCTGCCAGGATACAGGTACTGCCATCATTCATGGCGAGAAGGGTCAGCGTGTATGGACAGACTTTGAGGACGAAGAGGCTTTGAGCCTTGGTGTTTACAACACATACACACAGGACAACCTTCGTTATTCACAGAATGCTCCTCTCAATATGTATGATGAGGTAAACACCCGTTGCAACCTGCCTGCCCAGATCGATATCGAGGCTACCGAGGGCGACGAGTATCGCTTCGTGATGGTTGCCAAGGGTGGTGGCTCTGCCAACAAGACTTACTTCTACCCTATGACCAAAGCTACTATCCAGAATGAGGGTACATTACTCCCATTCCTCGTTGAGAAGATGAAGAGCCTCGGTACAGCTGCATGTCCTCCTTACCACATCGCATTCGTTATTGGTGGTACTTCTGCCGAGAAGAACCTCCTTACCGTGAAGTTGGCTTCTATCAAGTACTATGATGAGTTGCCTACAACAGGTGATGAGACCGGTCGTGCTTTCCGCGACATCGACTTGGAGAACAAGCTCCTCAATGAGGCTCACAAGATTGGCTTGGGTGCACAGTTTGGTGGTAAGTACTTGGCTCACGACATCCGTGTCATCCGTCTGCCTCGTCATGGTGCCAGCTGCCCTATCGGTATGGGTGTAAGCTGCTCTGCCGACCGCAACATCAAGGCTAAGATCAACAAGGACGGTATCTGGTTGGAGAAGATGGACGAGAACCCAACAGAGTTGATTCCTGAGGAGCTCCGCAACCCAGGAGAGGGTACCAAGGGTATCGAGATCGACCTCGACAAGGGTATCGACGCTGTACGCGCTGAGTTGAGCAAGTATCCTGTCAGCACCCGTGTCAACCTGAAGGGAACCATCATCGTGGCTCGTGACATCGCTCATGCCAAGCTCAAGGCTCGCTTGGATGCTGGCGAGGAGATGCCAGAGTACTTCAAGAACCACCCTATCCTCTATGCTGGTCCTGCCAAGACTCCAGAGGGTTATCCATGTGGCTCTATGGGTCCTACCACAGCCAATCGTATGGACCCATACGTTGACGAGTTCCAGGATCATGGCGCCAGCTTGGTCATGATTGCCAAGGGCAACCGTGGCGACATCGTGACAGAGGCCTGCAAGAAGCATGGTGGTTTCTACCTCGGAACTATCGGTGGTGTAGCTGCCGTTCTCTCTCAGAGTTCCATCAAGAGCATCGAGTGCGTAGAGTATCCTGAGCTCGGCATGGAGGCTATCTGGAAGATTACCGTAGAGGACTTCCCTGCATTCATCCTCGTAGACGACAAGGGCAACGACTTCTTCAAGCAGCTGAAGCCCTGGACTCCATGCAAGGAGTGCCAGAAATAAAATCACACTTATCTTTAATCGAGTAGGAGGAAAACGATGTAGTTTTTCTCCTACTTTCGTTTTCCGACCTCTCACACCACCGTACATGCGGTTCCGCATACGGCGGTTCCTATTTTGGGTGCCATTCGATGTATGAACCCATCAGTGTAGCATAGCCTGCCATGCTCAACTTTTCGTTGGTTATCGCACGACATAGTATGTAACTGCCAGCTATGCGCCAATCCCCCAAACGACTATTGCCCCACATGTAAGCTTGGTATTTATCTATACCACACTTTATCAAGTTGGCAATTCTCGTTTTCACCCTCTTCCACGACTTCCATATACACATACGTAGCCGTCGCCTAAGCCACTCGTCAGTTTCCATGAGGAAACGTTTCATGTTGGCAAGGTGATAGTAACCTACCCATCCCCTTATGTACTCTTCAAGTTTTTGCTTCCTCTTGGCATATCCCCAACCATTGCTTCGGGAAGTCAACTCCTTGAGTTTGGCTTTCATCTTGGATTTGGCTTTTGGGTGTACCGTGAGTTGGCATTTGCCTTTCATTACATAAAAGGAGTAACCAAGGTATTTCACACCTTGCACATAGGACACAACTGTCTTGTCCCTGTTCACCTTCAGATGAAGTTTTCCTTCGATGAATCGGGTTACAGATTCCTTCACGCGTTTGGCTGCACGCTTGGACTTACAAAATATCATCGAGTCATCGGCATAGCGAACAAAAGGGAGACCTCGGCGAGTGAGTTCCTTGTCCAACTCGTTGAGCATGATGTTGCTCAAAAGCGGACTTAACGGTCCTCCTTGGGGAGTGCCTTCCTCACTTGCCTCGAACATACCTTTGTTCATCACACCACTGCGGAGATATTTGTGAATAAGGCTTATCACCCTACCGTCCTTTATCGTGCGGCTGAGGATTTCTATGAGTTTACTATGGCTCACTGTGTCGAAGAAACGCTCCAAGTCGAGGTCAACCACATAAATGTAGCCATCATCGATTATTTTCTGAGCACCTCTTAGGGCATCATGGCAGCCTCTTCTCGGACGGAAGCCGTAGCTTCCTGGAGAGAATTGACGCTCATAGATGGGAGTTAGGGTCTGGTTGATGGCTTGTTGAACCAGACGGTCTATAACCGTGGGGATGCCCAACAGGCGCATCTTTCCATTGTCTTTGGGTATCTCTACCCTTTTTACTGGGTTCGGACGGTATGAACCGTCAAGCAAGGAACGGATTAGGGCATCCTTATTAACCAAGAGCCAAGGGAGCATTTGCTCACATGACATCTTGTCGATACCGCTACAGCCCTTGTTACGCTGCACAGCCTTGTAGGCTTTGAGTAGGTTATCAGGACTGATGATGCGCTCCATTAAGTGTTCCTTGTCGAATGGTACTTCCACGATGTTGTCTTCACATATCCACATGAAGGTCTGCGCTCCCACATATCCTTCGGATTCCGTCCTATCTTTCTGTGGGCAGCCCTTGACTTCTGCCAATGTTTTCTGCATTCTTTCCTTCATAAGGTACGTTTCAATTACTATCGTTTAATTTATAGGTTCTGCCCTTCATGGAGCGTTATCGAGAACTCCACTACTATGGCATCTGCTGACTTCTCACAGCAAGCTTTACTCCATGACTTTCGTAAAGGCAACTAATCGCCATGTCCGTGAGACCTCCTCGGATAAGGGCTTATTCTTTCCATCTTATACCCACTTCATTTACACCAACCATTCCGAATAGCTATAGGACTTTGATTTGTATGGCAATCTCATCCATGGTCAAATGCCTTATATGAAGTTTCTGTACGTTAGGTCAGATGTTTGCCGCCAGCTTCTTTCAGATTCCACCTCGCAGTGGACACCCTTGCTATTGGCTATACAATTCCCGCTATTAGGGCTTGTTAGGGACTTGCACCCATTAGAATAAGCTCATGCCGAGCATACCATAAAGGGTGTGCCACGGATTAGTGGCGCACCTTTTTTCAATCTTGACGGTTTCCTTTCCATCAATCCCAAGGTTCAACATAAAAGACATTTCTTTTGCGATAACAATTTTATTAAATACTTGGATTATTCGATTTTTTTCCATGAAAATTTTAAGAAGATCTGTACCTCAAGCTTTCGTCCCCACTACCGATCAGCCTCAGTCCCTATAGGGATGGAGCCTCGTCCCTACTACCGATTGACCTCAGTCCCTATTAGGGACGGAGCCTCGTCCCTATAGGGATGTACAAACGGCGTTATAACAGTGTTCAATCACTATTATATAAACTCTACTTTCGCAAAAATGGGGAAGTTAAAGCCAATAGCTTATGTGGACTCGAAAATTATTTGTATTTTTGCATGAGAATGGAGAATAGAAAAATCATACACATTGATATGGATGCCTTCTTTGCGGCAGTAGAGCAAAGAGACAATCCTGAACTTCGGGGCAAACCCATTGCGGTAGGCTTCGACGGTCCACGTGGTGTGGTGTCTACTGCCAGCTATGAGGCACGTCGCTTCGGAGTACATTCTGCACAGTCAATCGCACAGGCCAAGCGCCTCTGCCCCGACCTCAACATCGTGCCTTGCCGACACGAACATTATAAAGAGGTGTCGCAGCAGATTCACCACATCTTCCAGGATTATACCGACCTCATAGAACCTATCTCTATTGACGAGGCCTTTCTCGATGTCACCCATAATAAGAAAGGTATAGAACTGGCTGTAGATGTAGCACGCGAAATCAAGGCACGCATCAAAGCAGAGACAGGACTCACCGCATCGGCAGGTATCAGCTATTGCAAGTTTCTCGCCAAGGTGGCTTCCGACTATCGTAAGCCCGACGGCATCTGCACCATTCACCCCGACAAGGCTCTCGACTTTATCTCTCAACTGCCCGTGGAAGATTTTTGGGGCGTAGGCAAAAAGACTCTGCAGAAGATGCACTACATGGGCATTTACCGCGGAGCCGACCTGCGTAAGGTTTCAGAACAGCATCTCGTCGAGGTTTTTGGCAAGGCTGGTCATGTCTTCTACCATTTTGCACGTGGCATCGACAATCGCCCCGTCGTTACGTATCGCGAAAGAAAGTCTGTGGGATGCGAACAGACTTTCTTAGAGGATATATACACTCCCTCTGCCGTCATCATACAACTCTATCACACCGTCCTGGAGTTGCTTACCCGCATAGAACGCAGCGAGTTCGAAGGCCACACCCTCACCCTGAAAATCAAGTTTGCCGACTTCACCCAGATAACAAGAAGCATCTCGCAAGACAAGATTCTGAAGAGCAAGGCTGACATACTGCCTCTCTCCAAACTTCTGCTCAAGCAGGTGGAATATTCCTCCACCCACCCCATCCGCCTCATTGGCCTCTCAGTGAGCAATGCCACAAGCGAAGAAGCCAAGAAAGAAGACCGTGAGAACAGCACCCACAAACCCGAGTACAAGGAACTGGAATTGGAATTCGAGGAATGGGATGAGTAGTTCCCCGTATTGATTGAAGTCCATTCAGAACTCTGCTCCTAACCTTCCGAATATGAGTTCATGTAGCTGTATTTTTTCATTCTCATTTTCGTAAATGGGGAAGATTCCTAAAAAAACGAAAAAGGCCCATCCCCCAAAAAGGGAGATGAGCCTCGCAAAGTTATGGTGTTTTGAAAAACGATGTGTCTGATCTACTTTCTCAATTAATACTGACTGATCTTCAGATTGCTAATCTTGACGTTGGCGCCATTATAGCTATTGATACTCCAACAGTTCTTCTGAATGCCATAGATACGGTTAGTATAGCTGCAAACATCATTGATGTACATCACACAGATACTGTTGTCGGTGTAGATGGTGACGTTGTACACATTGTCGGCAGGACGGGCAAACACGTAGCCATCAATTCCGGCAATGAAGCCCTTACCCTCTACGCCTTGCTCCTCAAAGTTTACCTTGCGGTTGTTCTCATCCTCTGGGTTGACAACCATGGTGTAATACTTCTTAGAGTCAGAGCCACGAACCATAGAGATACCAAACTTATCCCATTTGTTGGAAGTGGTGACGGTGAAGCTGATCTTGTTGTGACTGCCCAAGCGGCCCATCAGCATGTAGGCATCAGGCTGCTCGGCATTGCCTGCAAGCGTATAAGTGCCATCTGCCTCGGTCATGTTCAGGCTCTCCTTCACCTCTACGGCAACATCCTGGTTGTACTTCTCGCTCACGGCATCAACCTGTCCGAGTGTCAGCGTACCGTCCTCATGCTGGATGAGCTTATAGCAAACCAAGTTGCCAGCCCACTCTGGCTCTGCAGGCGAAGCACCCACAGCAGTATTGTCCTTACCGCTTCGAGTAGGACACCAGCCCCACAAATAGCGGTTGGTACCATCGCTGGCAGTCTTGCCGGCATAAAGACCACGGCTGTCGAGGAAGCCCTCGTGAGCATCAGGCCATATTCCTGCATCATTGGCGGTACAAGCCTTCAACTCGTCAAGTGTTCTTCCCTTGAAATACTGCACTCTGCGTACAGCATGATGAAGTTCGCTATACACCAAGTACCAATAGTCGCCCATCTTGAAGAGGTCAGGACACTCGTAGAAACGGTCCCACATCATGGTCATGAACACACCATTGTCAGTCCAGTTCTTCAAGTCATCAGATACGAACTCAGCTAAGCTACCCTTGCCACCCTTCTTGGTAGAAATGAGCATGTGGAACTTGCCATCATCACCCTTAAACACGAATGGGTCGCGGAAGTCGTTCTTATCGTAGCCGAAGTCCTGACCTTTGATCAAAAAAGTACGATCCTTGGTCCAGGTCTTGAAATCAGCAGAAGTTGCTACCATCACAGCCTGTGCGCTCTCGTCACCTGTAGGCTTATACTTATTACCTGTATAGAATGTATAGTAAAGCTTGCTTGTCTCATCGTAGATGGTAGAACCAGTACCGATGGCTGCATCCTGCGACTTCAGGGTGCCACAAGAAACCAGTTCACCCAAAGCAGTATAGTGGGCAGCATCCTTGGTACTTACACCCCAGATGGGGTGGTAAGTTCCTTCAGGATTAGGACGGAAGTCCTGCAGATACAACACCTTGAAATCCCCAGCCACTGGATCGAAGAAAGGCATAGGGTCGCCCACATAGCCCACAGCAGGCTTGTAATAAGTATCCTGTGCTGCAGCATCGGATGAGTTGAAATAAGTGGTGGTAGACCAGTCCTTCTGCTCGGGGGCAGCATCGCTGTCGCTGCATGAAGCGAGAGGCAAAGCGAGGCATGACGCCAATATTATAGAATTTATCATTGTCTTCATTTTTGTTTATTGTTAATGGTTCATAAGATAATTAAATGCATTCTTGGTCATGAGGGCCACATTAGCATGGAACTTCTCTGTGAAAGGACCTACGCTGTACCAATCGTAGCAACCAGTACCTATACAGAGCGTCTTACCAGAAGTACCTGTTGCTGGGTACTCCCAGACAACAATGGCTCCATCGCCACCATAACCAAGATCGATACCACCAGTCTTCTCTCTCCATACGGCATAGTTGTCAAAACCACCCCAGTCAGTTCCAATATGCCATTGAGCTGTAGAGTTGGTTATGCGGTAGTTGGTATCAGTAGTGTATACACTGTTGGCGTCATCACCTTTCACCAGTCCCTGATAGAGGGCGTGGTCGGAATGATATCCTGCAGCATCATTGCCCATCTTGAATTCCCAAGGACCTCCACAAGTCTCGGCATCATTCTCCACCTGTCCCCAGCAGTTATTAGGTGCCAATCCGTTCTTGTCGATACCCAACTCACCAGGCATATTGGTAGCGTAACGTGTGAAGAGGAAGGAACCACCAGCCTTATAGTAGTCTCTCAGCACAGCCTGTGCGGCAATAGCCTCAGGAGCAGCCTGCTCGAATTTTGCCTTACCGTCCACTCCACCGTCTTTGTGGAAGTGCCACCATATCACCTTACACTCACTCAAGTCTACATTGCCATTCTTGATATCAGTAAACGAAGCATAGATAGAGTTGTCCACATTCGCGAGCATCCACTCGCAGGCAGCCTTCTCCTCAGGCACCAGTTCGTCCATCGTCAGAGCCAAGCTTGCGAATACAGCTGTAGGCTTGCCTATCTGATTGACGGTTACAGTGTAGGTGCTTGTAGCCGTATTGTTGGTTACGGTATAGGCCACAGGATTCGTGAAGTCGACTGGTGCACCCGAAACAGGTGCGACAGTAGCATTCTCGCTCACCTTGATAGAAGGTATCAGCTTGGTGATGTCCACCGTCTTTGGCACATTAATGTTAATGGTCTTGCTGCTCTCGTTAATGACTCCTGTATAGATACCATTCACCTTGAAAGAGAGAATCTTTGCCTCATCGCGCTTGGCAACAAGAGTCCAGTCGAGGAACACATCGCCATTCTTCACGCGCAAGGTCTGTGCAAGGAGCATATTCATCTTGTCGCCCACCTTGGCATCACACACAGCACCATCGCTGAGTGTGAGTTTGCTCAAGGTCATCTGACTGATGTCGTAGGTCTCAGGCACGCGTACGGTAATGGTACGTGCAGCCTTGTCTACTGTTCCTTCATAATCATCGAGTGCCAGTTCAGTAACAGAACAGCCTCCTGTGAGCTGCAGGTCGGACACATTATCCTCGCTGCAGGCTGTGAGGGCAAGAATGCCCATCAATATAAATAATAATTTCTTCATATTACCATCCTCCTATGTTCTGTGTGTAATGTCCGTCGGAAGCCGCTACCTGTGAGAAAGGTATTGGCAGATATTCGTTCTTGTTGGCTGTAAAGTGAGCTTCTCCATAGATAGAGCAGTTGTTGGTCTCCTCAGCAAAGTACTTGTTGAGCACCTTCTCTGCCTCACCCCATCTCACGAGGTCGAAGAAGCGTTCACTCTCCATACCCATCTCCAAACGACGCTCCATCTTCACAATCTTCAGAGCATCTTCCTGGCTGTAAGAACCATTATAGGTAGAGATATTGAACTTCACGCCATAGTCAGAAGGATAATTAGCTATCATACCTGTACTCTGCTTGGCACGCAGGCGAATCTTGTTGACCAGCTTGATGGCCTCACCCGTCTCGTTGAGCTGCGCATAAGCCTCAGCACGCTCCAAGAGTACGTCGGCATAACGGAACACGATGCGGTTCATAGGTGTACCCCACCAAGAGCCCTTTACCATGTAACCACAATCAGGATCTACGTTCTGCTTCAAGGTTACATAATAACCATAAAGTCCATTAGAACGGCTCCATGTGGAGCTGGCGTCCATCATGTACTTGCTGTTGAACTCGTATGGAAGACCAGTCAGACCTACAGTGAGGAACAGACGTGGGTCAGCATCCTGTGTCAAGTCGTAGTCCTTATTATTAAAGGTGTCAATGAAAGGATGACCGTCGGGATCGGTACGATAGGCGTTCACAAGATTCTGACTGGGCTTGTAGAAGTCACAACCTCCATCGGTAACACCAGGGATATTAGGCACGATAAGACCGTAGCTCCAGTTAAGGTTACCATTCTTGGTACCGTCGTTGATAGAATACTGCATGGCCCAGATGCTCTCCACACCATTCTCGTACTGTGTCTCAGGACGGAAGTTGTTGTGGAAGTCAGCCTCGAGATCGAAGCCACCTGCGCTATAGATGTCAGGATTGCTATACTCAATGACCTTTAGCAAGTCTTCTCTGTTGATGCTGGTCACCTGATTGGATGAAGGATCGTCCTGGCGATAAGCCTTATAGAGATAAGCCTTGGTGAGGAAGGCTGCAGCTGCTGCCTTGGAAGGACGGCCCTTATCGGTCTGCTTCACTGGAAGCACACTATAGGCATACTCCACATCGTTGATAATTTGCTGCCAACCCTCATCGTTGTTGAACTCAGTGTTGGAAAGGGTATTGTAGTCTTCCTGCTTCAGGTTGGCATCCATGATGAAAGGAATGTTCTTGTAGAGACGCTTCAACAGGAAGTGGGCGTAGGCACGCAAGAACTTCATCTCGCCTAAACGCTGATCCTTGAGCTGATAGCTGTCGCTGGTGGTCTCAAGCACAGAGATGGCTGAGTTGACACGTGAGATACAGTTGTAAAGGCGCACCCACATATCGTTGATATTCCAGTTGGTGGTAAGCACACCCTGCTCTATCTCCAACTGATGGAATACATCACCATCACTGGTTCCGTTGCCACCCTTATAGGCATCATCGCTGCGAACATCGAAGTTCCACATCGAGAAGGAAGAGTTGACATCTTCGGCTGTTGTGAAGACAGCGTAAGCCGAGATAACAAGATTATCCACATTGCTTGGCTCCTTCACCATATCGCTGTCGAGCACGCCCTGCGGTTTCTGGTCATCCAAGAAGTCAGAACAACTTGTCGTACCCACCAAAGCAAGAACGGTAAGGACTGAATATAATATCTTTTTCATATATTTTGACTCTTTTAGAATGTTACGTTAAGACCAAATGTAATGTTAAGTGGTATAGGATATCCATAGTTTGGATTCTCAGGATCTACACCAGTAAAGCTACTGCTCTTGATGGTGAACAGGTTCTGTGCGCTGACATACATACGCAGACGTTGCATAGATAGCTTAGAGACTATGTTCTGTGGCAAATTGTAACCCAACTGGATAGTGCGCAGTTTCAGATAACTGCCATTCTCTACCCAATAAGTAGATACACGTTTCTCGTTATTATTGTCGGAAAGGGTAACAGCAGGAATATTGCTGGATGGATTGTCCACACACCATGCATTCAACAGACGATGTCCCTTGTTCAAGAAGCCGATGTTAAGACCAGCCCAGATGTCGGTCTCACGCTTCAGGTCAGAGATGATGTCTACACCCTGCACACCCTGGAAGAAAGCTGTGAAGTCGAAGTTCTTGTACTCCAAGTAGATGTTGAAACCATAAGTGAAGTCAGGCACTGGATCGTAAATCCAAGTCTGGTCAAGCTCAGTAATCTTACCATCATGGTCGAGGTCTCTCCAGCGCATACGTCCAAGACCAGCACCTTCTTGAGTGGCATGGTTATCGATTTCTTCCTGGCTCTTGAAGATACCATCGCATACATATCCTACCTGTGCACCCATAGGATGACCGACAACACTCTTCACGCCATTACCACCAAAGGTACCATTAGCTGCTACAGTAGTAGGCAGCGCTGTAATTTCGTTGCGATAAGAAGAGATATTGGCTGTGATGTCATACTTCAGACCGAAGTTGGTCTTATTGCGATAACCGATGTTGAACTCGAAACCGCGGTTCTCCATCTCGCCTGCATTAATCCATTGTGAGCTTCCCTCACCCATAACGGCGATACCTGGCATATAAACCAAGATGTCCTTGGTCTTCTTGAAGTACCAGTCGAAGTTACCATAGAGTGTATTGCCAAAGAAGGCGAAGTCGAGACCCAAGTCGGTCTGTGTGGTTGTCTCCCACTTGATGTCGTCGTTACCAATCTGGTTGCGCTTAAAACCTGAAGGCAATGTGCTTCCGCCATTGGTTCCTGCGATATCGTAAGAGGTACCATAGCTCTGACCACCATTCTCGCTCACTCCATAGTTGCTAACAAAGATGGTATAGCGAGCCAAGTTGTCGATTTCCTGGTTACCAGTCTGTCCCCAAGAAGCACGTATCTTCAAATCGTCAATCCAAGAAGCCTTCTTCAGGAAGTTCTCTTGATTGATACGCCAGCCTGCAGATACAGATGGGAAGGTGGCATAACGGTTGTTCTTACCGAAACGAGAGCTACCGTCACGACGGATGGTGAACGAAGCCATATATTTGTCGGCATAGTTGTAGTTGGCCTTACCGAAGAAAGACACGAGCGAATAGCCAGATCCTCCACCGTAAGCCTGTGCTCCGGTAGTACCTGCATCAGGCCACATATAATCGGGGTTGAGTACTGCGAAACCTTCCTTGTAACCAGAGAAGTAGATGTCGTCCTGACGATTAAGCTCCATACCTGCCATGAGGTCGAAGCGATGCTGACCTATCTCCTTATTATATGTAGCCACAGCATTCCACATCCACTTGGTCCAGTGTTCTTGCTTGGCCTCTACTGCATTCTTGTCGTTAGCCACATTTCCTTCGGTAATAGGATAAGTAAAGAATCGCTGCTGCTTCTGTGAGTAATCGAGACCAAAGGTGGAACGGATGTTAAAGCCCTTGAAGAGGTTGAGGTTTACATAAGCATCACCAAACATACGCCAGTAGGTATAACGGTTGTCCTTGTTGCGTTCCAACACTGCTACAGGGTTATTACGGTCTGGATAACCTCCTACAGGACCAGCATAGTTGCCATCCTCAGTATAGATAGGCAGAGATGGATTGAACTGCAACACATTCTGCAAGAAGCCACCAGGAGCTGCAACCTCAGAAGTACGGTTGACGGTGAAGTGCTCGCCTACAGTAAGACAATTATTCTTCAAGAGTTTGTACTCTGTATTCATACGAGCTGAGAAGCGGTTGAAATCAGAATGTTTGATAATTCCCAAGTTCTTGTAGTAACCCAAAGAGAAGAAGCTGCTACCCTTGTCTGAACCCTTACTAACAGATACGTTATACTGCTGTACTACACCTGTGCGAGTTGTCTCATCAAACCAATCAGTATCAGCAGCAGGTGTTGTACCCGCATCGTCGAGATACTTCTTCATACTGATGCCGTTGAGCACAGGGTTGCCCTGCTCGTTATAGCTCCAGTCGTAGCTGTAGCCCAGACCATTGGTGTTAGGATCCATACCATCGTTCATATAGGCACGCCACATCACCTGACCAAACTCCTTTGCATTGAGGACATCCATCTTATGAGCGTAAGTAGAAATCGAGATAGAACCATCGAAGTCGACCTTCACCTTGCCCTCCTTACCCTTTTTGGTAGTGATGATGATGACACCATTGGCAGCACGGCTACCATAGATAGAAGCCGAAGCAGCATCCTTGAGCACCTGAATGCTCTCGATGTCATTACCATTGAGTTCGTGCATACCAGACTTGGTTGGCACACCATCAACAATATAAAGAGGATCATTGTTGTTCAGCGTACCGATACCACGAATACGTACGGTGGCAGTTCCTGAAGGAGAACCGTCAGCTGTAATATTCATACCAGGAACGCGGCCCTGAAGAGCCTTGATAGGGTTGTTCTCGTTCTGCTTGGCTATCTCGTCAACGCTGACTACCGAGATGGCACCTGTCAGGTCGGCCTTGCGCTGAGTGGTATAACCAGTAACAACTACCTCGTTGAGCAACTTGGCATCTTCTTCGAGAACGATGCGCAGACCCTTGGCAGCCTTCACCACCTGAGTCTTATACCCCATAAAAGAGATAGAAAGTTTAGAACCGGACTGAACCTGCACCGTAAAGTTACCATCAATATCAGTAACAGTACCTGCATTTCCTTGTCCCCCCACTACGGTGACAGTGGCACCAATAACTGGTTCTCCACTGTTGTCGGTAACATTTCCACTTGCCTCTTCGACCTGGGCGAATGATACCGCACTGACGAGCAACAAGCATATGCTCATCAAGAGAGTTTTCATTTTCTCCATGTAAATAAAGGTTTTGTTAATAGTAATTCTATTTATTGTTTATTCAAATTTCTGGCAGCAAAGATAGCAAATCTCTTATTAACAACAGAGAAAAATTCGTTCATCACATGGCAATTATGTTACATGCAACAATTTTTATAGTATTTCGTTCATTTATATGACTTCTGTTTTACAGGGTGTTAGAATAATCAGCACAAGTTGGAATAATGGTAGGAAACAATTCTTTCAAGTTCCAACAAGATTCTGGAGAGCATATAAAGGATAAATATCTATGACACAATCCCCCTTTGTGAATCGTCCAAAATTTTCGAGCGAAGTACGAACAGCATGCGTGATGCCTTTCGCTTCGACAAAAGAATAAAGACTCTTCATGCCTCCTTTTACTTCAGCTTTGACCTCGATGGGTAAGATTTTCATATCCTTTGCCAGAATGTAATCGACTTCTGCCAAGGCTCCTCTGGCCTCACGCATCCAGAAATAAAGAGAAGGAACATTATCAGGTTGTTGGTTCTTGATGATTTCCAATCCTGCCACCATCTCCGTGATGTGCCCTTTGTTGACAAGGTCAGCTGCATTGCCTATCAATATATCTTCTGATATGGAGGTGATATTGCCGAAATCCATACCCAAGATGGCAAGCAACAATCCACTGTCTAAGAATAGGTATTTTACGCAATTTTCATCAGCCTCTGCACCTAAAGGAAATCCGTTGGCAGCCGTTTTGCATACTGGGACGAGCAATCCGGCAAGCGTGAGCAAACTCAGAGCTTCCTTTATTTGGTACGACCTGAAATCACGAGACACCTGACTATATACAAACTTGCCTCCTATCTGGTGTGCGGCACTATGTAAGGTCTGACGCAACAGAGTGGTATTGGCACGTTTCTTATATTTTGCAAAATCTACCTCGTAAGTATATGCGATTTCCTTTTGCACAGCCTGACATTCCACGTAACTATGGGTATCAACCCATGTACTTACAGATTCCGGCATTCCGCCTACCATCAAATAGGTACGGAACAAGGAAACCAACTGTTCATGCAAAGCGGATAATAAAGGTTTCTCTGGAGAAGCTTCTCGCTTATATTTCTGTAATGAAAACATGCCAAGAGCATTCAGAAATTCATCGAATGACATGGGATACATAAACATGGAATGGATTCTACCTACACCGAAAGTAGGGATTTCGCTGAGTGCAAACTCTAAGAGAGAACCTGCAGCTATCACATGCAGCCCAGGCATGTCTTCCCAGAAAAAGCGCAAAGAAGAAATGGCTTCCTGGCACATCTGAATCTCATCGAAAAAAAGCAAAGTCTTTCCTGGAACAATAGGTTCACCTGTTATCGACTTAATCATCTCTACAATATGCTTTGCATCTCGATCGCCTTTGAATATCTCAAGGTATGCAGGCTTGCGTTCAAAGTTGATTTCAACAAAATAGTCAAACTGTTTCGCCAAGTGGCGAACGGAAGAGGATTTGCCTACCTGTCTGGCTCCTCGGAGTAAAAGAGGCTTGTGGCGTGTGCTGTTTTTCCACGCCATTAATGATTCATCTATCTGTCTGCTAAAGTATTTCTTGTCTTCCATTTTTGCCAACTTTGATTGATTACTTTTATCTTTTATGACTATACCGCTGCAAAGATAACTATTTTTACGTGATAATCAATGCTTTAGATGCTAAAAATGCTAAAAAGCAAAGATATAATCAATCGTTTTTTGACAAAAGTCAAAGATATAGCATGCCTTTTTTTGACGAAAGTCAAAGATATGTCTGTTCATGTATCTTATCTCAAAAGACTATTGTCCCTTAACTTCCCGAACGACCGAAGGGAGTGATAACTTCTTTAACTTCCCCCTAACTTCTCTATGTCAGTCTCTCAACTCTGTCGGGTTGATGCCGAACTGCTTCTTGAAACAAGCTGAGAAGTAACCAGGAATGGCAAAGCCCACCTCGGCAGCCACCTCACTGATGGTCTTGTCGGTTTGCTTCAGGAGCGAATAGGCTTTTTGCATACGCATCTCTCTGAGCACCTCGGCAGGAGTCTTGCCGGTAAGCGCCTTCACCTTGCGGTACATCTGTACCTTGCTAAGACTCAGTTCTGAGCCCAAGTCGTCCATACGAAGGTTGGCGTCACCGATATGCAACTTGGCTGCCTTCTTAAACCGCTCCAAGAACATACGCTCACCTGGTTCATCGGTCTGTATGTCTTCTGCCGAAAGCATCTGCTTGGCCTCATCATTCTTTTTCTGCCGGCGAGCCTGCAGAAGGTTGGATATGCGTACCAGGAGCAGATGGTCGTTGAAAGGCTTGGTGATATAGGCGTCAGCACCATGCTCATAACCCTCGATGCGCTGAGACTCATCGCTGCGGGCGGTAAGCAGAATGACAGGAATATGACTGGTCACCTCATCCTCCTTGATCTTCGAACAGAAGGTGAGTCCGTCCATCACAGGCATCATCACATCGCTGACGATCAGGTCGGGCACACTCTCCTTAGCCAAGCGCAGACCATTCTGTCCATCCGAAGCCTCGATGACATAGTACTGACCGGCAAGGAGCACACGCAGATAGCTGCGGATATCCTCATTGTCGTCTACGATAAGAATGGTGGACAGTTCCTCCACATCTTGCTGCAGCAACATCTGATGGCGACTGTCGCGAAGCACATGCTGAGAGAGTTCCTTCTCGGAAGCCTCATCTGCCGTAGCCTGGTTCATCGCATCTACCTGATCTTTGAAGTTGAGCACATCGGCGGTCAAGGTTTCCAACTGTCCCACGTTGCGCGACACCACCTGCAGCAGCATCTTCTGCTCCTCGGTATAATTGTCTGCCTGCATCAGCCGGTTCAACGGTCCTGACACCAAGGTCAGCGGAGTGCGGAGCTGATGACTGACATTGGTAAAGAAGGCTATCTTTTCGTCTGCCATCTGCTTGCGCTGCTTGTTGAGTTTTTCTTTTTCCCGACGCACTTTACGACGATAAAATATCATGATGAGTAGCAGCACAACCACAGCAACAGCCAGGATGTTGATAATCTTCTGCCATCGGTACATCTTCATATAGTCATTAATGCTCGAATAGATGGCATTCAAGTTGACCGTCTGGCCTTCTATCTCTTTATACTGCATGTCTATCAACTTGGCATTCTCGGCTGTGACAAGTGCCGACTGAAAATAGTTCATGCGCTTGTAGGGCTTGCCCTGCAGAATGTTCATCGCTAAGGGAACGATGGCCTCGCCCTTGGTAGGATAGATATACGAGGCTGTCATCACGCCCTTGTCCACAAGGTCTACTCCCTGGTTCTCACCAGGCAGTCCGTCGATACCCACAAAGAGCATCTGCTTATCGCGGTTCTTCTCCTTGGCTGCCTGCTGCGCACCCCAAGCCTCGGCATCATTATGTCCGAAGACTGCATCAACAGGCTTGCCTGCATCCATATACTGACGCATCAACTTCTTGGCACCAGCCAGGTTCCAGTCGCCTTCCAACGTCACCACCTGTATCTGCGGAAAGGCTTTCATGCCCTGCATAAATCCGCGATGACGGTCGGCAACAGGTGTGGAGCCACGCTCGCCCGTTATCTCAACAACCGTTCCCCTGCCCTGCAGTTGGTGTGCCAGATAATCAGCCACCTCCTTGCCTATCGCCACATTGTCGGTTCCGATATAGGCAGTATAGTGGGTAGACTCTATCATGCGGTCGTAAAGAATGACGGGAATACCAGCACGGTAGGCACGCTCTATCGCTGGCGCAACAGTCTTGACATCACTGGGAGCCACCACCAAGAGGTCGACCTTGGTTTTCACCAAACTGTCTATCTGCCTGGCCTGGCGTTGCCCATTGTTGTCGGCAGAGGCAAAGACCACGTCCACATTCTTATACTGATACTGCCCAATCTTGATTTCGCGGTTCACCTTCTGGCGCCAAATGTCGTCGCTACATTGGGACACACCTATCACAGTGCGCCTGTCGGAACAGGACACCAAGACGAGCAACAAAAGGACTACATATAATATAATGTGCTTCTTTCCTGTTTTCATTTTTGTATCGTTTTTGTTTACACAGTAGCAATATGCAAAAATATAAACAAAAATGAAAGCCCACAAATAAGACAAATAAAAATTAATATCTTTTAATAGCAAAGACACACAAAAAGGACTTCGCCGCCCTTGGGAATCATGCCCAGGTAAAGCGAAGTCCTTTATCAAAATATCAACTACCAAATACTAAAAACGAAACTTACTTCGTATATTTCTCAGGAAGCACAGGCATGGCACCATGCTGGGTGCACACGTATGCACTTACCTCTACTGCCAACTTGTGAGCCTCGGCAATGCTCTTGCCCTTCAGAATGCTGGCACAGAAAGTACCTGTAAAGCTGTCGCCTGCTCCTACAGTATCGGCAACTTCTACCTTTGGAGTTTCCTGGAACGACTTGAAGCCTGGAGCAAAGACATAGCTGCCGTTCACACCACAGGTGAGCACGAGCATGTCGAGATTGTACTTACCGAGGATGAGCCAGCACTTGTTCTCGATGTCAAGACCGGGATAACCGAAGAGACGGCCGATGGTAATCAATTCCTCATCGTTGATCTTCAACACATCGCAACGCTTCAAACTCTCACAAATCACTTCTTTGGTATAGAAGTTCTGACGCAGGTTGATGTCGAAAACCTTCAGGCAGTCCTCGGGAGTATGGTCGAGGAACTGATAGATAGACTTGCGGCTTACCTCGTTGCGCTGAGCCAAAGAGCCCCAGCATACGGCTCCGGCATTGGCAGCCACCTCCTTGATGTCATCGGTGAAGGGGATGTTGTCCCATGCCACACCTTCCTTGATGTCATAAGTAGGAACACCCTCTGCATCGAGCTCTACCTGTACGGTTCCTGTAGGGAAGTCCACACGTGGCATCACGTACTTGAGGTGCTTATCGTCCAACAATCTGAGAGCCTCGTCGCCCAGCAAGTCGCTGCCTACGGCACTGACTGCTACAGAATGCAAGCCATGCTGACCTGCATGATAGGCGAAATTGGCAGGAGCGCCACCCAACTGAGAACCTGTAGGCAGAACATCGAAAAGGATCTCGCCCAAACCTACACAATATTTCTTATCTAAATCTTCTATTTTCATAATCTTTGTTTTTTAATTCAAGTTTTGCAAATTCAGAAGTTTACATCTTCACCTTATTAATATATGAGAACAGATAGAGCACGCCCACTGCCATCACCAGCACGGCACCGATCTGCCCGATGGCATCGCTGGCAACACCCATAATGAGTGGGAATACCGTACCGCCAAACAAGCCCATGATCATCAGACCGCTCACCTCGTTCTTCTTCTCGGGTACAGAGAGAAGAGCCTGAGAGAAGATGATGGAGAACACATTGGAGTTGCCGTAACCCACGAGGGCAATGGCAATATAGAGCATCATCTTGCTCTCGCCGAAGAAAAGGCCTGCCATACTCAGCGCCATCATCACGATGCTGATGGTGAAGAACACACGGGGCTTCATCATACGAAGGAAGACGGTGCCTGTGAAACACCCGATGGTACGGAAGATGAAGTAGAGCGATGTGGCAAAGGCAGCCTCGTTGAGTGTCCAGCCCAAACGCTCCATCAGAATCTTTGGAGCGGTGGTGTTGGTGCCCACGTCGATACCTACATGACACATGATGCCGATGAAGGAAAGCAGCACAATAGGCTTGCCCAAGAGAGCCAAGCAGTCAACAAAGCCAGAGGCCTTGCCCTCGGTCTTCTCCTCCTCAATAGGAGTTCCTGCCAGGAACAGCGTTGCGCACACACCGATGATCATATAGATGGGGAAGAGCACACGCCAGCCCAATCCAAACTCAGGAATGCTTGCCACTGCACCCCACATGGCAATATATGGAGCCATAAAGGAAGCGATGGCCTTGACAAACTGTCCGAAGGTAAGCGTAGAAGCCAGGTTCTTGCCGGATGTGACGGCAGAAACCAATGGATTGAGCGATGTCTGCATCAGCGCATTACCGATACCCAAGAGGGAGAACGATACAAGCATGATGCCGAAGGTTTCGCCAAACAAAGGCAGAAGAAGAGAGATGACTGTCACCAAGAGTGAGAGCAGCACGGTCTTCTTGCGCCCTATCTTATTCATCAACATGCCCGTGGGCACAGAGAAAATCAGGAACCAGAAGAAAACCAATGATGGGAACAGGTTGGCTGTAGCATCATTCAGGTTGAGGTCTTCTTTCACATAGTTGGAGGCTATACCCACCAAATCCACAAATCCCATTGCGAAGAAACAAAGCATCACAGGGATAAGGGTCAATTTCATAGACTTATTCATATCTTGTTAGTTATTTTTTTTGAAGTGAATATTAGCTGTTATTTTCCAAGTTTGTAAACTTGATACTTACCCTTTCTCTTTCCTTTCACAACAATCTTATTATAGGGTTTGCTTGGGAACACGAGGTTGGTCATCGCCATCTTGCCCTCAGCATCCAAGACCTCGACGCTGCTCTTGTCGATAAAGATTCTGAACTGGCTGATCTTTCCATAGGTAGGAGCCTTAGTGACAGCAGCAAACTCGTTGCTGAAGTCGGTCTTGCCGCTCTTTGTACGGTCCATCTCGAAGGTCTCAGCCTTGGCATTATAGGTCATCACCACCTTCTCGCCCTTGTCGTTGCTCAGGGTGATAGTGGCATTGCCCTTCACATTGACCACAGCCTCGCAAGCCTCTGAGAGAGCCTTTGATGTCTTCTTGCTGCGTGCAGCTGTCATCTCGGGAGAAGGAGTCACACTGCAATAGGTCTCACCCTTGTACTCGAAGAGTCCTAAATCGCGGGCTATAGAATTGGCAGAACGGTACTGCTGGGTAGGAACCTGATTGGCGTACTGCCAGTTGCTCATCCATGCCATTGCCACACGGCGTCCGTCGGGAGCATTGTCGAAAGTGACGGTGGCATAATGATCCTTGCCATAGTCCATCCACTTGGTGACCTCGGGCTTACTCTCGCAAGTAAACTTGTGTCCGTCGAACTCACCAATGAAGTATTGTGTGGCAGAACCGCCGAAAGGACCACCAGGATTGATGTTGCAGAGAAGCATCCACTTCTCCTTGTCGGTGCCGCGAACCTTCAATTTCATCAGGTCTGGGCATTCCCACACACCGCCATGATTGCCGTACTCTGCACCGAAAGAGCTCTCGTAAGTCCAGTCTTTCAGGTTGTCAGAAGAATAGATGTTCATCTGCTGACCGGCAGCAAGAATCATGTTCCACTTCTTGATATCCTCATTCCAGAACATGTGAGGATCGCGGAAGTCGGGCACGTTGCTTGTGATGATAGGGTTGCCCTCATACTTGGTGAAGGTCTTTCCGTTGTCAGTACTGTAGGCCATGCTCTGGGTCTGGTTCTCACCAGCCGAGGTATAGAGAGCTACGACAGCACCCTCGCCGAGGCCAGCGGTATTCTTCTTGTCGACAACAGCAGAGCCGCTGAATATCGTACCTATCACATCTGGCTCGATAGCTTTACCCTCAAACTTCCAATTTACCAAATCGGTAGAAGTAGAATGTCCCCATGTCATATTTTCCCACTGCGACCCATAAGGATTGTACTGGAAATAAAGGTGCCATACGCCATCCTTATAGAACATACCATTAGGGTCGTTCATCCAGCCATAAGCAGGAGTATGATGATAGAGAGGACGATACTGCTCACGGTTCTTCATGTCGAAGCTGTCGGAGAACTTCATTCCCTTCCAGCAACCGAAGTTGGCAATACCGCCATCGTTACGAGCCTGTCCGTCGACATGAATATCGAGCATCAGTCCCTTCTGGCTCTTGTAAGCCTCCAAATCGAGAGGCACGTAATAATCTACGTGCGTATTGGCAAGGCGGACATTGAAAGTCTTCAACTGCTGGTTGTTGGCTATCACCTTGACATGACTCAGTTCGGCACTCTCCTGAACAGGTATCAGGAGATATTTCTCACTCTGGTGAATACGATAGAGGCAATGGTTGTTACTCAGGAATTGAGTTTCCTGGGCAGAGGCTGTCATACCAGCCAACAGGAGCATCATGCTCAACACAGTTTTTCTGATTGTTCTCATTACTTTGTTATTGGGTTTTGTTTTTAAATGCGTTATTGGTATTTTCGATTGCAAATTTATCAAACATATCTTATTCTTCCACGCAATATTCGTTCATTACATGCTAAATATGTTACAAGAAACATTTTTCTCATCTTTGGAACTGTTTTTTGAAGAAAATGATTCCTGCACGCAGTCATCTTTGAAGACAAAAAGGACTTATCTATTGCCGCTACAAGACCAGATGACTTTTTACCTTCTGCCATGTCGGAAAGAGCGAGAAATGTAGTTTTCGCCCTTATGCATATATATTCGTTACTGGACAAGAGTTAACTATGAAAATATTTTTTCCCAGTTAGGAAATTATTATTTCCCAGTTAGGTGGATTCTATTTCCCAGTTGGATGCCCGATTTTTGGCAATTATGGAATAAATATACCGTATAAATATACTTTAGTTTCCTCATATACGGAAGCTGAAAGAGTAAAAGAGTATATATAATAAGGTACGCGCGATACACTTCTATACATCTTAACTCCTTTATCTTCTATAACTTCCGTACATACAAAGATTAAGTTCAGTAAATTTCATTTCAAAATAGAACGAAATGATTGCACGAAACATATCTTTCAAAGAGAGAACGATTTTTGGTCGTACACTTTTCTACAATATCGTACATTTGCATTATAGTTACAAAAGAACTAAAAAACTAAGAGTTAGAGGAAAGCAAAGAACCAATATTCCTCTTCTCTTAATAATAAACCTGAACATTGTTAAACTAAAAGATTCAAAAATGAAAAAAGTATTTACCCTATGTGTTGCCATCATGGCATCGGTAGCAACATTCGCACAAACCACTCTTTGGGATGGTGAGAATTGCAACGAAGGTACCGATGGCGGTTTCTGGGAACGTTGTAATCGAAGTGTAGTAGTAAACCCTCAAAAGAACGACGTTAACCAATCTGGCAAGTGCCTTGAGTTTAAGATTACCGGCAACGAGTGGAATAATGGTTCTGCCGCAATAGGTCTCAGCACTTCTTCTTTCGAAAGCAAGCGTATGTCCTTAATGATAAAGAAGGACTACAACAGCAATGTAAGAATTGAAATAAAATGTAATGACGTCATAAAGAAAGTAGCTGCTTGGTACGGTGGAAGTGGAGCATGGCAAAAACTCTATTTCGACTTTTCAACCAATGGGGTTGAAGGCAATCCAACAGAAATCACTATTTTCCCTACCACAGACGCAGTTGATAGAGAGCAGACCATTTACCTTGACAATATCCAGATAGAGGATGCACCAAAAGTAAACGACAATTTACTATCTGCAAATACAGATAATCTTGAGGGAGTTATCAAACTATCGGGTACATGGCTGAAGGGAGTATGTCAGAATGCAGACGACAGTAAATGGAAAGAGGTTGATTACAACGACTTTGCCACATTGGCAAACAAACTTTCCAACAAGCCAGCCAATATTGACATGCGAGGCTGCATCGTAAAGGATGCTGATATTAATGCCATGCGAGGCGACAACAGCAATATTCTCGTATATGCTGATGAAGCTTACGAGGCTGACAACGTGGTGAAAGACGGAACATGCGCCAATCTTGTACTCGACGACACCAAGTCTTTCATGGTCAATGAAGATTTCCAGGCTACAAAAGTAACCCTGAACCGCTCTGTAAACGCTGGCAACAACACTATGTGTCTGCCTTTCTGGGTAAACAAGGAGGACATGAAGGCTGAAAGCATCGCTACCTTTAAGGAAAAAGCAGAGAATAAGTCTGTCGTTACATTTGTGAAAGTTGATCATGTTGAAGCCAATGTTCCATTCATCGCCAACTACAACGAGGCTGTCACCGAGTTCACCTTCGCCAACAAAGGAGTTGCCAAAACCGAAGACCTTGGCACTACATTCATAGGAACCTATACCCCAGGCTACATGGAAGGAAAATATGGTCTTACAACCGACAACACATTCAAGAAAGGCGGTGCTGGTGCAAAGACTAAAGCTTTCCGTGCCTACTTAGAGTTGCCAGAAGTCAGCGGAGCTAAAACTCTATCTTTAGATTTCACCGATGGTGAGACTACGGGTATTGAAGACGCAACAATATCATTCGGCAACAAGGGTGTGAAGGTTTACAGCCTGCAAGGCAACCTGATTGCGACCGCTTATTCTATGAGCGAACTGCACCTGAGCAATGGAATCTACATTATCAACAACAAAAAAGTAATCATCAAATGAAAAAGCAAACATACATAAGACCCGCTGTCACTATATGTCATTGTGCTACAGCTACGATACTGGCAGGTTCACCTGACAAGAACATCAATATAGATATTGAGGGAGGAGATTACGAAGGAGAGTTCCATTCCAAACCCCACGATGTTGATTTGTGGGCAGATGATGAGGAAGAAGAGAAGAGTTCGAATTTATACTGGCAGATATAAGACTGTATGATGGATTCAAAAAAGAGGAGACACTTATCTCCTCTTTTTTCGTTTCTTCAAATATTATACAGTTCGGATAAGTATCAATACCTAAACAGTTGGCAAATATTACTTCCACATCTGTGTAATTGCTCTTTGAAAGGCACAATTGTGCTCATTGCAGGGCACAATTGTGCTACAAGTAGGCAATTTTATCGCATCAGTAGTTAGAAAAACAGCATAAGTAGTTAGAAAAATAGCATCCGCATTTATAAATAATAGAATGCGCAAAATACCCTTCACCCTTCATCTATTCGCCCTGAATGCCGATAAACACTGGGGAATCGAGAGAGAAAGGTCAAATTTAACCCTTCATCACCCTTCATCGTGTGTCATTTTCAAGAAAGTTCAACCTAATTCAGGCTTATTCCCTCAATTTATGGATTTCCTCCAGCGGAAGTTCGGTGGCTGTTGATACTTGCTCTTCAGAAAGCCCCATTGACAAAAGGCGGCGGGCTGTAGCTATCTTTTCTTTCGCCATTCCTTCCGCCATTCCTTCCGCCATTCCTTCCGCCATTCCTTCCGCCATACATTTCGCCATACCTTCCTCACGCCCCTTTTCCAAAGCCGTATCTATAGAGTTCTTGATATCACGATAAGCCTTCAAACTATCCTCATATTCTTTCAACTCTGTTGGGGTGAACTTCGCGATCTCGGCCTCCTCAAAGAGTTTAGTAAACACTTTCTCTTTCAAGGCTGAAGGACGTTCATCCAATCGGGAAAGGTTTTTCAACACATACAACCACTTATCATAAAGCGTGTCAAGTTCCTCCTCTGTCTTATTGAACTTCGCTATCTCAACATACTTGAAAGAAAGTTTGTCATTAAAAACCTTAAGAGTCTTCTTGTCAAGCAAGCCCACATCATGATTGATATCATTCTTGTCAAATGCCTCTTCTTTCAAGTCGAAGTTCAGCAAAGCAACTGTATATACATGTTCATGTTGGAAATTCCATTCTGCCCCTTTTGGAGCCTGTTCACGGATAGGAAAATAAGCATTCTGCATCTCAACGATGAACTTTTCACCATGCTCATTTTCGCAATAAACATCAAAGATGGGCTTGCGCTCGGCAAAGACATCTCCAACGTGCTCACTATTCAAGTACTTCACATCATTAATGACCTGTAAACCATCAAACAGTGAATTCAAGAAATTGATGAGCAAATCCTTGTTAGGCTTTGTTCCAAAGATACGCTTAAATCCGAAATCGGTAAGCAAGCTAATATATCGATCTTCTATCCATCTCATATCCATCTCCTTTTAAAACGTATAACTGAATTGTGATGCAAAAATAAGCAATTTTCTCAAAAACACAAAAAAAGCAACAAGAAACCTTCAAGTTATCAGCAAATTACTCAAAAACAGTTTCTCCTAATCTCATCAAAACAAGATGATTCGCTCTAACATGAGAGCCGCACAGAGTTCCGCTTACCCGATTTTGGATGAAGGGTGATGAAGGGTGAACCTGCACCCTGCACCCTCTGAAACGCCGATAAACACAGGGGATTCCAAAGGATGGATGAAGGGTGAAGGGTTTAATGCTAATTCCTTTTAAAAATATGAAATGCTAAAATGACTGAAGTTCCCCATTTGCGAAAGTTGAGTATATAATAATAAGGTACGCGCGTGAGATGATGATAACGTACAACTATGAAACTTGCCCACTGCGATGGGCAAGTTTACCCATAACGATGAACAACTTTGCCCATAGTTATGGGCAAAGTTGCCCAAAGCCATGGGCAGATTCGATAAAAGCACTTCATTGAGACTTAACAATAACATTGAGACTTAACAATAACACCCTTGAATTCCACTGCCTGAGAAAGCAAAGCAAATATCATTTCAAAATAGAATGAAATGATTGCATGAAACATATCTTTCAAAGAGAGAACGATTTTTTGTGTTGAACTTTGCTTTATTATCGTACATTTGCATTATCGTAAATAAAGAACTAAAAGTTGAGAGTTAGAGGGACACTAAAAACCAATATTCCTCCTCTCTTATAATAAACCTGAACATTGTTAAACTAAAAGATTCAAAAATGAAAAAAGTATTTACTCTATGTGTTGCCATCATGGCATCAGCAGCAACATTCGCACAAACCACTCTTTGGAATGGTGAGGACAAGGAATTGGGTAAAGAGGCTATTGGCTTCTGGGCCGATGGTGATCCCGAAGTGGTTGCTAACCCAGAGACGGACGGCATCAACACTTCTGAGAAATGTCTGAAGTTTGTGATGACCAACGACAAGAAGGTTGTGAAACTGCCTTTCCGTGAGTGGATGAGCCCCTCTTTACAGGGAAGCACCCGCGTATCTCTGATGATCAAGAAGTCGCAGGCAGAAAACATACAGATAGAACTCTCCGACCCTACCGAAGGCTCTGACGGTTACTGGAAGAAAGTAGCGTCTTATTACAGCGAGGCTGGAAAATGGCAAAAAGTCGTATTCGACTATGTCACCAATGGCAACTTCGACAATCCAGGCATCATGACCATCACAGCCCAGACTGGTAACGTGGAGGGAGAACAGGAAGTTTATATCGACAATATCCAGATAGAGCCAGCCACTAAGGTAAACGGTCAGCCGCTCTCAGAGATAGCAGACAACTCGCTTGATGGAGTTATCAAGCTGGAGGGCGCCTGGATGAAGGGAGAATGCCAGAATGCAGACGGCGACTGGCAAAAGGTTGAATACAACGACTTTACCGCTTTGGCTACAAAACTGTCCGGCAAGCCAGCTAATATTATCATGCGAGGCTGCATCGTAAAGGATGCTGATATTAACGCTATGCGAGGCGACAACAGCAATATTCTCGTGTATGCAGATGAGGCTTACGAGGCTGACAACGTTATCTACAAGACTGGCAACGAGGAGAAACCACTTGCATGCGCCAATCTCGTACTCGATGACACCAAGTCTTTCATGGTCAATGAAGATTTCCAGGCAACAAATGTAATCCTGAAACGCTCTGTAAATGCTGGCTACAACACTATGTGTCTGCCTTTCTGGGTAAGCAAGGAAGATATGAAGGCTGCAAGCATTGCTACCTATAAGGAAATCGTAGACAAAGAAGATAACAACTCGGTCGTTACTTTCGAGAAAGCAGATCATATTGAAGCCAACGTTCCATTCGTCGCCAACTACAACGAGGCTGTCACCGAGTTCACCTTCACCGACAAGGGTGTGGTCAACACAAACAATGGCCTTGGCACAACATTCGTAGGAACCTACATTCCAGGCAACGTAGAAGGTAAATTTAACCTTGCTTCCGACTGTACCTTCAAGAAAGGCGATGCAGAAGCTACTACCGATGCTTTCGGTGCCTACTTGGAGTTGCCAGAAGGTTACGAAGCAAAGACTCTCTCTTTAGGCTACACCGATGGTGAGTTAGCTGGTATTGAGAGCATCACAACATCATTCGGCAATAAGGGTGTGAAGGTTTACAGCCTGCAAGGCAACCAGATTGCAACCGCCTCTTCAATGAGCGAACTGCACCTGAGCAATGGCATCTACATCATCAACAACAAGAAGGTGGTTATCAAATAATAATACAGACAGGACTGTTTGATGCCCATCAACAGCCCTGCCAGAGAATAAGAAACAAAAAGCCTTGGGATTCAATTTGAATTTCAAGGCTTGATTATCAATATTTACCTTTGCTTTACCCTTCGGCCAGCGATTTTCAATTCCGCTACGCGCCGGTGACCGTTGGTTCAGGGCGTGAGGGGCTTACTTGAGAAACTTGAATTCCTCATTTTTATATTGTTTTCCAAAAGTTCAGCCTGATTCAGGCTTATTTCCTCAATTTCTGGATTTCCTCCAGCGGAAGTTCAGTGGCAGTTGATACTTGCTCTTCAGAAAGACCCATGGACAGAAGGCGGCGAGCTGTAGATATCTTTTCTTTTTCCATACCTTCCTCACGCCCCTTTTCCAAAGCCGTATCTATAGAGTTCTTGACATCACGATAAGCCTTCAAACTATCCTCATATTCTTTCAACTCTGTTGGAGTGAACTTCGCAATCTCGGCCTCCTCAAAGAGTTTAGTAAACACTTTCTCTTTCAAGGCTGAAGGACGCTCATCCAATCGGGAAAGGTTTTTCAACACTTACAACCACTTATCATAAAGCGTGTCAAGCTCCTCCTCTGTCTTATTGAACTTCGCTATCTCAACATACTTGAAAGAAAGTTTGTCATTAAAAACCTTAAGAGTCTTCTTGTCAAGCAAGCCTACATCATGATTGATATCATTCTTGTCAAATGCCTCTTCTTCCAAGTCGAAGTTCAGCAGAGCAACAGTATATACATGTTCAAGTTGGAAGTTCCATTCTGCCCCCTTTGGAGCCTGTTCACGGATAGGAAAAGTAGAATAGAACAAAGAACGATCCTTGAAGTACTTCTGATAAGCATTCTGCATCTCTACGATGAACTTTTCACCACGTTCATTTTCGCAATATACATCAAAGATGGCCTTGCGCTCGGCAAAGACGTCACCAACGTGCTCACTATTCAAGTACTTCACATCCTTGATGACCTGAAAACCATCAAACAGGGAATTCAAGAAATTGATGAGCAAATCCTTGTTAGGCTTTGTTCCAAAAATACGCTTAAAACCGAAATCGGTAAGCAAGCTAATATATCGTTCTTCTATCCGTTTCATATCCATCTCCTTTTAAAACGTTTAACTGAATTGTGATGCAAAAATAAGCTATTTTCTTGAAAACACAAAAAAAACAGCAAGAAACCTTCAAGTTATCAGCAAATTACGCAAAAACAGTTTCTCCTAATCTCATCAAAAACAAAATGATTCGCTCTAACATGAGAGCCATACAGAGTTCCGCTTACCCGATTTGGTAAGCGGCTCCGCGTTTATACCTTGCATAATTGAAGGATGATGAAGGGTGGATTTGAGCCATTCATCCTCTGAAACCCCGATAAACACAGGGGATTTCAAGGGATAGATGAGCGGGTGGACCAATTCTGTTTAACATGAAAAGATGAATTGAAAATAATTGCTTGCGCATAAGTGTTTTTTACGGAAAAATGTATCATAGTATCATTATTTAGTACGATATCCTTATAAACATCTGATACACTGCACAATACAAGAATGATACTTTGACACTTTTTTTCATAAAAAACTTTTTTCGTACGAACACATACTCAACGGTAAATCCAAAAAGTATCTGATATGAAATCTTATAGATACAAAAAAAACATCACGATGTAAACTTTATCACAAAAAAAAAGAATAATCCCATATTTTCTGCTTAATTTTTCTATATTACTAAGAAGAAATAATTTGTTTTTTCAAAGAAAAGTCTTAACTTTGCCTACATAAAAAAGAAAAAGAGGGTGCGTCATAAGTCTGTGACACACCCTCCTCTTTATTGTATAAGGAGTGGAGCTGGAGGGATTCGAACCCTCGTCCGCACAAGGAAACCATACGCTTTCTACACGCTTATTCCAGCCTTTGGTTTTCGTGACATGGCAAGACCTGGACCACCAACCATGCCCTTATCCTCTAAAATTTCACACTTGCAACGAGGCCTACAAGAGCTATTTCCGATTTACCTGCACCGCTTGACCAACAAGATTCGGAACCACATCCGTTGAGCGATGTCCCGTTCCATCACCTTGTGACGGAATAAAGCCAATCTACTGTACTTCGATTAGGCAGCGAGAGCGTAGTTATTTTCGCCAATTAATTGTTCGTTCACTAAGATTTAGGAGGTAGCCAACGAGCCTCCGCGTGCTTACGTACCATCTCATCTCGCCGTCAAATCCAGTCAACCCCGAATCTGCTTGCTTCTTTCATGATGGGAAGATACAAACATCCCAATAGCCACTCACTCGTAACTATTGGGATGCAAAGATAGGACGATTATTTGAAATCTCCAAATATTTTTTCAGTTTTTTATGCTTTAACAGCGCTAAAAGACAACTTAGTACGATTAAAGAATGAAATCAACGCTTGAAATTGATGGTCTGAGAGAACTTGGTACTCATCACCTTGCCTCGCTCCGAACCAGGATTCCACTTGGTGCGACTGCCAATGGCTGTTATGGTACGAATGGCTTCCACAGAGAGTACTGTCTTGACCTGTATCTCAACGTCTTTCTGCTCAGCAGGACTCAACTTAGAGAAGGCTGCACCCGAGAGAGGCTGACCCTGATATTCCTTCACGGTGATATCCGACAAATTGCCTTCCTCGTCGACGATGAAAGAAAGCTTCACCTTGGCAGTGGCATGATACTTCTTTGCCACCTCTGGGAACTGGAGCTCTTCGGAGATAGCCTTGACCAGGGCTTTCTTTCCACCAGGATACTCTGCCGGCTGAATATAGGGAGTAATCTTGCCGGCTGCAACAAGCTCGGCAAGCTTCTTCTCCATGTTGGCTACCACTACTGTGGTATATGCCACCTTGCCCTCAGGGTCGATGAGATACATGGTAGGAATCCACTGGATGTTGTAGGCCTTGGAGATGTTGGTTTCCTTCCACTTCTTGTACTCGCAGAACATGCTCCACTTAATCTCATTCTCAGCGCGGAACGCCTTCAACTTCTCCTTGTCGGTGTCGAAGGACACGCCGATGAGTTTCACCATGTTGCGATATTTCTTATAAATATTCTTCACCGCAGGAATCTCCTTGCGACAGTCGGGACACCATGTAGCCCAGAAGTCGAGCACTACCCAACAGCCAGGACGCAACAATGTGCCTTCCTGATGGGTGCTGTAAGAAGACAAAGAAAGCGCAGGCTGGTCGGCTTTGGCTTTCTTAAGTACAAAATCGGGAGCCTGGGTTCCCACTTTGAGCAAACCCTGGGTGTACTTGGCATCAAGGTCGTCGGCACTCTGTGCCGATGCTCCTAAGCTGCATACGGCAAGCAGGAGCAATGAAAAGATTGTTTTCTTCATAAGTTGTTTATACCTTATATATATATGTTTTTTATTTCTTCGTAGCCTTCACGAAATAGGTAATGAGGAGGGCATAAGCGATGAGCGAGCAGATCTCAGACAAAGGATTGGTCCACCAACTGTCAGCAACACTCACCTCGATGCCACCAAACTTGAGCAGCGCACTCACCACACCCATCAAGGCACCACCGGCAATGAAACCACTGGCAATAAGTGTACCCTTCTCGCCACGCTCCTTGTTTACCTGAGCGTCCTTAGAACGGGAAGTGATCCACCAGTTGATGGCTCCACCGACAACAAGAGGCACATTGAGTTCGAGAGGGATAAACATACCCAAGGCAAAAGCCAAGGCTGGAATCTTGAAATAGGTAAGCACGATGGCCAACAAGGCTCCGATGCCATAAAGCACCCATGGTGCTCCTACTCCATTCATCAGTGGGTCGATGACTGCCGCCATGGCATTGGCCTGAGGTGCTGCCAATGAGCCTGAAGCGAAACCATAAGTCTCGTTCAAGAGCATCATCACACCGCCTACAGTGGCTGCACTCACCAAGGTGCCAAGGAACTTCCAGCTCTCCTGCTTCTTGGGAGTGGTGCCCAACCAATAACCTATCTTCAAGTCGGTAATGAACGAACCTGCCACAGAAAGTGCAGTACATACCACACCACCCATGATGAGAGCTGCCAACATACCGCCAGGACCTTTCAATCCTACAGCCACCATTACCACTGAGGCAAAGATGAGGGTCATCAACGTCATGCCCGAGACAGGGTTACTGCCCACGATAGCGATGGCATTGGCGGCAACAGTAGTAAAGAGGAAAGCAATAACGGCTACCAGCAGAATGGCGATAACGGCAAAGAGCAAGTTGCCATCCATCACACCAAACCAGAAGAAGAGGAAGGTGACAAGAATGCAGACCAGCGAACCGATGCCGATGATCTTGAACGAGATGTCGCGCTGAGTACGCTTCACCTCCGCATCGACCCCACTCTTGCCTTTTAACTCCTTGGCTGCCAAACCGACAGCTCCCTTGATGATGCCCCAGCTCTTGATGATGCCAATGATACCAGCCATGGCAATACCACCGATACCGATGCTGCGAGCATAGGCACGGAAGATCTCCTCAGGAGACATGGCTCCTACGGTAGATGTAATGGAAGGATCCCAGGCATTGAGCACCTGATCGTGGAATAGCAGACTCATACCAGGAACGATGAGCCACCATACAGCCAATGAGCCAAAACAGATATAGAGGGCATACTTGAGACCCACGATGTAGCCCAGACCGAGCACGGCAGCACCCGTATTCACCTTGAACACAAGCTTTGCCTTGTCGGCAAGGTCGCAGCCCCATCCGATGACGCGGCTTGTGAAGTTCTCGTTCCACCATCCGAAGCTTGCCACGATGAAGTCGTACAAACCTCCCACCAGTCCTGCTATGAGCAAGGGCTTGGCCTGATCGCCACCCTTGGCTCCGCTGACAAGCACCTGTGTGGTGGCTGTGGCCTCAGGGAAAGGATACTTGCCATGCATGTCGCTCACAAAGTACTTGCGGAAAGGTATGAGGAACAGGATGCCAAGGACTCCTCCGAGGGCAGAAGCTAAGAATATCTTCATAAACGAAGTGGTCATCTCAGGATACTTGGCCTGCAGAATATAGATGGCTGGCAGGGTGAAGATGGCTCCCGCCACCACGGCACCCGAACAGGCTCCGATACTCTGTATGATCACATTCTCGCCCAAGGCCTTGTTGCGCTTGGTGGCTGTGCTCACACCTACGGCAATAATAGCGATAGGGATAGCAGCCTCGAACACCTGTCCTACCTTCAGTCCAAGATAGGCTGCTGCCGCCGAAAAGATGACAGCCATTAAAATACCCCAGGTTACCGACCATGCATTGACCTCAGGATAAGCCTTGTCGGGACCCATCAGGGGCTGATACTGCTCACCGTCCTTCAACTCGCGGAAGGCATTCTCGGGAAGATTCATTTCTTCTTTCATCGTGTCAAAAATAAAATATGTGTTACGTATTGAAAAATCGCTGGGTTGAGTTTATTTCTCTATCGTAATGGTATACTCGCTCATGAAGCTGGCACCTGGCTGCAGGCTGTTCATGAGATACTTGTCCTTGAACTCGCCGTCGTACTCAGCCCAGTCGTGAAGACCATACCAAGGTTCGATGCACACGAATGGAGCATGTTTGCCTGTAGGACTCCAGATACCAACAGCAGGAGTCTTGATGTCGAGTGAGACGTGAGGCTGACCTGCCTCGTCGAGAAGAGTGATCTTCTTAAGCTGACTGCGGTCAAAGATAACGGCATCGTCAGCAAAGCTGTCCTCGGTAAATGCCCAAACACCATTCTCGGTAGGCACCTTGTGATAGCCCTCTACCACGCAACCGCCCACATTGCCATAGAGGCGCTCTGGCTCAGGGTTGTCGAACTTCAACTGTCCCTTCAGTTCCTTACCCTTTTCGGCACCAGGAACGAGGAAAGCGGGATGACCGCCAATCTGGAAGAAGATTTGCTTGTCGTCGGTATTGGCAACATGCCAGATTACATGCAGTTTCTTACCCTCCAGACGATAAGTGATGGCTAAGTTGAAGTGATAAGGATAGTCCTTGAGTGTGGCCTCGCTGTCGGTCAGGGCGTAGGTGATGCGGTCTTCGCCCTTGCTGATAAGATGAAACTCTGTATCACGGGCAAAGCCATGGCGTCCCAACTGATACTCCTTGCCGTCGATACGGTATGTATCCTTCCACAAGCCGCACACAATAGGGAAAAGTATAGGAGAATGGCGATTCCAGTACTGCTCGTCGCCGTCCCAAAGATATTCGTTACCTTGAGCATCCTTAATGCTCTGAAGTTCTGCTCCAAGAGATGAAATCTCTACTGTGAGCTGCTCGTTCTTGATCTGTTCCATTTTGTTTTATGTTGTTTGGTTATTTTGAATGTATTCAAGGTTTGCGTAGGAGAAACTCGCTACTTATCCGCAAAGGTACAATTTATTTTCGAAAAAGTGACAAAAGCAACCATTTCTTTTGCTATTTTTTCTCTTTTCTCGAATAAAAGATGTACTTTTGCAGCCCGAAATAAATCGGATAACACCTCACACTCGCCAACAGAGTGGAGCTGGAGAAAAAAATAGTAAAACAACACAAAAAGAAATGGAACAACAACCTTCTGGCAACAACACATTGAAAGGTTTTTCAGCTGCCATAGTGGCTGCAGTCTGTTATGGTACGAATCCTTTAGGAACCCTCAAGCTGTATGAAGACGGATTCAACTCGGGTACGGTACTCAGCTATCGGTATGGACTGGCAGTACTGATGTTCGCTCTTGTCATGCTGATACGCAAAGAGAGTTTCGCCATCAAATGGGGACACGCCATCAAGTTTGCACTCCTGGGCACCTTCTTCGCCCTGTCGTCCATCACCCTTTACGTGAGCTTTCATTACATGGCAGCAGGCATCGCGAGCACCCTGCTCTTCGTCTACCCCATCATGACAGCCTTGCTGATGACGGCTTTCTTCCATGAGAAGGTGACATGGAGCACATCGATGGCCATCCTGCTTGCCGTAGCAGGAGTAGGAATGCTCTACCAGGGTGACGGTGACGCCAAACTCAGCACGGCTGGTTTTGCCTTGGTCATGGCGTCATCATTGCTCTACTCCATCTACATCATTGCCGTCAACCAATGGCAGACTACCATGTCGAGCCTGAAGTTCACCTTCTGGATTTTGGTATTCTGCTTCATAGCGATATTGGTGTTCTCGTGGTTGTCGGGCGACAGCCTGCAGATGCTCCACACTCCTATGCAATGGGGGTGCGCCCTGCAGTTGGCTCTTCTGCCTACGGTGCTCTCGCTCTTCTTCATGACGATTTCGATCAACCTAATAGGCTCCACCCCTTCCGCCATCATGGGGGCTCTCGAACCTGTAACAGCTGTATGTATCGGTGTGCTTATCTTTGGCGAGGCATTCTCGTTGCGCTTGGGCATCGGCATCCTGCTCATCCTGGCAGGTGTGGTTCTCATCATTCTAAGAAAAAAGGAATCTTGAAAAAAGGAAAATGTTTTTCACCAACAAGTCACAAAGGGCTTATAAAGAGGGGTGCATCCAAACATCACGTTTAGATGCACCCCCAGTAATAATCAAACTACCTTAAAAACAAATACTACCTTTTATTAACTAAACTAAACCTAACTTATCCCTTTATTTAACTTTCGTAAGTTCAGGAGTTATAGTTGTTAAAGAAGTTACCACTCCCCCAGCCTGCGAAAGTTGAGTTTCCTTACCTTTCGATTGCAAAGTTACGAACAAACAGAATAAAGGAAAAGAAAAAATCGTTCATAGAATAATAAAAATGTTCTGACACAACATGATTACCATTCTATGAACGATTTACAACATATTCCGGCATCACAACCGGACGAAAGACAACTGTCAGTTAACCATTTGTCACATCACCAGGCAACATTCCATACTCATCCTTGAAACACTTGGTGAAATAAGAAGGTGAAGAGAACCCCACCTCGTAAGCCACCTCAGAGATGTTCATGCTGTTGGCTTCGAGCAGACGACGGGCCTTGGCAAGACGAGCCTTGCGCAAAAGGTCGACTACCGACGAGCCGGTGATGGCCTTCACCTTACGATAAAGCTGCACACGGCTCAATCCTATCTCGGCTCCGATATCCTCGACACCAAAATCGCTGTTACCCATGTTCGACTTGATGATGTCGTGCAACTGCTTGACAAAAGCCTTGTCACGGTCGTCCAGTCTGGACACCTCCTCTGTTTCTTTTCCTTCGGCAGCACCCTGTGCAAAGAGCTGACGCAGATGGGCACGCTGGTGCAACAGATTTTCCACACGAGCCAGAAGCACCTTGCTATGGAAAGGCTTGGTGATGTAAGAGTCGGCTCCCTGCTCATAACATTCTGCACGATGCTCTTCCAGATTCTTTGCTGTGAGCATGATGACTGGAATGTGCGAGGTGGCGGTATTGGTCTTCAACTGCTGCGTAAACTCCAGTCCATCCATGACTGGCATCATCACATCGCATATCACCAGATCGGGCACTTCCTTGCGGGCTATCTCAAGTCCCTCCCTACCATCAGATGCCTCGAGCACAAAATAATAGTCCTGCAAGAGGGTTCGCTCATATTGTCGGATGTCGTTATTGTCGTCTATGATCAGTATGGTGGGCTTTTCGCCATGCTCGCTGATAATTTGCTGCAATTTGCCGCCATGACGTTCTCCGTCGTCGATATACTGCAACGAGCCGTCATCGCAGAAAGAAGAGGACTTATCGGCAGCTTCCGACTGTGGTTCTTCCACAAAACCTTCTTGCTGTCGGGGCAGCAGGACGATAAAGCATGTGCCTTTTCCCAGTTCACTCTCTACCCTCACCTCACCATGATGCAACTCTACGAACGACTTGACCAAAGCCAGTCCGATGCCCGTACCACTCGCCGCACCCTTGGCCTGGAAAAAGCGCTCGAACACCTTGGTGAGTTCTTCCTTGTCGATACCTTTACCCGAATCCTTCACCTCTATGCGGAGCCGTTCTCCCTCATCCGCCAAAGACACATGAATAAAGCCACCTGCAGGGGTGTACTTCAAGGCATTGCTCAGAAGATTGAAGACTATACGGGCGAGTTTCTCCTTGTCGGCCACGACATCGGCAGAAGAGAAATGCGAGGTGTCCAAATGCAACTGTATCTTCTTACGCTGTGCCGTCATGGCAAAGTCGCCCGTCCACTGCTGCAAGGCCTCTGGCAAATCGAAACGGCTCAAACTCAGTTCCATTTTTCCGTTCTGTATCTTACGGAAGTCGAGTATAGAGCCTACCAACTGCTGCAACGACAGAGCATTGCGCTGCACCATCTGCAAAAGTTCCCTACTCCTACCCTTGATGGAACGGTCGTCGAGCAACATCTCCACAGGGTCGGCAATAAGCGTCAAAGGTGTACGGAGTTCATGACTGATATTGGTGAAGAACACCAGTCGCGAATGTGTCAGTTCGAGCACCTCCTCGTTGAGTCGCTTCAACTCGTCATTGCTCTGGGCAAGCTGTTCGTTAAGACGGGTCTTGACAAGATAGCTGCGGAACATATAAATTGCCACTACTACGATGAGCACTACCAACAGAACAAGTCCCAAGGTAAAGAACCGCTGCACATGATAGGCTGAGTTGTATTGAGAAACCTTCCGGTGCAGCATGTCAAGACTGCTGCGCTGCTGTTCGCTGTCCTTCGCCTCCATCAGAATCAGTTCGGCATTATTCCGGGTTACAATCGATGTGGACAGATAGTTGTCGCGGGCAAATGGCTCATGACGCAAGATCTTCATAGCCAGAGCTATCACCTCGTCGCCCTTAGTAGGATAAAGCATGGAAGCCTCCAACACTCCTTGTCTTACCAACTCAAGTCCGCCATGCTTACCTGCCAAACCGTCTACGCCCACAAAACGACATTTGTCCTGCAAGCCATGCTCACAGGCTACTTTATAGGCACCATAAGCCATGCGGTCGTTCTGCGCAAACACATAATCGAAGTCCTGTGTCTTGGACAATACTCGTTTCATCACCTCCGAACCGCTCTGCTCCTTCCAGTCACCCGATTCAGAAGCCACAATCTGCAAATCGGGATAGGCATTCAAAGCATCAACAAAACCGCGATGGCGGTCGATGGCAGGAGAAGAATCTTCAAGACCACGTATCTCTACTATACGTCCCTTTCCATTCAGGCGCTGGGCGATATAATCGCCAACCAATTTACCCAACAGATAGTTGTCACAACCGATAAAAGCAGTATACTTCTTCGATTGCGTCTTACGGTCGACAAGAATCACAGGAATGCCCTTCTGCTGTGCTCTTTCGAGGGCAGGAGAAATAGTTTTCACCTGATTGGGAGAAACGATGAGCAGACTGACACCCTGGTCGATAAAGTAATTGATCTGCGACAGCTGACTGTCATTGTCGTCATCGGCAGAAGTCAGACGCACCTCTATTGAGTCATTGAGATACTCGGCTGTCTGCAACTCGCTGTTCAGTTTCTCTCGCCAAGCATCCATAGAGCATTGCGAAACGCCGATAATATACTTCTTGGGCTTGTTGCCACACGAGCAAAGAAGCAGGCTGCATAATATAATAAGGTATAGAGAACCTATACGAAAGTTCCATTTAGTAGTCATATCTCTAAAGTTAAAAAAAGGTCATATTCGTTTTCATCCGCAAAAATACGAATATTTTTGAGAAACAAAGGCATCTTTGCATTTTTTTAGATTTCCACAAAACTATCATGCTACAATTAGAAAGCCACCAGAAAGACTTTCCTATTCTTTCTTTGACTATCTAAAAACGAAAAAAGCACTTGAGATGGCTATTGAAAGAACTTACGAGAACAAATGCGAGTACTTACGTAAAACAATCATAAGTACTTGCGGTTTTTGAGACATTTAACCATCCTCGGATTGATGGTCTGCAAATATATAACTACTATAAAATTACACAAAAAACAACATTCAATTCCGAGCCACCTATGACACAGAATTGAATGTTGAGTATAAACACACAAATATGATTATCAAATCATGTGTTTGAGTTTTTTCTCAATAGCTTTTATTATTAATCCTATCAGTGAAATGTATAAGGCAAAGATTAAGAGCGCATTCCAAGAATCAAAATTAAATTCTTCATGAAGGAATTTATTAAGCAAAGAATAAATTAAAACACTATTGATTATTCCGACGTATCTCTTCCATTTAAGTTTTGAGAAGTATAAAACGCCATATAAAACGCTAAACAAAATAATGCAAATTATACTGATATAGCTATGCATATATA
>CEAK01024889.1_pt1 | contig 43884 bp, 33 predicted proteins | sample 480681 | NCBI WGS metagenome assembly CEAK01 (sample SAMEA3182071, study PRJEB8094) | gut metagenome | biome: human; feature: gut; material: Stool; isolation source: human stools | place: Canada | collected 2011-12-06 | reverse complement strand
CAACTACAAATATGACTAAATATTAAGTAAGTCAACGTGAATTATAAATAAGTAATAACTGAGTCAACTCATATTATCAATAATGCGCAGAGTGGTCAACTAAAATCGTTAAACCACACAAGCATACTGCACTTAACTACGAAAAAATTTTTTCTCAGTTAGGAAAAATTATTTCCCCAGTTGGGCAGATTCATTTTCCCAACTGAGAAGCCGTTTTTCGGCAATTCTTGTATGAATATACTTGCGCTGTAAGAACACGTCATTGCCCCGGATGATTTTGCAAGACAAGGGGAAGCATCACGCTCCCCAAACCTCCTCGGCGATTTCTCGCACAAGATCCAACTTGGCCCACTGCTCTGCCTCTGTCAGTTTGTTGCCTATCTCGCAAGAAGCAAAACCACACTGAGGACTCAGGCTGAGACGCTGGAGAGGAAGATACTTCGCCGCCTCATGAATGCGGGCTATGACTGTGGCCTTGTCCTCGAGCACAGGCGACTTGCTGGTTATCAGACCAAGAACCACCTTCTTGCCTTCAGCCACATACCGCAGAGGCTCGAAGCCACCCGAACGCTCATCGTCGTATTCAAGATAGAAGGTGTCGGCATCCTCGCGGGCAAAGAGATAAGGAGCCACAGCATCGTAGGCGCCCTTCGTGGCATAGCATGAATGATAGTTGCCACGGCACACGTGCGTGTTGACGGTCAGCCCCTCGGGCTTTCCCTCTATGGAGAGGTTGTTGACCTTCAGATATTGCAGGGCCTCGTGTTCCAGGGTAAAGCCCGTGCCTGCCATCGACTTCCAGAAATCGTCATCTACAATCATGCCCCAGGTACAGTCGTCCAACTGTACAGTTCGACAGCCTGCTGCATAGATCTCGTGGAAGAATGTGCGATAGGCCTTGGCAATGTCTTCTATCAGCTCTGTGGTGTTGGGATAAAACTGACGGGTGTTCTCGGCATTCTTTCCTCGGAACAGCTCTGCCAGAAACTGTGCCGGTGCCGGTACGGTCTGCTTGGCCTCTACGCCCTCCTCCTCAAACTGCTTCACAAACAAGAAATCTTTGATGAAGGGATGGTTCTCGCCTGTTATCTTTCCTGTAAGACGGAGGGAGCCTTTCGTGGTTTCCTCGCCATGAAACTGATAACCATGATCCAACTCTATGTGCTCTACGCCGCCAAATCCCCACATAAAATCGAGATGCCAATAGCTGCGACGAAACTCGCCATCTGTAATATAGCGCAATCCGTGCGCCTTCTGCTGTCTGACCACTTCTGTGATAAGCCGGTCTTCAATGTGACGAAGTTCTACTGCCGAAATCTGTCCCTCGGCAAACTTTACTCTGGCTTCCTTCAACTCTGCTGGGCGCAAATAGCTGCCCACTGCCTCAAAATGTTGATTTCTCACGTTGCTCATGTTTTTATTTCCCTTTCTTTAATATTATGTGTAATGATGACTGTCTGCATCCTGCCCCACTGTCGGCAGAAATGCTTCTTTTTCGGCTGCAAAGGTAGAAAGAAGAATTTTATCCGCCAAATATTCTTCATAATTCAGAAAAATATGCTAACTTTGCAGTTAGAATAATCGATACACAGAATATTATTCTGTAAAAAAATGCACATTTAAAGAAGAACAGATTATGGCAACAGAAGAAAAACTCGACGACATAGACATCAAGATACTGAAGTTGCTGCAACAGAACTCCCGGCTCACCGTCAAGGAACTTGCAGCAAGAGTACACCTTTCTCCCTCGCCTACCTTTGAACGTCAGAAACGACTGGAACGGGAAGGATACATACAGCGATATGGAGCCATCGTCGACCATCACAAGATGGGGTACAACGTCATCGTGCTATGCAATATCCGACTGAAGCAGCACACTCACGACCTGATACAGCAATTCATGGACACCGTGCAGAACATAGACCAGATAACGGAATGCTACAACACCACGGGCGACTATGATTTTCAGATCAAAGTGTATGCACACGACATGAAAGACTATCAGGACTTCATGCTCAACACCCTCGGCAACATTGACTGCATAGGCAGTCTTCACAGTATCATCGTCATTGGCGAAATAAAAGACTCGCATTACATCCCGGCAAGCAGATTGTTGGCGAAGACACTCCTCCTTCTGTGCATCATGCTCTCTCCGCTGTTCTGTATGCCCTTGAAAGCACAGAACCCAGGCGAGACTGTCACAGAGCAAAGCATCAGCAAAAAGGGAGAAAAACATTACTTTTATGCCGTGCCCATTCCCGACAACATCTTCAGCATGATGAAGGGAAAAACATACAAGAAGAATTGTACTGTGCCAAGAAGCGAGCTGCGCTATCTGCGCTGCCTGCACACCGACAAGGAAGGCAGGAGCATTGTGGGAGAAATGGTGGTCAACAAAGCCATAGCTAACGATGTGCTCGACATTCTGTACAAACTCTACCGGGCAAAATATCCGATAGAACGAATGCGGCTCATCGACTATTGGAACGCAGACGACGAACGGGCCATGAGAGCCAACAACTCATCGTGCTTTAACTTCAGGTTTATCTCGCATACCCACACCGTATCAAAGCACGGCAGAGGAATGGCTGTAGACATCAACACCCTCTACAACCCCTACCACAAACGACTGAGAAATGGCAAAGAAGTAATAGAACCTGCCACAGCCCGTCCTTATCTCGACCGCAGTAAGAAACACGCATACATGATTCAAAGGGGTGACTTGTGCTATCGCCTTTTCAAAGAAAAAGGATTCAGATGGGGTGGCGACTGGAAGCACAGCAAAGACTATCAGCACTTCGAGAAATGACAAAAATTTACCCACGTACTCTGAATCAGAAATTCAACAGCACGTGGGTAAAAGCTTCAAACAAGATGCTTAGCTGTACCAAATAGAATTATATTCTCTACGATCATCTTCTTCGTTGTAGATGTTCTCATACTCCAGGTTCTTTGCCTCGAATGCTTCTAATGACTTTTTCATAATCCACCCTCCTATATGTTAAAGTTAATAATCTGCTTTGTGATTGCAAATATAGGAAAAAAAACAGAGTCACCTTGTCAATAATTCAGAAAAGTTGTGTATTTTTTTGCAGCATTGTAAAATGTATGAACATTCTCATTATAAAACCACAGCATGAAACTATCAAATACTTTCAACCGACTAAGATGGCGACACTGGTTGCTCCTGTCGTTGCTCGTCCTCGTTCTCGTCATTAAGTGGAGCCCATACTTAGGCTACATTTACACCTTATATATATACAGCACCATCGGGAGAATACTATCTTCCTTTTCGGGCATCTTCCCGTTTGCCATAGGCGACATCTTCATCGCCCTCAGCATCGCATGGGTCATTCTTTATCCTCTCTACGAGATTGTCCTTCGCAAACGACTTGCCCGCCGTTACGCCTTCCTGGCAGCTAAAGGGAACAGTTATCCCAAAACAAAGACGGTATGGGGAAGAGTGGCAGAATATCTGCTGTGGATCTACGTATGGTTCTACATGGCCTGGGGACTCAACTACTCGCAGCCCAACATCTATCAGCGCACAGGCATGAAACCAGCAGAAGTAGATAAGGACAAGCTACGCGAGTTTGCCTATCGCTACGCTGACAGCCTCAACTTATTGAGTGAAGAACTAAGAGTGAAGAGTGAAGAAACAGCGTTCGACGGCCAAAGGGAAAGTCAATTCAATGGTTTTGTGGATGATGGATTGAAGAATCGGGTGCGGGATGCAGTTCTGAAAGGATACAACAAAATAGGACACAAGGAAGGCATCAACCCTTCCTTCAACCCTCATCCCCATGTCAAGACCATGGTGTTCACTCCCCTCAGCTCGATGGCGGGCGTCACGGGCAGCATGGCTCCTTTCTTCTGCGAGTTTACTCTGAATGGAGACATTCGCCCTCACGACTATCCTGCCATCTATGCACACGAATATGCACATTTCTTAGGAATAGCCAATGAGGGCGAAGCCAACTTCTACAGCTATATTGTCTGCACATCGTCAACAGACAAGGCTGTGAAGTTCAGCGGATATTACCACATCTTCTTCCATGTGCTCCGCAATGTCTTCGATGTCTTAGGCGAAAAGGAGGGAGAGAAATTCCTGAAACACATCCGTCCCGAGATCATCCGTCTGGCAAAGGACGACCGCCACTACTGGCTCAGCAAGCGAAGCAAGGTGCTTGATGCCGCACAAGACTTCATCTTCGACCTTTACCTCAAGGGCAACAACGTCTCGGAAGGCAGGAAAAGCTATTCGGGTGTTGTCGCCCTGATACTGGCATGGGAAGAGCTGCAGCAACGAGAGAAGCGAAAAGCCTTTTTTGTCTTTTTGCATGGACAAGAGGCTGATGATTGCTGATTTTTTGTTACTTTTGCACTACGTTACACAACCAACAAAGTATGATAGACCGCTGTTATATAGAAATAACCAACACGTGCAACCTGAATTGCCACTTCTGTCCGAAGCACAACAGAGCGAAGAGACAGCTCACGGCAGAAGAGTTCGACTTGCTCACCAGTAAATTGAAAGGCAAGGCTTGTTTCCTCTACTTCCATCTCATGGGAGAGCCCCTGCTCCACCCTCTGCTGCCACAATTCATCACTCTGGCAAGAGAGCGTGGATTCAAAACCGTGCTTACCTCCAACGGCACCCTCCAGCATCGGGCCATGGAACTCTTAGACACGCTGCCTCATAAGATTCAGCTCTCTGTTCACTCGCACGAGAGCAATGCACAAGGCAGACTGTCCGACTATATGGATGAGGTGATGCGCTTCTCCACTCAGGCAGCAGCCAAAGGCACCTGTATGGTGTTGCGCCTATGGAACCAAGGAGGCATGGACCAAGAGAACGAGGAGGTGATGAGCCTCATCGAGAAGTACGTGCCCAAGCCTTGGAAAGAGCGTCCCGACGGATTCCGCCTCTGCGACAATCTCTACTTGGAGTTTGACAGAAAGTTCGAGTGGCCCAACTTCGACAACAAAGAAGAAGGACAGGAAACAGGCAACAGCGAGGAAGACAAGAGTAACGTCAAGGGAAGAGAGGTGTTCTGCAAGGCGCTTATCAAGCAGATAGGTGTGCTGGCAGACGGAAGCCTCGTGCCCTGCTGCCTCGACCATAACGGCGATGTCGTGCTGGGCAACCTCTTCCATCAGTCGCTCGAAGATATTCTCTCCTCACCAAGGGCTACGGCATTGATAGAGGGTTTCAAACATCATCATGCCTCGGAAGCACTTTGCCGCGACTGCGAGTCGGCACTGGCACGAAACAGCTTCCGAGGCAAAGCAAGAAAACAGATATAAGACAAGAAACAGACATGAAAGAAGTATTAATCGTAAGCATAGGCAGCTTCTTTGGAGGCGGCATGAGATATTGGATTTCCAAGATGGTGCAGTCGTGCAGCCTCATAGCTTTCCCCTTCGGCACTATGACAGTAAACGTGTTGGGCTGCTTCATCATCGGATTTCTCTCCGGCATTTCGTGGAATGGCGGCGGATGGATGAATCCCTCCACCAAGTTGCTGCTCACCACAGGCTTCTGCGGTGGCTTCACCACCTTCTCCACCTTCATGAACGAAGGTTCATCGCTGATGAAGGATGAGCAATATCTCTACATGATGCTCTATCTCTTCGGCAGCCTCATCCTTGGCCTCATCACCGTGATGGCTGGACATCAGTTGGCAAAGTTTTTCTGAAAAAATGATTCTCTGCTTCATTTTTCCCCTACATTTGTCTTATAACTCAGCACCCCTATTGAAAACTTTGAATAGAAAAGGCTCGAAATATGAAAGCGGCTTCGTAAGCAGTTGAAGCCTATTGCATTATTCTGATAGAAACTATAAAAATATAGTTGACCACTTTAAACTTTATTAATAATACACGTTGACTCACATTAACGTAACAACTCATGACAATATGGGTGAACTGAGTAGTTACAACTATTATAGTCGATGTAGCGAATGGTGACGATGAAAGAATGGTGAATGCGCTTGCACTTATCATCGTGGCAGATATCCCCCTTGTCGTTTTTTATTCATTCTATCCATCGTATTGAATAAAATCAGCACTTTTTTATTCAATACGATGGATAGAATGAATATTTTTTGTATCTTTGTCTCGGTTTAATCAATTCATCTGAAGAGAAATGAGAACAATTATCAGTAACCAGAAAAAGGAACGGGATATTCTGCTTTCCCGTCCTTACCTTACACGTCATACCAAATATGATGAGGATGAACTGTTGGCAAGCAAGCAAATCAAGTTGATAACGGGTCCCAGAAGAACTGGCAAATCGACAGAGGCTTTGCTGATGCTGAAAGGCAGGAACTTTGCCTACCTGAATTTTGATGACGGCAAACTCCTGAGTGCATGGGACGATGATTTGGTTTGGGAAACACTACATGCCGTTTATCCCGACTTCGAGTATCTTCTGCTTGATGAGGTTCAAAATCTGGATGGTTGGCATTTATGGGTCTCCAAACTTTACCGCATGGGAATCAACATGGTTATTACGGGAAGCAACGCCAAATTGCTGAGTAGCGAAATGGCAACATTGCTCACAGGCAGATATATCCAGATAGAGATGCTGCCTTTCAGTCTTTCTGAATTCTTTATTTGGAACCACAGAAATCTTTCGGAAGTATCAGAGATGAAAGACAGCGCATCAGACCTCTCGCTTATTGCAGACTATCTGCACCATGGTGGCTATCCAGAGACTGTAGCAGCAAGAAGCCTGACCCAAAACTATCTCTCCACACTCTTTGATTCCATCATTTGGAAAGACATTGCCAAGCGTCATAAAGTACGCAATGTAGAGGATTTGAACAACCTGGCCATGTATCTGGTTTCTAACTTCTGCAATCCATTCAGTGCCAACGAACTGGCAGAAACGCTGGGATTTTCAAGCGTAGCAACCACCAAGAAATTTATGGGATATTTAAGTGAACCCTATCTCTTGTATTATCTGCCACGTTACAACAACAAGTTGAAAGTAATGAAGAAAGCTCCACAAAAAGTATATGTGGTTGACAATGGTTTTGTAGAAGCCAAGGCTTTTAGTGTGAGTGAGAACTTAGGCAGGTTATTGGAGAATCAGGTTTTTATAGAGTTGATTCGTAGGGGGTATCATGCAGAAACATCACTTTTCTATTATCGCTCCCGTAATGACAAGGAGACTGATTTTGTTACAAGGCAGGGTGCTCATGTAGAAAGTCTTATACAAGTATGTTATGACCTCTCATCCGAACGAACGCTCAAGCGGGAAGTAGATAGCATCATTGAATGTGCGGGGGAACTCAAATGCTCCAATCTGATTATTGTCACGATGAATGAGGAAAGAATAATTGAGAAAAATGGTTATAAGGTCAAGATTTTGCCTATATATAAGTTTTAATGAGCTGCAACACTGTGGATACCGATTTGCTAACAAGGATTTTCTACCGATATGTTCTTAGTTCTTCTATCGGATAGCCACGCTTTTTTCTCCTAAAACACTTGCGAAACTTGAATCTTATAATATTTAAATAGGAGAAAAATTGGGCAAAGAAGCCCTTTTCTCCTCAAAAAACTATATATTTGCAAACAATTAAAACAATATCGCAAATGATATGAGAACAGAGGAGTCAGCATCCCGAGAAGCAGTTCCTGGTAACACCCATCGGTTGCGGCATTGCCAGCTTTGACCAGAGGGCATCGCCCCACTGTTCAAGGAGGCAAAGGTGATAAAAAACATCACCTCCCCGAGAGTTTCTGGGAGGTGATGGAGTAAATGTCAAAAAGTACATATCGATGTAGCGAATGTTTCGCAAGTTGAGTCAATTATTTCACGTACTTCTTTCCATCCTTGATATAGATGCCGCTTTCTGGCTCCTGACTCAACTTGCGACCTTGCAAGTCGTAGATGCCATGCAGAATATGTTCCTCTGCGGTATTCACATTCTCTATGCCAGTAGCATAACCTTCACCCATCACATAAATAGGCATAGTCTTAGCATCGGAAGACAAAGGTTCATCTGCACCTCCGAAAGGATTCTCGCGTATAGTTACATTCATGTACCAACTTTGTGGCGCAGGCACATCCTCGTCAGTTCGCAAGACCAGTCCACCATCTTTTATGATGTAATTGATAGCATCCTCCGAGTTAGATGCAAGGTTTTTATTGGCTTGATAAACACCATTAAAAACATATTTTCTTGTCATACTCATACAATCGATAAATTTTTCCTTCGATGCAGAAAGTGTGACATCTGCCAACTCGATGGTCTTTTCGCCATCACTCTCACACATGATCAAGCTTGGATAGTTTGCTTTAGAGGAACCAGACTTCAACTTCTGGACGTTCAGTCGCGTAATGGTTTCATCGACCACTTCGATGTCCACTGGGGTTGCCACGTTTAAACCATTGCTTGTCAACTGTTCAAGACTCATCCTAAATGGCACATAGAGCGATTGCCACTTGTAGGCATCGAATGTACGAATGTACTTGAAGTCAGCCACCTCTATATCTACTGGGCTATTATAAGCCTCGCCATCTGTGAGCGTCACTGCCTTGGCAGTGTACTTACCATCAGCGTAGGTCAGTTTCAGGTTGTTGCCAAGAATGCCACAGAAGTCTTTAATGTATTTTATGTTCTCATTGTTTGCATTGCAGTTGATACACACATCCCCATAGAGTCCATTGGCATCTGGGTGTCCAGCCATCTCAAATACGTGTGGAACAGCTCCATCCTCACCGAAAATGCTATTATCATTGGTATAAACATCAGTTATCTTGTCACATTCCTTACCATGATATACAGTATTGTCACCAGTAGATTTCAACACAGGATAAGCATCACCATTCTCACCAAGTTTCTGATACCAAGCCAAATCGCCAGAAGTTTTATTGTCATTTAACGCCAATGCCACCTCGCCACTCTTTATCTGCTGTTTGGTGAATGCCTTGACCACGTTCGCTTCTTCCTTTCCGTCTTCGAAAGTCAGACTTCCTGTACCAACTATTTTGATGTTCTCAGATGAGTTGTTCAGCAAAGCCTCCTTGTTGTAAGCTACAATGCCCTTTGCGGTTAGTGTACCACCTACATAACCTATAATGATTCCTGAAGAGCCATTTGTATTCGTCACATCTCCATAACTGAACACATTCTGGATACTGCTGTTTTCCAATGTTTTTCCTGCTATGCCACCGGCATGCCAACCTGTGCTTGTAATCTTGCCATAGTTGGCGCAATCTTCGATACTTGTTCCATAAGCATAACCTATGATTCCACCAATATAGCTACCATCGTTTTCAACGGTTCCATAATTGGTACAGCGCTTGATGTTTCTTTCAGTGCAACTACCTGCAATTCCGCCAACAAGCCTTGTACCCTTCACGCTGGAGCGATTCTCGCAGTTTTCGAGATTTATTTTGGCACTTCCAACGATACCGCCAGTATCTTCTTGTCCTATTACAGTACAATTGTTTGTGGTTTTAATGCCCTTTATATGTGCTGGAGAATTTGTGGATGCGTATGCATATCCTGCCAAGATACCAGTGTACATTGTATTCGTGCCTGTAGTGTTCACATTATCCACCTTGGCATAGTCAAAGATAAGGTCTTGGATAGTCGCACCTTCAGTAAAGCCGAAAAGCCCCACATAGTTTTGTGCGGTCTTGATATAGAGATGTGAGATGGTATGTCCCTGACCGTCCATATTTCCCTTCCAGCTATTATTGACATAGCCTATCGGAATCCAGCTCAAGAGTTCCTTGCCGTCTTCTGCCGCATGGCAGTAGTTCTTTAGGTCGATATCCGCAGTCAGCATGGCAGATGCCGAAGGGTGAGTAGTTCCAGCTGCTTCACCTTCGTCCACAATAGTTCCGTTCACATAGTCGCGGAACCAAGCCAAGTGGTAAGGTTTGGCTATCAGGTACACCCCATTTTGCTCTGAAGGCTTCACAGCCACATAATGCTGGCAACGCTTGCAATAGCCATCCTCATTGTTGTCGTGTCCAAGGGCAGGATGCTCTGCGTCCGTTACATCTGTCAATTCTTCTGTCAATTGGCTGTCGGAATATGTCCTAAGGCAGTCCTGACATTGCCAATATTCCTTGGTTGCCGCCTCTGTACAAGTAGCGTTTGTTGCAACGTGGTGATTTATTGTCTGTCCGTGTTGATACTTGATTGCGGAACTGGTAGTATTGTTGGTGAAACTACCTGAGATTATCTCGTACGTCATACAATTTACAAGTGAATTATCTGAATAAACTGTATGTTCCGAACCAATGACGGGATAACTGTCTCCATCATTAGCCAGATTTTGTCCCCATTTCGCTTCGCTCGAAGCGTTTTGCTGGAGCAGATAGGCAACAACACCGCTTTTCAGTTGGGTTTCTGTAAATCCTGTTGCGTTATCTTCTGAGAGATTGTCGCTTCCGAAGGCTTTTACAGTTTGCTCTTGGCTGTTTACGGTCAGCTTTGCGCCACTATAGTATGCCACCATGCCTTCAGTGACCCCTTTGCTGGAATAACCGCATACCATGCCTCCACGTTTAGTATTATTTGTAGCTGACACATTGCCATAGCAGAACACGTTCTGCATCTTGCCTTTGGATACATAACCTGCCATGCCGCCGACATTATTGGTTCCTTCTATATTTCCATAGTTGGCGCAGTCTTGGATCGTTCCGCTACTGTAATAGCCAACCAAGCCACCGACAGTATTACTTGTTGCCGTTACATTTCCATAGTTGGCACAGGCGGTCATAGAATTACCAGTTCTACTGTAGTAGCCAAAAAGACCGCCAACATCTTCTTTTCCTTGTACCGTGGCGTAGTTCACGCAGTTGCTTGCGTTGCCATCAAGTGAACCTGCAATACCGCCAGTGTAATTACCTCCTTTTATCTGGCAAGTATTTGATATTTTGATATTTTGAAGGGTGCTTCGCCAAAATGCATTACCAACCAAAACTCCTGCGTAACTGTTCGTATTTGTCACATTCGCATACTCAAAGGTTAGGTTCTTGATTGTACCTTCATAGGTATAACCGAAAAGTCCCATATTCACTTGGCTTGCATTGATATAAAGGTTGGTGATGGTCTTTCCATTTCCGTCGAAAGTGCCTTGGTATGGTTTATTAGAATTTCCAATAGGCACCCAACTCTGTTCGTCTATCTTTTTAGAGGCATCAGCCGCATGACAGAAGTTCTTTAGGTCTATGACCTCAACATTATCTGCAATCTTAGCGCAGATTTTTTTATTTCCGCCATTCACCTGATCGCGGAACCACGCCAACTCCTCAGCTTTGGTGATGATGTAAGGATTGCCTACTTTGCCATCACCTTTGGAAGGCTGCGTTTGTGCCCATGCCCCCCCCATAAGGCATGAGGATAGCCATCACGAGCAGCAGCATCGTGAATCGCCTGTTTCTTTGTTTTTTGTTATTCATAACTGTAAATTATTATTATACTTTCTTACATATTTTCTCTCATTGCCATCAGATATACTATAAATCCCAGGATGATGACGAAAGTCAGTCCGAGAAACAGATAGATATAATATCTTCCTCTTTTGATGAAATCACAGAAGCTGTAGCGAGCCTTGTAGTTCTCATCAAGATATATCCTGTAGTCTTGAACCATGGCATAGCCCATGACTATGGCGAACAGCAGAAGACACAATGCCACAATGAAAATAGCTTGTTCCTCTTTCGTGAGAGTCTCTATCATATTTCCCATGGCGCAAAAATAGTGTTTTTCTTCGGAAAAAGGTGTCCACTTCCCCCACTTAGGTGTCTACTTCCTACAAAATAGGTGTCTACTTGGTGGGGGAAGTAGACACCTAAGGCGTGATTTTATTGTATTTTCGCTCTCCAGACAGTTGGGGAGCAACCTTCTTTCTCTTTGAATATGCGATAGAGATAGGAGCGTGAAGAGAAGCCACATTCGGCAGATGAGCCAGAATTTTACACATTTAATCCTGACAAATCCATCTTATAGGTTATATTCTGAACAGAATCTTTTTCCAGAAACATCAGCATGTAAATCGGAACATAAGTCACCTTTCCTTTTGTCTCTACATTTCCATTACAAAGTACCAAACCATGAGGAATTTTGTATTCTGTTGATGCCATTACATTCGAAAGCGCATTATGACGGTCATAATCCTTACCAGACTTCACCTCTATTGGCAAAACCTGTCCTTTGTACTCCACCACAAAATCCAACTCTCCCAAGCGCTTATTGTTAAAGTAATAGAGGTCAAAGCCATGAGCTTTCAACTCCTGGGCAACCACATTCTCATAGATGGCGCCAAAATTGATAAACTGTTCATCGTTTAAAAGACGCAACTGAATGCCATCAGCAAACTGACTGATCAGCAACCCCACATCATTTTGGAATAATTTGAAAAGGTTTCTTGTCTTAGCCAGCAACAATGGTAATTTAGGTTCCTCTACATTGTAAGTAGGAAGAGCCACACCAGCATCCCGAAGCCAAAGAAAGCTATTTTCATAATTAGCAAATCTAGCTTGCTGATTCAAACTTTTAAGAATAAAACGCTTGTTTTTAGCATTCAATTCAGAAGGAATCAATTGGAATATTTCCTGGATATACAACTTTTGATTGTTGTCATCCATCTTATATTTCATGATATCACGCTGATACTCCAAAAGAATACTCTTCTGTACATCAATCACACGCTGTAAATTATTGCTATCCAAATAGGTCTGAACAGCTTGCGGCATTCCTCCTATTATCAAATACAAGCGAAAAGCTCTCATCAATTCATGATGTACAAAATCATCTACAGGCGTCTTTTCTTCCCAGTTTTTACGGATAACATCCAAAACATCTGCAGATAAACCTATAGCAGAATAGAACTCCTGCAAATCAAGTGGAAACATTTCCTTAACATCTAAATAGCCAACAGGTTCAGAACGCAAATTATTCAATTCGATACCCAGCAAAGAACCACTTAAGGCATAGCAATAACTCCCTTCATCAACCAGAAACTTGATGAGGGTTACTACTTCAGGATAAACCTGCACTTCATCAAAAAAGATGAGAGTCTTTCCTTTAACAAGAGGCTTATGCACGAAAGCCGTCAGACGAAACAGCATATCCTTTACATCTTTGGCTCCAGTGAAGATGCCAATAGCCTCAGGAGAAGTTATGAAATTGATCTCAACAAAATCATCAAAGATTCGCTGAGCAGCCTGTCTTATTGAGTAAGTCTTACCTATCTGTCGAGCTCCCGTAAGCAACAATGCTTTATGCGTTGCTTGAAAGAAATTATCTAAATATTTATCTATCTTTCTGTTAATCATACACTTGCACTGTTAAATTACATTTTTCCAATGTAAAAACAGCCTATTTTATACATTTTTCCAATCTTTTTCCAGGCTATTTCTTACATTTTTCCAATCTTTTTTTAGGCTATTTCTTACACTTTTCCAATCTTTTGGATAATGCAAAGATAAACAAATTATCTGATAGTACTATCATTTATTAAGATATTTAAACCTTTTTATATGGCAGACGGACAGAAATGAGAAAGATTAAAAAAATGAGTATAGCCCTTTTTCATCTGCAAAATTAATGGTTCTCTTTGTCTCCACTTCCCCCACTTAGGTGTCTACTTCCTACAAAATAGGTGTCTACTTGGTGGGGGAAGTAGACACCTAAGGCGTGATTTTATTGTATTTTCGCTCTCCAGACAGTTGGGGAGCAACCTTCTTTCTCTTTGAATATGCGATAGAGATAGGAGCGTGAAGAGAAGCCACATTCGGCAGAAATGATGTCGTTGTTGTAGTCGGGATAGTCGAGCATCATCTTCTTTGCCGCCTCGAAACGTACCTCGGAAAGCCAGATGCGGAAGGTGGAGTTCAGGCAGGAAGTGAAGTAGCGTGACAACTCGTTCTTGGAAATGTTCAGCGAGCGTGACAGGGTGAACATGTTTACTGTGGTGTCTTTATAGCCCAACTCTTCGCACCACTTGTCGAGCTTCTCCTTGATGGCTGCCTGACGCTCCTGAGAAAACGATGGCAATGTTTCTTTACTATCAGCAGACTCTGCATCCTGCCCATTGGAGCTTTCTGTTATTTCATCTGCGAGGGCTGCACTTTCTTCTTCCTCCTTATCCAAGAGTTCCTCGGTAGGAACGTAATTGAAGCCCATAGCCACGAAACTCAGGTTGAAGAAAAGGATAGAGAGCAAAGCCAACGGACCTATTATATATAATAAGGTGGTGGAGAGGATGGCGAAAGGCATGGTAAGGGTAGAGAAGAACAGGGCGAAAATGCTGGCTCGGGCATATCGCACGTAGGGCAGCATGTCGTCACCAGTCATCAGCTCCAACATCTTCTTGCGTTTCCGCATCTCAATCATAATCATATAGATGCAATACGCTACGTTTGCGCCGAACAATACGAGCATCGCATAGAGCCAATTGCCGATGTTAAGACTTCCGCTATTGCTGTAACCTATGCAGAAAACTGCTATGATGGCGGCATAAATGCAAGTGCATACGATGTTCATCTTTCGGCGGTTGACATGGGTCGCCTCAATGTTGTATATGCCCATGGAGATAGTGGTGAAGCATGGGGTATAGACCAAGATATTGAAGACTGCTCCCAAGTCATCGCTTTTCGCACGAAAACCCAAGAGCATCTGCAAGAGATATTGTATGGCGAGCCCCAACATGCCTGCAAGTATCAGCCAGCGTGACCACTCATAGCGTCGGTTGACCCACTTCATGTGCAGGTGGGTGATGCCGAGGATAAGGGCATTGATGAGCATGAAGATGAAACATGCAAACTGGAGGAAATATAAAGAGTCCATCATTCTTACTATTTTGTTGTTACTTTCTTGTATTTTTGATTGCTTGCCGTAGGATTTTCAGGGTTGGTCATCTGCAAATATCCTGCTGCAACAAGGGAGGTGATGTATTTGGCTATATTTTTTGTATGATAGACAACACCGGCTCTTTCCAAAATTTCCCTACTTGTTCTTGGCACGCTACAGAAGTTTACTATATCCTTCTGTTTATTCGTCAATGGCACTCTTTTAGTGTCATGGTCTTCGACAAAAGTGTCATGGTCGGTGTCAGAGTGTCTAAGTTGAGTGTCATGGTCTTCGGCAAAAGTGTCATGGTCGGTGTCTAAGTCGTTCTCAGAAGTGTCTAATTTGGTGTTCGGGTGTCTAAGTCGAGTGTCAGAGTCTTGGACTTGGTTACTTTTTTCCTCAACTTCGTTACTTTCTCCTCTCCAAACCGTGATGACAAATTCCTGCGCCTTGTCATTATTCATAAACGTGACATTGATATCTTCGTCCAGTGCACGAGTGATGCCACTACCCACACCAGTGTATGGCAGCAAGTATATAGCATTATTGAAAAGGAACATATTGCGAGGCATGGAAGTTCCTGCCTTTATGTCATCAATAGTGAGTCCGTTAGGCAATGCACCCGGACTGTGAATCTCAACACGATTGTCGAAAATGAAAATGCGAACAGGGGCTTTCATGTTCAACGAGCGATGTACAAGGCTGTTTACAGTAAACTCAACCAAACTGGTATAAGGTATTTCTAACTTACCCATGCTGTTGAATTCATCTCCCACCTGCACATTATGCAGATTACGAGTGAAGAAATCCATGATCGTGTCATATTGATGAAGCAGGTTTCCCTCCATATCTGCATCATTCACTTTGTCACGGAAGACCTTGCTGCCGACACTGTTGCCAGCAAAACAGATGCACTTGGCTGTCATCATTGGCATCCAGCGTTGGGTGTATTTACCAAACAGAAGCATGGCAGCAACGGTCAGTGTACCATCAGGACGGATAAATCGCAGATTGCGAAGTATCTTCTCACAGTCATGCCCCTTAGCTATGGCAGAACATATCATATCAAGTGATGCTTCATTAAAAGCGTCACCTGTCAAGCCTTTCTTCTCCAAAACTCTTTCAAAACGGTTGCCAAGAAACTGCTTGATAGTCGCTGCATCAAGGTCGTTGACAGTTGCATCCCTAACTCCAGCCTCGTCTGGAGCAAAACTACCGCAATCGGTCATCATTTCTGCAAGTTCAGCATTATCGAACACTTTACGCTTGTCGGCACCATTCTTCACCCATACGATTCCCTTGTTGTCATGATAAGGCTTGTTGAGTCCTTCCTTCACAGTAGCAACAACCAAGTTGCCATCCTCAACTTCAACAGTATCTATCTTTATCAGAATGGATGGCACTACGTTTTCTGAAGCAATGTCACTCAACAAGTTGGTTGTTTCTTGTACCTCAGAATACGACAAGGCATTGGTTTTTCCGGTCTTATCCTTTATACCAACTACCAATTTGCCACCATGTGAATTACTGAACGCCACTAACTCACAGGCAATATCATATTTGTCGAGAATGCGTTCCTTGAACTGTACCCCAGACACCTCGCCTGCCTTTATCTGTTTCGATATATCGTCCATCATTCTTTGATACATTCTTTATTCAACAAATCGTTTACATCCACTTTCAGCAAATCAGAAATCCGTATTAAGGTTTCCAAGTCTGGTTGGCAAGTATTGGTGCACCATTTAGAAATGGTTGCTTGGTCTTTACCCAACATTTCTGCCAACCACTTGTTTGAGCGCTTGGTTACTGCCAACATTATCTTCAATCTGTTTACATCTTTCTTTGCCATACATTATTATATAATAGGTGAATACGCTTGCAAAAGTACGAGAATAATTTCAGAAAAAGGAAAAATATTCTCAAAATGTTTACGGAACATGCAAATAGTTGAGCATTTCGCAATATTATTCCTTTCATTGATAATCATAAAATACGAGCGCAAAAGGTCGTTTTGGAGCTTTTTGAGTTACCACTAACACAGAGATAACATAAATATCATTTCATAGCCCCGAACAATCAAAAGACAAAATCGGAAAATTATCGTTTTTTTCAGTGTTAATTTTTGTTTTCTCATGCTTTCATTTTGAGGGTTCTTGATTTTGTTGTTCCTAATTTGTTTCTTTCGTCATTTTGTCATCCCAATTAGTATTGATTATCAATACATTACGAGTAATTAGTAAGATTTCAAGAAGAAGATCATGATGATTGTAGGAGCATGTTTCTTCCTCGTGGCGAATGTTGACGATGAAAGAACGGTGAAAATGAGCTGCAATACCATACCAAATCTGTTAATTATAAGTAATAAAAACAAAAGAATTGTCGTTTTTATTACTTATACGAAACAAAAAGAGTATCTTTGCGGAAAGCTTTACTCGTATGAAACAAAAAATATTAGAAAGAATAGGGTATTCCAATCGTATCGAACGCATGTTTGGACGTGGAATGATGATTACGTTGACGGGCCAGAGGCGTGTCGGCAAGAGTTGTGTGATGCGGCGAATTTATAATCACATCGCTGAGAATGAGGAAAATCACGTTATCTATATAAATAAGGAGAAAACCTCATTTGATATGATAGCCAACTATCAGGATTTGGAAGCTTATGTAGCAGCTAACATCGTTGAGGGTAAGGAAAACTATCTGTTTATCGATGAGGTGCAGGAGATTTCCGATTTTGAGAAAGCACTTCTCAGTATCCAATCTGATGATACCTGCCAGATTATGATTACCGGTAGCAACGCAAAGATGCTGTCGGGCGAATTGGCTACTCGCCTGAGAGGCAGATATATTGCTTATCGCATTCGAGGACTGTGCTATGAAGAGTTCCTTACTTTCCATGAGCTGAAGGATGATGATGCTTCTTTGAACCTGTATCTGCAGTATGGCGGGCTCCCTCAGTTGCGAAATTTAGGATTGGATAATACCGACTTGGTAGAAGATTATCTTGACAATGTGTATAATACGATAGTGCTTCGTGATATCATAGAGCGAGAAAACATTAGAAACATACCATTGTTGCGAACTTTGCTGAAGTTTGTGAGCGATAATATCGGTAAACAATTTTCTGCAACGAGTATAGTTAAATTCCTGAAGAGTCAGAACACTGAAACGTCAGCCAAGATGATTCTCACGTATTTGGAGTATTTAAGCAATGCGTTTATTATCGATAGAGTCAACAGATACGACATTCATGGTAAGCGACTTTTCGAGTTAGGCGACAAGTTTTATTTTGAAGATTTGGGAATCAGAAATCATATTATAGGTGGCAACAGGCGTTTTGATATAGAAAAAGTGATGGAGAATGCTGTATATATCCATTTGTGCAGGATGGGGTATAAAGTATATGTTGGTCAGATGTATAAGGCTGAGATTGATTTTGTTGCCGAGAAAGCGGATAGTGTGGCGTATGTGCAAGTTACCTATCTGCTGGCTTCTGAGGAAACTGTTGAACGTGAATTTGGCAATTTGAAATTGATAAAAGACAGTCATCCCAAATATGTGATTTCTATGGATAGGCTTTACAGTCAAACCAATATTGATGGCATTAAGCACATTCATCTGCGAGATTTTCTGAAAATGACTACTTTGGTTTGATGTCAGGTGGATTATGAATATCACCATATAATCAAGGTTCTATACACCACTTGTCATCGTGGCATATAGAACCTTGTCGTTTGTTTATCCCAATTTTTCAATTCTGTCTTTTCAACAAACTCTGCCCAGCGCATGAGCGGATCTGCTGCATTAGGATGATTCCTTGCAAAATCTTTGCTTACGCATAAATGTTTTTTGCTGAAAAATGTATCATAGTATCATTATTTAGTACGATATCCTTATAAACATCTGATATACTGTACAATACAAGAATGATACTTTTCCGTTTATTTTACAGGAAGTATCATAGAAGTATCATAAATCGCAAGAAACATCATTAAATTCGGCTTTGAGTCGATTTAAGAGACTAAAAAAGAAGTGTCTTCTATTCCTGTTTTATAAAAACTTTAGTACCTACTCTTCCAGTATGTAAAGAATGCCAATACAAACTATGAATAAGAAGAAAGATTGACAAGCTGGATTAGGAATAAAATCACATAAGCCGTTCTGTAAGAGACCAGCAGGTGGTCTGTCTTGCCCGTCAAGTGGGCACTCAGTGAACAAGCGGCGGGCACTCAGGGACCAAGCGGCGGGCATCGACTGAACAAGCGACGGGCATTTATTGCCCGTGCGATGGGCACAGAGTGCCCAAAAGTCGGGCGAATCTTGGGCACTCCTCACAGATCGGCGGCTTTGCTTTTATGCATAATGTCTCATGAAGATTTTGTGATACTTAGATGACTTTTTTATGATACTTCTATCAGATTAATGATACTTCTTGTTAGGTAATACAAAATGTATCATTCTTCTATCTTATTATATGTCAGTCATTTATCTTTACGTTCAGCAAAAAAATGATACTTTGATACTTTTTTCATAAAAAACTTTTTTCGTACGAGCACATGCTCAACGGTAAATCCAAAAAGTATCTGATATGAAATCTTATAGATACAAAAGAATATAGATAAGAATGTTTAAGGTCGCAAATTGCGACCTTAAACGAAGGACATAGGTAATACTTAAAATGTATGCAAGAACTTATCAAATGTTATTTTTCAAATCCCAATATCTACTTTAAAATTCCTTTTTTCGATATCAGCTTAATTTTCTCCCTACTTTTTTCTTTTAATACCATGTAAAACGAAAAAAGGAGCAAAAACTCCTATTTCTCAAAGAAAAAGTATATATTTGCAAACAAATTAGAATATCGAAACGATATGGGGAAAGAAAAGGATTTTTCAAGGAAGTCTAATCTCTCACAACTGTCTGATGACGAGATTCTTCAAGGCTTCAAGGATGCTGATGCAAGAATAGTAAGGGAGTATTACTACGGATACTGCCGGGTGGCTTATTGCATTTACGACAAGCGTTACGACCTGCAATCGAAACCGGGCATGGACTTTTATTCGCTGGCCCATGAATATTATCTCTATCTCTGCGAGCATGACTTCAAGCCTTTGGAGGACAGAAAGCCGAGCATGTCGCTCAAGACCTGGATGGTGAATGGTTTCCGATTCCTGCTGCTGGATAAGTTGAAGGAGGTGGTGAAGGAGCACCGTTTCGAGAGTTTTGAGGCGCGACAGGAAAGCCGCAAGATGAAGTTTGACGTAAGCGACAACCAGTTTGAGCATGAACTTTATCAAACGATAGAAGAGATCGGCAATTTCTATTATGGCAGAGACAGCAAGAACAGCATTATCCTGAAGATGCTCTATATCGAGGGATTCAAGGGCAAGGACGTAGCCATGCAGTTGGGCATGACCGCCTCCGCCGTCACCCAGCGTTGCCAGAAGATGATGCACGATGTGGTGATTCCTTATTTCAAGAGATACTTCGATGCATCGGAATACGGAAGCTATCTGTCGTTCGGCGACGAAGACGCATCCGTTTCAAGTGCTCCTAAGATGTCGATGCCGAGCATGATGGATTCGAGAATGTGCTGCGAGGAATCGGCTGATATTAGCAATAACATATTTAATAATAAGAAGAATATGGAAGATATGAAGAAGGGAAGAATTACTCCTCGCTGGATTGATTCTTTGAAGGAGAACGAGATATTTGTATTTGGCAGCAATCTGGCTGGCATGCATGGCGGTGGTGCGGCACGCATAGCCCGATTACATTTCGGTGCCGTCATGGGCAAGGGTGTAGGCTTGCAGGGCCAGAGTTATGCCATCCCTACGATGCAGGGCGGCGTGGAAACCATCCGTCCATACGTGGAGGAATTCATCGCCTATGCCAAGCATCATCAAGAGCTACATTTCCTGGTAACCCCAATAGGTTGCGGCATCGCCGGCTTCGAAGCCGAAGACATCGCCCCATTGTTTGAGAGTGCAAAAAGGATGAAGAACATCAGCCTTCCGGAGAGTTTCTGGGAGGTGATAGAGTGATCTTCTGAAGAAAGAGTGGAATATAGGTTTTGAAAGAAAAAGGAAAAGATCATGCTGAACTTGAAAGAAACTTTAGAATCATTTTCCTTGAGTGAGGATACACGGAGAAAAATTCTGAACGAAGACCACCCATTCGGGAATCTGGGCACTCCATTCATCCCTTCGGAATTCAAGGAAATCGCCCAGATAGCTTTAGCCGGCCACTTCCAGGTAAGTGCTGGAACCCAACAGGTAACAGTACAACCCACATGTGTGGAGTTCTACTATCACGAAGAGGCAGAGGGTGGCATCAAAGACCCCATCGTATATCATCGCAACCCCAAGAGTGGTTCTCCCAAGAGCATCTTCAAGTTGGGCATCCTGCACAACCATGTTTCCGGAATCGACATCACGTTCGAGAAGGGCACCCATCCCGAAGATGCTATCAGGGCGTCCCTGCCGATACGTGAGTTTTCGGTAGATGGAAATCCACCCGACAGTCGTTCCACCTTATTATATGATATGCTTTATTCGCAAGCCTCCATCTTCGATGGCTTCTCCATCAAATGGGTTGATGGAGAAAAAAAGGCAGAGGTAGAAGCTGATGTGCGCAAGAACGTGGCGAAATATGATGAAAACGGCCAGAAGATGCAGGCAAAAGAGCATCAGAAACTTCTCGACAAAGGGTTCACACTGACAAAAGACAGGAAGCATATCCAAGACCCACGGCCATGGCAATTTAAAAAGATACAGGTATGATAGCAGATAGAGATACGAATCAGGTATTCGTTTCAGAATGGCTTCCAAAGGTTCATCCCGCATTCTTCAGCCGTTTTTCGGAGTTACTGAAGAATGTCCACATCAATATGGCTCTGTTATCAAACACAGCCGATATCTGGTGTCGTGACTACATGCCGATTCAACTAACCGAAGAGGATTTCCTGCAATATCGGTATTATCCCGATTATCTCACAAAGAAAGAATCAGACAAGCAATATATTACGGATTCAAAGAGCGTGTGCAAAGCTTTGAAGCTACCCAATATCCAAGCCACCGATTTGATAATAGATGGCGGGAATGTGGTTAAAGCCCATGATTGCATTATCATGACAGAGAAAGTTTTTCATGAAAACGCTCAATATCCACAAGCAGAAGTATTAAATGAGTTGGAGCATCTTTTTCATTGTGAGGTCATCATGCTTCCATGGGATAAATATGAGAAATATGGGCATGCTGATGGAATAGTGAAACCAATAGACGAGTCACATCTTCTAATGACCAACTATGCTGATTACGACCAGGAACTTGCAGAAGAATTCGAGCGACGGCTTGCCACCCGTTTTCGGATAGAGAAGCTACATTATCATGTTCAGCGAGCAGATAAGCGAAATTGGGCATACATCAACTTCCTGCAAGTTGGCAACAACATCGTTTTGCCAGCTATCAACACAGAAGAGGATGAGCAAGCTATGGAGCAAATAAAAACATACTATCCATCATGTAATATCTACCAGTTGGATAGTGAAGAGATCATTAAACAAGGCGGAGCCTTGAATTGTATAACTTGGAATATTAAAAAATAATTATTATGGAGCACCAGCATAATCCTGTGTCAAGCATAGATGTTATTCTAAACTGGAAGAACTTGACATTTATGACATGAAGGGCGTTTTTGAAAGTAGCTTTATCCACCGCCGTCTAAATCTTCTATCCAGTCTTCTCAACTCTATGTGTAAAGATACGAAATTTTCTCCATATTTCCACATGCTAGACACAGGAATTTACTGGTGCGTCCAAAATTCCTATTCTTCATTATCTATATCTATCGCCAGAAAACAAAAAGCTATGTTTCCACTGCTTCAAGCACCAGTTCAACATCTTCTAATCCATTATCTATGAAATCCACCTTTATATTCCCGATTAGGTATTTGGCATATTTATTATCCTTATACTGTTCAAGGAAAAGAACCATATCTTTGGCTGTTCGTTTCAAACCCCAACTGCCCCAATCAAGTTGCTTACACAACGGACTGTCCACCAAGTCCCAGTAGATTACATTGCCTCCCTCCAAATATTCATACGGAACGTTCTTTCCATAAAGCAACGTAGGCATATAGCCATTCCAATTGCCTTTTTTGTCAAAATCAAATGCCTTGTCATGTGCAAGACCAATATAAACATCCTTATACATACAAATAATTTTAATTCGTAACTATACACCAATAGTTCGTTAATAATTCAATAATGTGCTAAGCAGCTATACGCTGTAAGCACGAGAGATCTTTGAAAATCTTGCTAATTAAAGTTCGGTTCGGGATGTACCCGCATGCTTTAAAAATTCGTCTCACCAGATAAATGTTGGTCATCAGTGACTTGAATGAAGACATAGAATATTCCATTCCCATCTCCTTCATAGTTACCTTGGCAACATTTAGTGATGTGAACGAAGCATTGAAAGCAAAATCGAGTTTCCACTTATCGCGAGCCTGGCAGTCCATAAGACCAGTATAGCCTTTGGCGTCACGAAAGCAAAATTCGATCTGAAACCTGGTTCTATAATAAAGAAGTACCTCTTCACCCGAAAGTGAGGTGTATGTAGAGAAGAATAGTTTCTTCTTGCCATTCGGCATCTGCCAGATGACAAGTCTAACTTTACACTTGAGTGCCTTGGAATAGGCAATCAAAGTATAAGCTGTTCCTTCTATATCTTTCATCTCCATCTTCTCCATTCGAGTGAGGTCAAGATTCTTCATATCAATCTTGCCATCCTTGGTCTTGGGGCGACCACGTTTTCCAGTACGTGGACCAGTATAGACATAAAAGAGACAAGCATTGTCACGAAAGCGGCTTATCAAAGAGAACCCTTCTTTCTTTATCCCATTAACAAATGTACTTGTAGAGAAGTAAGCATCTGCAACTATGAGGGTTGAGAGTTTAAGAAGTTCCTTGCGGTAACGCTTAATGACGCTGATATAGAAATCTACCATAGTCTTGTTTCTAAGACTCAGTTCTTTATTATTTAGCGACTGGTGGGCTCTTAACATCATGCAGTCTTTGGTATCAATATCAATGAGTCCAATACCCATGATTTCGAGACCATGTTTAACAGACTGAGCACATCCTGACCAAAAACGACCGATATGTGGTGTTTTCTTGCCAGCTTTACTGATGTAGCTGGGATCAATGGCAATAGCCCATCTTCCCTGTTTACCCAAGAAGCGCTTGGCAAGTGAGACATTAAGTTTGAGCCAATCAATGCACTTCGACTTTTTCAAGCCGAATGCGTTGCGATAGGTTTGCTCAACATGCAAGCCATACCTCCCCATTTGGGTGAAATTTATCTTTCTTGGTATTACCATGAACAAAATTATCACCTCGATGAGTATTTTCTCGAAACTTTTTGTTATCTTTGCAGCTGAATCTTCAACTGCATCTTTAAAGATATCCATATATTGGTCAAGTCCTGTATTCATGTAATATTGTATTTGTCGTGATCTACAAAGTTACTGAAAATCAGCGACTTGACCAACTTTTTACAGTTAAGTTTTCATAAGCATTTCTTAATATAAGTTATTGATTTACAGACGATTAAATATTAATTTAACGCAGTATTGATACACATATAACAAATGTATTGCCTAGTGATAAACTGCATGACACTTAACATTTTGTTTGGCGCAATTCGCACAGTAATTATTGCCATCAATTATAAAACCAGAACATTTATGAGATGGTACGTTCTTTATTCCTCCTCGAAATAACTACCCGCTTCCATCACGCAATCCATAGAACGGAACTTATTGTAGCGCTCTCTCGCCCTATTCTCTCTTGCAAACATCTTCTTGGTACCTGCCTCATCTTCCGAGAACTGGAGATGATTGTCGATGCCCATATCAAGAGCGATATTCTCCACATCCAGATCATCGGTACCGATGAAGGTAAAAGTCCAATTCTGCTTCTTCAATTTCTCGATAAGATTCTTGATCATCTTCAGACTATACTCCTCACTGCAATTCTCCTCGCCATCCGTGATAATAGTTACCAACACACTGTCATCCTCGGTGGTCAAGGCATTGATCTTGGCGATACCCATTCCGATGGCATCGTAAAGAGGAGTGGCACCACAAGGATTATAATCCTTTGCCTTCAAAGGATTGGCATTAGAGGCACGCACGTTATCATAGAACACATTGGTATGCGTGCTGTCGAAGGTGATCAGGGTGACACGCTGCTCTAAGTCGGCATGCGCCTTCTGCATTTTCTGAATGGTGGCAAGCGTCTCGTTGATTCCCACCAAAGCCTGACGGCGGATAATACTCATGCTTCCACTCTCGTCTACTACTAAAAGATTGAATACTCGTTTCATAACTTGTTTTCTCCTAATTTTTAAAATAATCCTACTTTCGATGGATTCAGAACTACGGCCGTTGTCTTCTTCCTTTATCTATTATAAGAAAATAACGAACCAAAAATTAAGCAAGGGAGAAAAATGGCAATAAAAAGAGGGTGTGTCATAAGTCTGTGACGCACCCTCTTAACAAACAATTTCTACTTCAAAACTACTAAAAACAATTATCTTGGCAGGTTGAAAGCCTTAGTCATTTCGGCCATTTCCTCCTGGCTCATACCATCAGGCTCAAACCCCATACATTTAGCATCGATATATATCTTTGCACTCTTGGAGAGTACGTCTATCTGGTCGAAGGCATCCATCACGTCAAGACCCTTGGCGAATACGCCATGCTTCTCCCACATCACTACGTCGTAGTCTTCCAACTCCTTCAGAGTTCCCTCGGCAAGTTCCAGACTGCCTGGCAACTTATAAGGAACAATACCCAGTCCGAGCGGACAGAAAGCCTTGGTCTCAGGAATCATGCTCCAGAGCAGATTGCTCAGCACGTCCTTGCCCATAAACTTCTTGTTGTGGCTCATGGCAATAAGCTCGATGGGATGAGTATGAACAGTGGCCTTATAGTTGGAACCTTTCTCGATAAGACGGGCATGAACCGACAGATGGCTTGGCAACTCGGATGTAGGCATCACGGCATTGTCGGCAATGATTTCGTAGCTGGCACAATCGTCCAGAATACGAATGACAGAACCATTGTCCATAGGCCAACGAGCCAAGTCGCGCATTCGCTTGCCTGTTCCCTTGCAGAAGAAGTAACAGCCCTTCAGCGCAGGCAGGACAGTACCTATCTGCTTCACTTCGCTGATGGCAGGCAGCGCCTTCATCTCGTCATCAACAAGGTCGGTCACATTAACCGTAATATTGCCACCATTACGCTCAGCCCAACCATTCTGCCAAAGATAGCCAGCTACCTCGGCAATCTTATCCACTTCCTTCTTTAAGGCAGGACGACCCTCTAAAACACTTTTCATTTCTTGATTGTTTGTATTATTGGTTGCAAAATTAACACGAAAATATGATTATCGACCTAAAGTTTTGATATTTTAGCCAAGACTTTTGACAAGTTACAAAAATAATTTGTATCTTTGCACGTATGAATTCATTGAACACCAACAACATCAAATGGAGCGAGAATGTAATCATCGCTGATGCAGACTATATCGACAAGGTGGCATTCGACCTTATCGTAAACTTTGAGCGTATGATCAACCGCCGCATCCAGCCTGCCGACATGGCTCAGTGGGCTGTATGTATTGCCCTCGACGGTGGACTAAGAGAAGGTGAGCACGAGACGCAACTGGTGCTCATACACAGCCAGCAATCGAAGGCGATGCAGAATTTCCGCCCTTCCGACTATGAGAAGGACCTGAATGCCCAGGCCTTCAAGGATCCACGTCTGGGCGAGTTCGTCATCTCTTCATATCCTACGGAAGAAAAGATGGTGGGCAAAGACGATTTCCTCGTAGACGTAGCCCGCACGGTTTGCAATGCCAAGGAGGTGAAACGAGTGATGATCATTCCCAACTCGGAGGAAGGCGAAGCCTACGACCAGCTGCGCGACATGCTTCGCAAGGTAGACGACGAGAAACGCGTCACTCTCTTTGCCATGCAGCCTCTTCCCGGTGGCAACTTCCGACAAGAAATACTGGGTTATTCGCTGATGAATGCCTTAGGCATATCAGCAAATGAAATAAAATGAGCTGATGAATGCCTTAGGCATATCAGCAAATGAAATAAAATGAACTGATGAATATCAGCAAATGAAATAAAATAAACTGATGAATGCCTTGGGCATATCAGCAAATGAAATAAAATGAGCTGATGAACGTCTGCAAATAAAATGAGCTAAAACAAGAAATAATAACATTAAACATTTATACTTAAATGAGTAGAGTACTTATGATTGGCGCAGGTGGCGTCGCTACCGTGGCAGCCTTTAAGATTGTCCAGAACCAGGACGTTTTTACAGAGTTCATGATTGCCAGCCGCCGCAAGGAGAAATGCGACAAGTTGGTGAAGTCTATCCACGATAAAGGCTACAAGATGGACATCCAGACAGCCGAGGTGGATGCCGACGATGTGGAGCAGTTGAAAGCCCTCTTCAACAGCTACAAACCTGAGTTGGTCATCAATCTCGCTCTGCCCTATCAGGACCTCACCATCATGGACGCCTGCTTAGCCTGCGGTTGCAACTATATGGACACGGCCAACTACGAGCCCAAGGACGAGGCTCACTTTGAGTATTCATGGCAATGGGCTTACAAGGACAAGTTTGAAAAAGCTGGTCTTTGCGCTATCCTTGGCTGCGGCTTCGACCCTGGTGTTTCGGGCATTTTTACTGCATACGCTGCCAAGCATCACTTCGACGAGATCGAGGTTCTCGACATCGTAGACTGCAATGCCGGCAATCACCACAAGGCTTTCGCAACCAACTTCAACCCAGAAATCAACATCCGTGAGATTACCCAGAAAGGTCTGTGGTACAAGAATGGTGAATGGATTGAGACCGACCCTCTGTCTATCCACAAGCCTCTCACCTATCCTAACATCGGTCCTCGCGAGAGCTATCTGATGCACCACGAGGAGCTGGAGAGCCTGGTAAAGAACTATCCTACCATCAAGGAGGCTCGCTTCTGGATGACATTCGGTCAGCAGTATCTCACCTATCTCGACTGTATAGAGAACCTCGGCATGAGCCGCATCGACGAGATAGAATACGAGGCTCCATTGGCCGACGGCTCCGGCAAGACTGCCAAGGTGAAGATCGTACCACTGCAATTCCTCAAGGCCGTATTGCCTAACCCTCAGGACCTCGGCGAGAACTACGACGGAGAGACCTCTATCGGTTGCCGCATCCGCGGAAAGAAAGACGGCAAGGAGCACACCTATTATGTTTACAACAACTGCAAGCATCAGGAAGCATACAACGAGACCGGCATGCAGGGCGTAAGCTATACCACGGGTGTGCCAGCCATGATCGGCGCCATGATGTTCCTCAAGGGCATCTGGAAGAAACCAGGCGTATGGAACGTTGAGGAGTTCGACCCAGATCCATTCATGGAGCAGCTCAACAAGCAGGGATTGCCTTGGCACGAGGTGTTCGACGGCGACTTGGAAATTGACTAATCATTATCAAAATACCCCCTTAGTGACGGCGAAGACAGAAAGGTACTATTCATACCAAGCCGTTTTTATCGTCACTAATTCATAAAACATTAGAAAGATATGGCAAAGAAAGACGAAATAAAGGAAGGATCCCTGACCCCCAACGAGGGTAAGCTGAAGGCCCTTCAGGCTGCCATGGCCAAGATAGAGAAAGACTTCGGTAAGGGATCTATCATGAAGCTTGGCGACGAGCACATTGAGAATATAGAGGTGATTCCTACTGGAAGTATCGCCCTTGATATGGCCTTGGGCGTAGGCGGCTACCCCAAGGGACGAATCATTGAAATCTATGGTCCGGAATCTTCTGGTAAGACCACACTTGCCATCCATGCCATCGCAGAGGCTCAGAAAGCTGGAGGTATTGCCGCATTCATCGATGCCGAGCATGCCTTCGACCGTTTCTATGCTGCCAAGTTGGGCGTAGATGTTGACAACCTGTGGATTTCGCAGCCCGACAATGGTGAGCAGGCGCTTCAGATAGCCGACCAGCTGATCAGTTCGGCTGCGGTAGACATCGTCGTCATCGACTCTGTAGCTGCCCTGACTCCTAAGAAGGAAATTGAGGGCGACATGGGTGACAATGTTGTAGGACTCCAGGCCCGACTGATGAGTCAGGCTCTGCGCAAGCTCACTTCTACCATCAGCAAGACCAATACCACCTGTATCTTCATCAACCAGTTGCGCGAGAAGATAGGTATCATGTTCGGAAATCCTGAGACAACAACGGGTGGCAATGCCCTGAAGTTCTACGCTTCTGTACGCCTCGACATTCGTAAGGCTACAGCCATCAAGGATGGCGATAATGTTATCGGAAACCTGGTGCGCGTAAAGGTGGTCAAGAACAAGGTGGCTCCTCCTTTCCGCAAGGCTGAGTTCGACATCATGTTTGGCGAAGGCATCAGCCACGCAGGCGAAGTTTTCAATCTGGGCGTGGAGCATGGCATCATCAAGAAGAGCGGAAGCTGGTACAGCTATAATGGCTCCAACCTGGGACAGGGTGCCGACCCAACCAAGCTGATACTGAAGGACAACCCTGAGCTTCTCGAAGAAATAGAAGCCAAGGTACGCGAGGCGCTTGCCAATGCAGAATAAGTAAGGTGTTGTTTGCCCTCATGACAAATACTACGCATGATGGCAGCTCTATAAAGAAATAAGAAATCCCCGACAGTAGGAAGCAATATTCTAACTGTCGGGGATTTCTTATTTCATTCTTCTTATTTCATACATCTCTCACAGAAGACGATAGGTAAAGCATTGCCTACCAGCATCTATACGCAACACAGAGATGCCTGATGCTGATCCTTGTAGGGTAAGGACGGCATGTTTTCCGTCGGCTGACGTGGTCTGTTGAAGCAGTCGACCAGCCACATCATATAGTCGCAACGACTTTAGTTCTGTCCCCGACACGATGATTCTACCACCCTCTCGCTTGATGGTGAAAGAAGGTGCTATTATAGCTACAGTCCCTATGGACGTTGGAGTACCTTGTGAGAGTGTTAGGATATCCCCCTTACGTTGCAGGTAATAGGTGGCGGACTGCGGATCAGCAAGTTCCACCTGCTGCCCGTCTATTTCACCCATCACCATCACACGATAGGTATGTCCATCTTCCCATGACAGGTCGCCCTTACGCAGCCAATAACTAAAGAGAGGCACAGACATAGACGACGAGATAGACACCCAGTCATCAATGCCCTTAACCTGCGTCTTTTCGTGGGTCATCATGTCTTCGCAGAACATTGATACATTTCCTTCATAGTTACGACCGTCAGACGTACGCAGCAAGACTGCCATTTTGAAGAGAGAGATTTTCGACACATCAACGCTGCCTGATTCTATTTTTTCATGCGAGTCATCAGCAAAAAAGACTTCTACCTGATCCATGAGAGGCTTTTCATGTGCCTTGAGCACTTCGATATAGGCAGCATCCTTATCGTGAATAAGGTTGACGGGATAAACCACCGTTTCTTCCGCATCAGCCGACAAAGAAAGTTGCACTTCATAACGTCCTGGAGTCATGTTGCTTGGCAAAGAAAGAACGATGGGAATCTCAGCTTCGGTAAAGCCCTCTATCTCGGTCAACTCATCCACACGAGTATCGAGCACTACCGCCTTCCTATCGTCGAGCAACCGCACCCTCAGATAACAGTCGCGAGGCACACCATTCAGGTTTTTCAACGTAAAAAAGGTCAATACCTTTCCACCCTGCTCTGCTTGACCTGAGAGCCTGGGCTGCGACATCAACTGAAAAACAACATCAGTAGAACATATTTCAGAGATGCGACCTCGTCCATCAGATAGTTCCACCTCTATGATGGGAGCCTTCTTCATCGCGAAGAATTCATCCCACGAACCATCCTCTCGTTGAGCTACACATACAGGGACCAACCGATAATAACCATTTTCCAAACCTGTAAGTTTCATTTTTACAGACTGAACTTGATTGACAAGATAATCGCTTCCCATAAACCCTGCATCGCTTCCACCATAGAGTCGTTGAGTAAAACCGCCTATAGCGTGATCGTCGGTATAAGCCACCTGTCGGCATGTACCCTCAGCATCATAAACAGCTATGCCCACATCACCCTTGAAAGGCTTACCCTTATTGACAAAAGAGTTCATCTCGATGGTCAACGACTGAGAAGCAAGGAAGCTTTTATCTTCTGCATCCTTTAGAAGAACAGCCCCACCCTCATTAAACATCAACTGAGGAGATGACTCCAAAAGTCCACGCTCTATTGCGGGATATTTGCCATTATTGGGATGTGCCAAGATGGCCATAATAGCACGATTGAAGGCCAAGGGCTTGCCTTGGAACTCGCTTCCCGTCTGTGAGAGGCTAAGATTGGTGAGCGAATAGTAGGCATCGCCCTGTCCATCCCATCCAAAATTCATGTGGAAAAGACCATTCTCATCAAACCCATCAGTTACCCAAGCATGACCTGAAGCATTACCTGCAGGACGACCTTCCAGATAAACAGGACAACCATTAAGTAATTCCTGCCGCAAGATCTGCGCAAAACGAGTCGGACCTTCGACAGCCTTGGTGGCATAAGCCACAGTATAGTCGAAATTTTTCTGAAGAGCCTGATATGCAAAAATACCTTGTGTACCACTTGAAGCTGGGGTGTACTGCATGAAGGAAGCTACCCCCACATCGTTCATCAATAAGGCTACAGCATCCTCTTGCTCCTTTGTCGCAGATACAGGATAATTATAATCGGGCAGCATATTCGCCCAATCGTAGTGCGACTGACTAAAGTCTGCACTCTTCATCGTATTATAATAGGTGACGCGATATTCATTTTTACCACTCCCCTGAGCAGGCCATTGATAGTAATACATCATCTGGGCCACCGCTGTTGCCACACACCCACTATAGGGATAACCCGTCTGGGCATTAAACGGATGCGACTGTCCCCACTTGCTTTTCAACAAGGGAGATACGGTCTTCGAGAACAACCCCGAACGGGCTTTTCTCTGCACCATCACCCGCCCTTCTTTCAGCACATCATACGTTTGGCGATAAGCCTCCAGGAGTAGCTTTACACCAGGATTAGCCTGTAGTGTATCGAGGGTTCCCTCGGTGCTATAGGCCAACACATCACCCATATCATCGTCACCAGCAACAATGACAAAACCTTTGCCCTGTGCATCGTTATAAATATAATAAGGTGCCAAGGCTGCAGGGCGAAGTCCCTTTGCCCGCGCTTGAGCCTTCACGTCGCGAGACAGGGTGATGTACTTCTTGGCTATCTCTACAGCTTGTTTCGGATAGACATCTTTGCCATAAGCAACTTGGCAGACGGCTACTAACATCCACACGACCAGTGAGCATATCACTGTCAGGGAGCAGCCATCAGCCAAGGAGTGGTGTTTATTCAACATATTTCTTTTACGTATTCTTCGAATTATAGGAAAGCAATGGTCAGACCAGCCATCACGATGCTGACCATTGACATGAGTTTGATAAGAATGTTGAGCGACGGACCGGAAGTGTCCTTGAACGGGTCGCCTACGGTATCGCCCACAATAGTCGCCTTGTGGTTCTCGCTGCCCTTTCCTTCAAAGCTTCCCTCTTCTATCATCTTCTTGGCATTGTCCCATGCGCCTCCCGAATTGGACATGAACACAGCAAGGGTAAAGCCTGCTGCCAGACCGCCGGTGAGAAGTCCGAGAACTCCAGCCACACCCAACACAAGACCCACAACGATAGGAATAATGATGGCGAGCAAAGAAGGGATGATCATCTCGCGTTGTGCGCTACGGGTACTTATCTCCACACATCGACCATAGTCAGGCGTAGCTTTGCCTTCGAGTATTCCCTTGATCTCACGGAACTGCCGGCGAACCTCCTGAACCATCGATTCTGCAGCACGGCCTACTGCTCCCATGGTCAAGCCACAGAACAGGAATGCTGCCATGGCTCCGAGGAATGCTCCAACCAAGACCTTAGGGTTGATGAGGTTTACCTGGAAGAAGTTGATGAAATCTATTGTTGTTGCATTCGAAGGATCGAAGACATTGCCAGCCGCGTCTACATACTGTTTTCCGTTCTCTACGGCACGTATCATGGCTATCTTGATCTCCTCGATGTAGGATGCAAGAAGGGCAAGAGCCGTCAGAGCTGCCGAACCGATGGCAAAGCCCTTGCCTGTGGCAGCTGTCGTATTGCCCAGGGCATCGAGCGCATCAGTACGCTCACGAACCTCCTTGCCCAATCCGCTCATCTCAGCATTTCCGCCAGCATTGTCGGCTATAGGTCCATAGGCGTCTGTGGCAAGTGTAATGCCGAGAGTCGACAGCATGCCCACTGCCGCGATGCCGATGCCATAAAGGCCGGTGCTGATAGATTTGGCCGACAGCGACATATCGAAGCCATTGGCACAAAGATAACTCAGCATGATGGCTACAGAGATGGTGGCAACGGGAATCATGGTGGAAATCATTCCCGTGCCTATACCTTTTATAATAACTGTGGCAGGGCCTGTCTGCGATGCCTCGGCTATCTTCTGTGTAGGCTTATAACTCTGAGAGGTGTAATATTCTGTTGCCTGTCCGATGATGACTCCAGCCACAAGACCGCTGATGACCGAGAAAGAAAGGCCGAGCCAGTTCTCTAAGCCCAACAGATAGAGAATGGCGAATGTGGCAACGGCTATAAGTGCCGCGCTGACATTGGTGCCAAGTCCCAACGAGTGGAGAAGCTCTTTCATGGAAGCGCCTTCCTTGGTACGAACCAAGAAGATGCCGATGAGAGACAGGAAGATGCCGATGGCTGCAATAACCATAGGTGCGATGACGGCACGCAGCTGCATATCGCCATTCATGGCAAAAGCCGTGGCTCCCAAGGCGGCTGTCGACAATATCGAACCGCAATAGCTCTCGTAGAGGTCGGCTCCCATTCCTGCCACATCGCCCACATTGTCGCCCACATTGTCGGCTATGGTAGCTGGATTGCGAGGATCGTCTTCAGGAATATTCGCCTCTACCTTGCCCACGAGGTCGGCTCCCACATCGGCAGCCTTGGTATAAATTCCTCCTCCCACACGGGCAAAGAGTGCCTGGGTGGAGGCACCCATGCCAAAGGTCAGCATGGTGGTGGTAATGGTGACAAGGGCTGTGGCCTCTCCTTCGTACACCGCATTAAGAACAATAAACCAGATGGCAATATCGAGCAAACCGAGTCCCACCACCACGAGTCCCATCACGGCACCGCTCCGGAAGGCTATCTTCAGACCTTTGTCCAGTCCGGTGCGTGCACCATGGGCTGTACGGGCAGAAGCATAAGTAGCGGTCTTCATGCCAAAGAATCCTGCCAAACCAGAGAAGAGTCCGCCGGTGAGGAAGGCAAAGGGCACCCATGGATTCTGCACCTTCAGCACATAAGCCATGAAGGCGAAAACAATGGCGAGAACGACGAAGACGGCCGTCACCACCTTGTACTGCTGCTTGAGGTAAGCCATAGCACCCTTTCTTACATGCTCTGCAATTTCTTTCATCCTGTCTGTTCCCTCATCCTCCTTCATCATGGTGCGGAAGAAGAACCATGCCATTCCCAATGCCACAACGCTGGCTATTGGAATGAGCCAAAATACTAATGGAATGCTGTTCATTATGCTATATTTGTTGGTTAGTAATAATTCCATTTGCTCGTTGGTGTATAACGATGGTGCAAATATAATAAATTTATTAATACGAAAGAGGAAAAACTGAATATTTATTTAATAAGCCCTCGAATTTAATGTTCAGATACTATGTAATATAACGACAACACGGGCTATTAAAGATAAATATTTGGTAGTAATCATATTGCCATTTGATAGAAAGCAAAAATACGTTTGATAGAAAGCATAGATGTCTTTGCCTGAAAGCATAGATTGCTCGAAATATAGCTTCGCTAACGATTGAAGCAGGTTTAGTTATTAAAAGAAAGTTGCTTACCTCGTCGCTATACCTATATTTCTCAAATTTGATAATAATATGTGTGTGTTCTTGCGTTTATTAAGAAAATACAATACCTCACTTAACATTTACCACATAGAATAAAATCAATGAGGATGTGTCATAAGTCTGTGACGCACCCTCCTTAAAGAGGGACTCACCAACAGCCTTGCGACCTCGGCACTTAGGAGCAGCATGCTCAGCAGGCTTCTGCGGCTCAGCAGGAGCGCCCATCTGAATCTTTCTGTGCCTTTTAGAATTGGGCTTATGAGCTTCCAGCTGCTCACAGATGGCAACTCTGATGCCAGCTCTGATGAGCTTAGGAAGATACTATATAAAAAGTCAGCAGCCTTAAGAATCGGTTGCGGACCTATTATATATCTTGTTATTCTTCACCTTTCATCATTTTATACAAATATTGAACAGATTGGTATTCTTCACTATCCATATCGTATTGAGCCACAACATGGGTTAAATCTTTATCAAAAATAAATTCAATTTTACCAATAAGCGTGTTTCCTGCGTTGTTTTTAGCTCTATATGTATGTTGCGCTTTAAATCCAATAAATTTATGAACATTAGCATATTTCGCTTTAATCTCATTCGAGATATTCGTGACAGCTTCCAAACTTTTCTTTTTTTCCTCGCTGGCATTCACATACTCTTCCTTCGCCTCATTATATTTATCACGGTCATAAGCCGTTTGATAAGGACCAGAGTAAATCGCCATGGTAGATTTATCTATCTTCATTCTTTCATCCAATTGGGTAAGATTTTTCAAATGTTCTGTCATTTTTAGTGTTTTCTCGTATAACGCCGGATCGTCCAAAGGTGAGAAAGCACTATCCAGGACCGTTTCGACAGCTTCGTAAGAATCAGGGAAATACAAAATCTTTTTCATCTCCTCTCCGACTAAAGCATCCGCTTTTTCCTGGTTGGATTTCTGGCAAGAAGCCATCAAAGCCGCCACAGCAAAGACAGCAAGTAAAATCTTTTTCATAAGCATGGAAATTATAACATTAGAAAATGTGGTTATTATTTTTTATAAATAACGAAAACTCTGTTCGATTATTGTATAAAAAGGTTAGAAGAATACCGAATTCTCATTCCACCATTAAGCAAAAAGATGCTATTTAGGGTCTGCATATTCTCTTGACTGGGAATGTGCAGACTATAAATGTAGAGTATAAAGAGTCAAGTTATGGATTGATTATGAAAGAAATAGCCTTAATTTGCTATGTTGCAAGGTATATAGACATTCAAGAAGAGTGAAATGTATAAACAACGACTTTTCTTATATTGCCTAAAGTAAGATGTCTTTTTCTTATCATTTAGTTTCACTGCTGTCCCGTTTAGAAATCTTCCGGTCCGAATAGGCTCGGCATATAGTAATCGGTTGACTCTTTCTCGGGAACAGTCTTGTTAAATAATTCATTAATTGGGGTTTTATCCGTAAGGAACAACCCGACGTTCTTTGAAATTGTGTGTAAAGATTGATTCATGTGCATCTTCTTTTTGGTTAGAGCCAATAGAAGGTATGTACAAACGGCAATCCAAATCTGGAGATAGATAGCATTCTCAGTTGTTCCATAGAAGGATTTGATGTGCAAGTGTTGCTTGATCCATTTGAAGAAAAGCTCCACATTCCATCTTTCCCTATAAAGTTCTGAGATTGTAAGCGCTTCGTACTCCATGTTGTTTGTGAGAAATCGATAGACATTGTTGGTAGCATAATCTTCATAGGTAACCATCCTTATTTCTTCTGGATACCATTGTGATGTACGTAGACCGATGAGTTTTATTTTCTCATCTGCAATGACACCTGTAGACTTGTCAACTTCACAGCAGGCGCTAATATCAAAACGCATATTGTCCTTTGCTCGGGTTACGAAGAATGCATTCTTTTCATGAATGAGGTGGAACAAGCGATAGAAATCAACATATCCCTTGTCCATCAAGTATATAGCAGATGGTTCAATATAAAGATAGTCCAATGCTTTTACATCATGAACTGATGCTTCGGTTAGATAAACTGATACTGGTAGGTTACCTCTCAAATCTAATAATGTATGCATCTTGATACCTCCTTTATGCTTGCGAAACTTAGCCCAAGGACAAAGCTTAAGACAAAGGCTGATGGTACTGCTGTCAAAAGCATAAACCATGTTATCAAGATCAAGGCGAAAGTCATCCTTTGCATAGAGAGGGCGAACCTTCTTAACAAGAACTTGAGCGAAATCGGCATAGATTCTCCAGTCTCTTTTCTCATTAGCCTTGGCAAGTGTGTTACGAGGAACAGCATAGCTGATACCGCAATGATACAGTCTGCTTGACAATGCCGTTAGACAATTTTCAATATCTCTCAGGCTACCACGATTAGTTAGCTGAGCATAGCTCATCACAAGAAACTGATCCTTGCATGTAAAGTTTCTTGATCTATAATTGCCCTTGTATCGGTCAACACAAGCCTTGAATTCTCGTTCTGGGATATTTGACATGATTTGAGAGAATATTGTTTTTCCGTTGTTCATCGCACGCTTCTTTTTAGTTGCGTGCAAAGATACAAAATCAAATCGAATACACGATTTTAAATGAATAACTAATTGATTATAAATAAATTAAATAGATGTCGTCTCGTTTAAACGGGACACTAGTGATTTAACATAAAAAAGCACTAAAAAGGGAGAAGAATCAGGAGATTGAAGAAAAAAACAGGTTTACACCTTAATTATATAAAGATAGCACCTCGACCGTACTAAACAATTGTTCTTGAAGGCACCGACAAAGTCTACGCATTACCGCGCTGCTTCATATCCAGGCACACAACGGCAAAATCTGTCACCCTCGAAGAAAAATGTTTGAAAAACAACTCATTTTACAGCTTTTCCCTCTTACAGGACGCCTTGCTGACTGCGAGTGCCCTCCCATGGCGCTGCCCTGGGAGGACACAGAAAGAGCCTCATTTTTAAGGACTAAAACGGAAAAATGTTACGATTTATAACTTCTCTTTCTATAAATCGCCTTAATAAGGCTGATGATGGCTGTTTCGTTGGCATCGAAATAGGAAACCCGTTTTGCCCAAACTTTATCCAAGCCTTTGGGCACTTTTACCCGAAGCGCTGGGCAAGTTTCCTCACAGGTATGAGCAACTTTGCTCATCGTTATGGGCAAAAATGCTCATCATTATGGTCAGAAATGCTCAACGTTATGGCTAAAAATGCTCAACGTTAAGTCAATTTGCCCGATAAGGTTTCAAGATTCGCATGATTGCTGTGGCATTTGCACGATGATTTGCATCCTGGTTTTCTTCAAAAATTAGTAATCGAGCTCCTCTGTATAACGGTCGAACACCATGTTCTCATATCCTTGATCTTTACACCACTGCAAGATGTATTGTTGCTGTTCAGGAATGATACGAGTCTGCCCCAGTTTGTAGCGATAATACGAAGTTCGGCTTCCGAAATAGGAAATCATACTGCTTTTGAACACTTTCACATCCTTCTTTTTCAGTTCGTCGAGCATTTTTTCCAGACCGTATGCCATCTTGACAAGATGTATTTGCATGAAGTGTTCGCACTTGCCATTTTTGTATGCGTCAGGAAAAACGGCATAACCATCCGTCTTGTCAGCATTCTTGTAGACGACAGATAAATGACGTGCACATTCATTGGCAAGAGGACATTGTTCATTGAAACAATACTTCCAGTAGAATCCCTCATCACCTTTTGCGAAAAGTAGTCTTACTAAATCAGCTTGTGTCATGTTGTTGTTGATTATAAGTTAAAGGTTTCGGTTTCACATGGATTTTTTACTTCACTGTGGAATCGGCAAGACTTTTTCTTGTTTCTGCAAAGTTAGCAAAAAAAATAGGATAACATGCCATCTTTATCTCATTTTTTTGTTTTTTCTTCTTGTTTTTGGTATTTTTCTCCATTAAAAGCCACAAAGGGGGGAAAACGTGGTAACAGTATGGCATTTTGTGGCAACAACAACAAGCGTATTGCCACGCACAGGCCACTGTCATTCAAGCTATTACACTCAATGTGGCAATTGTGGCAATAAGATGGTGCTTAAAACAAATCATCAAGTACCACTTCGTTCTGGGCAATGCCCGAATACATGTTGCGCTGAAGACCATAACTGCTGATAAACGTCAGCTGTATGGACTTCCGAGTTTTCGTTTCTTCCATAAAACGGGCAATTTTGTTTCTCAAAATCTTATCATAATCCTTATTGATGGCAAACTCTCCTTCCGAGAATTTCATTTCGCATAGATTGATGGTGTTGTCGCCACGCTCTATCACCATATCTATCTGAGCGGCCCGCTCATCAGCCTCCCCACTACTCTTGCTCCGCCATGAATATAAATTGGTGGATACACCAGCTATACCCAACCGCTGCTTGACCTGAGAGATATGATTCATCGCCAATATCTCGAATGAAACTCCTGCCCAGGCATAGAAACGGGGCGTGCGCTGCAACTTGCTCCAATACAGAAGATTCCGGAACGAACTTTCTCGCAGAAAACGAAAATAAAACAAGGTGAAGAAATCCACCAACTGATAAAGAGATTTTCGGGTAGAACATCCGAAGTTGACATATTTTCTGATAAATCCGCACGATTCCAGATTGTCAAGAATCGTGGTCAATGTCTTGCCTGATTTCATCTGGGCTGCATTAGCTATTTCTGTGCGAGTCATTCCATATCCACGCTCGTTCAGACACTCTACCACCTTGACATATGCCTCAGAATCCTTGAACAGGGAACGATAGAGTATCGAAAACTCATTATACAACTGACCGTTGGGATTGAACAGCATACGGTCTATATTCTGCGCTAAACTTAACCGCTCGTCCAAAAGATTAAGATAGTATGGGATGCCTCCCAATATCATGTAAAGCTCTGCCATCTCGTATCTTGACAGCATCATCCCCTTGGTCTTCAGAAACGCTTCCGATTCTCCAAGAGAAAAAGGTTGCAGCAATAGACGATGGGTAAGACGACCATAAAGTCCACCATGATTATTGATGAGTTTGTCCATCATCCAGGAAGTGGCAGAGCCACAGACTATCAGAACGATGTCGCGACGTGCCGAAGCCCATCCATTCCAGAAGTGCTCCAATGCAGAGATAAAGTCAGAGCCCACAGTATCCATCCAAGGCAGTTCGTCGAGAAAAACCACCTTGCGTTCTACTTGGGACAGAGAATCGAGATAAGAAATCAGCATCTCAAAGGCATCGAGCCAATCATGGGGCACAGATGACACTTTCCGGTCATAACGACGAAGTGTATAAAAGAAGTTTTTCAACTGTTCCTGAGTGTTTCCTCCTGCCAGTCCGGATGCCTGGAAAACCATTTCCTGCTCAAAATATTCACGCACGAGAAACGTTTTCCCCACTCTGCGGCGTCCGCATATAGCCACAAATTCAGACTGCCTAGACTCATATATGCGAGCCAGTGTATCTTGTTCACTCTTTCTACCTATTATATTGTTCTTCATTTCCTTTTCTCCTGCTTTAATTTCTTATCGCTTACAAAGATAGCAAGAAAAAGCAATTATTGGCTATATCTTACACAGTTTTAAGCCAATAATACATATTTTTAAACATTATTGGCTAAATCCTACATTCCTTTCAGCCAATAATGCATATTTTTCTGAAAGAGCAAAAGCATTAAAAGAATACCTTTCCAAACAAAAATTGAGGGGTGAAGGGTTTTGTCGGATACCCCAGTTCGGGATAAGGTATCAACTATCACAAGTCCCATCAGAACAGCTGCGTCTTGATGCCTAACGACAAGCCGAAGACATCCCAGAAACCGGCAGAACCATTGCGATAGAAACGCATGAAATAAATATCGTTGGTGCTCAGCTCGTAGAAGAAGGTGACACTCTTCACAAACTTGCGGCGGTTCTCGGGCACATCCACCGTGAAACGCTCTCCCACAAAGATGTTGGGGCGGATGCGTGTGGAGAAAGGATAATAGCCACTGCCATACTTTGACGGCTGCTTCGTCCAGAAATCTGAGCCTAAGACGGTGTTGAAATACAAGCCACACTCCAAAGGCTCGAAGGCCCAGCCATGACCCATCGTCACCGACCAGGGTATATAATTCTGCTTCAGGGTTATCGTCATCTTGGCACTGTTGGAGTCATATTTCGGTATGTAGCCGAAGAGCAACTGCGTCTCCCACTGTTGATGCTTGCCATAATCCCAGCCCACTCCAAAGGAGAACAGTCCCATGTTGCCACAAGTCTGCAGGACGGTTTGCGTAGGGATGAGTGCTCCCCAGTAGCGGCGATAACGGTGAATGCGTTTGTCATAGCGACTATGTTTCACCACCGTGTCGCGAGCAGCCAACGTTGTATCTGCCACGGCGTTCTGTTGCGCCTGAACACATGCAGGCATCAGAAACAAAAGAAGAAATATCCTAAAAATCAATAATCTCATAACTGTAATCGTCGGGAGTAATGGTAAATATATAATACTTTCGCTCCTTGGCACTCGCTGTCATATAGAAGATAGTACCGTCATCATAGAGGTCCTGTATGCGAATGTGATGGCCATGACCGTCGAGACAGAACATCAGCTGGGGCAGCTTGTGGATGTAATCATTGAAGGGTTCTGCCACGTTATTGTTGAACTGCTCGGAGAAAGGAGGGGCATGCATACAAACGACTGAGCGGTCGAACTCATCTGCCCGATTGGTCCACTCGGCCTTGATAAAGTCGAAATTGGGAACTGGTTGCGAATAATCGTACTCGATGGCATTGGTATTGAGGCACACAAACTTCACTCTGCCTGCGATAAAAGCAAAGTCGGGATTGCCAAAAGTCACCTGGTAAGCCTTTGTCCCTGTACCGAGACAGTCGTGATTGCCCAAGAGTACTACAAAGGGTTTGTTGAGTTTCTTGAGCCGGTCGCGAGTCCAGAGAAATTCCTGTGTGCCACCAAAGTCGGTCATGTCGCCACCATGAATCACAAAGTCGATATCTGGCCTGCGGTTGATGTCGCTCACCTCGTCACTCAGGTCATTGAGCCACTGGTGTGAGTCGCTGATAAAGGCGAAACGAAAGGTGGTTTTGTCCTTCGTCGCCTCCTCTATCTTCACTATCTGCTTGGCGTTGACATTCTTCTCTCCCTTGATATTCACATCATAAGGATGCACGTCGAACACCTTGTCACAACTGACGAGCGACAGCCCCAACAGGCCAACCATCGCCCAGATAAATCTCATCTTTCTTTTTTTCATACGGCTGCAAAGATAATCAAAAAACCTGAATTACGAAATAGTTTTGCATTCGAAAAGAAATCAAATAGTACATATATTCCTTATTTCGTGACATTTAGAACAGTCGTTCACCAGATTCAGACCCCTTAAAAAATGATAAGCCCTGGAGTAAACGGGACTCTTGGGGGGACGCACAAACAGCTGAAGTTTCGCAAATTTTGCCCCACACGCCCTGTTTTACTCTAATTGAGCAAGCTTTGAGCGCATTTTTTAACGTTAATTATGTTTAACGAGCCTTGGATCTTGCCTGATGTAGTTTACGTCATAGTATTCACCTTTTTCTACGAGGGTGAATATGATCCTTAGCAACTTGTTTGCTATGGCATTTAGTACATAATGACGCGGCTTTTTATCTATTAAAGTACGTCTCTCGTAATACAGTTTAATCTCCTTGTTGTGCAATCTGGCGCTTTCTGCGCAGATGTACAACAAGGTCTTTGACCGTCTATTACCAATCTTGGATATATGTGCTCCCTTGTCCATTTTCCCCGATGATTTTTCGTATGGCGCAGTTCCTGCATAAGCAGCATATTGGCGCGCTGTAGTTATTTTTGTGAAATTATCCGTTTTTACCAATAGTTCTACTGCGGTAACCAGACCAACTCCATTGACACTTTTAACAATCTCATAGTTGTGATGAATGCTGTCATGCCCATTTATGACTTTCAACATCTCTTTTTCCGTCTCGGCAATTTCCGTGTCCAACATCTCTTTTATACGGTCCATGCTTCGCTTGACGGCAAGACTTCTGATAGGACGGCAATCCTCGCTCTTGTCGGCTGTCATCAGCTGCTTACGCTGTTCTACAAGCATTTCTCGGTGGCGTGCCAATTGACGAAGCTCATACAGAGCCTCTTCAGGGAACTTCCTGTATTTCAGCTTATCAGGATATCTCTCGCCAAATTCTCTGAGCAGTGCGCAATCCAGGACATCCGTCTTGGCACGGTCAGGGGTAGCTCTGTATCTATGGATGACATATCCACCCACAAAGGCAATCTTCACATTGCTATCCATGCAGCACTTCAAGAGAGTATCACCATAAACTCCGGTATGCTCAGCAACCAATACAGCATCGCTTGGAAGGGTTTCTAAAAACCTTCCGATACTCTTAAAATTGTTCTTTACAACCTTATGTGAAGGTTGGTTTGATACTTTTTTTGATGTCAAGTCGAAAAAACTTACGTCAAATTTCTCTTTTGCCAAATCTATTCCGTATATTTGCATATTGAATAAAGTTTTTATAAGAAGGGTGCTCCGTTCTGAGCGGCTACAACTATACTACGAGTCCTGTCTTGTTCTACACAAGCAGGCTAATTTACTCTCAAGCTTCTGCTCAGAAAATATCCAGTTCCCAAAACAGGGCTAAGCCTTTACTATGCTAGAAGGGGCACAGGGTTAACGCTGGATATGGAGTATTCTTCTTTTTTATTGTACTTATCTATTTTCCTGCAAAGTTAACAATAATTTGCAGATATAAAGATTTTCACCTCTTTATTTTTCCAAGTGCAAATATAATAGAAGGGGCAGAAGCTCTTAGCCCAGGGCAGCGCCCTGGGTATAATGGCAATCGGCAAGGCGCCCTGTAAGGGCAACAGCTTTATATTGCCAGGAGTTTTAAAGCTTTTGCCCTTACAGGGCGACAGGTTACCGCCCCAAACAACCCAGGGCGTTGCCCTGGGCTAAGAGCTTCTGCCCCTTCAGGGCGTGTGGGGCAAAACTTGC
>CEAK01012922.1_pt1 | contig 48302 bp, 37 predicted proteins | sample 480681 | NCBI WGS metagenome assembly CEAK01 (sample SAMEA3182071, study PRJEB8094) | gut metagenome | biome: human; feature: gut; material: Stool; isolation source: human stools | place: Canada | collected 2011-12-06 | reverse complement strand
GGTGCAAACCTGCACGGTCACGGCGATATGGGCGAGGACAATCTGCACAGCGAAGATTTTGACGAAATGGCGGATATGTAATTGGACAAGATAAAGGAAATATTTAAAATGGCTCTGCACCCGTCACAGTGGAAGGAGCTTTTCACAAGATACCGTGAGATAATAATGTATGTTATCTTCGGGGCGCTTACAACGCTTGTGTCGATAGTAACGTACTTTGTAATCCGGTGTATATTCCCGAGCGAAGAAAGCGTACCTCTGTTTTTAAAATGGACCTACAGGCTCAATTTCAGCGGAGGGGATTCTTCAACGGTATTGCCCAACATCATATCGTGGATAGTGTCTGTGACATTTGCGTATATCACGAACAGGATATGGGTGTTTCAAAGCAAGGTAAAGGGCTTTGGCAAGAATATAGTGCAGGCGCTGTCATTCTATGCGGCAAGGCTGTTCACGCTGTTTGTCGACCTTATAATAATGTTCCTGCTTGTAAATCTTCCGGGCATCGAGAACGGGCTTTATGAGTTCTGTGCTAAGGTGTTCTCGAACATTGTTGTACTGGTGCTGAATTATGTTTTCAGCAAGGTGTTTGTGTTCAGGAAAGAGAAAAAACAATAAGCTGTATAAAACTGAAGCGCAGTCTTTTTGACTGCGCTTCAGTTTTTACGATAAAGTAAAAAGGACTGTGCAAATGCACAGTCCTCTTTTTTCATTACTTGTCAAGATTGTACTTCTTCTTGAACTTGTCAACACGTCCGCCTGTGTCAACCAACTTCTGCTTTCCTGTAAAGAAAGGGTGGCACTTCGAGCAGATTTCAACCTTTATATCCTGCTTGGTTGATCTTGTTTCGATAACCTCGCCGCAAGCACACTTGATAGTGGTGGGCTGGTAGTTAGGGTGGATACCTTCTTTCATGCTGTCACCTCCTGACCTTTAGAATTGATCTAAATTACAGCTTTCGCCATGATTTCAGAATACTGCGCTTTCACGCTTAGGTTACTATTATAACATATACAAAACTGTTTTGCAATAGTTTTTTCAAATTTCCCAAAAAAATTTATATCACAGACAGTTTCAGCCTACTATCTTTGTGAAATCTGCCGAGAGCTTAACCTGCTTTTCAGCCGCATCTTCAATGCTTGTGCCTACTGTTGTGTAGTAGAGCTTGATTTTAGGTTCAGTACCGGAGGGTCTTATTACTACGCTTGCGTTATCCTCAAGGTAGAATGTGATAACGTTTGACTTGGGGAGCGTCAGCTCTTCTGTCTTGCCGCTTTCGTAATCAGTCTTTACGCTGAGCTTGTAGTCAGCCTTGCCGATAACCTTAAGACCTGCAACAGCGTCAAGCTTTTCGTTTCTGAGAGTATCCATAATAGCGTTCATCTTCTTCATACCTGTTTCGCCCTCGAATGTGAAGGTATCAAGCTTGTTGCAGTAGAAGCCGTAGTCGCTGTACATCTTTGCTCTTGCCTGTACAAGAGAAATACCCTGTGAACGATAGAATGCCGCCATCTCGCAGATAAGCATAGACGCTACAACAGCGTCCTTATCTCTTACATAAGAGCCTGCAAGGTAGCCGTAGCTCTCTTCAAAACCGAAGATATATCTGTTTTCCTCGCCCTTTGCCTCTAAGAAGCCGATCTGCTCACCGATGAACTTGAAGCCTGTGAGGACTTCTCTGAGCTCTACGCCGTACTTAGCGGCGATAGCCTTTACAAGATCGGTCGTAACTATAGTCTTTACTGCAACGGGGTTTGCGGGCATTGTACCTGCGGCTGTACGCTCCTTGCAGATATATTCGAGCAGCATTGCGCCTACCTCGTTACCTGTGAACAGAACGTAGTTGTCGCCGTCGGGAACTGCGATACCTACACGGTCGCTGTCGGGGTCGGTAGCAAGCAGTAAGTCGGGCTTTTCTGTCTTGCAAAGCTCAAGACCTAAGTGCAGAGCTTCCTTTATCTCGGGGTTGGGATAGGGGCAGGTAGTAAAGTTGCCGTCGGGCATTTCCTGTTCCTTAACAACTACAACGTTGTTTATGCCGATTTCCTTTAAGATACGGCGGACGGGCTTGTTGCCTGCACCGTTAAGAGGAGTATAAACGACCTTAAGTCCGCTCTTTGCGCAAAGCTCGGGGTGGATAGACTGCTTTTTAACGTTTGCGATATATTCGTCAATAACATCCTGACCGATGTACTTTATTTTTCCTTCGTTTACGAACTGCTCAAAGTCGCCGCTCTTTACGTCTGCGAAGATATTGAGCTTCTCAATCTCGCCGAGAATCTTTTCAGCGGCTTCAAGAGTAACCTGACAGCCGTCGCTTCCGTAAACCTTATAGCCGTTGTACTTTGCAGGGTTGTGGCTTGCGGTAACAATGATACCTGCATCACAGCCGAGCGCTCTTACAGCCCAAGAAAGCATAGGTGTGGGCATAAGCTCTGTGTAGATGTTTGCTGTAATGCCGTTTGCGGCAAAGATAGAAGCGGCGTGCTTTGCGAATACGTCAGACTTTATTCTGCTGTCGTATGCAACAGCAACCTTAAGATCGCTCTTGCCTGTATTCTTAAGGTAGTTTGCAAGACCCTGAGTAGCCTTACCTACGGTATAAACGTTCATTCTGTTTGTACCTGCGCCGATAACGCCTCTCAGACCGCCCGTGCCGAATTCAAGATCACGGTAGAAACGGTCGTTTATTTCTTCGTCCTTGCCCTTTACGCTCTCAAGCTCTGTCTTTAAATCGGGATCCTTGACCGCTTTTTCAAGCCATTCGTTATAAAGCTCTGTAGTGTTTGCCATAATAGTCTGTCCTTTCTGTATAAAACGGTAGCACAGTTTGCTGTATTTAAAAATTAGGTAAATATAGCTGTGGCTAACCTAAAATTCCATTCACCAACAGTATAACATTTTTCCGCCGTAAATGCAAATAAAATCGTAAAAATATTATAAAATTTTTTGGAATCAAAAATTCCCGTTTTTGTTGAAAATATACCTAAAACGTTGTATAATCATTACATAGCAATCACTTAAAATGATATGAAACGGGTGTAAATATGTATTCTCAGGTAAACGGTATGGGACTTTTCGGTATGAATGCCTTTAAAGTCACCGCTGAAATAATATCCTCAAGAGGTCAGCCGTCATTCGATATAGTAGGTCTGGGCGACCTTGCGGTACAGGAAAGCAAAATGCGTATAAAAGGCGCTCTTTCAGGTATCGGCATAGCGATAAGCGGTCAGAAACTGACGGTCAACTTAGCTCCGGCAGATGTACGCAAATGCGGCTCGCTGTACGACTTCACGATAATCGCCGCCATTCTTGCGGTAAACAATATAATAACCGACGATTTATCGGACTGCGCCTTTATCGGAGAGGTTTCGCTCGGAGGCTCGCTTGTTTTCACGGGCGGAATTATCAGCATGGCGATAGAAGCCAAGAAATGCGGTATAAAACGGCTGTTTCTCCCTGCCGAAAACGCTAAGGAAGCGTCCGTTGTCGAGGGTCTGTCAGTATACGGCATAAGCCATATTTCCGATCTTATAAACCATTTCACAGGAAAGAAGCGTATATCGCCCGAGCCTCCCTACGTTCCGTCCGCAGAGATGTTTGAAACGGAGGACTTATCCGATGTAAAGGGTCAGGCACTCGCCCGTCACGCTCTGGAGGTAGCCGCCGCAGGCTTCCACAACGTACTTCTCATAGGCCCTCCCGGCACGGGAAAAAGCATGATAGCAAAGCGTATACCGTCTATCCTTCCTCCGATGACATTTGACGAAAGTATCGAAACAACAGGAATACATTCAATAGCGGGTATGCTCGACCGTGAAAAGCCGATAGTCACGGTACGTCCGTTCAGAAGCGTATCACATACCGCCTCGGCAGTCGGTCTTATCGGCGGCGGAAGTATCCCACGTCCGGGTGAAATATCACTCGCACATAACGGAGTGTTATTTCTTGACGAGCTGCCGGAGTTTGACCGCAGGACGCTCGAAACGCTCAGGCAACCGCTTGAGGACGGAGTTATAACCATATCAAGAGCGCAAGGGTCGGTGTCATATCCGTGCGATATTATGCTTGTTGCCGCAATGAACCCCTGCCCTTGCGGAAACTTCGGCAACCCGAAGGGAAAATGCACCTGCTCTCAGAATATGATACAGAATTATCTCGGCAAAATAAGCCGCCCTGTTCTTGACAGGATAGATATACAAGTGGAAATGCCGCAGTTATCTTACGAGGAAATAAGCAGTGCGAAAAGGGGCGAGCCGAGCAGTGCCGTGCTTGAACGTATAATGAAAGCTAGAGAAATACAGCAAAAGCGTTTTGAGGGTACGGAAATACGCTCGAACTCCAAGATACCTCCTGCATATCTTCACGAAATGTGTCCTATGGACGAAAACGCAAAGAAGATGCTCTCCGACTGCTTTGATAAAATGGGGCTGTCGGCAAGGGCATACGACAGGATACTTAAGGTCGCTCGCACCTGCGCTGACCTTGCAGGAAGCGAGATAATAAGGCGGCAGGATATATCCTCGGCGGTAAATTTCAGAAGTCTTGACAGGAAATACTGGGGCGCAGGGAAATAACCGTCATTTTGCCGCTTATCATATTTATATAAGGCGGTGAAATTTCGGACAAATCAGCCTCGTTTTTACTGGCGCAGAATTATAAAAACGCCGAAATTTTTCTGTCGGCTTGACAAAAACGAAATCAAAATGTTAAAATAAATACAGTCGAGTAGCGAAAGCGTAAATCCGGACACGGATTTACGCTTTATTTTTTTGCCAAAAGAAAGGAATATAAATATGGAACAGAAAACAGTAAACAGGCTCGGGACAGAGCCTGTAAGAAAGCTGTTGCTCAAAACGGGGCTTCCCGTGATACTCTCAATGGTATTGCAGGCGGTCTACAACATAGTTGACAGCGCATTTGTAACGAATATGCAGACAGGCGGCGAGGCGGCATTCAACGCACTGACACTTGCCTTTCCTATGCAGATGCTTATGGTGGCAGTAGGTATAGGCACAGGTGTTGGAGCAAATGCTCTGCTTTCAAAATCTCTCGGACAAAGCGATAAGGAAAAAGCGAGCCTAACCTCCGGCAATGCGGAATTTCTTGCGCTTATAATATATGTTGTTTTTCTGCTTGTAGGGCTGTTCGGTGTTGAGCCTTACATCCGCACGCAGACGCAGGACGGGGAAATAGCCGGAATGGCGGTCGATTACCTTACGATATGCTGTACAATGTCATTCGGCATCACGTTCTTTTCGATATATGAAAAGCTGTTGCAGGCAACGGGCAGGTCGCTTTTTTCGACGATAGCCCAGATAGCAGGCGCTGTCACCAACATAATACTCGACCCGATAATGATATACGGACTCCTCGGCTTTCCCGAAATGAAAGTAAAAGGTGCGGCTCTCGCAACGGTTATCGGTCAGATAGTTTCTCTTGTCACCGCTCTTATCTTTCATATCAAATTCAACACGGAAATAGTAAAAAAACTGCGTTACAAAAAGCCCGATATGAAAATTATCAAAGGTATATACTCTATAGGGCTTCCGGCTATAATCGCACAGGCGCTTATGTCGATAATGACCTACAGTATGAACGTAATCTTAGGCTCGGTAAGCGTGGACGCTGTCACCGCCTACGGACTTTACTACAAGGTACAGCAGTTCTTCCTGTTTGCCGCTTTCGGTATGCGTGACGCAATAACTCCTGTTATATCCTACGCTCACGGAATGGCAGACAAGGTCCGTATCAAAGACGGCGTAAAGTACGGAATGCTCTACACGCTTATAATAATGGCGCTCGGCACAATACTTATTGAAATTTTCGCCGTATCTCTCGGCGAAATGTTCTCGCTTTCGGGCAACTCACTCAGGCTATGTACAGACGCAATGCACATTATCACAATAAGCTTTGTATTTGCAGGAATGAATATCGCGTTTCAGGGCATATTTCAAGCGATCGACGGCGGTTTGCAATCGCTCATAGTATCGCTCTTAAGACAGCTTGTGCTTGTACTGCCGGTAGCGTGGGGATTTTCGCTGCTTGTTCTCGGCGGTGCGCCGGATATGCTTATGTGGTGGGTGTTCCCGATAGCAGAAGCTATCTCTGCTCTTGTTTCCGTTATCTTTATGATCAGGCTTAACAAAACAAAAATTGCCGTGCTGAACTGACAAAAACAGCCCACTGATTTTACACAGTGGGCTGTTTTACTATATTCTGAAATTAACTCAATCTACAAGCTCGGGATCAAATGTTTCGTGCCACGGAAGTCCCCACTTGTTCAGTGCGTCCATAAACGGATCTGGATCGAATTCCTCGATGTTGTAGACGCCGGGCTTCTTCCACTTGCCTGTCATTACCATCATTGCTCCTATCATAGCGGGAACGCCGGTCGTGTAGCTGATAGCCTGCGAGCCGACCTCCTTGTAGCATTCCTGATGGTCACAGCAGTTGTAAACCTTGTAGTGTACTTCCTTGCCGTCCTTCTTGCCTATGCAGATACAGCCGATATTGGTCTTGCCGACTGTTCTCGGACCGAGCGATGCAGGGTCGGGTAAAACTGCCTTAAGGAACTGGAGCGGTACTATCTCTCTGCCCTCGTACATAATGGGCTTGATAGATGTCATACCGACATCTTCGAGGCACTTCAGATGTGTGAGGTAGCTCTGTCCGAATGTCATAAAGAAACGGATACGCTTGATACCCTTGATATTGAGTGCAAGTGATTCAAGCTCCTCGTGGTGCAGAAGGTACATATCCTTCTTGCCGACCTGCTCAAAGTCGTACTCTCTCTTTATCTCCATAGGCTCGGTTTCTACCCACTTGCCGTCCTCGATGTAGCTGCCCTTTGCGGATACCTCACGGATATTTATCTCGGGGTTGAAGTTTGTCGCAAACGGGTAACCGTGGTCGCCGCCGTTGCAGTCGAGAATATCAATATAATTGATCTCGTCAAAGTAATGCTTCTGGGCATAGGCGCAGAATACACCGGTTACACCGGGATCGAATCCGCTTCCGAGAAGTGCGGTTATTCCTGCCTTTTCAAACTTCTCTCTGTATGCCCACTGATACTTATACTCAAACTTTGCCGTGTCGGGATGCTCATAGTTTGCAGTATCAACATAGTCTGTCTTTGTTTCAAGGCAGGCGTCCATTATTGTAAGATCCTGATAAGGGAGCGCAACGTTTATTACTATGTCGGGCTTTTCCTTATTTATAAGCTCAACGAGCTGAGGAACGCTGTCTGCGTCTACCTGTGCAGTCGTTACCTTAGTCTTTGTGCCTTTTTCTTCAACCTGCTTTTTCAGTGCGTCGCACTTTGACTTTGTGCGGCTGGCAATGCAGATCTCAGTGAAAACCTCGCTGTTCTGACAGCACTTATGAACTACTACTCCGGCAACGCCGCCGGCACCTATTATCAATGCTTTTCCCATCTCTATTTTCCTTTCCGTTCTGCCATATGGCAGACAGTCACTTGAGTTACAAGTAGATTATACACTATCGTGTGTAAAAAAACAAGCAAATATTTATATACTGCATACAAGCACACCGTAATCAAACGGCGACAGCTTTATCGTCTTTTCTTCGCTCTCGTGGGGCTTTCTGAGAAATTTCGGCTCGGTATATTTGCCCTTCATATAGTCGTCAAGCTTAAACGTCTTAGGATATTTCGACTTGTTCAGGAATATAACGGCTGCCTCGCGGTTGAGCTTGTCAATCCTTGCAAATACACATTCTTCAGGCGTACAGCTTAAAAACTTCATTTCACCCTGAGCGAATGCCTTGCTTGACTTTCTTATCACGGCAAGCTGTTTTGTGAAGTCTATCATATCAAGATTTTCCTTGCCCCACGGATAGCAACGTCTGTTGAACGGATCCTTATAGCCCTCAAGACCTGCTTCATCACCGTAATATATGCACGGCACACCGGGCAGGAAGAATTGAAGTACCATAGCGCATTTAAGCAGTGAAAGACCGTAAGCGTACTGTTCGGGCGAAAGGTAGCGTTCAGCCTGCCACTCTCTGTCGTGCCAGCCTACATCTTCTCCTGCAAGTCTTGTCAGAATACGTTCGGTGTCGTGAGTTGACAGGAAGTTCATCAGCATATCGGCACTGGGCTTGGGATAATGTTCAAGTATAGTCATAACTCCGTCCTCAAAGCCTCTTGCATCGCCGTACTTACAGTAGTTTATGATAGCTTCCTTGAAAGGATAGTTCATAACGCTGTCAAGCTGACCGCCTATAAGATAACGTCTGCGGACACCGTAACTCTCCTTGTTTGACGCATCTTCCCATACCTCGCCGTATATTACCTTGTCGTCACCCTTGGCTTTGACTGCCTTGTTGAGGTTGTCAAGGAACTCATCGGGCAGTTCATCGGCAACGTCAAGTCGCCAGCCTCTTGCGCCCTTGTCTATCCAACGCTGTAATATGCCGTTTTCGCCGCAGATGTATGCGGTGTAGTCAGGGTTGTTCTCATTTACATTAGGCAGAGTTGTAATGCCCCACCACGATTCATACTCAATGGGATAGCGTGAGAAACAGTACCAGTTCCTGTAGCGGCTGTCGGGATTTTTATACGCACCCTCATGCTCGCCGTATCTGCCGAACTTGTTGAAATAGATACTGTCTGCGCCTGTATGCGAGAATACACCGTCAAGGATAATATCTATGCCGTGCGTTTTGGCTTCCTTGCACAGATGCTCAAAATCCTCGTCTGTACCGAGCATAGGGTCGATATGCTCGTAACAGGCGGTTGAATAACGGTGATTTTCGTGGGATTCAAAAATAGGGTTCAGATATAAACAAGTAACGCCTAAGCTTTCAAGATAAGGAAGCTTACTTTCTATACCCTTAAGGTCGCCTGCAAAGTAGTCGTTGTTGCGGATTATACCCTTATCATCGGGGCGGAAGAAAGGCGTATCCTCCCAGTTTTCATGTACTATTCTGTCCGAGGGCACATTTTCGTGCTTTTCGCCGCTACGGCAGAATCTATCGGGGAATATCTGATACATAATGCCGCCCTTTATCCAATCGGGAGCCGCCATATCCTTATCAAAGACGGTAAGCTGGAACAGATCGCCGTTATCAAGAACGCCTGTTCTCGCTCCGCTACGCTTCACATATCTTCGGTTGCCGTCAATCATCAGCGAAAAATAGTAATGATGCAGTCCGATGTGCTGAGGGTTGAAGTTACAGGTGAACACGTTGCAGTCTGTTGTGCTGTCGGTTATCTCGAGCGGTAGAAAACGTTCTTTTTCACCCGGACGAAACATTACGAGAGTAGGGTCTGTAACGTGCCATTCCTTAGGAAAACGCAGAGAAAACGTGCTGGGCTGAAACTGTCTTATCGCTCCGAACGGGCTCTTGTAGTTCAGATCAAAGCAGTCGAATATCGGAGTATCCATTAAAAACATTCCTTTCGGATTAAAATCGGAGGGGTTTTAATCGGGTTTTAAATACCCGAAAAAGTCCGTTGATTACAACGGACTTTTTGCTGTATGTCTGTATGTCGGTTTATTGATCAAAATAACTTCCAGATGTCACGCGCATAATCTGTAACGGCACGGTCAGCAGAGAAGATACCTGCGGAAGCGATATTTGTAAGGGACATCTTGTTCCACTGATACTTATCCTTATAAGTTTCGCTTGCCTTGGCCTGCATTCCTCTGTAGCTGTCAAAATCAGCAAAGCACATATATCTGTCTGCGTGACGCAGTGAGTTTGCAACTTCTTCAAATGTAGCGCCGTTGATGCCCTTGTACATCTTTTCGAGCACGCTCTTGATAACAGCGTGTGAGTTGTATATCTTTTCGGGGTTATAGCCCTCAGCCTTGAGCTGATTTACTTCAGGCGTCGACATACCGAAGATGAAGATGTTATCATCGCCTACGGCACCGTGGATCTCAACGTTTGCACCGTCATAAGTACCCATTGTAAGAGCACCGTTGAGCATAAGCTTCATATTACCTGTACCGGAAGCCTCTGTGCCTGCGAGAGAGATCTGCTCTGAAATTTCGCTTGCCGGCATAAGTATCTCCGAAAGTGTTACCTTGTAATCTTCAAGGAATACAACAGCGAGCTTTTCATTAAGCTTGGGGTTCTTCTTGAGCTCTTCGCCTATGCACCAGATCATCTTGATTATCTGCTTAGCCATATAGTAGCCGGGCGCTGCCTTTGACGCAAATATATATGTCTTGGGAACAAAGTCGGCATCAGGGTTGTTGAGCAGATAAAGGTAATCTGCGATAATGTTCATAGCGTTAAGCTGCTGACGCTTGTATTCGTGCAGACGCTTTACTTGTACATCGAAAATACCGTTGCAGTTGAGCTTAGTGCCTGTTGTATTGTATACATACTTTGCGAAAGCCTGCTTGTTAGCCAGCTTTACAGCGGCTAATTTATCAAGAACCGCCTTGTCATCCGCAAACTTCTTGAAGTCTGCAAGCTTTGACGCATCCTTCTTGAAGCCGTCGCCTATGCACTCGGTAAGGAGGTTCGTAAGTCCCTGATTGCTTGCAAGTAACCAACGGCGGTATGCGATACCGTTTGTAACGTTCTTGAAGGCATCGGGAGTAACAGTGTACTGATCATGGAATACGCTGTCCTTGATGATTTCGGAGTGGAGCTTAGAAACGCCGTTTACCGAGCTGCTTGCAGCACAGCAGAGGTTAGCCATCTTTACACGGTTGTCAAGAATTATAGACATTCTTGTAACCTTTTCGCTGTCGCCGTTTGTTACTTCCATAAGATGAGCGCAATAACGGTTGTTTATCTCAACTATAATAGCGTAGATTCTGGGGAGTATTCTCTGCATAAGGTCAACATCCCATGTTTCAAGCGCTTCTGCCATAACAGTGTGGTTTGTATAAGCAAATGTATTTGTGATGATGTTCCACGCTTTATCCCATTCATAACCGCAGTCATCGAGCAGTATTCTCATAAGCTCGGGGATTGCAAGTGTGGGGTGTGTATCGTTTATATGGATAGCTACCTTTTCGTGCAGATTTTCAAGAGTACCGTAAACGTTCATATGACGCATTACGATATCGCCTATAGATGCAGCGCTCATGAAGTACTGCTGACGCAGACGGAGCGCCTTACCTTCAAGGTGGTTATCATTGGGGTAAAGTACCTTTGTAAGTGAATGTGCGATATTATTTGCACCGATAGCCTTTGCGTAATCGCCCTGATTGAACATATTCATATCGAACGACATACTCTCTGCACTCCAGAGACGGAGCTTTGATACGCCCTTGCTGTCGTAACCTGACACATACATATCATAAGGAACAGCGTTTACCGTCTTATAGTTAACGTGGTTTACGCTGTGGTAGTTCTGCTCCCACTTCTCGTGGATCTCACCGTCAAAGTGAACTTCGATAGCCTGGTCGGGTACGGGTACGAGCCATGCTCTGCCGCCGGGTAACCATTCATCGGGAAGCTCCGTCTGCCAACCGTCGATGATCCTCTGCTTGAAAATACCATATTCGTAAAGGATAGAATAGCCTGTTGCGGGAAATGCACAGGTTGCCAGTCCGTCAAGATAGCAGGCTGCAAGTCTTCCAAGACCGCCATTACCGAGTCCTGCGTCGGGCTCTTCTTCGTATATATGCTCAATCTTTACATCGAGCTTCTTGAGCGCCTTTGCTACTTCGTCCTGCATACCGAGGTTGTAGAGGTTTGTCTTTAATGAACGTCCCATAAGGAATTCCATTGAAAGATAGTAGACCTGCTTTCTGCCCTTTGAGTTGCAGTCGGTCATGAACATTGAGCGCTTTTCCTTAAGGTAGTTTACAACTATCTTTGATAAAGCCTTGTAGATCTGAGTGTGCGTTGCTTCTGCGGGTGATACTCTGAAGTCGTATTCCAGTACCTCCGTCAGCTTACGGGTTATTTCATTTTCTGTAAACGGTGAAGTCATATAAATTTTTCCCTTTCTTCCGGTCCGATTTTCTTACAGTCTAATTATACAACATACATTATCCTTATTCAAGGCTGAATAAAATATTTTGTAAATAATAAAGTGAAATTGCACTAAAATCAATTGCCGATTTTATGCAATTTCACAATAAAATTTTTCCTGTTAAGGATTTATTTACTGATAATTGACAAAATGCGTGTTACATACACGTCACGCCTTTATCTTAAACGCCTTTAAAATGTCGTTTTTATCCTTAATTTTTGACAATATCATCAGCTTGTCGCCTATCTCAAGAGTGGTGTGACCTCTTGGGATTATCAGTTCGGTTTCATTGCGGATAATAGAAATAATATTGAGCGTCAGCGGTATATCCATTTCCATAAGCGGAACATTCTGAAGTGCGAACGTATCATCAAGTACTATCTCAAACACGCCCGCCTTACCTGCGCCGAGCGGAAGAAGCTCCTTTATCTTACCGCTGTCTATCTCTCGCTCAAGCTGACCTGTGATGTTATCGGTCGAGCTTACAACGATATCAACGCCGAGTTTTTTCAGCGCGTCAACGTTTTTGGGGTTGTTGACCTTGGCTATCGTCTTTTTCACCTGATAGAGCCTTTTTGCAAGCTGACAGGCAACAAGGTTGTCCTCGTCACGTCCCGTTACGGCAATAACGCTGTCGGCATCGGCAACTCCCGCCTGTTCAAGCACAGAAACGCTCGTACCGTCACCTCTTATGACTGTTATGTTAAGGTCGTTTGCAAACTTCTGACAAGCGTCCTTTTCCTTTTCAACAACAGATACATCGTATCCCTTTTCAATAAGAACCTTGGTAAGATAGTAGCCTATCTTTCCGCCGCCTATTATAAGCGAGTGCATTTTTTAAATCCTTTCTTTTTCTTTCATCTGTCATATAGCCTTTGAGAATATCAGCTTGTCGCCCTCTCGCATAATGATGTTATAATTATCCACTATCTCCATAGTGCTGTCCGCCCTGATTATCGCATACAGAGTTTCGTTCTCCTCGTATTCTATGTCAACGGGAGTCATACCGATAAACTCCTTAGGTATTTCCATTGTTGTGAAACGCACCATGTGTGAGCCGAAACTTACATACTTTTCTTCAAGCATAGGCTTGATTGCAGAACAAATGGCTTCAACCGTAAGCTTTGTAGGGCAGACGGTTTCAAGTCCGAAATGAGCAAAAATATCTCCTCTTTCAGGGTCAAGGATACGGCTGATAACTTTCTTTACACCGTAAACCTCTTTTGCAAGCTGAGACACCATTATATTGGTATTGTCATCATCGGTTACGGCGCAGACAACGTCGCAGCTTTCAATTCCTGCCTTTTTCAGATTATCCTGATCTATCGGCACGCCGCATAACAGACTGCCTTTGAAATCAGGGTCGAGCATTTTATCCGCCTCTGCCGATGTCCTTGCGATTATCGAAACGTCAATACCCTCTTCGCAGAGCGTATTTGCAAGACGCGAGCCTACCTTTCCGCAACCAACTACCAGTACGTTCATTAAAAATTCAACTCCTCTCCGGCACGCAGGTACTGCAGCCTGTCGCCGAGTATATCTTTCATTATATCATAACCTTTTCTGCCGGTGTTGTGGCAGGTGTAAATGCTTCCTGTACGCAGTTTTAAAAGTTCCTCTGCCGCACGTGTTATATTGCCTTGTGATGAGATCAGTTTACCTGACTGATTTGTATAACCGAAACAGCCGACAACCGACAAAACCGGTGCGTTCCAGAGCCGTTTTGCCGTATTTACGATACCGGCAATGCCTGTATATGCTCCGCCTGTCAGGATAACAAAACCGTCACGTCTTCTTTTCGGGAAGCATACCGCAAAGCATTCTTCCGAAAAATCGTCGGCAACATAGAAACCTTTTTTCTTTATATAATAATGCCTGTCGGTTTCGGCGGACTTTTCTTTCTTATCTACAGCGACAAGATAAAAATCCTTACAGATTTCCGTGAAACGCTCAAATCGGAAAATATTATATTTATCGCTTTTGTAGAACGACTGCGGAAGTCCATTCCTAACACGCAGAAGTTTTTCCTTTTTAGCGCAATCTGTCGCCGCATCTTCTCTTATAAAAATGCGCAGGTCTTTATTTTTACGGACTGCCGTTTCGACGCCACCCGTGATATCATCGCTGTTCAGCGGTAATATAACAGTATCCGACTTGTCGGTGGGTACGCCGAGTCGTTCGGCATTGCTTAAAAACAGCGCTGATGCGCCTGTGCCGAAAAGTATTCTGTTGTCACCGTGTTCGATGTACAGGCAGATCCCGTGTTCGTTGAACAGCTTTGAACCGGCTGTTTCATCGTCTGACAGAGATACTATTCTCAAAAACGACATTCCTTTCCGTATATTTTAAGGCAATACCGTAAAATTCTGTGTGGTGTTGCCTTAATATATTATCACATATTCGTTTAAACTTCAAGCTTATAGAGCCAAAGAACAAAAAATGACGGCAGAACTTTCATTCTGCCGGTGAATTCAAATAAAACGAAACAAACTTAAGTAAGGAATAAAAATGAAAATCAGATATTCAACTGTCGCCGGTAGCAATAGGCAAACAGCGAATAAGCAAAAAATTATCAGCTCAGTATCTGAAGCAGTCGCTCGATAAGCATACCGATCTGAGGCTTCGAGAACTGTTCATCCGCACCTACGGAAAGTCCCTTCTGATACATCTGCTCATTTATGAGCGAAGAGAACAGGAATACAGGAATCTTCTTCAGTGTAGGGTCGGATTTTATGAGCTTTGTGAGATGATGTCCGTCCATCTGCGGCATCTCAATATCTGTAATTACAGCGGCTACACATTCGGTAACATCGCCGTTGTAATTTGAAAACTGCGAAATGTAGTCCCATGCCTCTTTACCGTTCGGGAAAGAGCGGATCTCCTTAAAGCCTATATCCGAGAGGCTGTTTACTATCATCTTGTTGAGGAACTGCGAATCCTCGACTATTACGATATGCTTTTCAGCTGTCACTGCCGTAGCCTTTGCATTTTCGGCACCATTGAGATCGAGTCCTGCCGCCTTGTTTATATCGCTTACTATCTTCTCAAAGTCCAATATAACAAGTATCTTGCCGTTTACCTTGGCAATACCCGTTGCAATGCCCGATGTTGAATCGCCCGAAACCTGAGGGGGCTTTTCGATAGCTGTCCAGCCTATACGCTGAATACCCTGTACTGCGGTAACATGAAAACCTATATCCATGCCGTTGAACTCGCAGATTATAAAAAGACCTCTTGCGTTAGCGGGTTTCTCGGTACCGAGAACTTTATGCAGATCTATAACAGTGATAAGCTTGTCACGGGGCATAAACACGCCCTCGATCTCAGCCGGTGCCTGGGGCATCGGAACAAGCTCCTGCTCCATCATTATTTCACGCACCTTGGCAATATTTATGCCATAGGAATTTCCGCATATATTGAATTCCAAAAGTTCCAGCTCGTTAGTACCGCTTTCAAGCAGTATGCCGGTATCATTTGCATTGTAAGCTGCCATAATACACACCTTCCGTTGCCATTCTAATCTTGACCTGATATTTATTATACACCATATCCACAAAAAAGTAAATAGATAAGTTGCACTTTTAGTCAAAAACAACCAAGTTTTGAGGTTGGATTTGTGATTTTGCACAAGGCGAAGCAATAGCCGAGGCAATGTTTCGCAGGTTGGATACACCTGCGAAACGTGATGATAAAGAAAAAATTTCATTGCCTGCCATCCGATACGTTCGGACGGCTCTGCGCAAAGCCTTATATCAGCCTATAAATTCCTTTATAAGCGAATTTTCGGGGACTGCCTCCGGCGGAACCTCTTTTATCAGCGACAGGAATCTGGGCAACTCGCTGTAGCGGTTGACCTGTCGGATACATTCTTCAAAATCGTTGTCGCACAGCTTCGCAAGCACGCTTCGGTATACCGAAAGCTCATACGGGAAGAATGTATCTATATCGAAATCGGCAAGGTGCTTATACGGCATTATATAAAGGCTCTCGCCGCGCTGAACGCTCGGGAACTGCTCTATTGTCCTGTGATAATCCCTGCCTCTGAAAAGCTTGTCGCGGGACAGTCTGCGGATAAGACGTATTTTCGACGGGTGAAGAAGTTCTCCTTTTTCGTCTGCTATTCTGGTGCGGACGCTGACATAGATAAATGTTGCACTGTCGTGCATTTTTCCGGTAACATCGGGGTTCAGAGCGTGTATACCCTCGATTATTACGACTGTATTTCCGTCACAGCGTATCTTGTTTCCCTGTTGCCTTGAATTGTCGGTAAAATTGAACTTGGGAAGCTGTACCTCTCCGCCCGAAGCCAATGTACGCAGGTCCTTTTTCAGAAGCTCGCCGTCTACTCTCACCGGCGCTTCAAGATCTACCCTGCCGTTTTCATCCGGCTGTATCACGCCAGGAACGAAATAATCATCCATAGATATAACGACAGCCTTTATACCCTTAGCAATAAGGCAATCGGCTATGCGATAGGCAGTCGTGGTCTTACCTGAGCCCGAAGGTCCTGACAGCAACACAAGCGGCTTTTGCTTATGGCACTGCGCTATGCTTTCTGCGGCGGCAGATATCTTATCTGCGTATTGTTTTTCCGACGTTTCGATGAATTTATCCGTATCTTCCGCACGGCGGTTTAGTTCGCTCAGTGTTATTATTTTTATCTGTTTTCTGTTCTGTTCCGACAGTGACAAAAAATCACCTTCCGTTATGATAATGAATAGTTTAATCATACCACAACGGAAGGTTTATTTCAAGTTTTAATTATAAATCGTCGGCGTCCTGCACGGGCTTTTCATAAATATTGTCGCATACGCCCGTGTAGCTTCCGTTCGGGTCAAAGTCAGAGCTCCTCAGAGCCATTACACTGAGCGCTCTTCTCATTATCCTTGCGGTGTCGGCGTAACCCGTACCGGGACGCTTCTGTAACGATTCATCGCATTTTATTTCCATCGATTTCTCCTTTCAAAGCATCGGATCATATCCGATATTGTTATTATTCCGCCCATAGAGCGAAAAATATCAAACAATTTTTGTATTCTTTTCAGGAAGATGAACAGTATATCAAAATAAATATCTGCACATAGAAAAATAAGTAAAGTTTCGTCTGATTATGTCGGGAAATGTGCTATTTTTGCTAAATAAATGCAATATTTGCTTTTAGCATTGACAATAAATGTCGCTATGTGTATAATTGTATAAAATAACGGTAAGGTGGATAACTGCTTACAGCCGGAAACAAGGAGAAGAAATAATGATTATCTGTAAAAATTGCGGCAGACAGCTGCCTGACGGGAATCAGTTCTGCGATACATGCGGAGCACCGCTTTATGAGCAGCAACCTCAGCAATACGCTCAGCCGCAGCAAAACTATCAATACACTCAGGATCAGCAATATGCACAGCTTCAACAAAATTATCAGTACGCACAGGATCAGCAATATGCACAACAGCAGTACGATCAGTATCAGCAGACGCCACAGTATACTCAACCTCAGTATGCTCAGCCACAGGCGGCATATGCGGCAAATACACCTGCTGCAAAATCGTCCGGTAAAGGTAAAAAGATTCTGCTGATAGTAGCTATAGTGCTCCTGACGGTCGTCGTTGCGGCTATAGCGGCTTCATTCCTGCTGAACGGCGGTTCAAAGCAGAACTACCTGTATGTCAAGGACAACACAATATATGCGACTTCAGGCAGTGCAGAAGGTCACGAAGTCACAGACCGTTTGGGCAGTTCATACGATGATATACGCCTGAAGGACTACAAGCTGAACAGCAACGGAACACGCATATTCTATGCCGATGACAATGGTTTGTACTGGAATGTCACAACCGACAAGAAATCGGAGCCTACAAAAATAGCCTCGTCTGTGTCAAGCTTTGAAATTGATGCAAACGGTGACAATGTTGTTTTATACACCGATTCAAACGATCTGTACAAATACAATGTTGCCAAGGACGAAAAAGAAAAAATCTCATCAAACGTCGGTACATACAGATGTGACGATTCGCTGAACAAAATAGTATTCCTGACATATGACGAATCGCTGTATTTTGTCAACGGAAATTCCGATAAAGAAAAGATCGACAGCGATGTATCATCCTGGGACTGTAACAGCGACTACACGGTTTTCTATTACAGCAAGGATGATTCTTATTACAAAAAATCCGCAGGCAGTGAAGAAAAAGAAAAACTCATATCCGGTTTTTACAGCAGTCTGGCGATTTTCCCCGATTCAGGCAAGATTTATTATACTAAGGAAAGCAAGGTCACAATAAAATACTCAGATGTTGTAATTGACGACCTGGCAGACTCCGACTCAAAGATGAGTGAGCCTGTAGAGCCCGAATACCCCACAAGGGGCGATTATCCCGACTATCCGTTCTCTTTCGATTTTAAAGATGAAAAGCAGTACGAAAAAGCCGTAGAAGAGTACGACAAAAAAGTTGAAGAAATAGATGCGGCATATGAGAAGGCATACGAAGAATATCAGAACGCTTACGAGAAATACCGGAACGACAGAGATGAATACAGCGCAAAGCTCTCCCGTGACGAGTTGAGAAAACAGATAAACGAGGGAAGCGCCGAATTCACAAAATATCCGCTCTACTACTATAACGGCAGTGAAGAAAAGCTCATTGACGACAATTACGGCAAGGAATGCCTTGCTCGTCTGGGCAAGTCGAAAAATTACAGCACTCCCGTTATGGCGTATAAGCGTTCAGTCGTAAGCGACAACAATGAAGGTACAAAATTAAAACTTTCCCAGATAAACAGTGTCTATGATATTGAGTCAAGGTTAAATGACACCTCCTACAGCTCGTCAACAACAGATAATTCTTCTACTGTGTACATAGCCAGAGAAGATAAGATTCTTGAACTCAGCGACAGCTTTATAGGAGGATTTACGATTTCCGAAGACGGAAAAACAGTTTATTATATGGTTGGCAGTGCAAGCGATTCGTCGCAGAGCAAAGACTTATATAAGGCTGACATTTCCGGTGATACAATATCCGAAGGTGTTAAAATCTGTGAAGATGTTGCCCAACTGAAGATGATTACATCAGACGGCCACATTGTTTATATGAAGGGTACCGGAAGTACGGATTCTATGGATCTTTATATAGATGACACGCTGGTAGATAATGATGTGTACAATTACGCAAACATATTCTATCAGGACGGAACTCTTTATTATGCGACCGACTACAGTTCATCAAGCAGTAAAGCTACACTCAAGTGCAAAGGCTCCGGTGACAGCGTAAAGATAAAAGACGATGTATCGCTATATTCCGTTCTTCCGGACGGTGCGGTAGTGTTCCTTTACGACTACAGTACAAGCAGTTATACGGGCGAATTATACATCTATAACGGCGGAAAAGCCGAAAAGGTTGATGACGACGTTCAGATTATCGTACCCGTTACCGACAGCAGAGCCGAATATGAAAGTGCTTTCAGTTACAATACCTCTTACAATTTCGGTAATTGATCACGATTAAATCGCAAATTTAAAAGTCACCGTACCCATTCCCCGGGGTACGGTGACTTTTTGCTTTTGCTTCACTTGTTGTTATATTCTGCGATCTCATCAATATGGCTGTAGATATATTCCTGTGCCTGCTTTGAATAGATAACCGCCGTATACTCTTCGCCACGCTGTGATGTGCGTTGTCTTGTTTCTATTCCGAGCTTTAGTCCTTCTTCGGTAGGAAGTCTTGTTCTTCTGCCGCTCGGAAGCTCGGTGTTTTCAAGTATTCCCTGCTCTTCAAGCCATTTTGAAACCGAGCCTGCTTTGAGCGTGCCCGACTTTTCTTCATCGACATAAGAATTGATATTCTGCGTGATATCAGTTGCCGATAACGGTTTTTCCGTTGCGGTGAGTTTTCCACGCATTTCATCTGTCACAACAAACGGCAGTCTGTTACGTTTTTCTCTCGGCAAGCCGTTCATTTCCGCTATAGCGTCTATGTTGTCAAGAATAAACTGCTGTGTGGACGGTGAGATCATAATTGCATATCTCGGGAAACCGCCCGGAGTGAAATACTCGTTAAGACGTATGCCCTCGGACATTCCGCTGTCGGTCGGCACTCTTTTAAGTCTGCCGTTAGGCAGTGTTTCTTCTGCCAACATACCGATTACAGTCAGCCAGTCGGCGATTGCAGAGCCTTTAAGCCTGACCGAAACGTCACTGTCAAGGTGCTTGTTTATCATATCAGTGAACGTAGACAACGATACTTCATTTATAAAGCACTTGAACCTTGTTCTTGCTTCATCGGTTATTACCACCGCACCGCGTTTCTGCGGCTTTATGACTTCAACTGTCTTTTCCGCCGTTACTTTCCCACCATTTTCGATAACCTTTTCAAGTATCCCCGAAATGTAGAAAAAGCAGCGCGACAGCTTCACGTTATTTACAATGTCGTCATCGGGCACAGGCTTGTCCGTAAACGGATCAATCCCGTTTGCAAGCTTATCTATGTACTCCTTTGCATGCTTCATTGTGTCAAGTTCTGTAGGCATAAATGCTCCTCCTGTAATATGATAACTATATTTTAGCATATGCAGGCTTTGTTTTCAATACAAATATGGATTTCTTGACATATCTTTCTGTGTGTGATATTATGTAATCAATATCAATCCCACTGCGAAAGGACAATAAATGCGGCAACTGTTCAACAAAAGCAAAATGATAATAGTATTCTACTCCGCCGTTCTGACTCTCTGTACTATTCTCTTATCATTATTTTTCAATATCGGCTCTTCGGATATCACCGACCGTTTTTCGGACGATGCCGTATTGCTTGAGATCACTCAGGATAACTACAGCGATAACGCTCTTTCCTACAGTGATATTGCGGATATCCTCGCAAAAAACAAAGCAAGAGGAGCTATGCTTATCAACGCGTCCGGCAAAGGCTATGCGCTGTTCAATTATTCGGACAGCGACCTGTCGTATGCGCTTATGAATAGCGATGATATCAGGAGCGATACTCCAAAGGCCGTTGTTTCGACTCAGAAGCTGACGCAGACTATGGATATCGGCGGTAAGCAGACTATAAATCTGTTTTCTTCCGATCACGAGGTCATCGGAACGGATATTTATTCCGGCGCAAACTCATTAAACGCCTATACGACAAATTTCGCCGGGGTCGCAAAAAGCACGGTAATATTTCAGAATATAACTCTTATCGCCGACTGCGGCGAAGGTACGGCATACATTGCAAATAATATAAGAAACGACATTGAAGCTGAACGCGACACGATAAACTGCTCTGTAAACGCTCAGTCGGACGTTAAAACTGCGGCAGGCGGCACTAAGGGCTTGTCTGCTGTGACCGTTGTAATAGTAGCTCTTACAGGTATCTGCCTTATACTAAGCTCCGGGGTATTTATGTCGGCGTGGCTCGACTCAAAGCAGTCAGAAATGGTCGCACGCAGGATATGCGGTGCTGACAGTGACGACATACGAAAGCTGATATTCTTATACGCCGTTATTGCCGATGTGGCAGGAATGTCAGTCGGTTTTATGCTGACCTTTATTATATCGCTCATTCCACAGGTCACCTTCTACCTCGGTAGCATTCGTCTTTCATACGGCTTGCTTATCGCAGTTATACTTACGGCTGTAAATATAGTAACCGCTTACAGACAAAGCGTAAAATACAGCGGAAAAATGATAAACAGCCTGAGGAGGGAATAATATGCGTAACGAAAAAATCCAACTTATTATAAATGATATACGCTCTTCCCTTCCCCTCTATATGTTGATATTCTGTCAGCTTCTGCTTGTATTCTATGTTGTTAGCTCTGGCTGTGATTTTTTATCCGAGGCAGGAAACGGCACTGCCGCTCAGGATATTTCGTATGACAGCCGCAACGATAATTATTATGTTAAATCAAAAACGGACGATGAGATCACAATGGCAATTTCGGGCGAAACAAACGAGCTTTCATATTACATAGGCGAAAACTACAAAACCGTAGACTTTGCATATCTTGATAGTCTTGTATACGGCGATAACATATCGGGAGATATTTATGATGTGTACGGAGTAACTTCCGCTTTTTTCGATTATTACAATATAACGGTCGAACAGGGCAGGCTGTTCTCTGATGATGAATATGGCGGTGACGGCAAAAACATTCCCGTTGTAGTCGGAAGCACAGCCGCAGACGGATATTCGGTAGGAGATAAATATCTTGATAAATACGAAATAGTCGGCATTCTGAAGCCCGGACAATATACATATTGGATGTACAGCGATATGGAGGCAACATCTGTTGACACGGCAGTATATATGCCGATCATGAGCACGGAATTTCTTAAAGAAAACGGTATCGATTACCCCACACAGCTTATTTTCGCGGAAAATAAAAACGCTCTTTCGGCAATCAACGAAAAAGCCGCAGAGCTCGGCATTTACGGCTATAATTTCATTTCAATAAACGATATGATAAAACAGCGCTCCGATACATTTTTACAAAACAGCATGATTATGATCATAATCGGGGCGATAATACTTGTGCTATGTCTTCTGAGCCTTATCGAAACGATGCTCACATATGTCAGAAAAAATATATCCGAGCTTCTTATACACGTCATATGCGGCGCTACAATAAACGATATTATTTTAAGGGTCGGGGCAGGTGCATTTTTCGTGGTATTTTTAAGCGGCATGATAATGGCTGTAATCCTGCATACGTTGACAGCAACTATTGCGATAATTATTACCGGAATAATCTCCGTAATTATTTCTCTTATACCTGTTGTAACAACACTGAAAAAGAAGTCACTTATAATCGCCGTGAAGGAGGAAAAGCTATGATAAGCGTAAAAAATCTCACAAGAAATTTCTCGTCGGGCGAGGCTGAGGTCAAAGCGCTGAAAGGCGTAAGCTTTGATATAAACAGCGGAGAGCTTGTCGCGATAATCGGAAAAAGCGGAAGCGGAAAATCCACCCTGCTCAATATTCTCGGACTGCTTGATAAGCCGACAGACGGCGAATACGCTATAAACGGCAAAAATGTATCTTCTGTCGGAGAAAAACAGCAAGCCGGGCTTCGCAATGCCGTTATCGGCTTTGTAATACAGGACTTTGCACTGGTCGAAAAATACACGGTAAAGCAAAACGTGCGCATACCTCTGATATATTCAAAAAAACAGATCGACAAAGAAAAAGCGGTAAGGCTTGTTTTGCAGAAGGTAGGGCTGTCCGATAAGATATCGACCCCCGTATTCAAGCTTTCGGGCGGTCAGAAGCAAAGAACCGCTATTGCAAGAGCTATAGTAAACGAGCCTGAGATCATACTTGCGGACGAACCCACAGGTGCTCTTGACAGCGATACAGCCGATGAGATAATGCGTATTTTTGAAACGCTCAGCCGCGAGGGCAAAACCGTCATTATAGTAACTCATGACAAGGATATCGCGTCACGCTGTAAAAGAATAATCGAGATATCGGACGGAGTTATAATAAGCGACAGGAAAAACGTAATCTAATCACCATAAATTTCATCTTATATTTAAAAAACCTCCGAACATAATAATGTTGCAAGGTCAAAAAGGACCTGCAAAAAATTACGGAGGAAAACAACAATGGCTAGTACCAATAAAAAGAACAAGGCAGCATTAAGCAGCATCAAGATGCAGGCCGCAAACGAAGTAGGCGTACCCCTTAAGGATAACGGTTACAACGGCGACCTTACTTCAAAGCAGGCAGGTTCAATCGGCGGTCAGATGGTAAAAAAGATGATCGAATCTTACGAAATGTCAAACCAGCAGTAACCTGAAATATCACAATCGGTCCGAAGCCATCAAAACGGTATCGGACCGATTTATTTTCGGCATAATGAAATCACCGCCTGTCGATGAAAGAAATCCGCTTAAAAAATGCAAAATGTGCAAAAAACATATTGAACTTTTCGGCGAATAGTGCTATAATTTTCTTTGTACAATTAGTCGGTACTGCAAGCATACATAATTTTCCTGTGCTTTCATCGGACAGATGCTGAAAGGAAACGGTATTTCGCTTGCATAAGGCAGACGAGCTGCCGCTATGGCGGAAATTACGGCGAGAAAATCGCTTTCAGGAAGGAATGTTTTTACAATGGAAATCAAAATTGAGAAAACTAAAACACCTAAGGCAAAGCCCGTTGACGAAACAAAGCTCGGTTTCGGTCACATCTTTACCGATCATATGTTCGTTATGGAATATGACACGGGCAAGGGCTGGCATGACGCAAGAATAGTTCCTTACGGGGATATTTCTATTTCACCTGCCGCTATGGTTCTTCACTACGGACAGGAAATCTTCGAGGGTATGAAGGCATACAGAACTCCCGACGGCAGCATTCAGTTCTTCCGTCCGGAAGAAAACTTCAAGAGAATGAACATCTCCGCTGAGCGTCTTGTTATCCCTCAGTTAAATGTTGACGATTGCTTACAGGCTCTCCACGAGCTTGTAAAGATAGATGCGGACTGGGTACCTCATACAGACGGTGCTTCGCTTTACATACGTCCGTTCATATTTGCCGCAGATCCGTTCCTCGGCGTTCGTCCCGGCGACAAGTATTACTTTATGATAATCATGTCACCCTCCGGCGCATATTACGCTTCGGGTCTTGATCCCGTTAATATCTATGTTGAAACAAACTATGTCCGTGCGGTAAGAGGCGGTATGGGCTTCACAAAGACAGGCGGTAACTACGCCGCATCGCTCATCGGTCAGGACGAGGCTCACAAGCAGAACTACTCACAGGTACTTTGGCTTGACGGTGTTGAGCGTAAGTACATTGAAGAAGTAGGTGCTATGAACATCTTCTTCGTAATCGACGGCGAGGTTGTTACTCCCGCACTTCAGGGCTCTATCCTTTCGGGTATCACAAGAAAGTCATCTATAGAGCTGTGCAAGAAGTGGGGCCTTAAGGTAAGCGAAAAGAGAATCACAATACAGGAAATCGCAGACGCTTACGATGCAGGCAAGCTGAATGAAGTATTCGGTACAGGTACAGCCGCTGTTATTTCACCTGTAGGTCACTTAAAGTGGGGCGATAAGGTTATGCTTATCAACGACAACAAGATAGGACCTATCTCTCAGCGTCTTTACGACACAATGACAGGTATGCAGTACGGCAAAATTCCCGATGAAATGGGCTGGATTGAAAAGCTGTAAGGCACTGTAAGTTCCGACCTTTCTGTACAGCAAAACGGTCGGATTGAAAGTTCATCGTATTAAAACGGTATTTTAACCGTATTCAATTATATGGCAGACAAGCACGACAGCGCAGATACGTTGCCGTGCACTGCTTTTAAACGCAAAACATGAAAGGAAATTTCGCACATGAAAAACACAGAAAAAACCATGGATAAGCTGGTCGCTCTCTGTAAGGGCAGAGGCTTTATATATCCCGGAAGCGAGATATACGGAGGACTTGCAAATACATGGGATTTCGGACCTCTCGGCGTTGAGCTGAAAAACAACATCAAGTCCGCATGGCGTAAAAAATTCATACAGGAGTGCAAGTACAACGTAGGTCTTGACAGCGCTATCCTCATGAACCCTCAGACATGGGTAGCATCCGGTCATATCGGCGGATTTTCCGATCCCCTTATGGATTGCAAGGCTTGTAAGACACGTCACAGAGCGGATAATCTTATCGAGGACTTTGACGGCACAAACTGTGCAGGCTGGTCAAACGAGCAGATGATGGATTATATCCGTGAAAAAGGCATCACCTGCCCCAACTGCGGCAAGGCTGATTTCACAGACATAAGACAGTTCAACCTTATGTTCAAGACATTCCAGGGTGTTACAGAGGACTCTAAGAGCGAGCTTTACCTCCGTCCCGAAACAGCTCAGGGTATCTTCGTAAACTTTATGAATATCCAGCGTACTACCCGTAAAAAAGTACCTTTCGGTGTTGCGCAGGTAGGTAAGTCATTCAGAAACGAAATCACCCCCGGCAACTTCATCTTCCGTGTAAGAGAGTTTGAGCAGATGGAGCTTGAATTCTTCTGCAAGCCCGGCACAGACCTTGACTGGTTCTATTTCTGGAAGGACTACTGCAAGAAGTGGCTTCTGTCCCTCGGCATAAACGAAGAAAACTTAAGACTGCGTGATCACGATCAGGAAGAGCTTTGCTTCTACTCAAAGGCTACAACCGACTTTGAATATCTGTTCCCGTTCGGCTGGGGCGAGCTTTGGGGCGTTGCGGACAGAACCGACTACGACCTTACACAGCACATCAAGACAAGCGGTCAGAAGATGGAATATTTCGATCCCGAAACAAACGAGAAGTACGTTCCTTATGTTATCGAGCCTTCGCTCGGTGTTGAGCGTCTGTTCCTTGCAGTTATCACTGAGGCTTATGACGAAGAACAGCTTGAGGACGGCACAACAAGAAACGTTATGCACTTCCACCCCTACTTAGCTCCCGTCAAGGCGGCAGTTCTGCCCCTGTCAAAGAAACTCGCAGACAAGGCGGGTGAGATTGCAGACGAGCTGTCAAAGTACTTCTGCGTTGACTATGACGATGCAGGCGCTATCGGTAAGAGATACAGAAGACAGGACGAGATCGGTACTCCCTTCTGCATCACATACGACTTCGACAGCGTTGAGGACGGCTGCGTAACAGTCCGTGAACGTGACTCTATGAAGCAGGAAAGAATGCCTATCGCAGATGTAAAGAAGTACATCGAGGACAGAATTGCGTTCTGATAAGATAAGTAACAGGACTATAAAACAAAGCAACAGCATCGTGTATTTTTAATACAACGACTTATAAGCATGAACGTTTCAGTTAAAAACACCGGGAACAGTCTGTAAAAGACCGTTCCCGGTGTTTTTCATTACGCCTATGGCTCTATAGCAAAAGATGAAATACATCAGGACAATTCCGATTTTGCACACACTGTCATCTTATCTATAAGATGACTACGAGCGATCAATAAAAAATCGGATATCATCAATGCGGTATTTACCCTCACCAAAAAAGAAATAAGCATAGCCGTCTATATCGTCAAGAAAGCCTGTGCTTTCAGCCAGCGGATCGAATTGCAGCAGCAGTTCATCATCTGTTTCGTAGCCTGATGAAGGAACACCAAACAGACGAATACCGTCAAAATCTTCATCGACAGGCTCAAAGCTCATAAGCCAATCCTCGTTCAGATGAGCGAACCGAGGTTCTGCTTCATTGAAATCATCAATAACGACATTCGGCTCGCCGTCATAATAATACGCCATCGCCTGATAAGGATACATTTCAATATCAATAAAAAGATAAAGATAGCCCGTATGCGGCAGTTTGTTATCCGTGTCAAGCTCTGCGATATCCGAAAGCCGTATTTGTGCAAAAAAGATAACATCATCGGAGAACGATTCCAGCCACTTTGCAGGAATTACCGGTGCACCGAAAAATTTACTTGCACTAAGGTCGTGCTTTCCGTCCGCCTTTTTAATTTTTATTCCGATCGCATTCATAGCAGTACAATCCTAATTCAGTTTAATATCGTAGAAATACCCGCCGTCAAAGGAGCGTGGTTTATAAGTTATTTCTTCGCCCTTGTTTATTATCCATGTTTTGTTGTATTTCGGGTCGGCGCAGTGTACCGAAAAACTGATACTGTTTTCTGTCACCTCATCAATGGTAAAACGCCGCTTGCCTTTTCCAAAATTGGGGAGCTCCCCGACTTCACAGGGAAAGCATACATCAGCGGTTATTCTTTCACGGTAACCTCCCGCCATTCGGTTGATTGCCCATGCGGTTTCCTTTATTCTCAGTTTCACCGTGCTCTTCCTCCGTATCGGATTTTCCGCTTTTGAAACAGATATTCTCCTGTTCCTTACCGTTTTCATGTCACTGCCGTTTTGAAGAGCTGACACTGTTCATCACCTTTTGGATCACCATTCAAAATCTTTTCTGAACTCTGCCAAATCCACACCGCCGGTATCTCCGCAAATGCTGCCTTCTGCAGTAAGACGCAGAATGTTTCCAAAATTTGCACACACAGCGGCAACAATGCCCTTTTCAACAACGATCGAGGTGTCTGCAAATTTTCCAACAGCCTTTATTGTACCGTCGTTAAAAACAAGCGCTGTGCATTCTCCACTTGCCGAGATCATCCCGACATTGCTATACTTGCCCACATCGCACTGTCCCTTGTCGTTTTTGCCGCAGGCGACAACCGTACCGTTTTGAAGCAGCCCCACAATATGTTCTTTTCCGCAGGCAACGGCGGCAATATCTTTCCATAATGCAAGTTCGTCTGCCACAGCTTTCGGGAAACCGCAGGAAACGACCGTTCCGTCTTCACAAAGCCCGACTGTGCCGTAACAGCAACATGCGATTGCTTTCACGCTTTTCCATGCGCCGACTTCTTCAAGGTGACACAGCTTTTTACCCGCACCAACAACCGTTCCGTCATAACGCAGTCCGACAAAATGCCAGCCGCCGCAGGCAACGGAAGAAAGCCCACTCCAATTCTGCACTTCGGGGAGCGAAGCTTTTATTTCTTTGTCCGCAAGTAGCCCCTTTTTCCATGTGCTGTCGGCAAACAGTACGCTGCCGTTCCCTCCGAGAATGATAATATTCGCAGCTTCATAGCAGGAAAGACAGCTTGCATCACTGCCGTCATAGGCTTCGATAATCTCGTTGTTTTTCTTCATTCTGCTTGAAATATGAAGAACACCGTTTTTGTCAATTCCGTAAAGTGCCTGATCGAAATGGCAAAACCGCTTTCCAAAATCGTGCATCAGTTCTACAGCAGGCAAAACTTCTTCCTTTGGCACGTTTTCAGCTGTAATGCTGTTTTTCATAAAGTCCGCAAGGCTTTCCGGTGATATGTCGAACTCTTTTTCTTCAGGCTCGGACAAAGGCTTATCTGTAAGCGGCGCAGGCATGGGAGGTTCAGGTCGCTCTGCAACTGCATTTGCGGTATCTCCACCCCGTAAAACAGAATCGACCACATAGCGGTCTCCCTCCCAATGTCCGAGTGTCACCGTGCCGTCAGGAGCAGTCTCTTTGCCGTTTCCGGTTTTTGAATTATCAACAAAAGTTCCTTCGTAAACTCTGCCGTCGGCGTAGCGTACAACAGCATAGCCGTTTAGCTTACCGTCCCGGAAATCACCCTCATAGGTCTCGTTTTTTTCGGCGTTATAATATGTTCCTTTTCCGCTGTGTTTTCCTGCGAAAAACTCTCCCTCATACCAATTCCCGTTTGCAAAGGTTTCTTTTCCGTATCCGTGTTCCTTACCTTCCTGCCAATCTCCCTCATATCGGTTCCCATTCGCAAAGGTTTTCTTGCCATATCCGTACTTTTTATCGTCCTTCCATCCTCCCTCGTAAATTTCACCGTCTGTCCAGACGAGTCTGCCGAAGCCGTTTCGCTTATTGTCACAAAAGTCGCCCTCAAAACACCACTGTCCGGGCAGCTCTTCTTTACCGTGTCCGTGGCGCTTGCTCATATACCAGTCGCCGTCGTAGGTGTACTTATCCTCCGCACGGGTGTATTTACCCTTGCCGTGGCGGTAGCCGTTCTGCATATAACCGCTATACAGATTGCCATTCTTGTACCAATGTTTTTTGAAATATCCTGTAAATGAATACCGGATCGTCTGAGATTCGGTGTGCTGCTGCGGTTTTTGCTGCGGTACAGCTCCTACCATTTTCGGACCGTTTTTATAAGCGTCTGTTCTTCCGGAATAACATTCCCAGCAAAGGGCATTGCCTCCTGCTGCATTCCCGTTGCTTCTTCCGCATTTTGGACATGTTCCCATAAATCATTCCTCCGTTTCTTTGAGCAGTTCGAGCAGCTCGTCAATTTTATATTTATTCCCGCAATTCTTCTCCCACATTCGGGTCTGCTCGTCCTCTTCGCCGCCCATCAGCTTGTTCGCCATAGCGTCGCCGTAGCCGGAATTACTCGCCTCCCAATATGCGCCCGCGAGACTTTTCAGTTTTTCCTCTAACGTCATTGAGTCGTTTACAAGATAGGAAAGCATTTCTTCCAGCTCTTTGATTCGACTGCGTTTTTCGTCTGTCATTATCTTGCACCCCTTATGCACAACTCATTTAAAATACTCATTTTCGGTTAATGTTGTGATATGTTGATTTAAATTCCGTTTATCTTGCCGCCTGCTATTTGAATCAGCTTTCTTGCCTCGTAGTCGGAATAGCCCATAGATATAAGCTCTTCATAGCTGTAGCCGGGAGTCATAGCGACAAATATTCCGGTAATAAGGACTATAACGGCAACAGCGGCAAGCCACACAATAAATATTGCGGCGGGCGCTATGCTGAATACAAGCACGGTTAAAAGCGCCGCCATCATCAGACAGCGCAGTGATGCCGTGCCGTCCTTTGTCAGGCAGAACTGTGCAGTAAGCCCCAGCTTCTTCCCGAATGCCGCTTTCACGCACAGTATTCCGCCGAGAAGCATTGCCATAAGGAAGCACGCCTCAATACCGAACATATTGTTAAAAATCGGACTTTCACCCTCCGTTGATGTACCACCGCTTCCGGTAGCGGCATTGAGTAAAATGGGCATTGTTACAAATGCTCCGCGCATAATGTCGTAGCCGCCGAAAATGATTGCAAGAACCTTGGCAAGACCCGGCTTTATGAATGAATACTTTGCACTGTAAACTGAAAACAGCGGCAAAAAAACAAAAATAGCAACGACGCCGAACAGCGTACTGCCGAAAGTCTTGATCTGCATGATAACCGTACCAAACGCCGAGGCTTCATCCTTCGGCACGATCCAGAGGGCAAACATCAGCGCAAAATTCAAAATGATAGCGAGAACAGAAAGAATTTTTCCTATCACGCCGAAAAAGCCTTCCAGCCCGAAGCGGTCGACAAATCGCAGTGCCCCAAAGGCGGGAATCAGCACGCAGAGCTTGTCATAGGTGTCAAGATCGTCATAATCTCCGACATTTTCGCTGATACAGAATATGTAGGAGAGGATAAGCAGTACAGCTGTGACGATCCACCAGATACTGATTCCGCTGATAAATCCCAATACGACAAAGCCGACAAACCAGACTGCACCGAGAATCCGGCTCTGACAGGCAGCATAGCCTACAACGAAGCCGGGAACCAGCATCAGACTGAACAGCCCTCCCACGGCAGTCCACACATCGGTATACATATTTGTGTATGCGCCCATGAAATTTTCGGGCAGGAGATAGATGCCGCCTGCCGCAAGCATCAGCACTACCATAAACGCCGTGCCGAATAATAGTGTTATGACTTTTTTGAACATAGTTTTCCCCCTTGTCCGCTAAGATACTTGTGTTTCTGTCCTCGGTATACAGTTTTCAATTGCATCACAATTATGGTAATTTTTATTATATCATAATAGTATTGCAAATGCAAGCAAACGACCGCATAACGTGCCGCTTTTATACAAAAAATATAATTCCCCTTCCCCCCTTGCATTTCTTCCCCCTTTATGCTATACTTATCCTTAACCGAATATCGAAAATACGGTACGAAAGGCTTTTTGCCCGGTAGGTAATAGGGAATCCGGTGAGAATCCGGAGCAACCGTCATTACTGTATCTGAGCCTATGCTCACAAGTCAGAATACCCCCGTATTTTTCGGCATTGTCTCTTGGACGAGGAAGAAGTACAGCCGATCTTCAGCTAAGGCTGTACCTTTATGCTTTTTTGGCATATCCGTATGGCTTATGTTTGCTATGCTTAAAGATCAGTTGTGCTTTCACTTTTTTGTGAAGGCATTTTTTATTGCCGTTTTTCGTATTTGTTTACGGAGGTGACGTTATGGCGGACGAAAAATTAGACAGGGCTGTCGCTATGCTTTGCGAAAAGTATGAACAGCTTGGCGCTCTGCCCAAACGCTCCGACTTTACTCCAAGCGAAGTCTGCTTTATAAAGCAGAAGCTCGGACCGTGGACAAGGGCGCTTGAAGCCGCAGGGCTGAAAGAGCCTCCGGCGGTTTCAGCAAAGGAGAAAAGCCGTGAAAAGCGTGAACGCTCCAGACAAAGAAGAAAAGCGGCAAAACGCAGATTAGACGGTTAAGCCTTACGGCAAAAAAGAATAAAGGAAGGTAAAACTATGACAAATGTAAAGAAATTTACAGCAAAAGTGACAGCTTTACTGCTGGCACTTTCACTGGCACTGCTGTCTGTACCGCAGGTGAGCTTTACTGTATTTGCCGATGACGACCTCGGAAGCGTCCGTGTTATTGTAGAAAACACAACGTTTACAGAAGCAGTCAGCGGCGGTGAGGCTCCTGCATGGACAGGCACCAAGATCGACAAGTGGGTATCGCTTGACAAGACCTCAAGCGCAATGACCTGCATAAAGGACGCTATCGAAAGCTCAGGCTTTACTCAGCAGGGCGCAGACGATGGCTACATAAGCGAGATCGCAGGTCTTGCGGCATTTGACGGCGGCTCGATGAGCGGCTGGATGGGTACGCTCAACGACTGGTTTACAAACGAGGGCTTCACGGCCTACACCGTTGCTAACGGCAAGCTCGCAAGCGGTGATGAGATCCGTATGCAGTACACTATGGACTGGGGCGCAGACCTCGGCAGTGACTGGAGCGGTACGGATACATCGCTTAAAGCGATAAGCAGCGATTACGGCACACTTTCCCCCGAATTCAGCGCAAAGACCTATAATTATACTCTTACAGTTCCTTTCGGCACAAAGAGTATCAATTTCCGTCCTACCGCACTGAACAAGAACTTCAAGACAGTAAGCAAGATCGGCGACAAGACGCTGAGCCTTACAAAGCCTACTGAAATAAAGGACGGCGATGTTATCACCGTTACGGTAGGCGAGGGTGCAACAGCAAGCACTTATAAGGTAACAATAAAGGAGGGGGCAAGACCCGCCGCACGTTTTGACAGCTTTGCACTTTCAGCTTTTTCGCTTGACGGCTGGGACAATGACGCTTTCGACCCCGAAAAGCTCGAATACGATGTAAAGATAAAGTCATACAGCACATCATCTTTCTATATCAACAGCGGAACTAAGTTCAACAAGGACCTGCTGAAGTGCTATGCAGTCTATACCGATATAAACGGCGTTGCACAGAGAAACGAGATCAAGTCCGGCAGCTTCAACAGCATTTCTAATATTCCTTTCGGCTTGACTAAGCTGATTTTAGAGCTTTGCTACATTGACGATGAAAGCATAAAGACGCAGTATGTGTTCAACATAACACGTCCCTATGACTACACTGCGGAAATCGCAAGCACAAGCGGCATCACGCTTGTTCCTGCCGGCAGGGAGCTGTATGCGACAAAGTACAACGGCTTTGCAGAGGGAACGGTTTTCAGAAATGACGAAAACGGCAATGTGACCGATACGACCGGCACAAACGCAGAATGTCACAGCTACACAGCCTATGTTTTGGGAGGCACCGACAGCGTTGCGCTTACTCTCAAGGGCAAAACCGCAAACGTTCATTTCAGAGCGAAGGCAGACGGCGAATACACAGAGCTTAAAAGCGGCGAAACAACTCCCGCATATTCCTTCGGCAAGGACGGCACTGTTACAGTATCAATAGATGCAGTTTCAGACGGCGATTATCTTACAGACAAGTTTGACGATGCAGACAAGATAACAAGCTACAAAATAAAGCTCGTAAAGGCTGACGTTTCTATAAAGAACGTACACTTTACAGAACTTAAAAGCGAACACGGCGATATGTATCCCGCATTCGACCCGTCACTTCTCAGCTATAATATAGTTATAGCAAATGACGCAGAATTCCCCACAGTATATTTCAAGGTTGCCGACGGTTGCACAGTTAAGATAGGCAACGATGCCGCAACAGCAGATGAAAACGGCGTTTACAGTCTTGTTACCAAGAGCGCAAACACTACTGTAACGGTAACAGACGGCACTCTTTCAGAAAGCTATACTGTCAAGGCTACAAAGAGAAGCAAGTATGACGTACCCGACAAGGTAGTTGATTATCTTTGCATCAACAGCCAGTACACCAACGTTTCCTACGGTGTAGGCCCCGAGCAGACGCTCGCAGGCACTATAAAATCACTCGGTAACTTCGGCGGTTATATCACATATTACTATGAAAACCCCGTAACAGACGACCCCTCAAACCCCTACGGTCTTGACTTCTACGCTTACGGCAACAGCTTTGTAAGCGGCGGAAGTGCGGCTGAAAGCGGTCAGGTGTATGTTTCTGAGGACGGCAAAACATGGTATGCACTCGCAGGAAGTGAGCATTTTGAAGATACAACCATCACCGATTATGAAGTGACATACAAAAAGACAGCCGACGGTAAAACAAGCTGGACAGACAATCAGGGCAACTCAAACGACGGCTCAAAGCAGACAGGCAGATGGGTTTCACCCAGCGTTTACTATATGAACGATCTTGCAAAGGACGATACTGTCACACTCAGAGGCGTTGTTATCCCCGGCGTTCAGGGCAGCATACAGGGCGACAGCTCTACAGCTTCCTTTGTAGGCACGACAAGATTCGGTTATGTTGACTACTTCAAGAACGGCACGATAGGCGCTAATGTAAACGCATACAGCGAAAATGCCGAATCAAACGGTTTCGACTTAAAGTGGGCGGTAGATGAAAACGGCAACCCCGTTACATTCAAAAACGGCGTTCACTATATAAAGATACAGACGGCAAGCAACATCTGGGCAGGCATATTCAACGAGAAATCGACAGAGGTTTCTTATGTTGTGAGAACAACTGCAAACGAGCAAGAGGTCGGCACGACAGCGCTTCCCGGAAAAATAGTCTTAACAGACGCAAACGGCAAGACAATAAAGGAAATCACTCCCGATGATAACGGTGTTTACGAGATAAGCACAGGTATTGAGGAAAGCGTGAACGTTTCCGTATCCGGCGCTGACGATGATAACATTTATATCAACAATCAGCGTGTAGCATCAGATACAGCGGCAAAGATCGCACTTAATCAGTCTGAAATAAAGGTTGTCAGAATAATCGTTCAGAACGGTGAAAAACAGCCCGTATACGCTTACTTAAAGCTCGTTCCCGATGATGTAAAGGCGGCTGAGCAGGTCGAAGAACTTATTGACGCTATAGGCGACGTAACTCTTGACAGCTATGATGATATCACAGCGGCAAGAACGGCTTATGACAAGCTCAGCGACAACGCAAAGACGCTTGTAGAAAACTACGAAACCTTAACAGCCGCAGAAGAAGCTCTCGCTAAGGCTGAGGCTGACGTTATAAGCAATGCGATAAAAGCAATAGATGCAATCGGCAAGGTGACCGCTGACAGCAAGGATAAGATCGAAAAGGCAAAGGACGCTTACTCGGCAGTTCCCGAGCGTTTAAGAGATAAGGTCACAAATTCGGATACTCTTGACAAGGCAACAGAAAGATTTGCCGTTATCGACACGATAAAGCAGGCAGGCGCAAAGAGCGAAGATCACTTCAGCACTGTTCTCGGCACTCTTGCGGATAACGATATCTACCCCGTTCAGTCTATCGGCGGTGAATGGTCGGTTATCGCACTTGCAAGAGCAGGAAAGCTATCTGCCGACAAGGCGGCAAAATACTACAGCGAGCTTTGTGAAGCAGTAAAGGCTAACGGTTCAGACAGACTTTCAGACAGAAAGCCTACGGAGAACGCAAGAGTTATAATCGCTCTGTCCTCACTCGGAAAGAATTCCGCAGACATCGCAGGCCATAACCTGCTGAGCGGTCTTGACGATATGGACTATATCACATCGCAGGGTATCAATGCGGTTATATTCTCGCTTATAGCATTCGATACTACAGATTACAGTGCAAAGACGCACGATGAGCTTATAACTTATATCGTTGACAATATGACAGGCAAGGGCTGGGCGCTCGCAGGCGATACCGCAGACGTTGACATTACGGCTATGGCTATACAGGCACTCGCTCCCTATGCGGCTGACGAGAAGGTAAATGCGGCTATAGACAGCGGTCTTGAATTCCTCTCCGAATCTCTTGACGAGAACGCAAGATATGCAAACGGCAGTGAAAGTACCTCGCAGGTACTTATCGCACTTGCCGCTCTTGGTATCGACCCGCTTACAGATTCAAGATTCATCGTTGACGGTATCACGCTTATCGACTCACTTGAAAGCTACGCTACAGAAAACGGCTACAGCCACACACTCGGCGGCGAGGAAAACTATATGGCTACCGAGCAGGCGGCGCTCGCTCTTACAGCTTATGAGCTTTCAAAGGACGACTCTTCACTTTACGATATGTCGGTAAAGAATGAGCCCGCAACTCCCGATGAACCGGCAAATCCCGATGAGCCTGTAACACCCGGCAACAGCTCAGGTACTCCCGATGAGCCGATACTCCCCGGCGACTGCTCAGGCAAGCCCGAAGATAAAAACGATCCCATAAATCCCGGTACAGGCGTACTTGTAACAGGCGGTATGGCAGTTCTCATCTCAGGCGCAGTTATGCTTGTTTCAAAGAAAAAGCGCAAATAAGTAAAACTATTATGTAAATGCTTGTTCCGTACCTGTTTTTGTGATAAAATAGGTGCGGAACAATTTTTACATAACTGATATTTCACGGAGAAAAAATGAAAGCTATTTTTGATAAATACAAATATATACTCGGTCTTGGTCTAGCTCTGATTGCCGTGATAATCATAGCGATAGTTTCTGCTGCGGCAGGAAAAGATACTGCCGAAAACAGCGGCACGTCATACTTATCGCCCGAAACATCATCGTTTACAACCGCCGAAAGCCTAATCGCAACAACTCCAAAAACAACTGTTAATTCTCAGTCTCCGCCTGTAACAACCGTTACGGACACATCTTCACAAACTACCGCTTCACAAACCACATCTCAGACGACCGCAAGCAATCAAAAAGCAGAAACGACCGCAACAACCGCTTATGCAGCAACCGTGCCTGCAACTACCGCCGAAACTTCCAAAGCAACCGAAAAAACGATTGCCGAAACAAGCACTGCAAAGGCTACCGCAAAAGCCACAACTACCATTAAATCCACGACCAAAGCCACCGCTAAGGCGACAACTCCGAAGCCTGCCGACAAGCCGATAAAGAAATATGACAACACCTGCACATTCGTTATAGAATGCAAAACCATACTCAATAACAAGGATAAACTGAAAAAAGGACTTGAAAAATATGTACCCGACAACGGCATGATATACAGCGGAACAGTCGGATTTGACAGCGGTGAAAGCGTATACAATATACTCCGCCGTATCTGTGACGAAAACAGTATTCAGATGGAAGCAAGCTACACCCCTGCGTTCAGCTCATACTATATCGAGGGCATCAACAACCTTTATGAATTCGACTGCGGACAAGGCTCAGGCTGGATGTACAGTGTAAACGGCGTTTTCCCGAACTACGGCTGTTCATCATACAAGCCCGTAAACAACGACAAGATAACGTTCCGCTACACCTGTGAGCTTGGCAACGACCTTCAAAACTAAGGAGCAACAATGGAAAGAACACACCCTGTCACTGCGGCAATGTATTTTCTGTCTGTGATACTGATAACCGCAATAGTGCAAAGCCCCGTCTTTATGGCGGAGGCTCTTGTCTGCTCTGCCGTTTTTGCTTTTTTACTGAACGGTAAAACCGCCGCAAGAACGCTTTTTGTAATGCTGCCTATGGCACTGCTTGCGGCAGTTATAAATCTTCTGTTTTCAAACAGAGGCATAACCGTGCTTGCAAAGTTGCCGAGCGGCAACAGTATCACGCTTGAAACGCTTATTTTTTCGCTGTTTACAGGCGCTATGACAATATCACTCGTTATGTGGTTTATCGGACTTAACAAGTGTATGACAAGCGATAAAACGGTATATCTTCTCGGAAAAGCACTGCCGTCACTCGCTTTGCTATTATCAATGACGCTGCGTTCAGTGCCTATGTTTGCAAGACGGGCAAAGCAAGCGGCGGCGGCTCAGCGCTTTGTGGGAAACGATATATACGAGGGTAACTTTAGAAGCCGTATCAAAAGCGGTGTTCACGTTCTCTCCGTTGCGGTAACGGATACCCTTGAGCATAGTGCATATACCGCCCGCTCTATGAAATACAGAGGTTACGGTACAGCAAAACGTACAGCCTACAGCATATTCCGCTTTGCGCCGTCCGACTTTATTATAATGTCTGTGACCGTGATATGCACAACCGCAATTATTATCCTTTTTGCAAGCGGTAAAGCCTATTATCTCTACTACCCTGAATTTATCCTGCCGCTGACAGCTTTCGATATTTCAGCGGATGTTTTCTGGCTTATACTCTGTGTAACGCCTGTTGTAGCCGAGCTTTATTCACGATTTAAACGGAGGGAAAGAAATGGAACTTTATAATATTTCAAATCTGTCATATTCCTATCCCGGCTCGGATATGAACGCACTCTCCGATATTTCGCTTAAAATAAACAAAGGAGAATTCGTAATACTCTGCGGCAGCTCGGGAAGCGGAAAATCCACCCTTTTAAATCTTATGAAAGCGCCTGCCGACGCAGGAACGCAAAAAGGGAAAATTTCTTTCGGCGGTCATTTTGCCGGCTTTGTCACGCAGTTTACCGACGAGCAGATCGTCTGCGACAAGGTTTGGCACGAGCTTGCCTTCGGTGCGGAAAGCATAGGACTTTCACAAAACGAAATACGCTCGCAGGTTTCCCAGACTGCTTTGTTCTTCGGCATAGAGGACTTGCTGTACTGCGACTGCGACAAGCTCTCGGGCGGTCAGAAGCAGATGATCAACTTAGCGTCTGTAATGGCTATGAACCCCGATGTACTGCTCCTTGACGAGCCGCTGTCACAGCTTGACCCTATCGCATCCACGCAGTTTATTTCACTGCTTGTGAGAATAAACAAGGAACTTGGTACGACAGTGATTGTTGCCGAGCATCAGCTCGGCGGTCTTTTGTCCGTTGCAAAGCGTGTGGTTATGCTCGACAACGGCAAGGTGTGTCACGACGGCGATGCAAGCTCTCTTACAGAGCATCTGTCAGAAAACAATCACCCTATGCTTTTTGAAATGCCGGCAGGTGTAAGAGCAAGCGCATCTGTCAGCAATGTGCTTCCACTGCTTGACGTTCCCTCCGCTAAGGACTGGTATACGTCCTACGGCGAAAATCACAGGCTCGTATCACCTGCCGCCGCAGACGATACGCTGTCGGAAGAAAGCTGTATATCCGTTAAAAATCTTTCTTTCGGCTATAAGAACAGCAAAAGAGATATTATAAGAAACCTTTCGCTTGACATAAAGCAAGGGAGCATAACCGCAATAGTTGGCGGAAACGGCGCAGGAAAATCGACCCTGCTAAGCCTTATCTGCGGTACGCTCAAGCAAAACAGCGGAAAAATAACGATAAACGGCGGAAAGATAGGTTTTCTTCCGCAGGACCCTACACTGCTTTTCAATAAGGAAACGCTCAAAGAAGAATTTGCCGGAAATGCCGATGAAATAGCCGCCGCATTTAATCTTACGCACCTGCTGTCACGTCATCCGTTTGACTTATCCGGCGGTGAAATGCAGAAGGCGGCGCTTGCAAAGCTCGTTTCCTACGGTGCGGATATACTTCTTCTCGATGAGCCGACTAAGGCGGCGGACGCAGTATATAAGCAGATATTCTCGGCATTATTGAAACAGCTTAAAGCAGACGGGAAAACGATTGTGATTGTCAGTCACGATATGGATTTCTGCGCTGAAACGGCGGATATATGCGCCCTGCTTTTTGACGGCGAAATAAGCGTATCTCTGCCGCCGTCACAGTTCTTCGCCGATTCCTCGTTTTTCACTACAGACAGTGCGAAAATCGCAAAAAACGTATGCGATAATGTTTACACTGTCGCAGGGCTTATAGCTTCTCTCGGAGGAAGGGCTGAAAACTACGGCGATCTCTCCGGACGTTTTCACGGCATAAAAGGCGATAAGCCCGACACAGCAGTACCGCAACGCAAAAAACGCAAAAGGCTGCCGATTTTCCGAAAGGTAATGCTTTCGCTCGGCAGTGTCGGATTTGTTTTTATGCTTTTAGCAGGTACCGGCATATTCCCTTTTGAGATACCATCAGAGCCGTTCTGGCTGCAATATGCGTTGCTGTGCGTCCCGATGATCATGCTTATAATCGGCGTCGCCCCGAAAAACACAATGGCAAAGCCGCCCGTAACCGCAAAAAAAGTAACGCCGTCCGATATTCTCGCATGGGTTATAACCGCCGTTTTTATTCCTTTCACAGTGACACTCGGCACACTTTTTGTCCCTAACGGCACAAGAAAGCATCTGCTGATAATTCTTGCCGTGCTTGTCGAGTGCCTTGCCGCTTTCTTTATCAGCTTTGAAAAAAAGAAGCCGTCCGCAAAGGATATAGCGGTGCTTGCCGTGCTTTCTGCGGCGGCTGTCGCAGGAAGGGAGCTTTTCTTTATGTTTCCGCAGTTCAAGCCTGTTGCCGCAATCGTTATCATCAGCGGAACGGCGCTCGGTGCGCAGGCAGGCTTTCTTGTCGGTGCGGTTTCCATGCTGGTATCGAATATGCTGTTCGGGCAGGGTATGTGGACGCCGTGGCAGATGTTTGCAATGGGTCTGCTTGGCTTTTTTGCAGGTGTCATCTTCTCAAAAAAGCGCAGCACGCTCGCCCTTTGTATCTACTCCTTACTGTCAGTCCTCGTTATTTACGGCGGAATAATGAATATATCAAGCGTTCTTACCTACACGACAGATATAAACTTGCAGACGATCACCGCATACATCATCTCCGGAATACCGTTCGACCTTATCCACGCAGTTTCGACTGTGATATTTATCTTGATAATCGGCGAGGCGCTTCTTAAGAAATGCTGTCGGCTGAGGATAAAATTCGGCCTGTTTCAATAAATTCGACAAAAATATTAACATAATATTACATTTTCCGATTTTATTTTTAAATCGTTATTGAAATGCGCCCGACTTTAAATTATAATTTTATAAGAAGCATTATAATGAGAGGTGGGCGTATATGTCATATGTACTTGAAATAACTGATGGCAACGGCGAAATTAAGTACGTTTCAGCAGGTACAGCCGCCGTGTACTGTCCCGAATATGCTTCAAGATATGAAGATAAAAGAAGCGCTATGACTGTAGGTACTACACTCATAAAAAACGGAAGATTCTCGAACTTTGAGGTAAGGCAGCTGAGCTACGAGCTATGTCTTAAGGCATATAAGAGAAACCGTGCAAGATCGTTTTTTCTGACTTATCCCGATAATTTCAAATGATAACTGCGGCAGTTGAAACCGCAGTTTGTTTTTTATAAAAGAAGGGATACAGCTTGTAGAAAAAGTATGTTTTTTCAAAAGAAGTGCTTGTTCTCAATCCCTATCCCCAAACCCCTTTCCCCGGGAAAGGGGCTATATTACTGGGGCTACCGCCCCTAGACCCTGTCGGGGGCTACGCCCCTGCGACCCCATTTTTATATAATTAAGAGGTTTATCAACAGTCTGAAAGAAGGGATACAGCGTTACGCTGTATCCCTTCTTGTTTATCTCTTCTCTTCTGCGAGCCTTGCAAGCGTTTTGCAGAGCAAATCAATGTTTGCGGGTTTTGCAAGGTGTGCATTCATACCTGCCTTTACGGTTTTGCTGACATCTTCCGCAAAAGCGTTTGCGGTAAGAGCAATAATAAATACACTTTTTGCGTCTTTGCGGTCAAGGCTTCTTATTGCCTTTGCCGCTTCGCAACCGTTCATGACCGGCATATTCATATCCATAAGAATAAGGTCGATATCGCCTTCCCCGGACTGTGTAAACTTATCCACGGCTTCCTTGCCGTCGCAAGCCTGAATCACCGTTGCACCGCAGGCACTGAGCATATCGTACATTATTTCACGATTAAGCTCGTTGTCGTCAACCAGCATGATATTCATACCTTTTAGTATATCCCTGTCGACAGACTTTTTGATATCTGTCGCCGCATTTTCTTCCTTGTCAGGCTTCAGCGGAAGCGTTACGGTGAACACCGTACCCTCTCCGACTTTGCTTTCAACATCGATAGTGCCGTTCTTCTGGCTGACAAGGTTTTTGACTATCGCCATGCCAAGCCCGGTGCCGTTATATCTTCCCGTGCCGAACTGAGCGCCCTGACTATATGGATCAAACAGTTTCGGCAGGAACTTTTCGGATATTCCTATACCTGTATCTCTGACAGTGAAAACATAGTTGTAATTGTTTTCACCTGCCTGCTTTACACTTACGCTTATCGTATCGTTGCGGTTTGTGTATTTGAGCGCATTTCCGACAAGGTTTATCAGTATCTGTGATAATTTAAGCGGGTCGCCTATAACCTTGCTGTTTTCAATATCAATATCAAGTACGAAATGCTTCTCCTCGTTTTCGGCACGTTCCGCCATAGGCTGCATCATCGAGGTGATTTCCTTTTCAAGGTCGAAATGCTTAATTTCAAGCGGTGACTGTCCTGATTCAAGACGTGAAACATCAAGTATCTTGTTTACAAGCTCCAGCATTCTTCTGCCCGTGGTTTCCGTCTTTTTATAATAATCAAGGCGTTTTTCCTCAGGGCAGGCAGGATCGGCGGCAAGCTCGTTCATTCCGAGAATTATATTGATCGGAGTTCTGAGCTCGTGGCTCATTGACGCAAAGAACTGCTCCTGTGAACTCTTGCGGCTCTCGGCTTCCCTCAGTGCGCCCTCAAGCAGTTTGATATGTTGCAGCTGACGCTTCTTTTCCTCATCAATAACATGGAATGCGATTACAGCCTTTTTGCTGTTCACGTCATCGTCAAGAAACAGGTTTACGCTTATCCATTTCTTTACGCCGTTGATCTCTCTTACAAAACTGCCGCCGTAATTTTCTGTACGCTTTTCAATGCTGTCCCTGACTTTTTCAAGTGAAAATGCACAGTCCATTTCCTGTGCCGTATCCTTATCCATAAAAGAACAGATTGCTTTCAAAAGATCATCATAACTACCCGTAGCGGGCAGTATTTTCTTAATATCGTCTGTGCCTTTTATCATTGCATAAGTGCCGTTTTGCGCATCTATACGATAGATGGCAAAGAATGAGTTACACAGCGCACTGATAGTATCGGTTGCACGGAGCGTCTGCCTTGTGAATCTGTTTTCTCTCAGCCACATAATAATTGCAATTATAAGTAACGCCGCAAATAGCACTATGTACATTAGTATCATCCAGTTTATTTCTGCGGTAAGAACTGCATAAGGAACAGTCACGGCAACAGACCAGCCGTTTTCAAGTCTTGTATAGTAAAATGCACGTTTTTCGCCCTCAAAGTCAATCATATTGTCGTTGTTCTTATGATTGCCGTCCTTCATTCTGAGATAAAGGCTCTCGGAGTATTTGTTGATCGTGTCCTTATCGGCGATGAAAGGGGTCTTTGTGTATACTGTTTCGCCGTACCGGTTAAAGACATAGTAAGCGCTTCGCTCCGGTAAATCTATATCTGCGTGATCGGTATCAAGGTTTTCATCGGTGAGGTCGATTATTACCGCATTTCCGGTTTTCTGATTTGCCGCAGAAATAGTAACGACATTAGACCTGTCTTTTTCGGTAAGATATGAGTTTGTGAAAACAACCTCGCCGTTTGCATTGAGAGCTCTTTTGTACCATTCCTGCTTTTGATAGTTGTAATTTTCAATGTCCTCTACATAATCGGATGCTATAAGTCTGCCGTTCAGAATAACATAACATAACAAATCTTCGTCTTTTGTGGAGGATTTAGCCTGTTTGAAAAACGTTTTTATAGCATTCAGCATACGATCCTCGGATACGTTTGCGTTTACCATGTCGTTTATCTGTATCATTCCGAGTTCAATGATTGTCGTATACACAGATATGTTTTTCTCTTCTTCCGAGGCATAGCTTTCTACCAGATTTTTGCCGAGAGAATTTGCATTGTTCAGTACAGCGGTATATGAGCCGAATATTCCGAGAAATGCAATAATGAATATCAGTATGACAATAGTGAGCATACGCAGATTGACCAGCTTTATGCGCTTTTCTGTAGCTTCGTAAAATCGTTTCATATTTCCTTTCATTAAAAGCCGACCTTACCCGGTTCGGATAAAGTCGGCTTTTATCTGCATATTTATCTTTCTTCCCTGAAGTACGCTTCACCGAGCGCCTTAGGAGGCTGATTTTCTTTCTTCTTTCTCATTGCTATGAAAATCAGCACTATAATAGTGGCGATGTAAGGGAGCATTGTTAAAAACTGCGATGGTATCTGTATCTCCCAGCCCTGCATCTTGTAGTTTAAACCTCTCAGCATACCGAAAAGGTAGGCGGCGAATATCGCCTTGAGCGGATTCCATGTGCTGAATATGATAAGAGCAACGGCTATCCAGCCTGCGCCTGCCGTAACATTATCCTGCCAGGTTGTCAGGAATGCGGTTGACAGATAAGCGCCGCCGAGTCCGCAAAGGAAACCTCCGAGCAGAATATTTATATACTTATGGAGCGTAACATTTATACCCGAAGCGTCAGCCGCACCGGGATTTTCACCGATCGCCCTTACATAAAGTCCGAGCTTTGTCTTGTTGAGGTAGAAATACGCAAGCACAGCTATGACAAGTCCGAGCCATACATATATATCCTGCGAGAAAACAGCCTCTCCGAGTATCGGGATATTGCTGAGAACAGGTATTTCTACAGGTCGGAATGCCGAGCTTACCGACTGGGGTATCTGTTCGCTTGATACCCAGCCGCCTATAAGACCGGAAACGCCCGTGCCGAATATGGTCAGCACAAGACCGGTAACGACCTGGTTTCCTCTGAGCGTGACGGTTATAAAGGCATAAATAAGCGCGCCTGCCGCACCCGCAGCACCTGCCGCCAGCATGGCGAGCAGAGGATTTCCCGTAGCGCACGCAACTGTGAAGCCGAGTGACGCACCCATAAGCATCATACCCTCGACACCGAGGTTCATATGACCTACCTTTTCACAAAGTATACCGCCGACAATGGCAAACAGTATCGGAGTACCTGTCTGAATGGCAGTCTGTAAAAACAGACCTATCTGATGAAGAATATCCATTATTCAGCCTCCTTTACTGCGGTATGCTTGCGAAGCGATATTTTATAGTTTATAAAGAACTCACACGCAAGAACGAAGAATATGATGACGCCCTGCATTATTTCCGTAATGGACGATGGTATCTTCATTACCTGAAGCGAGCTTCCGCTCTGGAGAAGTATCGAGAACATAAACGACGCAACCACGATAATGGGCGGTTTTAGCTTTGCAAGCCAGGCGGTGATTACCGCAGTAAAACCAAGACCTGCCGACATTGAATCGGTTATCGACTTCTCAACGGCGCTCGACTGCATAAAGCCTGCCATTCCGCAAAGACCGCCGGAGATAAGAACTGCAATCACCAGAATTTTAACCGTATTCATACCGGCATATTTTGCGGTGGTTTCGCTTTCGCCGATAACGTCTATCTGATAGCCGAGCTTTGTGTAGCGGAGCAGTATCGTCATAATAATAACTAGTACCAGCATTATTATCCAGCCTGCGTGAATGCCGAATACATCGGGCAGTACCGCATTTTCCGAAAAGTTAGGCACCTTTGCCGCACCGAGTGCCGCAGGGTCTTTCCACGGACCGTATTGCAGATAGCTTATAAAGGCTATCGCAATATAGTTCATCATCAGCGTTACAAGCGTTTCGCTCGCACCGAACTTAGCTTTGATGACCGCAGGGATAAGCGCCCATATGCCGCCGCAGACAAAGCCTGCAACGCACATAAGCGGTAAAAGGAGTATAGGCGGCAGATCGGGACACATAAAAGCCATTGATGCCGCACCGAATGCACCCATATAGAACTGACCCTCAGCGCCGATATTCCAGAACTTCATTCTGAACGCTATCGCTATTCCGAGCGAAAGAGTGGTAAGCATTATCGTTTTGTTCATAACGTCCTTGAAACGCTTGAACGGGGTCTGTATTATTTTGCCGAAAACCTTGAAAGGATCATAACCCATTATGGCAAGAACAATGCCGATAAATATCAGCGACAGCACGATGGCGCCTATTCTTATAAGAACGTCAACGAGCTTTGATGTGCCTTTCTGCCGCTTTGAAATCTGTATCATGCTCATACGGCTTTCTCCTCTCCCTTGTTGATATGGTCGCCCACCATCATAAGACCTATGTCTTCCTTAGTGACGGTCGTGGGGTCTACTATGTCGATTATCTCACCGTCGTGTATTACCATAAGTCTGTCGGAAATGCTTTTCAGCACGTCAAGATCCTCGCCTATGAACAGCACGGCAACGCCTTTTTTCTTCTGCTCGTTTAACATATGATATATATTGTATGACGCACCTATATCAAGACCTCTTACGGGATAAGCGGTTATAAGCACCTTGGGCGAGAGCCATATTTCTCTGCCGAGAAGCACCTTCTGTATATTACCGCCGGACAGCTTCTTTACCGTGTAGTTTACTGATGGGGTGTAAATATCAAAATCGTGTACGATCTGCTCTGCGAGCTTCTTTGCAAACTTGCTGTCTATGAACGGACCGGGATTATGATTATAGGACTTTAAGATAACGTTGTTCGTTATGCTCATTCCTGCCACAAGACCCATACCGAGTCTGTCCTCGGGAACAAAGCTCATACTGATGCCCTTGCGGATTATCGCTCTGGGATCAAGTCCCTTTATGCTGTCGCCGTCAAACTCAATATCGCCGTCAGTCATTTTGTCAAGACCTGCGATTATCTCGCAAAGCTCCTTCTGACCGCTTCCTGCTATACCTGCGACACCGAGTATCTCACCGCCGTATACGTCAAAGTTCACGTTATCAAGCACGTTTACGCCGTCTGTATTTTTCTTCGTGAGATTTTTCACGGAAAGCATTGGCTTTGCGTTATAGTCACAGCATTGCGGTCGCTCTATTTCAAGCGTTACAGCCTTGCCGACCATCATCTCGGTAAGCTGCTGAGGGGTCGTTTCACTCGTCTTTACCGTACCGATACATTCGCCCTTACGCAAAACGGTAACACGGTCGGAAATATCCATAACCTCCGCCATCTTATGAGTGATAATGATTATCGTACAGCCCTGCTCCTTCATCTTTCTGAGAATAGCAAACAGTGCGGTTATCTCCTGTGGGGTAAGCACCGCTGTAGGCTCGTCAAGGATAAGAACGTTTGCGCCTCTGTAGAACACCTTCATTATCTCTACAGCCTGCTTTTCGCTGACAGACATATTGTATATCTTCTTGTCGGGGATAACGTTAAGGCCGTATTTCTCGTTCAGCTTGTTCACATGGTGAGCCATACGCTTTTTCGATGTGACAAAATGCTTTATGTGACCCATTACCACGTTTTCTGCGGCGGTCATTACATCGACTAACTTGAAGTGCTGATGTACCATACCGATGCCTGCCTTTATAGCGTCACCGGGTGAGCCGAAGTTCATCTTTTTACCGTCAATCGAGATAGTACCGCTGTCGGGCGTATATATGCCGCTGAGCATATTTACAAGGGTACTCTTGCCAGAACCGTTTTCGCCGAGCAGGGCAAGTATCTCGCCCTTGTATACGTCAACGGAAATATCCTTGTTTGCGTATACCGAGTCAAACGATTTGGTTATGTGTTCAAGTTTTATATAAGGGTCTGCCATATAACCTCCTTGAAAATAGCGATTTGTCTTTTTAAAACATCGCAGATATTCCGGTGCTTTAAAAAGACAAATCGGGCAGCCGCTGAGGACTGCTCGTATTGTCTTTAATAGTCTTAAGATTCTGTGACCTGTAGATTATGCGGGGATAGTACCTGTTACGCCCTTAACAAACCAGTTCATGTTCCAGATCTCGTCGTCTGTCATCTTAACGCCGTCGTCAACCTTCTTGTTGCCGTCCTGGTCGTAAAGAGGACCTGTGAAGGGTTCGAGTGTGCCGTCAATGATAGCCTTCTTAGCCGCATCTACCTTTTCCTGTGTGCCTTCTGCGCAGAGGTCTGTCAGCTTGTCAAGGTATGTCATGTTAGCGGCAAGACCTTCCCAGTATGCACGGCTTGTCCATGTACCGTCAATAGCCTTCTGTACATCGTCTGTATAGAATGTCTTCCAGTCGAAGCAAGCAGCTGTGAGGTATGCCTTGGGAGCAGCGTCTGATGTGGGGAAGTTGTAGCCGATGCAGTATGCGCCCTTTTCTTCAGCGGCAACCTGAGGAGCTGTTGTATCCTGGTGCTGAGCGATTATGTCAACACCCTTGTTGAGAAGCTCAAGTGCTGCCTGCTTTTCAACGGTGGGGTCATACCATGTATCTGTGAATACTACTTCTACCTTAGCATCGGGGTTTACAGACTGTACACCGAGTGTGAATGCGTTGATACCACGGATA
>CEAK01000073.1_pt1 | contig 48519 bp, 32 predicted proteins | sample 480681 | NCBI WGS metagenome assembly CEAK01 (sample SAMEA3182071, study PRJEB8094) | gut metagenome | biome: human; feature: gut; material: Stool; isolation source: human stools | place: Canada | collected 2011-12-06 | reverse complement strand
ATGCCTCTCGACACACGCACCTGAAACGTGCGCGTCTACCAATTCCGCCACCTGGGCAAAGATTATTGTTCCAACATTTCAAAGAAACATGAGCGGAAAACGAGACTCGAACTCGCGACCCTAACCTTGGCAAGGTTATGCTCTACCAACTGAGCTATTTCCGCATTTCACTTTCATAAACTGTGAAGAGGAGGAGACTCGAACTCCCACAACATTTCTGTCACTACCACCTCAAAGTAGCGCGTCTACCAATTCCGCCACCTCTCCATCATTTTAAAGTTTAACCTTTGTGCCCAGAACAGGACTCGAACCTGCATGCCTCTCGACACACGCACCTGAAACGTGCGCGTCTACCAATTCCGCCACCTGGGCAAAGATTATTGTTCCAACATTTCAAAGAAACATGAGCGGAAAACGAGACTCGAACTCGCGACCCTAACCTTGGCAAGGTTATGCTCTACCAACTGAGCTATTTCCGCATTTTTTCGTTTGCGGTTGCAAAGGTAGGGATTTTCCGTAAACATGCAAACATTCTGCCTACTTTTTTCACAGAAATCTGTTCACTTTGCACCTACCGCAAAACAATCATTTTGATTATCAACTCATTCGGTCACGATAATCTTCATAAGAAAATTGCTTGTATATTTCAGCTTTCCCCTCTTTTGTCCAGATGGCAATGGCAGGATGATGAATTCCGTTAAACATATTTGTCTTGACCATCGTATAATGAATCATATCTTCGAACACGATACGCTCTCCGATTTGCAACTCGTGATCGAAACTCCACAGTCCCATATAATCACCGCTCAAACAGGAATTTCCTCCGAGACGATAAATATATTTTCCTTCATTTCCCATCTCCGCACCACGCACGGCAGGTTGATATGGCATTTCCAGGCAGTCCGGCATGTGGCAAGTGAAACTAACATTCAAAATTGCCGTCTTGATGCCACGACTTTCCACAATATCCACCACTTCGGAAGTCAGCACTCCCGTCTGCCAGGTAAAGGCCGAACCGGGCTCCAGGATAATGCGCAAATGAGGATAGCGTGCTTTTAATCCTTGCAACAGTCTTATCAAATGTTCGGTATCATAGTCCTTACGAGTCATCAGGTGTCCACCACCCAGATTCAACCATTTAATCTGTGGAAACCAATGGGCAAATTTAGCTTCAAGATGTTCCAATGTACGTTCCAATTCATAAGAAGAAGATTCACAGTGACAATGACAATGAAAGCCTTCAATGCCTTGCGGTAATGCTTCGGGCAGCAAATCGGCTGTTATCCCAAAACGTGTACCGGGTGCACATGGATTATACAGTTCGGTTTCCACTTCCGAATATTCAGGATTTACGCGGATACCACAAGAGATGCCACTTCCTTCTGCAACCACCATCGGATAGAATCGTTCAAACTGCTGCATTGAGTTGAATGTGATATGACTGCTGCAACGCATGATTTCCGGGAAATCCTGTTCCGTATAAGCAGGAGAATATGTATGCGCCTTGCTGCCGAACTCTTCCAATGCCAAACGGGCTTCATACACCGAACTTGCCGTAGAATGATCTATATATTCACGGAATATGGGGAAAGAGCGCCACATGGCAAATGACTTGAAAGCAAGAATGATCTCCACTCCCGCCCTGTCGGCTACGCTTTTTATCAAACACAGGTTCTTTCTTAAAAACTCTTCTTCCATGATGTAACAAGGAGAAGGGAACTGATTAAAATCTATCATATATAAATTATTATCTAAAATAACGCCTTACGAACGTGGATGCAAAAATACAAATTCAAAAGCAAAGAGGGGTTGTTTTATTTTTAATTAAGATATTGGTTTTCGCGAACTTTTTCTTATTTTTACACCTTTATAATATATAAGTAGTTATATCATCCTAAATACCTGATTAAATATGAATAAAGATTTAAGAAAAGTAGTGATTCTGCTGGCACATCCTAATATCAAAGAATCACAGGCAAACAAAGCATTGATGGAGGCTGTTACTGACATCGAGGGGGTAGCAATCTTCAACCTTTACGAACTGCCACAAGAACTCGCTTTCAACGTGGACGAATGGAGCAAAATAATCTCTGAAGCCTCAGCCATTATCTATCAGTTTCCTTTCCACTGGATGGCTGCGCCATCATTGCTAAAGAAATGGCAGGATGAAGTCTTTACTTTTCTATCCAAGACTCCGGCTGTTGCCGGCAAACCGTTGACAGTAGTTACGACTACCGGATCCGAATTTGATGCTTACCGCAGCGGAGGACGAAACTGTTTCACTACAGACGAACTTCTGCGTCCTTATCAAGGTAGTGCGATTCATTCGGGTATGGCATGGCAGACACCTATCGTTGTCTACGGAATGGGGACTGCAGATGCAGGAAAAAGTATTGCTGAAGGAGCAAATACATATAGGCAGCGGGTAGAGATGCTAGTCAACAGTAGTAACGCTGGAAATAATTGGTAAAACTTTTATCTGTTACATCATCATAAAAGTATCCAGCTTATCCTTCTTACAAAATACGAAAGAGGACATCAAAAGGAAAGAAGCACAATCTTTTAGATATGAATGATGCAAATGACGCGGATTCTTCGTTTCTAGAATCCACATTATTTGCATCATGTCTAAATAATCAATATTCCTATATACTATATTTTGATAAAAATCTGCTTCTTATACAAAAATAATACAATCAGATAATTAAATCCGATAAACAGAAGCCCATAAATCAAGGAAGCTAAGTGAGCATCCCGAAAAATCAATAATATTGACCGATAGATTTTCCCTTGCAGACTTATATCTCCCACAGGAATCACTGCCAGCATAGTAGTCAGTACACCAGCAACCACGTAAATAAAAAGCGGATTTGTTCCGAAGACATGAAATACATATCCCCACTTATGCCGTTTCTTGATATCAACCACCCAAGTAAGAAATACCAGAAACAAAGAAGCAAATCCACAAGTTACCAATACGAAAGCCGGACTCCACACTCTCTTATTCAACGGACAACCATAGCTAAACAATAGTCCAATAAATAGAAGAACAATTCCTAATATGGATATCTGCAATAGCCGATCATGAATTTCAGTCTTTTCCCTTAATATATTTCCACAGAAATAACCGATAATTACCTGAGAAATACAAGGTAAGGTACTCAATACCCCTTCCGGGTCGAAAAAGATATAACTATTATCAGATAACCATTTGCGGTACATATGATTCTCTCCAAGAAGCCATCGATCTGTAACAGCAATAATGTTCTGTTCAGATAGCTCAAAACCGTTTCCTAACATCAGCAAGATATAATACCCAATCAGAAGTATAGCAGAAATCCATACAAGATTCATAGGACGACGGATACCTATAATCAGCAAAGAACCGAAGCAATAGGCTAATGCCAATCGCTGTAATACTCCTAGAATACGTATATGTTCAAGTGGATGTTCCACACCAAAGCACAGCAAGGAGAACCAGGAGAGAAAGACTCCTAACAAAAACAATATTACTGTACGTCGCATCAGTCTGGTAATAAAATTATGGCTGAAATGATGTTCGAATCTGGATAGGGCAAAACTCATAGAGACTCCCATAATAAACATGAAGAATGGAAAGACCAAATCTGTAGGGGTTAGTCCGTTCCATTCCGCATGTCTTAAAGGAGCGTAGACAGATTCCCATGTACCGGGATTGTCCACCAAAATCATTACAGCTATAGTAATTCCCCGAAGTATATCTAAAGAAAGTAAACGTTCAGATTTCATATCAATTTTATTGTATTGTGGCAAATTTAAGTATAAATCACGACTTAAATTTGCCACAATATAAAGACTCAAGAAAGTATATTTATTGCCAATTTAAAATGCAAAGACAGGACGTATAGGGAATTTATTCCATGCTCTCTGGCCACCCACTCCACCAGCATCAGTATCTAGCTTGAAAAATGATCCAGCGCCACTTTCTGAACTGACCCAATATGTCCCTTGTATGGCTTGCCCTCCGACCACCACTATATTTTCATTCAACTGGTCTCTGATTATAGGGTTTCCTCCCCACACGCTTCCTCCTCCGTGCTGCATATAATTCATTTCCTTAAGAGACGGTATGTACCATCCGCTAGCTTTACAACCGATAGGATACTGATTGCGATAGTTATCGATTTCTTGTGCAGCAACTGAAATGTTCTGTGCAATATCCACCGTAGTATTATAATACTCCAACGCCTTAGTATTGTTATATCCCATGATAAATGGTAATGAACTCGGACTTCCAACAGATGAAATGCTAAAGAAATCTTTTTCTTTTACAATGCTATTAATATCTATTGAACCACCACTAAGACACATACATATTGTTTCGACACCTGTATTATTCAATTTACTAAAATCATGTAACGAAACAACTAATCCATGTGTACAATACGGATGGTCAGCTTCCAATGTCGGATCATGATGAGTCCCCGCAGCAACATCACTTATATCAGCAAGAGGATTTTTTGCATAAAACACGATCCCGATACAATTTTGTTTTTCCTTATCCGTCAGCCAGTTCGCTACCCCTTTAGCACGAACTACACCATTATTCATAAAGAAGTCTCCTATGCCAATGGTATGAATCAATGGACTTGAATCCGATTTAATATTTATTTTCTTGTACTTACCTGCTTTAAAAGCAACAGCTTGCTCATATTTTTTATCTTTATAGTAACCTGATGTAAAAGAGCCTTGAAAAGAGTAATTACCGGGAGCCACAATATATCTATAAACATTTTCCGCATTTTTTGATTGCAAAGGAAGTACGTTTTTCATTTCATTCAATGCAAAAGTGAAATTCGTATAGTCAGGAACAATATAATAAGCCTGTTCATCCGCTGTCTTTTTATACTCCAGCATAGGCATTACTATTTCCATCATGGCCATTTGGTGAGTGAAGTTAAATGTCAGAGACTTGTTTTCAGGAGTTACTAGTTCAGAGGCAATCAAATCACACGCAGCGTAGGCTTCGTAAGTACTCTGATCCGTATTGGCTTTTAACTTCTCCGCAAAAGCAGCTACCACTTCTTCTTTACTATTTTTAGTATTCATATCTGCATCATAAGGATAATAGGCAAAATATTGCGCATTGTCATAACAGGGTACATCACCATCCCATTTTGAACCGTCGTAAGAACAAAGGATATTACGGCACGTTACCACCACATCACCATTTATCATTGCGAAAATCCCCATCTTATCACCATATTCAAAACGAGTGGAATACCCATCATCAATAGCACGTGTATCCGTCCCGTCGGAAGAGTAGAAATTATCGACTGTCACCTGAATATTCAGCAGCTGATCCTTATTATCGACTGTTTCATATCCTTCTTCCGCACTACATCCGCTAAAAAGAAGCAGATATAATGAACACAAAAACGAAATATAAAAACTTATCTTTTTCATCTTCTGTCTTTTTTAAGTTAAAATTATATAGTCGTAGGGGTTATCTCCACTTCGTCATCAGCTCCCCATTTAATGTCGTCCACTATCACTATCACATCTATACCAGCAGCACCTACACGTATATTATAAGTATATTGTTTACCAGCTAACAAATTACCTTCATTTTCCTTTTCGGGTATGTATTTAGAAGAATGGTCCATACCAGCTATGACGTCGACGAATTCTTTATTCGTCATATTTTGTGGAGCTACAAAAGCACTGTAATTATCATCATTCTTGAGGGGAGTAATCACATTACCTTGATCCAAAGATTCTAAATTCAGCAGTTTAATTCCAGGATTAGATATCCCTAGAGTTTCGTCTACTTTCAGATTTACCACAACTTTGGCTACCCTATGCTGAAAGGTCAATGGTGACTCACTCAACGAAATACTTACCTTACTATCAACAGCCTCTATAAAATCACTAGCCATGAGATTATCGACAGTACTTTGGTCAGCTTTTACCACTACTTGGGGCTTTTCATTCTCATTGTTTGCATCACACGGGTACCAAGCGTTTACCGTAATATCATTTGTACCTTTCCAATAAAATGGAGTAACCGATTCACCGGCTTCCAAAGTTCCTTTAGCCGCGTTAGTCAGTATGTATTTTTTTGCAACACCATCTACCTGCACCATGAAGGTTTCCCCTCCAGCCCATTTAGTACCGGTATTGTCAGTACTCTGCCCAAACTCGCAGGTAGCTGCCGAAAAGACTATAGGATATGTGTCTATTGGGAAATTACTACTATCTCTACGCTCTTCGGGCGTACAAGAAGTAAGCGTGGCTACCAATGCACACCACAAAAATAGTTGAGTTCTCATATTTTATATCATCTTTTTAGAAATAACATCTATTTTGTCAATACACCATAAATTGATAGTGGCCTTGCATCCGCACTTTCTTATCTTTTAATACGATACGATAAATCTCCTTTCCCCATACTCCAGAAAGTGGTGGATCAGACAAAGTGATAGGCTCTATCAATAGTTCAAAGTTAGCAGGATACTGTAAAGTAACAGACTCGCCATTAGCCTCTATCTTCACCCGACCGATTTCCGTGGCCTCCACTTTACCCCAGGTTAGAAAATTCACCTGATTGGGAGTAATTCCCTCCGTCAAGCCGAATTGGTCACTAATAATGAGCTTATGTTCTTTCAACTGATATGAGCGGATCCAGCGTTTAACTTTGGCCTGTTCAGGATAAGCAGAAGCGATGTTCAACGAAAATTCTCCCCGAGTAGGTCGGCACATCACATCAGTAGCTTTAAATTCCCCACCCTGATGTTGCGACACCCCGTTGATGATAGGCAAATTATGATAATCGCTCTGCATCGTCCATATCTGATAACGTTCACTACTAAAAGTCTGTCGAGTATAAGTACCTACTCCGGCATCTATCAGTAGCGGAGTAGTGTTAACATACAGGATGCAAGTACCCACATCGTTGTGATTGTGACTTTCGTTGTTATGCCCTCCCTTAGCGGCCAAGAACCATCCGCTTTTGTTGGTTAAATGGCAGAATTCAGTTTCCGGATACCAAGTACATACCGGAATGAAGTGACTGGGTTTAGTCTGTTCCAATCCCGCATTTTTCAGGATAGACTCAAGTGATTGAAAAGAATCTTTGCCCAAAGTTACATCAGGTTTCTTACCATTGAGAAGATAGGCGGCAAAACACATCATTTCTTCACTTCCCAGCGCTTGTCCATAACGGAATATCAATGGAGCGTCTCCTCCCCCCTTTGCCGAGGCATCGGCAAAGTTCACCACCCAACCGTTACCGACATACGAACGACATATATATTCGCCCATTCGCCTGATCATAGGATCGTTCAGCAAGGTGATTTTTCCATGTGTAGCATACGAGAGGACTTGCAGATAGTCATATAACTTCCCGACCGCATGAGTCCAATAAGTCGATCCCTCTTCACAGGCTCCGTCTGCTTTTACAAAGTTCAAGAATTTATCCACCGATCTCATGCCACGCCATACGGCTTTAACTAACTTTTCGGGATCATTCTCTAAAAGTAGGAAGCACTGTAGTATATTACAGTTACACCAAGGATTCCAGTTGTTTACAAAAAAATCAGGCGACCATTCCTCATTAGCCATCCACCACTCATTGTTATTCATAAAGGCATCGAGCATCCGTTCTTGTAACTCCTGCCGCAATCGTAACGAAATGATAGGCTCTACCTTGTCGAACGTATCACGAAAAAAATAATATACCCATGCAAGGATGGAACCATAATCCCCCGAAGCAAGTTCTACAATCGGTCGGCGATAATCAGGTAGCAAACATCTAGGGTTTTGATTCTTCAGATGAGAGGATATCACCCAGCTTGTACTTTCACAACTATAATATACTCCATTAATCAATTGGTCTACAAAACGCCCCTTACCTTCGGCAAGTTCCGCCAACATCAAGATATTGATATTTTCACGGTTTGTCCAATAAGGTTTCATCTGATAATCAGTGCCCTTTCTACTATATTCTAAGTAAGCGGTAGCCGGAATATGTTGCCATTGATAATCAAGAATTTTTTCACCAGCTTTTATCAAGAAAGCCTTATTCCGTTCACCCAGCAAGATGTCCCAAGCCTTACGATCTTGATAACGAGGATAAGGAACCCACTCTTGATTCAACACCAAGAGTTCCCTTAATTGTTCCTCGCTTCCAACAAGATTTTGCAACATATTCCGTTCTGTATACGCTTGGACAGACGGTATTACCATAAATAGTAAAACGCCCAATAACGCATTACGGAAAAATAGATATCGAATCATAAGCTATCACTCCATTTTTTTATAATATCTTATATAATCCACTTCCATACGTTGCGGAAAAATTGTTTCGTCAATCCCCCAAGAACCACCCCAAGAACCACCAACTGCTACGTTCAGGATAAGGAAAAAAGGTTGGTCAAAAGGCCAATGCTTATAGTCGTCACGCAACTTCTCGAATGTCAGCACCAATTCATTATCGAACAAAATATCAATTTGAGTCTCCGTCCATACCAATGAATAGAGGTGGAACTCCGTGTTGAGTGTAGGGCTAAAAATTGACATAGAACGTAATTGCTCGCTATCATCGTATTTTTTATCCCACGAATCCTGATTGTGAATGGTAGCAATCACCATTCCATGATTAGGGTCAGATCCCCAAACATGCTCCATGATATCTATTTCAGCATATGCCCCATCAAAACGGTTTTCTGTAGGTCTCATCCAAAGTGCCGGCCAAATACCTCTTCCCTTTGGTAATTTTGCTGAAATGTCAATACGCCCATATTGGAAACCAACCTTTTTTTTAGTAGTGATCGAAGCGGAAGAATGACCAAAAGTATGAGTTCCTTCCACATGAGGATCTGTATAAGCCGTTAAAATGAGCCTACCATCTTCTATGCACGAATACTTCAAATCAGCGACCTTGTAATCCTGGCTTTCATTATTACGCATATATCCCTGTTCATATACCCATGTTTCACTGTCGGGCAACCCATCATTATCAAACTCTTCACTCCACACCAATTCGTATTCACCGTAGGATCCTTCATCCAAAGGAGGGGCAATCGGCGTATCATCATTGCATGCCCCTATAAAAGGAGAACACACCACCAATCCCCAAATAACTAAGTTTTTTCTCATAATATTCATTTTATTGGAGAGCCAAAGGCTCATTGTTAACACTTCTTGTTATGATTATCCACCTTTTGCAATTTATTCTTATACCTTAACAAAGCTTCCAGAAAATAGTAATCAGCATATACTAAAGGCACATCTATTTCTTCATTGTGAGGAATACTTCCCACACTGTGCTTCAATAGAAAATTCTCGTTAGTGCCAGGAGCGGCCAAATATTCCGATGATGACAATGATTTCAAAATATGCCCGGCAGCATTCATATAACGATTGCCATCCGTCACATAGTCCGACAGTTCAATAAAAGCTGAAGCAACGATCGCAGCTGCGGAAGCGTCACGAGGTACCGTTTTGAACCGTTCAATATCATAGCGCCAATCAGGAGTATAACCAGATTGACCTGCATTAAAGTCCCAATAAGGGATACCGTCTTCCGGAAGATTCGGATGAGTAAGCCAAAAATCAGCAGCATGAACAGCTGCATTCAAAAACTCTTTATTCCGCGTTTCGCGATAAGCCATGGTATATCCGTAAATAGCCCATGCTTGCCCACGCGCCCAAGCAGAATTATCCGAGAACCCTTGACAGGTTGCTCTATGAAGTACTTCTCCTGTGTCCTTGTCATAATCTACCACATGATAGCAACTATAATCATCACGAAAGTGATTCTTTAAAGTTGTCTCAGCATGACGATTGGCAATCGAAGCGTATTGGAGATCTCCCGTCACTTTAGTGGCAAAATAGAGCAGCTCCAGATTCATCATATTGTCAATAATCACCGGATAAAACCATTCATCTTTTCCATTCCACGCTTTTCTATAGTTCCATGATTTAATACATCCCGTTGCCTCATCAAACCTTTTACATAATGAATTAGCAGATTCAATCAACACCTCTTTATACTTCTCATTGCCTGTCAACCGATAAGCATTGCCATAACTACAATACATAAGAAAACCTATGTCATGGTGACTAGTTATTTTTTTTATTGGTTCCAAATACTCTGTCCACTGGATAGCAACCTGTTTCCACTCCTCTTTGTGATTGTAATCATAAAGATACCATAAACAACCCGGGAAAAATCCATCTGTCCAGTCGTTCAGCTGGGTAGTAAACAGTTTTCCATTTTTAATGGTACGTGGAAATTCGATATGTCCGGATAGCTTTTGCAACTGCTGTCTCAGCTGTTGTTCCGCAATCTCAAATCCGGACTTTACCATCTTTGGTTCCTCCTGTCTTGGAACGTTGCATGATATAATAAGAATACCTATTGTAAATACTATAAATACGACTTTCTTTTTCATTTGTTACCAGTTTGGGGTTTGAAGCAAATGGGTATTTTTAAACAGCTCCGTATTAGATATCGGGTAAAAATACATGCAATCTTTTACAATACGCTGCTCATATAATTGCTTTTCGTATTGAAATTCATCACCCACTTTTGATACAGACACTTTGTATATTTCAGCTGTCTTATCCAACTCTTTCCAGCGTCTTACATCCCAAAAACGATGTCCTTCAAAAGCGAGTTCTACTCTACGCTCATTCTTCAGACGAGTAACAAAATCTTCGCTTGAAATAGAAGACGGATAAGGAGACATATTCACATCGCTACGCTGACGTACCATATTCACAGCATCCAAAGCACTCATGGGAAAATCATCATTATCGGTATAGGTAGGTGACCCAAAAGCATGCACCATAGCTTCAGCGTAATTGAGTAACACCTCTGCATAACGAAACAAAATCCAATTGTGATGTTTCTTCGTAACAGTACTTCCCGGATCAAAACTTATATCCTTATTAACATATTTCTTTAAGTAATATCCGGTTACGGTAGCATTGCTTAAAGGAAGTGCATTGGCGCCTCCAGTCCAAATTTCCAATTTGTTTTTAGGCCAAGCCATGTCATTATAGGCAATGGTCATCTCCAATCGCGGATCTCTGCCTGCATAAGGATTACTTTTCATTTTTTCATCATCCCAATCAAATGGTTCACCACCAATCGTTTCATAGGCACTAACCAAGTTCTCGGTAGGACAAGTTGAAGTTTTACCTCCTGTGACGCCGATAGGAAAGTTTGCTGTTTCAAATAGACTATTTTCACCTACAGGCCGTACTAAAATATTCTCTTGATTCAGATTATTATCCGACTTAAACAAGTCAGCATATTTGCTTAAACCATATCCCAATTCCGAGGCTTGCCCGATGAGAGCGTAGGCCGCTTTTGCAGCATCTTTCCATTTATCTTTATTATCAGCCGAATAAAGCGGACTTGCCAAGTACAGACATACCCTGGAACGGAAAGCCATAACCGCACCCAGCGTGACGCGTCCTGTTTCAGCACTCAAGAAACCGTCTTTAAAGTTAACGGGAAGTTTTCGTTCTTCAATCAAGAAATTACACTCGTCTAAAATGAATTGAGCTACGTCATCAAAGGAAGAAGGTTTTAGCAAATTAGCCTCATCAACGGTCAACACATCAGTAACCAATGGGACATTTCTATATCGTTTTATCAATTCAAAATAGAAAAAGGCACGAAGGAATCTAACCTCATATTGATAATAACCATATTCTTTCATCCATTTGTCATACAGATCATTATACTTCCAATCATCAAAACTTAAGTTAGCAAAATCCTTTAAATAGATATTAGCCGCCCTAATGCCTTCGTAATAATTACTCCACTGATCATCCACCGTATGATCAGGACTCCATGTACCGTCCACGAATCTTTGTATATTGGAATTTTTATACACGTGCACCGCATCGTCAGTAGCAGACTCGGATATGGCACCGTCAATATTGCAGAATCCATTAGGGAGAAAACGATACACATTGTTCATTATCTGTTTGCTTCTCTGATAGCTCACGGCAATATCTTCTTTCGTATAATCAGAGGACTCATCGCAATCCATAAAATCACATCCTGTCATTATGAAAGCGAAGAGTGCAATGAAACTATATTTTAAATTAATCATTCTCATCGTTTTTTGTTTTTAGAAACTAAAGTTTATTCCGAAAGTATATTGAGTCATTAAGGGATGTGTGGCACCCATCGCCTCCGGATCCATTCCATTGATTTTATCCCAAGAGAATAAGTCGTGGACACGGGCAAATACACGCGCTCCTTTCAGAACTCCAGAATTGCGTAAGAGAGCCGAAGGTACCTGATAATAGAGTTCTAAAGTTCTCAATTTCAAGTATGACGCATCAGCCACCCACAATGAGTTGGTATTATAGTTGTTGGCCGATCCTTCATAGGTTAATCGTGGGTATAAAGCATTAGGGGTTTCAGGCGTCCAGCGATTCTGATAATAATGTTTCGATATGGTATTATCATTAACCAACGGACGATACATACTCTCCATGTCCATTATTTTACTATAATTTCCAGTACCTTGGAACAGTGCATACAGTCCTATTCCCTTATACTCCACACCCAAATCAAGCGAATAATATAACTCGGGACAACGAGTATTATATCCCAAAGCCACCATATCATTCTCGTCGATGCGGTTATCATTATTCTGATCCTTAAACATCAAATCGCCAGGATGCACATCCGACAGGTATTGTTTTATCTCCCGCTCATCTATTTGTTGCTGGCTCTGATAGATTCCCTCCACTTCATATCCAAAAATCTGACCAACAGACTTACCTGTGCGACGCTGATAGTCGTAGGGACGATATTGCTCATCCATTTTGATTATTTTGGTTTTGTTGTAAGAGAACATGCCTCCCACATGGTATGTAAAATCGCGAATATGATCGCCCCACTTAGCGGCTACTTCAAAACCATAGCTATCTATCTCTCCGTCATTTTGATTAGGAACCGTGATACCCAGCACGGAAGAGATACTGCCTGAAGCATCTACTAGAATATCTGTACGATGATCGTAGAAAGCATCTAAAGTGAATGAAAGTTTGTTCCAACCCAAGAAATCCACACCCACATTCGCTTTATGTGATTTCTCATATGTCAAGTCGGATATTCCCAAACGGCTCTCATACATTCCCTTTACACCAAGCAGGGTTTCACCAAAGATATAACCTCCGCCACTGGTATAAGCATCTTTATAAAGATTTGCTCCATAATTGGCACGACCGGCAATACCATATGAAGTCCTGAACTTCAACAGATTAACCCAGTCAGCCTTCAAGAAACTTTCTTCAGAGAGCAACCACGCCATGCCCACTGAAGGAAATGTCCCCCAACGATTGCCCGGACTTAATACACTGGAAGCGGAACCGGACAAAGACGCATCGAGAATATAACGGTTTCTGAAAGTATAATGCGCTTGCGCCACTACATCCATAAAGGCGGTCGTTTTATTACGATCCTTCACAATATTCTTATCCATAGAGTAAAGAAGGCTTGCTCCCAGCTGGTGGTCATCCCCCCAAGCCTTGTTATAATCAGTACGAACTTCGAAATTGAAATGATTGGATGATGTACTCACGCTGCTTCCATACGTAAGTTCACCCTCGTTACGTAAAGTATTATATTTTTGAGAACCGGTAGCCACATCCATTACAGGCATTTCATAGCCAAAATCTTTGATATTATTGTCGTAATAACTGCTATAATTATCTAAAGCCACTTTTACACCAAATGTTAAGCCTTTAGTGATAAAGTTCAAATCCTGCTTCAGATCAAAATCAGCGAATAAGACTCTGCCTTGTGTACGGGAATAACCGCTTCCGGCAATGTAGGCGATAGGATTGTTGGCATAGGTAGTGGTACCACCAAAAACACCGTTAGAAGTTTTAATGGGAAACGCGCCGGAAGGAACTTTATACAAAGCGTTGAAAATGTCTCCTGAAGACTTCCCCGGACGATTCTGTTCAGAAAAGCTCCCATACATATTAAGTTGGGCTTTAGTAGTATTGCTAAGCTTGATATCGAGATTAGTTCTGATGTTCAGCCTGGAATATTTAAACTGTGTAGAATAACCATCGTTCCAATCAGTAGGTTTCAGAATGCCACTGTCGTTCAGGTAATTCAGTTGCGTGTAATACTTCACATATTCACCGCCGCCTTGAGCCGAGAACGTTACATTGTTGCCATAGCTATGATCACGCAAAGCCTCGTTCACCCAATCTACGTTTGGGAAGAAATCAGGATATTTACCATTCTGAAAAGCACGCAGTTCGTAGCGGTTGTATCTAGGTTTGGAACCATCGTTAGTTAATCCTTCATTCAGGGCTTGCGCATAAGTGTACCCGTCTACAAATTGCGGTAGATTACGAGGTGTACCCATATTAAACTGATAAGAGAAGTTTATTTGAGGAGTACTGTTCAGCCCACGTTTAGTTTTTACCAATATCACACCGTTGGCACCTTTTATGCCATACAGGCTCGTTGATACCGCATCTTTCAGCACCGTTACCGATTCAATATCAGAAGAACTCAAATCGTCTATCGAACGCTCAAAACCGTCTACCAGCACCAAAGGATAAGCATTGTTTGTAGTACCCACGCCACGAATAAAAAGAGTAGCGCCATCGCCCCAAGCATTACCGGCATTTTGCATGACCTCTACGCCAGGGAGCAAACCAAAAAGCAAATTTGTAGAATTGATGCTTGTCTTGTGTCCCAACTCTTTCGAGGTAACTTGAGGTGCCGAAGTAGTAGACTGGTCTAAAGTATGGGATATACCACGGCCATATTCCACATAAGTTGCCTTTACAACATTGGGTATACTATCGGGCAGTTGAGCAAATGCCGACGACGTTCCCAACAAGGCAAACATTAAAAACTTTATATTATTTTTCATAATTTACAACTGTCATTATTTTACAATAGTCTCACTTTATTCCCAACCGGGATTCTGAACTAATCCATATCCTTTGTTTACTTCATCAGGCGGGAAAGCGCTTAAATAAATTTTAGGAGAGAAACCTCCCGACTTTTGCCAAGCACGCTCGTCATTTCCCGACATTTCGTACACTTTGAATTTATACTCCTTAGTATCTTTATGCTTATAAACTTTAAGTCCGTGTAGATGCTGGGTAAAAATATCTTCACGCTTCCAGCGAATCAAGTCGAAAAAGCGAACTTGCTCAAACCCAAACTCACAGGCACGTTCACGCATTACCGCTTCGCGGAAGGAATCTTTATCCAATCCATTAGACAAATTGCCTAGTCCTACGCGATTCCTGACCATATTCACATAATCATAAGCGGTTTTACCCAGTGAGTTTGCCTTGTTCGTCTCACCCAGTTCGTTCATAGCTTCAGCATACGACAAATAAATTTCAGGTAATCGGATGATAGACCAATGACATTTACGGGCACTATATGCGGCATCGCGATCCAATCCCCATTTATAAGTAGCCATACCATATTCCAAACTGCTTTTATCCATGGGAACCACACCAAAATGCTTACTCTTAGGATAATTAACTTTATCTTCAGGATCTTCTTCAAACAATTCTATCTTACCACCTTGATAATCATTAATACCATCCAAAAAGATAGTTTCGGCTAAACGAGGATCACGGTTAACGAAAGGATTCTTAGCATGTACATTGTTATTCCAATCGAAATCGGAACCATCGGCCATAGGGAACATATCGAAATATTCTTTGGTAGGTGTAGGTCCTCCCCAGCGTATGGCTTGTTTAATTAGAATATCATCATCCATACGATAATAGCCACGATGTGAAGAAATTAGAGTTTCTGTGGAACCACGCGAATAATAACCTTCGCGGAAAGCGTTACAGTAAGTGTTTTCTCTTACATCTTCTTTTTGTATTAAACGATAAAATCCTTTTTGATCCATCATTTTGAAGAATTCCTCGGCTGCATCGGCAGCTTTTCTCCAACGCGTCTCATCTTTTCCGCCAAGCCAAGTCAATAATTCTTCCGAAGCTTGCCCCGGATAATAGGGTTCTGTATCGTTAAACAACGGACTCGCTGCAAAAAGCAACACCCTTACCTTCAGAGCCATTGCTGAAGCCTTAGTTACACGTCCGGCCCAATTGGCAAGCTCTCCTGCGTCTATAGCCCAGGGTAAATCTTCGCAAGCTATTGCTTCATCAAGTAATCGAACTATAAAATCTACAGTTTCTTGTGCAGTAGAACGCTTGGGAAACTCCGTGTCATCAACTCCCAAACTATGGTCTACTATAGGAAGACCGCCGTAATGGCGAAACATCTCAGCATACTGAATAGCAACTAAAATCTTAGCCTCAGCCTTCAACCTGTTTTTCTCACTTTGATCCATATCGGGCACCTTATCTACATTTTCAACTAAAAGCCACGAATGCCTAATACCCGTCCAGGCTTCGAAATTCAAGAAGCGATATTTAGTAACATAAATACCGTCAGGACGCCAATAATTTTCGCATTCGGGACTATACTTTCCCGGATAATACACCAACCTTTCACCGGAATCATTCACATAAGTATGTGCCAAATCTGTCAGTCCGTCAGTGGTACCTTTACGCATGCACGAAAGGTAAGTATTGGCAATAGGATGTCCGAAAGGAATCACCGTATAACTATTCCACAAGATTCTACGAGCATATTCCGCATTAGAAAAGATGGTATCTATCGTAACATCTTTACTAGGAGGCTTTTGCAGGAATTTATCTCCCAAAGCAAAATCTTCACAAGAGAAGAGCAAAACTAAAAGCCCTATTAATGATATATGAATTCTTATTGTTCTCATTTTTGTTTTATCTGATGTTTAAAAACTAAGCTTAATTCCTAAATTCACGACTTTAACAACAGGATAATTTCCAAAATAGGTATTAGCCGTTTCAGGATCCAGTATACCGAATTTATCGAAAGTAAGCAGGTTATATCCCGAAAGATAGATTCTAAGTTGACTAATATGCATCTTTTGTACTATCGACTTGGGCAATGTATACCCCACCTCAATATTCTTCAAACGTATATAAGAGGCATCACGCAACCACAAATCAGAGTCGTCATAGTTATGTGTCTTGTTATGGAAAGAGATTTTAGGAGCTTGGGCACTATTACCTTTCTCGGGTGTCCATGCATTATCCACATGATACCTCAATAAAGATTGAGTGTTAAGTGCTCCAAAAGGATTTCTCCAAATATCATCCAACCTTCTGGAAGCTTTGGCAGCTCCTTGCCAAGTAGTACTTAAATCGAAGCCTTTGTAGGAAAAACCGAAGTTCAAGCCACCGGTAAACAAAGGATATTTAGGGTAACCAATGACACCTTTATCAAGGTAGTCTATTTTATTATCATGGTTTAAGTCTTTGTATTTAGCGTCACCGGCGTGAGGCTCAAATCCGTCACCATAGTCAGGTATATTTTTTCCTTTTTCCACTGCATAATTAGCAACTTCCTCTTCAGTGAAAAAACCATCGGATGTATATCCCTGAAAACTACCTACAGGCTTTCCTGTGAGCTCCATATAGCTGTAAGGCTGCGGAATCTCGTCTTGATACACGACTGTATTCTTGGCATACGATAGGTTCACACCAATGTAGTAGCCAAAGTCTTTTACCTTGTCCTCCCATTTCACACTGACTTCGTAACCTTTATTGTCCACTTTACCTAAGTTCATAGTAGGTAGTTCTACTGATAAAAAGCCTGGTAATATTTTACGAGAAAGCAAAATATCCTTGCGGTGCTCAATAAAATAGTCAAAGGTGGTTTTTAAACGGTCATCGAACAAATATAAATCTACCCCATAGTTCTGTTTTGCTGCAGTTTCCCACGTCACATTAGGATTCCCCTTTTTCGACTCTTCGGCAGCGACTACTTTCTGTGAACTATCTATCCCAAAATTATAATAATTACCGTTATTAGTACTATAAACATCAGGTAAGTAGAGAAACCGTTCGCTACCACTTACAAGATCGTTACCCACAATACCATAAGATACACGTAATTTCAAATAGCTGACATAGGGTTTCAAATGCCTCATGATTTTCTCTTCCGAAACAATCCACCCTAATGACCCCGCAGGAAACAATCCGAAACGATGACCGGGAGCAAAATTTTCCGAACCATTGTATCCCACACTGAAATCTGCCATATAGCGAGTGTTATAATCATAAGTAACACGCCCTACAAATCCGACATAAGCACGAGGTATTTCCGGATAGTCTACTTTCTTTAAATAATATTTCATCGTCTGATTATACATAGCCAAAGCAGAGAAATGGTGTACTCCAAAATTTCGTTGATAGTTCAAAGCAGCCTCTACATACCAATCTCTGGACTTTCCAAACTCTTCTGTATAATCTAAAAGAGATTTTTCGCTTTTCTTCTTCAGATTTACGCTACCATCGGCATTTATAGCCGCTTCATACATATCTCCCGAACCCGAACGTTTTTTGGTTTGCGTAGTTCCACTATTATAAGAGCCCTTTATGGAAGCCTTCAGTCCCTGGGTAAGGAAATCCAGTTTCTGTTCCAAAGAAAAGTCGAAATTCAGAGTATTGCCATATACCGTATTATAACCATAACCGTATACATTCCCTATCGGACTTGTTGGTTGAAAACCAGTCGGAAGATGGAGAGGATCTGCCGTCACATACTTTCCGTCAATGATACCGGGAGCACAAAACGGGGTTGCCGAATAGATATCACCATAAACTCTCCCAAGATCTGTAGATGTACCGTTATTGTAATTAGGAGAACGCTTATTGTTCAGCATTCCTCCCAAATTAATTTTCATCAAAGTGCTTTTGGTCAAATCTATATCCAAATTGATACGATAGTTATAACGATTATAGCTATATCCACTATTGTAGTCAGTCTCAAAGGTTTTAAACAAGCCTTCTTGAGTAAATACCCCTAATGACATAAAATAACGTACCGATTTAGTACCACCTGAAATACTGAAATTATGTTGAGTTTGGGGAGCGGACTTCTTTAGCATATAGTCGGCCCAATTTACATCCGGATAGAGGTATGGATTAGTGTGTTTTTTATAACCATCTAACATTTCCGGGGTAAAAGGCAAATCATCTTTCGCTGTTCCCGCATCTAGAGAAGCTTGATTATAAATAGTAGCATACTCGTAGCTATTAGCGAATTCGGGTATACGGGTAGGCATCTGCAAAGCAAAGGAAGTTGAGAAATTTATTCTGGCTTTCCCTTCCCGACCACGTTTAGTAGTTACTAAAATCACCCCATTAGCACCACGCACGCCAAATACGGCGGTAGCTGACGCATCTTTCAGCACAGTGATGTCTTCAATCTCATTTGGATCAAGTTGAGAGAACGAGCGCTCCACTCCATCCACTAAGACCAATGGAGCAGAAAGACCTTCAGATAGTGAACCTACACCACGTACATAAAGAGTAGCGTCGTCAGCGCCCGGCTCACCGGATCCTTGTACGCTTGACAATCCCGGTATCTTACCCGATAAGGCATTGGTTATACTTCCCGCAGGAGTTTTAAGGATATCATCAGAGTTTATCGAAGAGATAGCACCTGTAATAGTAACCTTTTTTGCGGCGCCATAAGCTATAATCTGTACCTCTTCGAGAGTTTGTACATTTTCACTCAAATGTATTTTCAAATCCTTCTCACTTCTGAATACCACTTCTTTTTCTTCATATCCGATGTAAGATACCACAAGCGTGGCACCGACCGGGATATTAAGTGTGAAATGACCATCAAAATCTGTAATCGTTCCGGTTGTAGTGTTTTTCACTTTTACCGTAGCACCAATTACGGGACCGGACGCATCGGTCACAGTTCCCGAAACTTTCCTAACTTTAGATTGCTGTTCTATACTTGCTATAGTCTCTGAAAGGAGAGTTCCTTCCCAAGCATAACCGTAATGTACAACAAACAAAGTTACCACGAGTAACCATACTTTGTTTTTCATATAAACATTAAATTTAACTTGTTAAATCAGTATTACTAATTCTGCTCACAAAGTTAAATAGTATTTAATGCACATATGATAATGTATTATACATATACCATACTCCGATTATGTCTGGAACAAAAGATGCACTCTTTAGAACAAAAGATGCACCTAAAACTACAATGTTAATGCTTGCCGCCCGACTTTCTATAATCCAAAGGAGTCATATTATAGTAAGTTTTAAAGCATCTGCTGAAATAACGCGGAGAAGAAAAACCTACTTTATAGGATATTTCACTGATACTATACTCGGGAGCATTAAAAAGTAATCTGGCAGCTTCTTCCAACTTCAGTCTTAAAGCAAAATCGTTAGGAGTAGTTCCCAAAATCGATTTGAAGTAACCGAACATTTTAGTACGGCTCAAATGAAGCTCGGCGGCCAACTGGTCCATATTAAAATCTGGATTATCGAAATTCCGCTTAATGATGCAAGTAGCCTTTTCTATCCAATGTTTGTCCGGAGCGCTTAGTCCATCACCCTCTTGCTCACCCTCTTGTACTGAATCCGGAGTTTTTTCCAACTGAAATTGCCGGATCATTTGTCTGTTTTTCACCAAATTATTACAACGGGCCAATAACAGTTTTACGTTGAATGGTTTGGCAATGTAATCATCCGCACCAAACGTGTAGCCATCAATCATTTGCTCTAACGAACTTTGAGCTGTGAGCAGTACAACAGGTATTTGGCACAGTTCCATACTGTTCTTCATTTTATAACAAAGCTCTTTACCGGACATCACAGGTATCATAACATCACTCAACACCAAATCCGGAAATATTTGTGAAACTTTATTAAAGCCTTCCTGACCATTTACTGCCTTATATACATTATATGTAGGCGAGAATATATCTTCTAACAACCCTAATATTTCATCATCATCTTCTACTATTAAAATGGAAGGCTTAGTATCATCCACTACTATATTTTCATACTTATCAAGTTCTGATTCAGGCAACTCTTCCATTACTTCATAAGGATAATATATATCAGAAAACGGCATTGAATTCTGCTTCTTTTCGCAGTTAAGTTCTTCCAAAGAAAAGTGTCCGTTACCCAAACGCAACTGTACCTTAAACGTGCTTCCTTTGCCCACTTCGCTTTCCACCTCAATCTGCCCCTTGTGTTCATTCACTATTCCCTTGGTCAACGCCAAGCCAATACCAGATCCCGCACTTAGACTGATCTTAACATTTGTATCATCAACCTGATAGAAACGCTCAAAGATTTTCGTCAAAGCTTCTTTTGGAATACCATGTCCCGTATCACTGATTGTTATCTCAATCGTTTGTAGTAATCTCTTTATAGTTACAGTTATTTTTCCACCTTCAGGAGTATGATTAAAAGCATTAGACAAAAGATTAAAAAAGACTTTCTGCATTTGCTTAGGATCCAAATAAAGTTCAATATTCTTTTCTTCCGGTTGAAAAGTATATGAAATGTGCCTTTTTCTGGCATACTCCTCAAATAATAAAAAAATGTTCTTAGCGAAATCGACCACATCTACAGGTTCTACCTTGAGTTTAAGGAACCCTTGTTCTTGCTTACGAAAATCGATCAGTTCAGAAATTAAAGATTTGAGATGCATGGCATTTCTATGAATACGGCTTAATCTTTTGTTAATAAAAAGAGGAAGTCCCTCCAACTGCTGCAAATTTTCAATTTGCCCTATTATAAGAGTAAGTGGCGTCCTGAATTCATGTGATATATTAGTAAAGAAGCGCAACTTTATCTTATTGGTTTCTTCGATTAGTTTTTTCTCACGCTTTTCATTCTCTAACGACTGCAACATTTCTCTCTTTTTTCCATAAGCCCGCCAAAACATGAAGAACAAAAACGAAAGCAACACAAAATAACACAGCCATGCCAATGGTGTATTATACCACGGATGACGCACAGTGATTCCTATAGATATTTCTTTGGGTGATTCAATATTCGGAGTATTACTAACCTGACGTACTCTCAATATATAATGATTGGGAGAAAGATTAGTGTAATGCAGTTCATTGTTGGTTATAAAAGTCCAATTTTCATCATATCCCTCTAATTTATATTGATAGGACCTACTTCTCAATTTAGGAGTATAATCGGATACAGAGAAAGATATATCTATATTTTTCTGTTGAGACGACAAATCCAAATGCGGCGTGAAAGGCAAGGTTGCCTTTAAGATACCGGTATCATCATTGGGTTGTATGCGGCTGTTATTAACTGATAAATCAGAGAAGTAAAAATTCACATCATCTTCACAATCCTTGTACAAATCATTCTCGATAAACGAAATCATCCCATTGATTCCCCCTATATATATTCGTTCATCCTTACATTCACAAATGCCTCCATCTACCGTCGTAGCAAATATTCCGTTTTTATGCCGTTCAACAGACTCTACAAATTTTCTCAATACAGAAAGAATAGAAATACCTTTATCACTCGTTATTATGATGCTGTTTTGAGAGGTCTCCATTATGTTATAGCAATAATTACTCAACAAATCATCATGTTCTTTCGTATAAGTTGTAAAAGAATTCGTCGAGTAGTTGTATACCTTCAACCCTTTTCCTAATGTAGCTATATAAATTTCTCCGGACGAACTTTCTAATATTTTAGTCATACTACATTCAGTGTCAGTACTGTCCAGTCGAACAGATTCCGGAGTTAAATCACCATGCAAATTCATGCGCAGCAATTCATTCTTTTTAGCCATCCATATATACCCTCTTGAGTCGACACAGAAAGTCAGGATAGGACTAACAGTAAGAAGCGATTCGAAAATGTCCGTATCGGGATTCAAAACCCATAAGCCGTTGTTAGTAGAAACATACAATCGGTCATTTTTTAATTGTATATGATATATTTTGTCGGCAGGTCCTTCCCGGCCATTGACCGTCAGGTAATTATGGAATGTATGTTTTTTTATGTCAAAACGACTCAAACCACCCAAATGAGTCCCGATATACAGACATTCGCGTTTCTCATCATAAGCTATTGCTTTCACGTTATTGTGTAAAATGGATTGTGTACTTGATGCAGTGTAATAGGTAAACTTTCCAGTACGTCTATCCAAGCAATTGACACCACCTCCATCAGTACATATCCAAAGCCGTTTATTGGAATCTTCTACCATAGGACCTACAAACTGATGATTCAGACAATCATCACGCAATGCATTATATTCATAGTAGTAAAAAAAATCTTTAGTATCATTTATATAGTTCACTCCACCATAATAAGTCCCCATCCAAATAGTACCTTGCCTATCTCTATATAGCGAATAGACAGAAGAATGTGACAAGGCCCCTTGCCTATTTTCAGGTCTGATAATGCGATAGGTATCAGAATAAGGATTGTAAACCTGTAGACCGTCAAATGTCCCGAACCAAATATTCTGCATATCATCTTCTACTACTTCACGTATCTGATTACTTTCCACTTTTCCCTTTCCGGTAGGTTCTTTTCGTAATACACCATCACGCTTAATAGTATATAAGCCTTCATTGCGAGTAGAAATCCACATTCTGCCTCGCTTGCTTTTATATAATCCGTAGATTTCAGTTGAAGGAATGACACACCGGATATCCTTGTCAGTCACCGCATAAAGTCCCCCAACAGTACCTATCCATATTTGGGTATCCTCAAAAAAAAGACAGGTCACTTCCGGTAAATCCAGTTTTCGTATAAAGTCTTGTGTGCCACTGTCGGCATTATACCGATAAAGCGAGTCACTTGATGTATACCAAATATTTCCTCGGAAGGAATTCAAAGCATCAATATGTGAATGTAAAGTATGAAAAGTCCCTTTTTCAATATTGTATTTTATCAAAACTTTATCAGCTCGCAAAAATACGTTCCCCATCTTATCGCCAACAATCCGGTCTACCTCGTTTGCCATCAGATAAAGACTGTTCGAAAGTGAACCTTCAATAATATCAGGTCTAAATTCCAAAATCTGTCTACCGTCATACACATTGACTCCTTCACGAGTTCCAAACCACATTCTCCCCAATGTGTCTTGATAAATAGCCTGCACCGTTGGTTGTACAAGTCCCTGTTCAATACCTATCTTACGAAAATACTGCGCAGATACATCTAAGGTTAAGTTTAAAGAAAATAGCAATAGTAGATATTTTAGATAAAGGTTTTTCATAGTTTTAATAAATCAGAGGTTCATCAAAGTATTATAAGATGTAAAACAAAGAATTACTCCTTTATGTTTGTTGTGCAAAGGAGCTACAAATATAACACAATTTATCATATTCGATACACAAATCCAAATAACCATGGGTAAAAGTACACATTTTAGCAAACAGCCAGTCTATAGTCAGATGATAAAATTGTTTGTTAGGTCAAAAATTCTTCAGTTAAGCCGCGAAAAGGACAGAGAACGTTATGTAATACTTCTATGGAGAAAGTGCAAACGCTATCAAGATATAGATATGGGTGACGCTTATCGCCAACCTCTTACTAATGGTCATGCAGAAAGGTCTGACACGTTCCTAAAGCTTCTCCGGGCTTGCGACAATGATCAGAATACTCCTCATGTACTATGTTGAAGTCTGTTCAACCACCCGGAAAAGGACTGGGAAGCTATACCTAAAGCGGCATCAGAGACGACTTACGAACCTGCACTTTTTGATGAGAGGGATTGGAATACATACATAAACTCGACCACTAAGAATAGTAGCCGAGCTATACTTTTTTTTCAGCCAATTATTAATTTGACATATTCAGCTCATTCTGATTAATATTTATACTATTAAAAGCCGATCTTGAACTGCAGACCGAAAATACTACGAGTGCCGCCAACAAAAGTTGGGAATCCGATCATACGTCCCGTATTCCCGGCATCCACGATATATTTCTCGTCAAACACATTCTTACCAAATGCACTGATTTCATAATACACACTTTTCGGATGAAAACGATAGCCAGCTGTGAAATTAGCTAGTCCATACCCATCTTGTGTAAGTTCCGGTTCATTGCTATCCTCAAAATAGACTTTGGATTTATAAGAGTAAGTAGGACGGAAATAAACCTCCGACTGTCTGTTAACAGGGATATTGATATCAATACCCAAAGCAAAACTATTTTTAGGAGTCAGACGGAAACGATTACCGACATATTCAGACGGAGTACCGTCTTCGTTCTTATCATTGAACTTCCCGTCAATATATGAATAGTTTCCGAAGACATTGAAGTAACGGCACGGAGCATAACGCAAACCCGCTTCCACTCCAAAAGTATGTGCCTTACCTGCATCGTCCGGCACTTCCTCCATTTGTTCATTATCGAATCTGGAAGTCTGGAAATGACTCCAATCATAATAATATGCACAAAGGTCATAACTGACTTTACCTCCGAACAACAGCCCTTTGATACCCGCTTCATAACTGTAAATGATTTCCGGTTCCAACTCCACTTTTTTCGTCGGATCATTATTGAAATACAACACTCCGGGACGGCGTCCACGGGAAACACTTACATAAGCATTATTCTGTTTGAACATATAATTCAAAGCGGCACGTCCCACCCACGACAGGTAGTTATCAGACATTTCTACCCGTACCCCATTTTCAGTCGGTTGATAGAGAATGGCTCCAAATACCGGGTCTTTCACCGTTGTCGATTTATAACCGGTTTTCTGATGTTCATACGTTCCACGCAGTCCTACTGTGAATGAAAGTCCTTTTAGTAATTTAAATGTTCCGTCTGCAAAAATTTCAGCAGCCTGATTGGTTCCATAGTTTGTCGAATTCTCTTCATGATAGCCGGATAATGGAAGATTGGAGCTTTGCTGCAACGACTTTAACGAAGCGGCAATTGTTTTTCCGCTCTCTCCCAACATTCCACTTTCTCCTGCGGCGATAATACTTTCAAGAGATTGCCCCATTGTACCCAGGACAGTATTCAGATCACCATAGAAATTCGGGGTATTCGTCATGGAAGTTACAGCCCCATCGGTTCTCGTCAGGGGATACGATTCGGGAAACCACTTTCCCATTAAAGCTGAATAAGTAGTCTGTAGTTGTGAAATCGCCTCGGCAGGCAAGCCCATAGCCGCTCCCAACAGAGGGATGGCACTGCTTAGAGTTTCCAAGCTGGGTTTTGCTTTCTTAGCATATTCCGTATAGAGAAAAGCCGGAAAAAGTTGTTGCATATTGGTACGTCCTATCACTTCCTGCGAAGAGTGTTCATAGAAATAGCTGCCTCCGAAAAAGCCGGAGAATCGGTCCTTATTGTCATAATTGAAACGGAATTCCTGACTGAACTGGTTTCCTTTAGCCTTTTCAGAACACCATAGCAGATAAGCAGGAGTTCCGTCAGCGTCAAAAGACTCATCAGAGTTAAAAGCACGAAAACCTGTGATAGAAGACAGTTTCCAGTTCTCATTGAACTCATGGTCGGCAAGAAAAGCGGCACCACCCACATGACGCTTGATATATAAGTTCTCTCCTTGCTCCAAATTGGCAGCCATATTCGGATCCGGATTACCATACACCGATTTATCACTCTTAAAAGAAGTACCCGGATAATCATCATACTGGTAATCCAGAATCAGATCATAAGTTGTTTTTTCATTGGCAAACAGACGCGTGGAGTTGCGTAGGGCAATCGTACTCTTTCCATTCAGTTTACCACCAGACAGGTTATCAATAAATCCATCACGGGCATTATAGGAAAAAGCAAAACGGTTTGCCAGCTTACCTTTGACAATCGGAGTATTGATAAATCCGCTTGCCAGTTTCTGATTATAGGTTCCGTATCCCAGCGACAACTCCCCGGTCAGATAATCCACCGGTTTGTTACGGATTACATGGATTCCTCCTATTTCGGCTCCTCGCCCAAAAAGAGTTCCTTGCGGTCCTTTCACTACTTCCACCCGCTCAAGGTCGAACAACTCGACCACCGAAGCACGTGAACGGGAGATAGATACGCCATCCTGAAATACGGAAACACGTGGTTGGGCATAAGAAGCGCCGTCGTCTGAAGTTACCCCACGAATCACATACCCCGGATTGTTGGGACTTTGTAGCTGAATCTGTACTCCCGGAATGAATTGTGCTACTTCGTCAAACTGTTGCAAATTCATCTTTTTCAGGCTTAATCCCGAAACTGCACTAACGGCTGTCGGTACTTCGATGCTACTTTGGGCACGTTTCTGGGTAGTTACCACTACCTCTCCCAGTGTATGATTATCTTCCTGCAATACAATCTGCATATTATTTTCCGAAGATTGTTCCACCGACTGATAACCTATATACGAGAATACCAACGTCTTATTATGCACAGGCATCTGTAATGTAAAGTAACCGTTCATATCCGTAATAGCTCCTGTGCCCGTACCTTTCACGATGATATTCACGCCGGGCAACGCTTCTCCTTTCGAATTTATTACTTTCCCTTTTACAGGAACCACACTTACATCATTCACCTCCAGTTTTGTGGCAGGTAGAATAGCTCCAATTGTCCACTGCGGGGTAGCCAAAGCTACTAAAGCAGTCAATACACAAGCTTTATAACCAAAATGTTTCATCATATTTTTTTATTTTGTCAAATGAATAGTTAATTCGTTATCTTGTGGCGACAGGTCTGTCCATAGATTGCGCGATAGATGTTTCAGAATAAAAGCATATTTCCAGGAATGACGTCTCAGCAATTTGCACGCTTTCTTTATTTCTTCCCGATTTTGTTCGCTCCATTGCTCGTCTCCTGCCAGATGCGCAACATAAGCAGCAGCTACCACCCGACCCGCTTCCTGCTTACAAGTATCAGGGATAGAAACTGGTATCATATCAGAAACAATGGTTGCAATACCCTCCCATGCATACTTTTTCGCATAATCAGACAGGGGTACCCCATCCGGAAGCCCGGTCTTTATCCGGTCTATTCTCTCGGTACGAATAGTCATCCGATTTCCATCCAGAGTTACCAGACGATAAGGAGACGGATAAGTCACCGTAGAACCTGTTTCAATATCATATACAGGACCACGTTTCACAATATCCTGCGCATGAAAATGTCCGGTAAATACAACCTCAATACCTGAATGCGCAAATGCTTTCGCCTGTTTTTTCCAATCATCTACCAGATATTCTTTCATGACTTTATCCTGCCACTTCCAGTGTTGTATAAGCCCATGATGCATCATGGTAATCAGCCGGACACCTTTTGCCTGTGCCTCTTTTACCTGTTTACGAATAAATTCCATCGTTTCAGGCTTAATACGTCCACCCGTCACACAGGTATTTTTTGCAAAATCATTCTCTTCATATTTACATGCGTCGATAGCCAGAATACGTAATGAATCGGATATGGCAGTTACATAACTAAGTGAATAAGGGTCACGTGCCAAAGCATCTCGATATCCATAATCAGAATAACAGTCTGCAAATTCTTCCGGAGATACGGTTTGTACTCTTGCCTTCTCTTCTCCGTCAAAGGATACGGCATGAGGATTATTCACATCATGATTCCCTGGAATAACAAGCACTTTTATACCTGCCTGACGAAACCTGTTTAAATAATGATCCACCAGATAACGATGGGAAACAGCCTCACCGTCTTTCGTCAGATCACCCGTAATCAATATGAATTGAGGATGCGTCTGGAGCAATCTCTCCGTTATCTCTTCCATCAAAGCCGGACTCTCTTTCAGCATTTTCCGATCATGAGCTACATAATCGTAAAAAGCCTTACCCTCTCTTATCAATAAAGAGGGAGCCATCACATGAATATCTGAAACCACTGCAAACTCTGTTTTCACATTTCCTGCATTCAAGGATGAGCAGGACAGAAAACTCAGGAATAGAAAATAATGAATCAATGAGCCTTTCATATTTTTACCTTTTAATTTGCAGCAAAAGTAGAGAGGTCAAAAAACAAGGAGACGACAAAACATATACATTTGAGAAACAAAATGATTACATTCTCAAGACAGTCTTCCTATCAATTTAGAAGACCATTCAACTCTTCATTCGTTCTACAATAAAATAAGTGACTAATTTGTCCACTCATATAAAATAATCTGTTCTATTTTTAAGATTTGCCTATTCAATATTAAATCAGAAATGGAGCAAAGAGAGAAATAAATGCATAAATTAGTGCAAGAATATACCTTTTTCAAGCTGAAAAATACATAATTTAGGAATAAAAAACGAATTATTTCCACCTAAATAGATGCGGTTCCTTTAAAAGGAACGCCTCGTTGGTCGGTGAGGAACGATACTTTTCTCACCGACCAACGAGGCATTCATCAATATGACTCAATACAATTAGTATATTTCCTGCTAGTTCATACTTTATTCTGTTAAACTCAGAAATAACAAAAGAATGTATAGATTTCCAATACGCTGACGATTATATATAAATTAGCTTCTACAACAGACAATAAGAACTAAAAAATATATAGATAGAAGCACTACAAATATCCATAACACCAGATTAGTCGCATATTTATCTATAACCCATTCCCCATTTCTAAATTCAGGCAGGAAAAATGCATAAAGTATCCTATTTCTTATGTATGGTCTGGTTTTAATTATGAGTTCAACATGGAGAGCATTCTATTTCCCACTGACCAAGAGTTCGCGTTGCACTATCGAAGTTCGCTCCGACCTTGACAATCTTACGATGATCTATCTCATAAGGAATAACATATTGTTTGCTATTAATCTGCGCTAATGCTTCTTCGGGAGTACCATCTACCTTAAATTCAAATACATAAATTGCATCGGGCATCTTTATTACCACGTCAGCCCTGCCAATGGCATTCTTTACTTCTACATCTACATATTGACCCATTAAACGGAATAATAAATAGAAAATAGTCTGGTAGTGTTTCTCCTGATTGTTCTCCAAATCATAAGGTATAGATGAAAAGAAAGAACGAGTACGAAGAAGACACTGTTCAATATCACCTTTCATCAGGTCTCTGACAAAAGAGACTACATAAAAGTTACTTTCTCGTGTCGGTTGATTGAGATAGGAAGGGATCAACGTCTCAATAAAGCCTATTTTAACTTCTTCGTTGGGATAACCTAATGTGTATGTACGAAAGAGAGGTTCATATCCTTTAATAGTCAAATAACCACTCTGATATAGTACGGGAATCGGATCGGTAATAACCTCTGTCGCTTTATCAAAGTCTTCATCTTTCACTTCCATCTTTTCCAATAGATTAAGACTGAAGTCCATTCGCTGTAACATTTCAATCAAGAAAGTAGGCGTGCCGGTAGAGAACCAAAAGCTCTTATAATCTTTTTGCGAAAATGCATTGAAAAGGCTGAACGGATTGTAAATATCTTCACAATTCTTGCTGAAATGATAACCATCGTACTGCCGTTTCAAATGCCGACAAGCCTCTTCATAGGTTTCATTATTCGTTTGAGCTATCCTCTCAATATCCGGTTGCATCTGACTTAGCAATTCTTGCTCTGTAATACCACAAATAGCACTATAATCATCGCTCATACTAATATTCTGCAAGTTATTCAGCTCACTAAATATACTCATCTGACTGAATTTGCTGATACCTGTCAAAAACAAGAAACGAAGATATTGCCCTTGCGCTTTAAGAGGACTGAAGAACTTCCGCATTTCAGTTCGTAATTGTCCTTGTAAAACAGAGTCACTATTACTATCTAATAAAGGGGCATCATATTCGTCAATCAATACGACAGCCTGCTTTCCTGTCTGTTGGTAGATTCGTTGAAGCAAACCTGTTAAACGGGCTGCATAGCTCGTTTCTTCTTCATTTTTCCCATAAGTCCTCTCCCATTCGCTTAGATAAAGATTCAATTGCTCTTGCAAATCTTCGATAGTGGTATATTTCGTTCTGCTAAAATCAATATGTAACACAGGATAAACAGTCCATTCCTGTTCCAACTGTTCTATTGCCAGTCCTTTAAATAAATCTTTTTTTCCGGAGAAATAAGCTTCTAGAGTAGAGACTAGAAGACTTTTTCCAAAGCGGCGGGGACGGCTAAGAAAATACACAGTATCAGTATGGACTAATTGATAAACCAATGCGGTTTTATCAATATATACACAATTCATATTACGTAACTGCTCAAAATTCTGTATCCCGATAGGATATCTTCTAAATATCTCTTTCATATAAACCTAATGCATTAGTTGAAACATGAACAAAGATAATGTTTTTACGCGTATCTTACACAGATAGAGGCTGAATTTGTTATTTCTAACCGTATCATTGTTGTATTGAAAATGAAAGTTGCTATCTATTATTCATTATCAACGAGAAGTATTATCACTTTTCACTCATTCACAATGAGCAATTTCAGCATTTTATATTCATTTATAATGAGAAGTCTTATATCTTTGCAATCAAAAGCCCAATTATCATGAAAGAATTATTAAAGCATATCATATTCGACCAGCGTGAAAAAGACATATCCCAAATGATAGAAAGGGATATTGACATGAGTTGTGTAAACAATCCCGAAGTGCTAGTCATATCTGGTATAAGAAGATGTGGGAAATCTGTTCTTTTACAGCAAATACGTTCGCAACAGTCAGAACAAGACTTTTACATGAATTTTGATGATGAGCGGCTTATCAACTTCAAAGTCGATGATTTTCAAACCTTATATGAAGCTTTCATCGAATTGTTTGGAGAACAAAAAACATTTTATTTTGATGAAATACAGAATATTCCCGGTTGGGAAAGATTTGTAAGAAGGTTGCATGACAGTGGATGTAAGGTATTTGTTACAGGCTCTAATGCCAATATGCTAAGTAGAGAATTAGGCACACACCTCACCGGACGTTATTGCCAAATTGAACTATACCCTTTCTCATTTCCCGAATTTCTAAAAATGAAGGAAGCATATCCGCAACAAAAGGACTTTTATACTACTACCGGAAAAAGTATGCTAAAAAAACACTTCGACGAATACTTGAAAACTGGCGGTTTTCCCCGTTATATAAAAGACCGGAACAACAATTACCTATCCACTCTTTATGAGAATATTATTTATAAAGACGTTGTCGCTCGAAACAAACTAAATGGTGAAAGAGAATTGCTGGAAATGGTTTATTACTTAGCCAGCAATGCTAAGAAACGTTTCTCGTACAGTTCGTTAGCAAAAACGATAGGTATCAAACATACGGAAACAGTCAAAAACTATCTGGAATATCTTGAAAATACTTATCTGCTATTTCAGGTAATGAAGTTCGACTGGTCTGTAAAGAAACAGATGAACAACAAAAAGAAAGTGTATTTCATAGATAATGCCATTATTGGCAAAGTGGGATTCAATGCGACCGACAACATCGGACAATTACTTGAAAATTTGGTATTTATAGAAATAAAGCGCCAGGGAAAAGAGATCTATTATCATGATGACGGAATAGAGTGCGACTTCATTATGCGTGAAAACGGACATATTGTATCTGCCTGCCAAGTCACCCGTTCGATGAAAGATGAAAAAACAAGGCAGCGTGAAATAAATGGATTAATTTCCGCACTCAATACCTATAATCTCACCGAAGGAATAATTCTGACTGATGACGAAACCGAGGAAAGAACTATCGACAACAAAACAATACATATAATTCCTATATGGAGATGGCTATTAAGATAGTGACGCTATCCCACCAACATAGTGACGGTATATGCCTAGGATAGCGTCACTATTCCAGGCATATACCGTCACTATGTTTAAACCGGATATTCGGGCTGTTATTTCTAGTTTCCGCGCTGTGTAGGCAGGGTAAACTCTTGCGAATCACAAATCACTCCATTCTCGTCCGCCACTGCGACACGGAATATCACTTCACCGTCTTTCAATTTTTCACCTGCATGAATGGAAGCGGTATAACGGATGCCTTCACCCGGAAGAATTTCCTCCACCATCACAGAAGGAGAAATGCCAAGATGTTTCACCTTCCCCACCGTTTCTACCACAGGAACTACATTATAAACAGGATTTCTCCCTTCATTCATAATCTCAAAGATGATCTTGCTATTTTCTCCCGCATCAATCACATGACTGCGATTATCATCTATGAAACGGATCTTACGCAACTTCAATTGAGAAATAGGCTGCTGCACCTGCGGCTGCTTCTTATATTTTTGCACACGGACTTCCCTCACTTCAGGAATATACGCATCTTCCTCTATTTGCTCTTGTCTCGGCGCCGTCAACGCGTTTCCGATAGCTGCACCGGCAATGGTTCCTACAATATTCCCAATAGCAGAACCACGATACCCGCCTCTCCAGCCATGATTATTATCTCCGATAAGTCCGCCTATCGAACCTCCCAGACTACCTCCGATAGAAGCACCTGCCATGATAGCTCCCGGATTTCCCATACGCCCCGACGCACATCCACTCAAAATCAAAGCGGAAAGCAAAATTACTGTTAGTTGTTTCTTCATGAGTCTCTCTATTTAGTGTTATTATTTATTCTACCACTTTAAAACGAGCGAAACGTAATAATAGTTGTTTGTCTCCCGCATTTTTAAAATGAATAGTTGCTTTCGCATTGTCTCCCGTTCCTTCTACTTTCATCACTTCACCCAATCCGAAACGTTCGTGCTCTATCATCTGTCCGGCCTGTACCCCTGCTACCGATGCCGAAGTGGAGGAGGTTGCCTGTGCACCCTTACTTGGGCTAACAGTACTAACTTTCTTCAAATTCCTCGGTACGCTGGGAGCAATGATCTGTGCTTTCGGACGTTCACGCTGCTCGGAAGATGTACTTCCGAAAGGGGCACGCGACGGAGAAGCTGAACGGGTGAATCCTCCTTCAATCTCTCTACGGAAACGTCCTGCACCTTCATCGACAGCACGGCTCACTCCTGCCTCATGCGGCAACCGCAAGTAATCAACATCGATATCACGCAAGAAACGACTGGGACTTCCAAATTCCATCTTTCCATAACGGAAACGGGTTTTGGCAAAAGACAGATAACAATGTTCCTCCGCACGAGTAATTGCTACATAGAACAAACGACGTTCTTCTTCCAGTGCCCGGGGAGAATCTCCTACCATCCCACTGGGAAACAGGTTTTCTTCCAGACCGACCACAAATACATTCTTAAACTCCAATCCCTTAGCCGAATGAACTGTCATCAACGTTATCTTTTCCCCATCATCCGCCTTGTCGGAATCCTGATCGGTAAGTAATGCAATCTCCGAAAGGAAATCGGTAAGAGACACATTCGGGTTACCCTCCTCCTGCCGCAAAGCGCAGAAGTCATTCATTCCATTCACCAACTCTTCTATATTTTCCTTACGGCTTAGATTCTCGGGGGATGTGTCCTGACAGACATCGTTGATAATGCCGGACTGACGGATGATATTCGTTCCTATTTCATAAGCGTTCTTATCTGCCTGATCGACAATGAAACTTTCTATCAATTCACGAAAGCCTTGCAGTTTCGCATGCGTTCCTTTATTTATATCCAGTCCGTAACTCAATGGCTCGCAGAGTGCCACCCAAAGACTTACGCCATGATCGGTAGCTGCCGATATAATCTTCCCGACCGTCGTATCTCCAATGCCACGCGCCGGATAATTAATGATCCGCTTGAATGCTTCTTCATCATTCGGATTCACTACCAAACGGAAATAAGCAATCACATCTTTTATCTCTTTTCGCTGGTAGAACGAAAGTCCTCCGTAAATCTTATAAGGTATACTTCGTTTCCGAAGAGCCTCTTCAAAAATACGGCTTTGTGCATTCGTACGATACAAGATGGCAAAATCAGCATATCCGTAGCGATACTCCCGTCGCAGCTCTGCAATCTTATTAGCTACAATATCTCCCTCTTCCACATCGCTATACGCCTGAAATACACCGATAGGTTCCCCCTTTTCTTTCTCCGAAAACACGGCTTTCCGTATCTGACGTTCATTCTTCTCAATCAGGCTGTTGGCGGCACAAACAATGGTTTGTGTGGAACGGTAATTCTGCTCCAGTTTAAAGACTTTCGTATTGGGGTAGATTTTTGTAAAATAGAGAATATTGTCAATATCCGCCCCACGGAAAGAATAGATACTTTGCGCATCGTCTCCCACTACACAGACCCGTTGATTTTCTTTAGTCAGTTGCAGGACAATGCTATGCTGCGCATAATTCGTATCCTGATACTCATCTACCAGCACATAACGGAACTGATCCCGGTAGCGTGCCAACACTTCCGGAAAGTCACGGAATAAAATATAGGTATACACCAGTAAATCATCGAAATCCATTGCACCTGCCTGACGACATCTGTCCCAATAACGGGTATAGATATCACGGATAGCAGGCATCTTGGCAGCCATATCTCCTTCGTAAGCCTCTTTATTGGCAGCATAGCCTGTGGGAGTAACCAGATGATTCTTGGCATTGGAGATGCGTGCTTGTACCGCTCCCGGTTTATAAGTTTTCTCGTCCAATCCCATCTCTTTAATAATGGAACGGAGCAGACTCTTACTATCAGCCGTATCATAGATGGTGAACTGGGAAGTAAACCCGATAAATGTTGCTTCGGCACGAAGAATCCGTGAGAAGATGGAATGGAAAGTCCCCATCCACAAATAACGTGCCCGTTCCATACCTACCTGACGGGCAATACGCTCCTTCATCTCGCGCGCTGCCTTATTCGTAAAGGTCAGTGCAAGGATATTCCACGGATTGTAGCCGTTCTCCTGTTCCAGCAAGTAAGCGATTTTATAAGTCAATACGCGCGTCTTCCCCGAACCTGCACCGGCTATCACCAGCGAAGGACCGTCATTATAAGTCACTGCAGCACACTGACTCTCGTTCAATTCATCTATATAATTGGTATTCATAACAGCATTATAAAAACAATGTGGATTTTTAACAAACCCTTGGCATTCAAATTTGTTCTCAATACAAAAGTATAATATTCATTCGAGAATGAAGGTATTTTTATGAATTTTCATCACTAACTATTTTAACCTAACACCAAAAAGCAATGAAAAGAAGTATATTTTTATCGATTATTTTGAGTTTGTTTCTGGTCGCCTGCATTCCACAGGCAATGGCACAAAAGCAGAGCCGCCTGGAAAAGCTGCTAAGGTATCTGAACGATAATGACGCCGACAAATGGCAGAAAAACCGTGATAAGATAGATGACGAGACACAAACCTATTATGCCGAGGAACTGGCATTATTGGATGTGCTCAACGGATTGTGGAACGAGCAAAGCGAACAGGCTGCCACCAACTATTTCGGATGCTACGAAAGGGCAACGAAAGCTTATTTTCCCAATATCTGTGAAGAAGAGAAAATACAACTTTCCAACGTACAAAACAAAGCAGAACTGGCCGTTATCTCCATTCTGGAAGCTTCGAAAGATCAAATTCCTTTTAGCAAGACGTTGATGGACAGCATCCAGTCAAGCGGCTATCCGGGAGATTCTGCCATCTTGCAAAAGGTGCGGGACATCCGTGAAATGGCTTTACTGGAAGGTATGCTGAAAACACCTACGTTGAATATTTATCAAACGTACATCACGGAATATCCGAACGGCAAATTTATCTCTCAAATCAACACTGCGGAAAACAAACGGCTTTACCAGATCGTAAAGAGTAATCCGACATCAGCGAATTTCAAAGCATTTTTTGATAACGCTGACATGCAGAAATTCTTCACGGATAAAGATACGCGTCCATTCCTTCCGGAAGTCCGCGCGTTATACGATGATTTTCTGTTTCAAGGGATCGACAGCCTCCGGGAGAAAGGAAACGCAACGGCCATCCGGCAAATCATTGACGAGTATAAGCAGTCACCTTACCTGACTTCCACAGCACGTACTCACCTGGACGACCTTGAATATCTTAGTGAAAAAGCTGATTTTGAGCTTTTAAAAGCTGCCATTGTCAATTCCGAATCTTTGAGTATGCTGCAGGATTTTCTTTGCACACACAGGTATAAGGAATTTCGTGACCAGGCCAATGCACTACGGACACCGTTTATTCTGCAAACAATCATATCCACTCCTACTTCTGTGAAATACTATAATGGAGGACGATTGATTAAGTCTGCGGAAAATGACAGTACGGGAAATACCTCGACCACTTATTCGTATGACGATAAGGGGCAGCTCATTTCTACATTGTCGCTTACCGTAAAGAACGGTCAGCCAAGCAATGAAATACAAACGAACAGATTATACGATCCGCAAGGTCACTGCATCTTTGAAGTGCAAACGAATCCGAAAACCAAAACGGACCTCTACCGGCGGACACGCCGTATCGGTGCTGACGGAAGTATCGAGAGTGATTCGCTCAAGTATACAGATGGAAGAGTCATCATAAGTTCCTATAATAAACAGGGGTTATTGACCGAAACCAAAGAGTATAATAAGAATGGAGAACTTCAGGCGTACACCGCAAACAAATATGACGATAAAGGCAGATTGATTTCATCCCAACATCAAAACCTGCTTTTTGCCAATTCTTCAGATCAGATTATTTCACAAAAAGATGCTTATGAATACGACAAATACGGTTATCTGACACAGATCGTTTACCAACGGATTTTAGGCAATAACCAGAAAACATCCGGATGCCTGATCTGCCTGTACGATAAATACGGAAACCAGATCGATAGCAATTCTTATTATGAATATGATAATACGGGCCAATGGATCTGCCGGACCGACCGTGACCATCCGAAAGAAGTGGAACGTATACAGTACATTTACAAATAAAGTAAGATGCTGTGAACATTTTGCAGAGGGCTTCTGTTATTATAGTATAACAAGCCAATTAAAACTTGTAACATTATGAATACTATATTAATGTCTTTAATTATGATGACCATGACTTACGAAATGCCTAAACTTCCTTACGCTAACAATGCGTTGGAACCTGTAATCAGTCAGCAAACAATAGATTTCCATTACGGAAAACATCTACAAACGTATGTAAATAATCTGAATAGCCTCGTGCCCGGAACAGAATATGAAGGTAAAACGGTAGAAGAAATCGTTGCAGTCGCACCGGATGGAGCTATATTCAATAACGCCGGACAAGTATTGAATCACAATCTGTACTTCCTGCAATTTGCCCCGAAACCTTCGAAGAAGGAACCGGCAGGCAAACTGGGAGAAGCTATCAAACGCGACTTCGGTAGCTTTGAAAACTTCAAGAAAGAATTCAACGCAGCAGCAGTCGGATTGTTCGGTTCAGGATGGGCTTGGCTATCCGTTGGGAAAGACGGTAAACTGAAAATCACTAAAGAAGCCAACGGAAGCAATCCGGTACGTGCCGGTTTGAAACCACTTCTCGGATTTGACGTTTGGGAACACTCCTATTATCTGGATTATCAGAACCGCCGCGCCGACCACGTAAATGCCCTGTGGGACATCATCGACTGGGATGTGGTTGAAAAAAGAATGTAACCGGATTTACTAGCAAAACTATACTTATGAAAAAGGTCGTTGTGTTTTCACAGCGACCTTTTTTACAGACTAAAAAAACAAACTTTTATTGTATATCAAACGCATTAGTTGTATTTTTGCAACCCATAAACTAGCATAACAAACAATTATGGTACTATATAAAAGAAAAGAGATACGATTTATTGTCTCCATTGCCGTTCTTCTTTTCTTCCCCCTTTTCTGCAACGTTGCCGCCACAGAAGAACCAGAGGAAGAGATCCTGTTCATTACCTCATACAATTCTGACACTAAATATACCTACGATAACATCAGCACATTTATAGAAACCTACACCCAATTGGGAGGAAGATACTCGACCATTGTAGAAAACATGAATGCGACGGATTTAACGCAGGCGCACCAATGGAAAAAAACATTAACCGATATTTTAGACAAACATCCGAAAGCTAAATTAGTGATTCTTTTGGGTGGTGAAGCATGGAGCAGTTTCCTTCATCTTGAAGATGAGAAATATAAGCAGCTTCCTGTTTTCTGCGCAATGGCATCACGCAACGGCATCCGTATTCCGGAGGATTCAATCGATATGCGGAACTATAATCCTGTAAGTATCAACTTAACGGAACGAATGAAGGAGTACAACGTAAAATACTGTGATACATACGAATATAACATCAGCAAAGATATCGAAATGATACAGGATTTCTACCCGGACACAGAGCACCTGGTATTTGTATCGGATAATACCTATAACGGACTTGCCGAACTGGCATGGTTCAAGAAAAACCTGCAACATTTCCCGCAGTTATCCATCACCTATATTGACGGTCGCATCCACACACTCGATATGGCTGCCAATCAATTGCGCAATCTTCCCAGAAACACAGCAATGCTTCTTGGTATCTGGAGAATTGACAGCCGGGGGATCACTTACATGAACAACTCCGTTTATGCTTTTTCCAAAGCCAATCCTCTCCTGCCTGTGTTCAGTATGACTTCCACCGCAATAGGCTATTGGGCCATCGGAGGATATGTCCCGCAATATGAAGGAGTGGGAAAAAATATGGGAGAATATGCTTACCGCTTTTTAGACCAGAAGGAAACGGGTATCAGCAGCATCAATGTCTTACCCAACCGATATAAATTTGACGCGAAGAAACTAAAGGAATGGGGATTTGAAAACAAGAAGTTGCCTGTCAACTCAATGGTTATCAATCAGCCTATCCCCTTCTTTGTAGCCTACAAGACAGAAGTGCAATTTATCCTGATTATCTTCCTCGTATTAGTAGGAAGTCTGATGATTTCCCTGTATTACTATTACCGGACTAAAATTCTGAAAAATCACCTTGAAAGAACCACGCAACAATTGCGGGAAGATAAAGAGAAACTGGAAGAGTCTGAAATCGAATTACGTGACGCCAAAGAGCGCGCCGAAGAAGCTAATCAATTAAAAAGTGCTTTTGTCTCGAATATGAGCCATGAGATACGGACACCTTTAAACGCAATTGTCGGTTTCTCCAGCCTGATTATCGGTTCGGTAGAGCAGAATGATGAACTGAAAGAATATGCGGATATCGTCCAGACTAATTCCAATTTATTGCTCCAACTGATTAGCGATGTACTGGATATATCACGCCTGGAATCAGGAAAGCTGCAATTCAACTATGAATGGTGCGAGCTGGTGAACCATTGCCAGAATATGATTACTCTCACCAACCGGAACAAAACAGCGGATGTAGACATCAAACTCCAAATGCCTAAGGAGCCTTACATGCTCTACACGGACCCGTTGCGTCTGCAACAGATTATTATCAACCTGCTGAATAATGCCTTGAAATTCACTCCTGCCGGAGGAAGTATCACGCTGGATTATGAAGTGGACGAAGAAAAGCAATGTATGCTGTTCTCGGTGACAGATACCGGCACGGGAATCCCCGAAGATAAACAGGAACTCGTATTCCAACGTTTCGAAAAGCTGAATGAATTCGTGCAGGGTACAGGGTTGGGACTGGCTATCTGCAAACTGACCATCCAATATATGGGAGGTGATATATGGATTGACAAGAGCTACAGAAATGGCGCCCGATTTATCTTTTCTCATCCCATCAAAAAACAGGAATCAACAGAAAAATGAAAAAAAATCGACTGATTTAGTGTTTTTCTGTTTCTTTTTCGCTTACTTTGCTCCCGTAAAGACAAAGGGGTGCCCCATGAGGGGCTGAGATTATACCCTAGGAACCTGAGGCAGTTAATACTGACGTAGGGATTGTGTTTCTTCTTATCGCCTTTCCATTTAAGCACGCTCTTTGTATTTACTTTCAACTTATTTATTCTGATAGGACAATGAAAGTACAAGTGAACAACAAAGAGGTGGAAATGTCTCCTGACTCTACCCTTACGCAACTGACAGCACAGCTCGAACTTCCGGTTCAAGGCATTGCTATCGCCGTAAACAACAAAATGATTCCCCGTACCGAATGGGAGTGTTTCATTCTACACGAGAACGATAACCTGGTGATTATCAAAGCGGCTTGCGGAGGATAAGGAGATGATTAGTCTACAATTTATCACGCATCAGACCGAACGGTATTCGTACCTCGAATCGGCACGTATGGCACTCGAAGGCGGATGCAAATGGATCCAGCTACGTATGAAAGACGCTCCTCTCGAAGAAGTGGAAGCAGTAGCCCTGCAACTGAAGCCGCTTTGCAAAGAGCACGAAGCAATCCTGATTCTGGATGATCACGTCGAACTGGCCAAAAAGCTGGAAGTGGACGGTGTGCATCTAGGCAAAAAGGATATGCCTATCGACCAGGCCCGCCAAATACTTGGTGAAGCCTTTATTATCGGCGGCACTGCAAACACTTTCGAAGATGTCGTACAACACTATCGTGCCGGAGCCGATTATCTCGGCATCGGTCCTTTCCGGTTTACTACCACTAAAAAGAATCTAAGCCCTGTACTGGGTTTGGAGGGCTATTCTTCTATTCTTTCACAGATGAAGGAAGCGAATATCGAAATCCCCGTTGTAGCTATCGGAGGAATCACTTTTGAAGATATTCCTGCCATACTTCATACAGGAGTAAATGGAATAGCCCTGTCAGGAACTATTCTCGGAGCAGATAATCCGGTAGAAGAAACACGTAGAATCATTGAAAGTGATTTATAATTTGTCAAATGATAAATGGGATTTTTTAGGCACGGATTACGCTGTTGCTTTATGCAATCATATTTCTAAAACCGTGAAATCCGTGTAATCCGTGCCTAAAATGACAATATCCCGCAGGGAAACCTTGCCGGGGCGCTACGCCCCTAAATTAGCATTTAAATAATCAACTAAAATATATAGAATGGAAAAGTTAGTAATTGCGGGACGCGAATTTAACTCCCGTCTTTTTCTAGGAACAGGAAAATTCAATTCCAATGAAGTAATGGAACAAGCTATTCTGGCTTCGGGTACGGAAATGGTAACTGTTGCCATGAAACGAATCGACATGGATAACAAAGAGGACGACATGATGAAACATATCATTCATCCGAATATTCAGTTATTGCCCAACACCTCCGGTGTACGTAACGCGGAAGAGGCTGTTTTCGCCGCGCAACTGGCTCGCGAAGCCTTTGGAACAAACTGGCTGAAACTGGAAATTCATCCGGACCCGCGCTATCTGCTCCCCGACTCTATCGAAACACTGAAAGCTACGGAAGAACTGGTGAAACTGGGCTTTATCGTGTTTCCTTATTGCCAGGCTGACCCTGTACTCTGCAAACGGCTGGAAGAAGCAGGCGCAGCTACCGTTATGCCGCTCGGTGCCCCCATCGGTACGAACAAAGGATTGCAGACAAAAGAATTCCTGCAAATCATTATCGAACAGGCAGGTATCCCGGTGGTAGTGGATGCCGGTATCGGCGCGCCAAGCCATGCTGCCGAAGCAATGGAACTGGGAGCTTCCGCTGTATTAGTGAATACTGCAATAGCCGTTGCCGGAAATCCGGTAGAAATGGCTAAAGCATTCAAAGCAGCTACAGAAGCCGGAAGACAGGCTTACGAAGCAGGATTAGGATTACAAGCCATCGACTTCGTAGCAGAAGCAAGTTCACCTCTTACGGCTTTTCTTGATTAAAACAAATAAACTATGGAACAAAAAATAAAATTCCCCCGCTCGCAGAAAGTCTATTTACCGGGTAAACTTTATCCGAATATCCGCGTTGCCATGCGGAAAGTGGAGCAAGTACCCAGTGTCAGCTTTGAAGGCGAAGAAAAGATAGCAACACCAAATCCGGAAATATATGTATATGATACCAGCGGACCGTTCAGTGATGCGGAAATGAACATTGACCTCAAAAAAGGACTGCCCCGCATGCGTGAAGAATGGATCGTGGGGCGTGGTGACGTGGAACAGTTGTCTGAAATTACTTCGGAATACGGACAAATGAGAAGAGATGATAAAAGTCTCGATCACTTACGTTTCGAACACATCGCCCTGCCCTATCGTGCTAAAAAAGGAGAAGCAATCACCCAAATGGCGTATGCCAAAAGAGGAATTATCACTCCTGAAATGGAATACGTAGCGATCCGCGAAAATATGAATTGTGAGGAACTGGGAATTAAAACTCACATTACCCCCGAATTTGTTCGTCAGGAGATTGCGGAGGGACGTGCTGTACTACCGGCCAACATCAACCACCCGGAAGCTGAACCGATGATTATCGGACGTAACTTCCTTGTAAAAATCAATACGAACATCGGAAATTCGGCTACTACCTCCAGCATTGATGAAGAAGTGGAGAAAGCACTGTGGAGCTGTAAATGGGGGGGAGACACGTTGATGGATCTTTCCACAGGAGAAAACATCCATGAAACACGTGAATGGATTATCCGCAATTGTCCCGTACCAGTAGGCACTGTTCCTATTTATCAGGCACTTGAAAAAGTGAATGGCATAGTGGAAGACCTCACCTGGGAAATCTACCGGGACACATTGATTGAACAATGTGAACAAGGGGTCGATTACTTTACCATCCATGCAGGGATTCGCCGTCATAATGTTCATCTTGCCGATAATCGCTTGTGCGGCATTGTCAGCCGTGGAGGAAGTATTATGAGTAAATGGTGCCTCGTACACGATCAGGAAAGTTTCTTATACGATCATTTTGACGATATCTGTGATATTCTGGCACAATATGACGTAGCCGTGTCATTAGGTGACGGACTTCGCCCGGGTTCTATCTACGACGCAAACGATGAAGCGCAGTTTGCCGAACTCGATACCATGGGAGAGCTGGTGCTCCGTGCCTGGGATAAAAATGTTCAGGCATTTATTGAAGGCCCCGGACACGTTCCGATGCATAAAATTAAAGAGAACATGGAACGTCAGATTGAAAAATGCCATGACGCCCCTTTCTACACGCTCGGCCCGTTGGTGACGGATATTGCTCCCGGATACGACCATATCACTTCTGCTATCGGTGCCGCACAAATCGGATGGTTGGGGACGGCTATGCTTTGTTATGTCACCCCGAAAGAGCATCTTGCCTTACCTGACAAAGAAGACGTACGCGTAGGAGTAATCACTTACAAGATAGCCGCTCATGCCGCTGACCTGGCAAAAGGACACCCGGGTGCACAGGTAAGGGACAACGCATTGAGCAAAGCTCGTTATGAATTCCGCTGGAAAGACCAGTTCGACCTGTCTCTCGATCCGGAACGGGCGCAGACCTATTTCCGCGCAGGACACCATATCGACGGAGAATATTGTACGATGTGCGGACCTAATTTCTGTGCAATGAGATTGTCACGCGATTTAAAGAAAAGCACTAAAAGCAACAAATAATGAGTGGGGAGAAACAAAACGTCAGGCCACTGACCTACCCTCTCCCCTCATTTTAATTTTCAATTTTTAATTTATAATTGAATAAAATGTTCTCAGACGAATTAGAAAAAATATCCTGGGAAGAGACGACAAAAGCCATCTATTCCAAAACAGATGCTGACGTACGCCGTGCGTTGGGTAAAAAAGAGCATCTGGATGTCAACGACTTTATGGCGCTGATTTCACCTGCCGCCACTCCTTATCTGGAAGTGATGGCACGCCTTAGTCAGAAATATACAATGGAACGGTTCGGTAAGACAATCTCTATGTTTGTACCGCTCTACCTGACTAATTCATGTACCAATTCCTGTGTCTATTGCGGTTTTCACATCAGCAATCCGATGAAGAGAACGATATTGACAGAGGAAGAGATTGTCAATGAATACAAAGCCATCAAACGGTTGGCTCCTTTTGAGAATCTACTGCTTGTAACCGGTGAAAACCCGGCCGCAGCAGGTGTTCCATACATTGCCCGGGCGTTGGATTTGGCAAAGCCTTATTTCAGCAACCTGCAAATTGAAGTAATGCCTCTTAAAGCGGAAGAATACAAGGAGCTAACCAATCATGGCCTGAACGGAGTGATCTGTTTTCAAGAGACTTACCATAAAGCAAATTACAAAACGTATCATCCAAGAGGTATGAAGTCAAAATTCGAATGGCGTGTAAACGGCTTCGACCGCATGGGACAGGCAGGTGTACACAAGATTGGTATGGGTGTCCTGATCGGCCTGGAGGAATGGCGAACCGACGTAACGATGATGGCTTATCATCTGCGTTATTTGCAGAAGCATTACTGGAAAACGAAATACAGCGTAAACTTCCCGCGTATGCGCCCATCTGAAAACGGCGGATTCCAGCCGAATGTAGTCATGAATGACCGAGAACTCGCCCAACTTACATTCGCCATGCGAATCTTCGACCATGATGTAGATATCTCTTATTCTACCCGTGAGAGCGCAGAAATCCGAAACCACATGGCAACACTTGGCGTAACCACAATGAGTGCGGAAAGTAAAACTGAACCGGGAGGATATTTCAGTTATCCTCAAACCCTGGAACAATTTCACGTAAGTGATGAGCGAAAGGCGGTTGAAGTGGAACGTGATTTGAAAAAACTGGGTCGTGAACCCGTCTGGAAAGATTGGGATCAGTCTTTTGATTTTAAAAGATAAACAGATGCGATACGACAGACAAATTATACTTCCCGAAGTCGGAGAAGAAGGTCAGAAGAAACTGCAGGAAGCCAAAGTGCTTATTGTAGGCGTGGGAGGGCTGGGCTCTCCCATCGCCCTCTACCTGACAGGTGCTGGTGTGGGATGCCTGGGGCTGGTAGATGATGACTTGGTAAGCATCACCAACCTACAACGACAAGTGCTCTATTCCGAAAAGGAGTTAGGTAAACCCAAAGCTATCTGTGCTGCGGAACGGCTCTCCGCTCTCAACAGTGAAATCGAAATACATCCCTACGCTACCCGGCTGACGAAAGACAATGCGTATGATATCATTCAGGAATATGATATAGTGGTGGATGGCTGCGACAACTTTGCCACCCGCTACCTGATTAACGACATTTGCATTGAACAGAAAAAGCCCTACGTATATGGTGCTATCTGCGGTTTTGAAGGACAGGTTTCTGTGTTCAACTACGGAAATCAAAAGAAAAACTACCGGGATCTTTATCCTGACGAGGAAGAAATGCAACGGATGCCTCCTCCACCCAAAGGAGTGATGGGGGTTACTCCTGCCATTGTAGGGAGCATTGAAGCTACGGAAGTATTGAAAATAATCTGTGGCTTTGGTGATGTTTTAGCCGGCGAACTATGGACAATTGACCTGCGGACACTGCAATCTAACAAATTTTCACTATAAAGGTTGGTTTCTGACATAGTTAATTAGTAACTTTGCTAAACAATCCAATTTTAACAAAAGAAATGAAACTAATTGTAGTTACCACCCCTACTTTCTTCGTCGAAGAAGATAAGATTATTACCGCTCTTTTCGAAGAGGGGCTGGATGTCCTACATCTTAGGAAGCCGGAGACTCCGGCTATGTATTCGGAACGGCTATTGACACTTATTCCGGATAAATATCACCGTCGCATCGTTACACATGAGCATTTTTATCTGAAAGAAGAATTCAACCTGATGGGAATCCACCTGAATGCACGTAACCCCAAAGAACCGCATGATTATTATGGTCATATCAGTTGTTCCTGCCATTCTGTGGAGGAGGTAAAAAACAGAAAGCACTTTTACGACTATGTTTTTATGAGCCCTATCTATGACAGCATCTCTAAAGTGAATTACTATTCAACATACACTGCCGAAGAGTTACGCGAAGCACAAAGAGCCAAGATTATCGACTCGAAAGTGATGGCATTGGGAGGTATCAATGAAGACAATTTATTGGAGATTAAGGATTTCGGTTTCGGAGGGGCTGTCGTCTTAGGAGATCTCTGGAATAGATTCGACGCTTGTCAGGACCAAAATTATTTAGCCGTAATCGAGCATTTCAAAAAGCTGAAGAAACTATCAGATTAATAAATATAGCCGATCATAAAACTAACTGGTTATGCTTCCTCATTTTATCCAATAAGAGAAGTGTTTTTCCCAATCATGAAATATAAAAAAAGCCGTTGCGAGTTACCTTCTGCAACGGCTCTCTATTTTTTCAGTGTTTTCTTATCAGAACTTATATCCTACAACAATAGAAAAGTTCATGTTTTTAGGATTACCAACTTTTTGTACGTCAACTAAACCGAACTGACCTTCCAAACCTGCAATGATTTTACCAAATTCCAATGCAACTCCTACACCAAGACCTGCATCAAAACGCTTCAAAGCATCGTCACCAAACGTATCTTCCTTATACTCTACATTACCCATATCCATTTTCGATTTTCCTGCAATTCCACATGCCAAATAAGGACCTGCATTAACCACAAGATTAGTATTGTCTGCAACATTAAAACGAGCAGCAGCCATTACAGGTAATTCCAAATAATAAGCGTTGATAGTCAATTCATCTTTTTTGGCACCTTTGCTAGTCAGGTATAATGAAGGCTGCAATGACCATGTATCATTAAAAGCATATTCAAAACCTCCACCAAGTTTGAAACCAATCTTAGCATTCATATCAGTATCTCCAGTGTAATTACTGATGTTCATACCTACCTTGGCATTCCAACCTGTAATTTGAGAAAAACCTGCTACTGAAATCAGCGCAAATAAAACAAACAAAACACTCTTCTTCATAATTTTAAAGTTTTAAATTAATACTAAAGGTTTTTATTGACCTTATTGTTTAACAATGCAAATGTATAATTGTAATTTGTATTAAACAACTTTTTCGTTAACAAGTGCGTAATTTATAGAGATTATACATAAAAAAAGGGAATTCCCTATTTTTGAGAACTCCCTTTCCTATTTTGTTGAATTACTTTTCTTCTTATCAGAATGCGTAGTGGAAACCAATTGAAAGGTCTTCGCTAGTAAGTTGAAGACCAAAAGAATCTCCAAGAGTGTTTATATTTCTACGATATCCAAGGAAACCATACTTGGCAATAAAAGAGAAGTGATCGTTCAATTTAACAGCAATACCCGGTCTAAGTCCCACTTGTCCTGCTTTGCTAGTGTCTCCGTCTTTAACTTTCACGAAACCAACAGCAGCAGTTCCGTCCAAGAACAAACGAACAGCGCCTGTTTCGCAGTAAGACCAACGAATGTACGGAGCTACAAATACTGAATTTTTAGTTACTCCTCCATCATAATTGTGTGAATAGTCCAATTCAGCACCCAGCGCCCATGTTTCATTAAAGTTATATCCGATTTCCGGAGCAATTTTAAAAGAAGTAGTGTTGCCTGTACTGTTACGCCAAACGTTCAAAGATCCGCCTACATAAATGTCTTGTGCTTTTACAGCGATAGTTGCTAACATCACAACTACCAATAATAAACCCTTTTTCATTTTCTTTGTTTTTTAAATTAAGGGGACTTCTATAAATTAAATCCCTGATTATAAGTTGCATAAGCGGATAAAATGCTTATATTTGCAGAAACAGACAAAATAATCATTGATCATGAACAAGTTAAGCCGCTATCGCAAGTTACGCTATAAAAGTGTGTTTGAATCCGAGAATCAATCGTCTCGCCTTAACGTGATAGGCAACCCACTAGAGAGACTGTCGTCATTGGTGGACTTTGAGATATTCCGTCCGACATTGGAAGCCTCTCTGTTCACAGGCGAGCGTAAGGGCAA
>CEAK01022433.1_pt1 | contig 71604 bp, 57 predicted proteins | sample 480681 | NCBI WGS metagenome assembly CEAK01 (sample SAMEA3182071, study PRJEB8094) | gut metagenome | biome: human; feature: gut; material: Stool; isolation source: human stools | place: Canada | collected 2011-12-06 | reverse complement strand
GTTTTTTTCGTAGGGCGTTGCCCTACGCTATATAATTAAGCCCTTTCAGGGCACCCCAATAAATATATAATTGTAAGGCTTTCAGCCTAACTGCAAAATTCCCATTTAACCACTAAATTCCCATTTAACCGCTAAATTCCCATTTAACCGCTAAATTCCCATTTAACTAATAACCTGTACCGTGATGGATGAAAAAGAATTTACCACAGATTTACAGGTTACACAGAATTTGAGGATTGCCTACAAAGCAATCGTTTTTTCGGATTGAACCTAATTTAGTCTGTAAATATATTTGTGTATGATTCGCCAAAGGATACAATGGCTCTCCAAGGGGTTGTAGGTGGGGGATCCGTTCCTCGGTGAGCAATGCTCTCTTTCTCGGTGAGGAACAGGTCTTTCCTCGGTGAGGAACGGGGTGTTGGTCGGTGAGGAAGAAAACGGACGGTTTCCGTCTTCTTCTTTTATGTAGATTTATTACTTCTTCTTTTTCTTCAGTTCCTCTGCAATTCTCCATTGTAACGCAGCTTCCACTTCTTTTCCGGCTTTTAACAGGGCATCCCCGAAAAGTTCGTGTGCGCCGGCGTGTTCGGGTTTCAGGCTGGTGGCTTTGTCCAGGTCGGCGATGGCGCCTTCTGTGTTTTCTGTTTTTAGTCGGAGCTTTCCACGGTTATAGACTGCTTTAAAGTTTGCAGGATGGAGGCTGACTGCGGTGTTGAAACAGTTTTCAGCGTCGAAGTACTCTTTGCTGTTGAAGAGTGTGATTCCTTTTCTTATCCAGGCATCTATGTAGTTGGGGTCGAGGCTAAGGGCTTTGTCGTAGTTGGCAAGGGCGGCACGTACGTCGTGGGCTTGGGTGATACATTCGTTTCCCATTAACAGGTACTCGTGGGCGTATTGTCGTATACGTTCCTGTTGTTCGCGCATCTGTTCTTTGAGTTTCTTGTTCTGCTCTTTCAGTGTATTGATGATGCCGAGTTTACGGCGGATCAAACGACGGGGAACAGGTTTCTCAATATCGTAGCGTGAATGGATGGCACGGAAAAACTGTTCCAGACATTCTTCCATATCCCCTTTGTCGAAGGCACGTGAGGCAGCGGCATATTGCACATCGGCTTGTGCTTGTTTCAGGGCTTTGTCGATGGCTTGGCGGTTGTTGAAGCGTCCGGCAAAGTTGACGATTTCGGGACGGACGAAAACATCGGCACGGTTGACAGGCTTTTTGAGCTGGATGCCGTCCAGTGAGGTACAACGGCTAAGTGCTACGTATGCTTGTCCTCCGGCAAATACACCGCCGGTGAAGTCGATGACTACACGGCTGAAGGTCAGTCCCTGGCTTTTATGAACAGTGATGGCCCATGCTAACCGGATGGGGTATTGAGTGAAGCTGCCTAATACTTCTTCTTCTATTTCTTTTGTTTTTTCGTTGTAGTGGTAGCGGATATTTCGCCATGATTCCAGTTTTACGTCACATTCTTTTCCATCGTCGGTGATGACGTAGATCGTTTCTTCTTCCTCATCAATTCCGGCAATGACACCAATCGTACCGTTTACCCACCTACGATCGAAATCATTCTTGATGAAGATGATTTGTGCACCGGGTTTGAGTACAAGCTCTTGTGAAGTAGGCAGACTGCTTTCCGGAAAATCCCCTTCAATAACCCCTTCAAAAGTAATGGAATCACCGGGGAGTTCTGCTAATTTCTTCTCATTAATGGAGTCGACTGTATCTCTTCGGGTGGCGAGTGTGATGTACATATCCGCTTCAGATTCTTCAATCTGGCTTCCGTAGCGGGTGTTAAGCAGTTGCAGATCTGCGGCTCCGGCTGTATTGGTGCGGATATGGTCGAGGACACTGACGAATACAGGGTCCGTCTGTCGATATACTTTTTGAAGTTCGATAGAGACGAGGTCTATTTGTCCGAACACTCTGGCAGAGAAAAAGTAGGGAGTGGGATAGAAGCGGTTCAAAATTTCCCGCTCATCGTTCTTTACAACGGGTTCCAGTTGGAAGACGTCTCCTACTAATAAGAGTTGTTTTCCACCGAAAGGTTCGCGAAGATTATGTGAATAAACTCGTAAGATACGGTCGATGGCATCGATGATGTCTGCCCGTACCATAGAGATTTCGTCGATAATGACCAGTTCTATTTGTTCCAGCAACTTACGATGTGGCTTGGTGTATTTGAAGAACTCGTGAATACGGCCACGTTGGAGACTTAAATTAGGATCATCCGGCAATAACGGATAAAAAGGTAATTTAAAGAAGCTATGCATCGTACTTCCACCGGCATTGATTGCGGCAATTCCGGTCGGTGCAAGTACAACATGCTTCTTCTTGGTATGCTCGCAGACATAACGCAGGAATGTAGATTTTCCCGTACCGGCTTTTCCTGTCAGAAAAACCGATTGACGGGTATATTGAATCAGATTCAGTGCATCCTGAAACTCAGCGTTGTTAGTGTCTACGCTCATAATATAATAATATGCAAATTTGTTGATGTGCTAATTTGCCAATACGTTGTGTCATGAAATCGCGGGATAATAGTTTTTTGGGCGCATTGGTAAATCGGCACATTATTAAATAATTCCGAAATGTTTCATTGCCTTACTTATTCCGTCCTCGTCAATGGGAGCCGTCACATAATTGGCGGCAGCTTTCACGTCTTCCTTAGCCTGTCCCATAGCAACTCCGATAGCTGCGTGGCGAAGCATAGTGATATCATTTCCTCCATCTCCGAATGCCATTGTTTCTTCCAACTTTATGCCGAAGTAACGGATGATTTCATCAATCCCTTTCTGCTTGGTGTCTCCTTTGGCTGTTATGTCTGCGAATGAGGGATACCAGCGTCCGATTTCGCAGGTGGGGATAGACGGACGGATTTCTTTTTCTTCTTCCTCTGTGATAAAAGGAGTCATCTGTATAATTTCCTTGCTTGTTGCTTCTTCAAAAGATACAGTAGGAATTACATTCACATGCAGAAAATCGTAGAATATCTTTTTCACCATATCATCAGGTTGGCAGACAGAAATATGATGTTCCTCTACGAAAATGCAGGGAACACCTTTCTTCTCGCAAAAAGCTGCCATTGCTTTCACTTCTTCCTGTGGTATGGCACTTTTATAAATAACCTGTTCACCGACAAAACAATAGGCTCCGTTCATGGTTATATATCCATCGATAAGGTTCCGGTCCTGCAATTCGGAAAGGTTGTTGATAATGGCTTTCGGGCGTCCGGTAGCAATAAATATCTTCAGCCCTTTTGCGTGGGCAGCTTCCAACGCCTCGATGGTAGAAAACGGTATACGGTGAGTTTCAAAACTGACCAGCGTTCCGTCTATATCAAAAAATAAAGCTTTCGTCATAAATTCCTTTTTGAATTGAGTACAAATGTACTACTTTTGTCTCACATAACATAAAAACATTATGCAGTATGAACTATAATTTTGATGAAATAATAAACCGTAACGGTACAGATTCCGTAAAATGGGATGCTGTAGAAAGCCGTTGGGGACGCAATGACTTGATTCCAATGTGGGTAGCTGATATGGATTTCCGTACGGCTCCTTTTGTAATAGAGGCTTTGAGAAAACGGCTGGAACATGAAGTGCTCGGATATACTTTTGCTTGCAAAGAATGGTCGGAGTCTATTGTTAACTGGGTGAAAGAGCGTCATGGCTGGACGATCCGTGAAGAGATGTTGACTTTCACTCCCGGTATTGTCCGCGGATTGGCTTTCGTTATTCAATGTTTTACGCAAAAAGGTGATAAAGTAATGGTCATGCCTCCTGTTTATCATCCTTTCTTTTTGGTAACACAGAAGAATGAGCGTGAAGTAGTATACAGCCCATTGGTACTGAAAGATGGACAGTATCATATCGACTTTGACCGTTTTCGCCGGGATGTACAAGGATGCAAATTATTGATTTTAAGTAATCCCCATAACCCGGGCGGACGCGTATGGACAAAAGAGGAACTTTCTCAAATAGCTGATATCTGTTATGAAAGCGGTACTCTGGTGATCTCGGACGAGATTCATGCCGACTTGACCTTACCACCTTATAAACATCCTACTTTTGCTTTGATTTCGGAAAAAGCACGGATGAATTCACTTGTCTTTATGTCTCCGAGCAAAGCATTCAATATGCCGGGGCTGGCCAGTTCTTATGCAATCATAGAAAATGACGAACTTCGCCATCGTTTCCAAACCTATATGGAAGCAAGTGAATTCAGTGAAGGGCACCTGTTTGCTTACCTTAGTGTAGCGGCTGCTTACAGTCATGGAACAGAATGGCTGGATCAAGTGGTAGCCTATATTAAAGGAAATGTGGACTTTACGGAGACATACTTGAAAGAACATATTCCTGCGATTAAAATGATTCGTCCGCAAGCCTCTTATCTTATTTTCCTGGATTGTCGTGCGTTGGGACTCAATCAGAAAGAACTGAACCGCCTTTTCGTAGAAGATGCTCATCTGGCATTGAATGACGGAACAACATTTGGTAAGGAGGGGGAAGGGTTTATGCGATTGAACATCGCTTGTCCGCGTGCAGTGCTGGAACAGGCATTGAAACAACTGGAACAAGCTGTGATAAATTTAAAGTAGCTCAAGCAAGAAGTAATCTGCCGCTATATTATATTTAGTTGTTTTCCTTGAAGACAATATCTTCTTCGTTCCCTAATGAGTTTTCGTTTGACTTAAGTCAAACGATAGAATAACTTAAGTCAAACTATCGCTTAACTTAAGTCAAACGAAAACCGGAATGCAAGTTCGATCACTATTTATAGGAGGAAAGATATAAAAAATACTAGTGAAGGAAATTATCTTTCACTAGTAAGCAGAAGATCATCTGCTAGTTTATACCCCCGAACTGTTTTCACTTCTGTGTCCTTTGCGTCCTCCTGTAATAATGAATGGTTCCAAAAAAGTTTACTTACTCCCCTGTTGTAAAGAAAATGCATTGTAAGGAAAGTGATATTGAAATTTGTACGGAGAATATGTAATATTAGATTTTATCAGCCGAGATGAGGCGTTTTATCTCTTCGGCACTCTCCGTGATGTACTGGGGCGCAAATTCTTCCAGTTCCGTACGTGGTCGAAAGCCCCATGTCACTCCGCAGGCGGTTACACCGGCATTGGCTGCCGTTTGCATATCTACACCGGAATCGCCTACATAAAGGACATCTTCTTTTCGTACATTGGCAAGTTCTAATATATCAAAAACGATTGTTGGATCAGGTTTGACATTTACTCCTTCCCGTTGGCCGAAAACGGCAGTGAAATGAATTTCCGGAAAGTAGTGGGCAACCAGCTTTTCGGTAGCGGCCTGATATTTGTTAGAAGCTACGGCAATCTGAATACCTGCGGATTGCAGATAAGACAATAACGCTGAAATACCCGGATAGGGACGACTATCGTCTGCATTGTGAATATCATAATAGGGAACAAACTCATTGCGAACACGGAATACATTTTCTTCCGTCTTTTCTCCTTCAGGCAATGCACGCTCGAAGAGTTTATTGATGCCATTGCCTACCATGAAGTTGTATTTTTCTATTTCATGAGTGGGGTATCCTAATTTGTTTAAAGCGTAATTCGTACTATGGGCAAGGTCGGCGATGGTATTAAGCAATGTTCCATCCAGATCGAATATAACAAGTTTCTTCATTGAACTTTTAGTTTATTGTTTATCCTATATAGACTATCTTTTAGTTGCAAAGGTAGAAATAAAAAACGAATTAGATGCCGTCCGCTTACATCATGTTGGCACAACTGTTAACTATGCTTGTTCTGAATAAAGCTGTCTTATCCTAAAAATGCTTGTGTACTGGTTTATTTCTTAGTAATACGGAACCAGTCTACATCTGCCCATCCTCCGTCGTTAGTAACGATAGCGGGACGTGTGCAGAACATACCGACCTTAGCACCGATCCATTGTCCTTCTCTTGCCTGGAAAGGATTGCCTAGTGGATGATACTTCTTTCCGTCGAGGCTGTAACTGAAGTTGCACATCACAATGAGGTCATGTTCGCCTTCGCTACCCTTGATTTTCTTGCCATCACAACTGAAACGAACTTTCAGGTAAACCGTATTTTGAGAAAGATCGACAGAAGCATTTGCCTGTTCCGGTTTTCCTTTATCCGCTCTTTTACATTCAACTTGAGATAAGATCAAACCTTTATCTGTATTTTCCAGAATGATTCCGGCATAATCTCTGCCCATAACAACAAGTCCGGTGCGTTCACCTTTAAGTTTAGGGTTAGGGCTGAACGTAAGTTTCATTGTTGCGGTGAAATTATCAGAAGGAGTTTTCTGCAAGAGCAGGTTGGCTACATCCCACAAATTCTTATATTCTTTTAAAACCGGATAAGAATATAACCTCACATAACTCTTGTCGCCTGCGTAATAGGCCCATTTCTCATTGATGTTAGCATGCCATTGCCATTGTGGAGAAAGTGTATATCCGTCGAACTCGTCACTTTCCTGCGGAGTGCAGATAGGATATGTCTGACCTACATTCGGCTTTTTGTAAGTCAAGACAGGTTCGCCACAGCCGTCACCGTCTTTATCGATACCGATCACAGGCCAGTCGTTCACCCACTTCATCGGTTGGAGATGCATGATACGTCCGTAAGCGCCGACATCCTGAAAGTGGAGGAACCAGTCTTCTCCGGTAGGAGTATCCACCCATGCACCCTGGTGAGGACCGTTGATCGGAGAGTTACCTTGCGCGAGTACTGTTTTCCATTCGTAAGGACCGTAGATGTTTTTAGAACGTAGTACGACCTGCCAGCCTGTCGGTACACCACCTGCCGGATGGAAGATATAATAATAGTCGTTTCTCTTATACATTTTAGGACCTTCGCAAGTTTGATGTGCTTCGTGACCGTCGAAGATAATACGAGAAGGAGTGATCGCTGTATTTGCTTCCGCATTCAGTTCGCAGATAGTGATTACACTTTTCAGTCCGGCACGGCTTCCTGCGTATGCGTGTACCATATATACTTTCCCGTCTTCATCCCAAAACGGACAAGTGTCAATGATGCCTTTTCCCGCTTTCACCAAGACCGGTTCGCTCCACGGACCTTTCGGATCTTTGGCTTTCACCATAAAAGCTCCCTGGTCGGGATCTCCCCAAAAGATATAGAACTCACCGTTGTGATGACGGATAGCCGGAGCCCAAACACGATTACCGTGTTCCGGTCGTTCCGGAGTTTCGATAGGAGGGAGGGCATTGGGAACTGCAGCACCAATGATTGTCCAGTTGACTAAATCTTTGGAATGAAGGATTTGCAATCCCGGCAAGCAGTTGAAACTGGATGAAGTCATATAGAAATCATCCCCTACGCGACAAGCGTCCGGATCGGAGTAGTCGGCATAAAGCACCGGATTTTTGTATTTACCGTTTCCGAGGTCGGAAACCCATACTTCAGATACATAGTTCTTCTGTGCTACTGCGGTGAAAACCGTTAATAAGCAAAAAGCTAAAGTCTGTGTCAATCGTTTCATGTTATAGATAGATTATTTATAGATATGATTCGTTGGTTTTATCTGATGGCAAAGGTAAATAAAAAGACTCTGCACAAGGAGGAATATTTGTGCAGAGTCATAGAAAAATTGGTAGAAACCTCGTAATTTTTGTTTAGTTGTATTTGTTTCTACCCTATTTATTGGTGCGGTTATCTTTTATTTTCACTGTCACCGGATGAGCCAGCTCTTCTTTCCATTCGCGGAGATGAGCAAACCATGCTTCCGGTGTTTTATATCCGAATGTCTCTTTCATCGAAGTGAAAGTAGTGTGATACTGGAAATATTTATTTCCCGGAGCGGTAATGGTATAAAGGAAATTGGCTTTATCCTTTTCTTCCGATTTCACATAACGTTGAGGGATACAAGTGCCCAGCCCTACAGTTTCTTTGGCATATTTCACGGTGTCGTTGACCGGCCAGTCTGTTCCCCAACTTCCCACGAGTCCTTTATGATCGGAGAAAGACTTGGAAGTACCTACGATGTCTTGCACACCTGTGCAGAAAACTTCTTTATTGAGCGGTTCGTCAAAGAATGTTTCGATATGAAGATCGCGATGTCCGGCATAAAGCGTGTAGCGTGTCATCATATCCAGTTCCTGATCCTGATATTTCCATCCGGTCACTTCAATTTCTGCAATCACCCGCACCGGTCCATAAGAGATGATACGTTCTGTACGAGTGTCCACCGGAGTGATATGCGTTGCTTTTTGTCCGTCCCAACCTTTCAATGCGCCCGGTCCGCAGCTGTCGAACACACGAAGTACGTCATCTCCGAATCCTTTAGCTAACTGTTCATCCGTCGGGTAGAACTGCGATTCTTTGATCTCCAGTCCTTTGTTGAACTTGCCGTAAATATCCGGTGTCTGTTTCTCATTGAAATAAAGACGATAGCCCACCAGCTCCGATTCCAGAACCGGACCGTGCGGACGTACCATGCTGTATATATTGCTGGTGCCGGGAACGGTGATAGCCTGTACCCGTTGATGTTTGCCTTTCCGGTGGTCTACTATAAACATATCGGCATAAACCCGTTCCGGATAAGTCTTTGCACTTTTCTCGGAAGAGAGTGTAACCTGGAATGTTTTTCTACCGTGAGCAGGGAGGTCGGTCACAAAGACCAGTTCGTCCATCTTGCGGTCTCTGTTCAAATCGTCCAGCTGCGAAGGTATTTCCTTTGTTCCTTCCATGACAACAGCGGATTTAACTTTGAAGCCGGCGTGCAACTCATGCAGGTTGATAACAACCGGAGCATCTGCTTTGGCCTGATTCCAGTTGTTTTGTACTTCAATTGTGATGGTTTTCTCCTGTTTCTGCGCCTGGGCAGACAGACTGAAAACTCCTAAAAGGAAAGTAAAAATAAAAAGATTCTTCTTCATGATTTTCTAAGGCTGAAATTATACGTCGTATTTCTCCTTGCAAAAGTAACAGAAAAAATAGCAGACTGTCTATCTTTTGAAAAGATTATAGTCTGCTATTTGAGCTTTTTACTCTATATAATGATATTGTGGTTTTCTTTTTGCAGTGAACTTTATTTGAGGCTTAAAATTTCTTCTTTCGCTCCCAATTCTTCATAAACCTTTCCGTCTACGGTCAGATTCTTAGCATTTTTGACGTTTAATATATTGTTACCTTTGGATGATTCTACATATACATTTTCCAAAGTAACTCCGTCAACCTGGCTGATAACAACTCCGTCCGTAGCTTCTGTCATCACGACATTCTTAACGGTAATATTGCTGATCGGCATTTCCGGCAAACCATTGAAGAACATGGCACGTCCCGAACCTCTACAAACAATATTAGAGATATGAATATTGCGGAAAGCGGGTGTTTCTTCTGTTACCGGAGGAATACTTGTCTTCATGCGGTTCAGCAAATCCTCTTCCGATTCTTCGCCGGCACCTTTTCCACCGTAGAACAGGTCGAACAACAACGGTTCGTTCGGAATATTAATCATGTTGATATTATTAATGTAGATGTTTTCTACCACACCGCCACGTCCGCGAGTGCTCTTGAAGCGCAAGCCTACGTCTGTGCCCATAAATGTGCAGTCTTCTACATAGATGTTCTTCACGCCACCCGACATTTCACTACCTACTACGAATCCACCGTGTCCGTGCAGTACCGTATTATTTTTAACGATAACGTTCTGGCAAGGTTCACCGCGACGGCGGCCGTCTTCATCTTTACCGGATTTGATACAGATAGCATCATCTCCCGCATCGAATACACTATTAATAATGAGCGCGTTCTTGCAAGATTCCAGGTCGATGGCGTCACCATTCTGGGAATACCACGGATTGATGACCATGATATTATTTACTGTAAAATCTTCGCAGGACAAGGGGTGCAGACACCAGCTTGGTGAGTTTTTGAAAGTAACACCTTCCAACAGTACTTTCTTGCTTTTGACGATGCTTAACAACACCGGGCGCAACCACGGACGGATTTCAGCCCATTCTTCGTCTGTATTGATCCCTTCGGGTACATTGAAATCTTTACAAGCCATTGCACCTTTCAGTGAACCGGCCGTGGGGTACCATATCTCTTGTTTTTCATCAAGAACACCTCCCGAGTTTACTAGCTTTTTCCATTGTGAAGCAGTCAGTTTGCCTTTTTTTACCGGACGCCAGCAGTCGCCGTTCCCGTCAAATGTGCCATATCCTGTGATAGCGATGTTCTCTGCATTGCGTGCGGAAATAGGCGATTGGCAACGACGGGTTTCCAATCCTTCAAAAGAAGTGGCAATGATAGGATATGCCTCAAAATCACCGGTGAAGAGCACCAATGCATTCTGTTCCGTATATAAATTCACGTTACTCAACAGTTCGATAGGTCCTGTCAACCAGATGCCTTCCGGGATAATCACTTTACCCCCTCCGCGTTGATTTACCTCTTTAATAGCATCGTTGATTGCTTTGGTATTCAGAAACAGACCATCGCCTTTGGCTCCGAATTTCTCAATGTTTACCTCGTAAGCAGGAAAAACCGGTTGCTGTACTTTGGGCATTTCAAAAGGTAGATTCTGGTAGAGAGCGTCACTGATGGAGCTTTCTTTTACGGCAGTCTCGCTTTGTTTACATCCTGATGAGATAAACGGTAAACAGCATAGGGCCATCCAGAAGAGTCTTTTTGTCAATGTGTTCATTTAGTAACTTATTTCTATAGGGTTATACATCTATTGTTTTTCTTGGTAGTTGGGTGATGATTAATGAGGGTGATTTCATAATCCTTATGTCCTTCCGCAGGCGATCTGTCGCAGGCAGCCTGCAGGAGAGGAATAAGACAAATTCATGTTAACCTAATTCTAACCTTAAATAAATATTATGAAAAAACCTCTTAATTATCGATTGCAAAGATAGGTGGCAAACCCCAAGAGGATGTGGACTAATTGATAGAATACGTGTATTTTTTGTCATTTCTGTCTATTATTTGCACACTTCTCGTGTTTTTATGCAGAAAGTTCCTATCTTTGCACAAAATTTAACTATTAAAAGATATGAGTTATAACTTGTTGAAAGGAAAAAGAGGTATTATCTTCGGTGCTTTGAACGATCAGTCTATTGCCTGGAAAGTAGCAGAGCGTGCCGTAGAAGAAGGTGCAACTATTACATTATCAAATACTCCGATGGCTATCCGTATGGGAGAAGTCGACGCTTTGGCCCAGAAATTAAATTGCCAGGTTATTCCGGCAGATGCCACCAGCGTAGAAGATTTGCAAAATGTATTCAAGACCTCCATGGATATACTGGGTGGACAAATTGATTTTGTACTCCACTCTATCGGTATGTCTCCCAACGTGCGCAAAAAACGTACTTACGATGACCTTGACTATGGAATGTTGGATAAGACATTGGATATTTCAGCTGTTTCATTCCATAAAATGATTCAGTCGGCCAAGAAATTGAACGCTATTGCAGATTACGGTTCTATCGTTGCTTTGAGCTATGTGGCCGCGCAGCGTACTTTCTACGGCTACAATGATATGGCAGATGCAAAGGCATTGCTGGAATCTATTGCACGTAGCTTTGGTTACATCTACGGACGCGAACATAGCGTACGTGTGAACACTATCTCGCAGTCTCCTACATTTACTACTGCCGGTTCGGGTGTGAAAGGTATGGATAAACTGTTTGATTTCTCCAACCGTATGTCTCCTCTCGGAAATGCTACGGCTGACGAATGTGCCGATTATTGTATCGTGATGTTCTCCGATCTTACCCGTAAGGTAACTATGCAGAACTTATTCCATGACGGTGGATTCTCCAGTGTAGGTATGAGTCTTCGTGCCATGGCTACTTACGAGAAAGGACTCGATGAGTATATGGACGAAAATGGTAACATCATTTACGGATAAAAGATTATGAAACTACGGATCTCTCTTCTTATTATTTTAATTAGTATGCTTTTCGCCTCCTGCGGGATAAGCACGGGAAAGGGTACGGAGCAGAAGGAAGAGGAGATTTCTGTTCTAAGATATGATAAGCTGTTGAGCGAATACGTTCGCTCCAACAGCTTTTCTGCTATGCAGAAGTTGACGATGGACTACCGTATGCCGACGAAAATCCTGATTGAGGATGTATTGTCTATCGGTACGGTGAAAGATGATACCATTTCGCAACGTTTGCAGAAATTCTATTCGGATACGACTTTAGTCCGTTTGCTTAGCGACGTAGAAGCAAAGTACCCTAATCTGGATGAGGTGGAAAAAGGACTTAACAAAGGATTCCGGAAACTGAAGAAGGAAGTGCCTGATACAAAAGTGCCGTTTATCTATTCGCAAGTGTCTGCCTTCAACGAATCTATTATTTTGGTGGATTCTTTATTAGGGATCAGTCTTGATAAATATATGGGGGAAGATTATCCTCTTTATAAGCGTTTTTATTACGATTATCAATGTCGCTCGATGCGTCCGGAACGGATTGTGCCGGATTGTTTTGCTTTTTATCTTTTGAGCCGTTACGGAATGAACTATCATGAGGGTACTTGTTTGATTGACTTGATGATGCACTCCGGAAAAATCAACTACGTCGTGCAGAACTTATTAGGATATAGTGATATCGGCGAAGCGATGGGATATTCCAAGGAGGAAAACGACTGGTGTAAGGAGAATGAAAAGGAGATATGGAATTATATCTGTACCAACGATCATCTGCATGCACGCGACCCGATGGTGATCCGCTATTATATGAAGCCTGCTCCTGCTGTCGATATGTTGGGTGCTCAAGCTCCGGCATTGATCGGAACATGGATGGGAGCAAGAATCATCGCTTCTTATATGAAAAAGCATAAGGACATGAAACTGAAAGATCTCCTGGAATTTACTGATTATCATGTGATGTTAAGTGAATCCAACTATCTGGCTTCCTAAACTGTTGCATTTTTCAATTTTTAATTAGCTTCGCTCAAAACCTTATTTGATTTTTAATATTAAAGTATAGTCTTAATTCTCAATTTTAAAAGTGGAAACTGCCCTCTATTTGTTGCCCGTGACGTTAGGTGATACGTCTATTGAAAAGGTATTGCCTTCTTATAATAAGGAGATCATTTCTGGTATCCGGTATTTTATAGTCGAAGATGTTCGTTCTGCCCGGCGTTTCCTGAAAAAGGTGGACCGGGAGATTGATATTGATGCATTGACATTTTACCCGTTGAACAAGCATACTTCTCCTGATGATATTTCCGGTTATCTGCAACCTTTGGTGGGTGGAGCTTCAATGGGGGTTATCTCCGAAGCAGGTTGTCCGGCAGTAGCTGACCCGGGAGCGGATGTGGTTGCTATCGCACAACGTAAAAAGCTGAAAGTGGTTCCTTTGGTCGGACCTTCTTCCATTATCCTTTCCGTGATGGCTTCCGGCTTTAACGGGCAGAGTTTTGCGTTTCACGGTTATCTGCCGATTGAACCGGGAGAACGTGCCAAGAAACTAAAAGCACTGGAGCAGCGTGTGTATGCTGAAAATCAAACGCAACTTTTCATAGAGACGCCTTACCGGAATCATAAGATGGTAGAAGATATTTTGTTGAATTGCCGTCCTCAAACAAAGCTCTGTATCGCTGCCAATATTACTTGTGAAGGAGAGTATATACAGACGCGTACAGTGAAGGACTGGAAAGGACACGTGCCCGATTTATCTAAGATTCCCTGTATTTTTCTCTTATATAAATAACGCCTTTCAGGTGTTCATATTCATCTTCGAAGCAGCTGCTGAAGAAGCCTTTTCCTAAGTTTTCCTCTATCTGTTTGAAATTCCACAGCTTACTGTTTTTAAAGCGGGGGGTACAAAGGATGGAATCATCTTTGATATCGACAATGAATAGATAGATAAGACGGTTGGTCACTTCATTCTCGAAGTGATAAACGATGTTGAATTCAGGTTTGATACCTTTTTCATGAGGAAAAGCATTGTTGATTAAACGAGTGGCGCCTGCTTCCAGAGATTCTCCGTAGCGGAGATAACATTCCATGGGAATATCTACTTTTCCTCTATCCAGAATGGCTGTTGATGGCCTGTCGCAAAGGAATAACATTCCGTGAGTGGATATGGCAATTCTTATCACCGGATTGATGTATGCATTTTTGTAATTAACAGCTTCTATTGCAGGTGTTTTCCCGATCACGTCTCCTTCGGTATTCACAATAGGAACATATTCCGTGTGTGACATTAAATGATTGAAGAAACGGATGGCGATCTGATTGAACAGGATACTCATCAGAAAGACAGCAGGGGGGAACACTTTATAGAGTACAAACATGCTCGTCTTGCTCAACGGGTCTTGGAAAACGATGGTAATGCTGATTATAATAAAATGCAATATACCGAAGATCAAAGCGATACGGGCAGATACAACGGCTGCTTCTGCTCCCTGCGCATATAAACGTTTGTTGCAAGAACCTATCTGTTTTAAGAAGTGGTTGATAAACCTTTTCTTATGCATATAAAGACTTAGCATCGGAATGAGAATACTGACTTCCAGCGTAAGTGGAAGCGCACCGGGGGGAACATAATCACCAGGAATGAGAGCTGCTACGGATAATAGTGCTAACACTCCGGTCGCTATATAGAGGATAAAATTAGGAATCAACAATCCTTTACGTCGATAAGAAAGGTATATACCTATAATACCTATGCCTGTACCGATGTAAATAGCCGTGTCTTGCGTTATAAGTTCACACAATAAAATGGAAATAATAACGGGGATAAAACCCAGCGACATGTTAAATGCGGAAGAAAGTATTCCTTTATGAGCCATCTCTATATTTATGTTTATTTGTCGGTTCTATCTATAAAACAAATAGGGTATGTGTTTTGTTTACTAACGAATATGTTTCTCTGCATGGTAGGAGGAACGAACAAGGGGAGCGCTTTCTACGATGTTGAATCCTTTCTCTAAACCTACAGTTTTATATGCTGCAAATTGCTGCGGAGTGATATATGCCGCAACGGGATAATGCCGGTGAGTCGGTTGAAGGTATTGGCCTATGGTAAGAATCTGGCAACCGGTTGCTAACAGATCATCCATCAATGTTTCGACTTCCTCCGGGGTCTCACCCAGTCCGACCATAATACCGCTTTTAGACTTAACTCCCTTCTCGGAAATGTGTCTGATAACTTGCAGACTTGTATCATAATTTGCCGCACTGCGCACTAGTGGACTAATGCGGCGTACGGTTTCCATATTGTGTGAAATAATGTCGGGGCGGGCTTCGATTACCAAATCTAACAACTCCATCCTGCCTTGAAAATCAGGAATGAGCACTTCGATTGTTGTTTGTGGATTCAGTCTTTTGATTTCCCGGATGGTATGTGCCCAATGTGCTGCTCCCAAATCCGGCAGATCATCCCGGTCTACGGATGTGATGACAGCATGATCCAGTTTCATCAGTGCGATGGATTCTGCTACATGGGTAGGTTCGTTTATGTCTAGCGGGTGCGGGCGGCCGGTTTGTGTGTTGCAGAATTTGCAACTGCGCGTACAGATGTCACCACCGATCATAAAGGTGGCAGTTCCTTTTCCCCAGCATTCCCCCATATTAGGGCAACGCCCACTGCTGCATATAGTATGCAAGCAGTGGGAGTCGACAATCCGTTTGGTTTCGGTGTATCGTTCGTTGGCACCGATATTAATTTTCAGCCATTCGGGCTTACGTACTCTGTCCGTCATTATAAGTTATTCAAGAAAAAGTTGGTCAACCGTGTGTATAGGTGTTGGCGGGTATTGCCACCATATATTCCATGATTGCGGTTTGTATACACTTGCATATCAAATTGTTTTCCAAGTTGAACCAATTGTTCGGCATATTCCGCACAATTTTGGAAGTGCACATTATCGTCTGCCATGCCATGCACCAACAACAAGTTTCCATGTAGTTTGTCAGCGCGGGTGAAGGCTGATGATTCCTTATATCCTTCCGCGTTCTCTTTCGGAGTACGCATGAAGCGTTCGGTGTAAATCGTATCATAGAAACGCCAGTCGGTGGGTGCAGCCACTGCTACTCCTGCTTTGAATACGGGAGTTCCTTCGCTCATACTCATAAGAGTCATGTATCCGCCGTAGCTCCAGCCCCAGATACCGATGCGATCTTTATCCACGTATGGTTGTTTGCCGAGATACAAGGCAGTCTCTACCTGATCTTTGGCTTCTTTGACTCCGATTTTCAGATAAGTGCATTTCTCGAAAGCTTCTCCACGACCTCCTGTGCCGCGACCGTCCACGCATACCACGATATAACCGAGGCTTGCCATGTATGTCTCCCAACTGATTCCCCAGGTATCCAATACTTGTTGAGAGCCCGGACCGCTATATTGATACATCAGTACCGGATATTTTTTAGATGCGGAAAAATTAACCGGTTTCATCATCCAGCCGTTCAACTTCACGCCATCTGTGGTTTGGAAAGTGAAGAATTCTTTTTGTGGCACAGCATATCCGGACAATGTTTGTTTCAATCCGTCATTGGTAATAAGCGTTTTGAGTGTTTTGCCCGAATTATCATTCAGTGTAACCAGCATCGGAGTATTCAAGTTGGAGAACTTGTTCATGTAATACTTCATCGATTTGCTGAAGAGCGGTGTATTGGTTCCTACCTGTTGGGATAGTTTGAGCTTCTTGCCTTTCTTGTCTATTTTATAGACAGCTTTGCGCAGAGGGCTTTCTTCATTGCTGGTGTAATAGAAAGAACCGTCTTCTTCATCATATCCCAGAAAATCTTTCACCTCAAACTTACCGTTAGTAACCTTTTTAATCAGATTACCTCCCATGCTATACCAATAGAGGTGACTGTAACCGTCACGTTCGCTAAGTAGACTGAAATATTCCGGATAGAACTGGATATTATCGAAAATATTCTCCTTGATATAATAAGGAGACTCATCACGAAGTATAAGTTTGCAAAGTGTGGAACGAGGATCGGCAAAGTAAAGGTCTAAACGGTCTTGATGGCGGTTCAATGTCATGATAGCCAGTTTATTGGCATCCTTTGTGAAGCGTATACGCGGAATATATCCATCTGCATCCAATGGAAGTTTCATTGTACGGGTGACATGTGATTTGATGTCATACGTGCGTACCTCTACTTTCGAATTCGGATATCCGGCTTTCGGATACTTATATGTATATTCGCCCGGATAATCTTTTAAAGCATCAATGCGGGGTGCTTGTCCGGCAAATACCGGGAAAGAGTAGGAGGGAACTTCCGACTCGTCGAAACGGATAAAAGCAATCAGCGTATTGTCGGCGCTGAATTCCAAAGCACGGTCGAAGCCGAACTCTTCTTCATACACCCAGTCAGGAATACCGTTGATTACCGAATTCTGTTTGCCATCTTCTGTGACCTGGCTTTCGCTGTTGCCGTAAAGCAACTTAACAAGAAATATGTTATTGTTGCGTACAAATGCAATCATGGTACCGTCCGGAGAAAAGACGGGGACCTGTTGAGGTCCACCGTCAGACAGCCGTTCAATAATGTTGTTTGTCGTAACGCCCTTATCATTTCGTTTCAAAGGGTAAATGTAATGTACAGCTGTGTATGAATGCCTGTAAATAGGTGTTGTTTTAGTAGCAATCAGCAATTTCTGACCGTCGGGCGAGAATTGGTAACTGTCGAAGTTCTTGAAGTCACATTCGCGTGTGGTATTTACATCGAAAATCACTTCTACTTTCTCACCTGTCTTGAAAGAGTATTTAATGATTTGCGTGCCGTCAGCGTTCATCTGTGTGTAGTGTTCGCCATCAGGCATAGGGATTACTCCCTGAATATTTTCCGGGCGGAAACGTCCGGAAGTAATATCTTTTAAATCGAGTGCCTTTTGTCCTTGTGCCATTCCGGTCAGACAGAGAAGGCAGAGTAATAAAGTGATGCTGATCTTTTTCATCTGCGTTTATAATCGGTTTTGGTTTTAATTCGTACTTGCAAAAGTAACAATAAACTTAGATTCAACAAAGCCTGACCGATTTTTATATAGATTTGATAAGGATTATTGGGTGAGATTCAATATCTTTGTGAAAAGGACTTTAAACATTACCACTATGAATTCAAAAAGAAAAGACTTGCAATATGCTTCTGTCTTCTTATTGGCCGTGGCATTGACGTTCCTGATGGGGAAGGGTGATAATCTGTGGTTGGTGTCATGGGGTGACTTGATACCGAGTTTGTTTGTACTATTCATAGCAGGTGATTGTTTACATAGTTCCCTGCTTCGTATCAAACGTGGCGAAGAGGAGGGAGGAGCCCGGTGGAGTACTTGTTTCACTTTCCTGGTATTCAGCATTATTTTTATGGGCGACTTGTTCTTTATCGGCAACTTTATTGTCAATAAACTGTGGAGCTAAAAGAGATGTAATAAATCTGTTTCACAGGTGTTTAATAGTAGATTCTTCGTCTTAACTATAGCTTTTAGTTTACTTTAACTAGATAAATTAGTTTATGAACTAAAACTTTTCGTTATTTGCAGCAAACAAAGTTGCAGATATGAAAGGATTAACAGCAAAAGAAGAAGAAATCATGGGCTTTTTCTGGGAAAAAGGTCCCTTGTTCGTGAAGGAAATGTTGGCTTTCTATGAAGATCCCAAGCCACATTTCAATACACTATCTACGATTGTGCGTGGGTTGGAAGAAAAAGGTTTTCTAGCTCATTATACTTTCGGAAATACCTATCAATATTATCCCGTAGTCAGTGAAGAAGATTTTCGTAAAGGAACGCTGCGGAATGTGATTAGTAAGTATTTTAATAATTCTTACCTGAATGCCGTTTCTTCTTTGGTTAAGGAGGAAGATATTTCCTTGGATGAATTGAAACAGCTCATCGAGGAAGTGGAACAGGCTGACAAAAAACACTAATCTATTAAACGAAAATCTATGCTATGGGAGTTTTCTTCATTTATATATTAAAATCATCTGTTTGTCTTGTTCTGTTTTACCTGTTTTTCCGGTTATTACTTAGCAAGGAAACCTTTCATCGTTTCAATCGTATGGCTTTATTGGGAGTGTTGTTTTTTTCATTACTCATTCCTTGTATCGAAGTAACTACCCGGCATCAGGTTGAAGTGCAGCAGGCTGTGCTTTCCATTGAACAATTGCTATTGATGGCAGAGTTGGAGGCTACTCCTGCCAATGTCGGTGCAGTGCAGGAGACGTCGGCCATATCTTGGGTACAGATTGTTCTGTTGGTCTATCTGGCGGGTATTCTGTTTCTTGCCTGTCGCAATATCTATTCTTTGATTTGTCTCTTCCGGTTGATACATTCCGGCAAACATGAGAAGTTGGAGAAAGGGGTTACACTTGTGGTGCACAATCAGGAGATAGCTCCGTTCAGTTGGATGAAGTATATTGTTATCAGCCGGAAAGACTTGGAGGAAAACGGGAGGGAAATCCTTATTCATGAAATGGCTCATATTCACCATCGCCATTCAGTAGATTTATTGGTGGCGGATATTTGCATCTTTTTCCAATGGTTCAATCCTGGTGCATGGTTGTTGAAACAAGAGTTGCAGAACATTCATGAGTATGAAGCGGACGAGACCGTCATTAATGAGGGTGTAAACGCGAAAGAATATCAACTATTATTAATAAAAAAAGCCGTTGGCACAAGGCTCTACTCTATGGCCAACAGCTTTAATCACAGTAAACTTAAAAAACGTATCACTATGATGTTAAAAGAAAAATCGAATCCGTGGGCACGGTTGAAGTACTTGTATGTACTTCCGTTGGCAGCTATTGCAGTAACTGCTTTTGCCCGTCCTGAAATCTCTGAAAAAGTGGAAGAGATTTCTGCAGTCAAAGTTAATGATTTGGCGGAAATTGTGGAAAAAAAGAGTGAAGAAAATGTTGTTAAGGAGCCTATTGATACTACCAAGAATAAGGTAGTAGTGGTAGGTTATCGTACAGAAAAAAAAGATTCTGTCTTAACATCCGGGAAAAAGAAGGTGGCTATTTCGGTACAAGGAATTTCCGGTGAAGGAAAACCTTTGGTTATTATTAATGGGAAAGAGTCTGAACGTGAAGTAGTAAATGCTTTGAATCCTGAACGTATTGAAAGTGTGTCTGTCATAGGTCCTGAAAAAGCTATTAAGATTTATGGAGAAAAGGCTAAGGATGGAGTGATGGATATAAAACTATATTCGGAAAAAAAGTTTGCGCCGAGAAAGATTGAAATCGAAGGCATTAATAAAACAAGGTTGGATGCATTAAATAGTGGGGCAAAGAGTTGGGGAGCTACGTTTCGTTCTGCTGATGGAGGTAAACCTTTGGTTATAATTGATGGCAAAGAGGCTACAGGTGATGATCCTTTAGCGAATATTTCTCCTGATCGTATTAGGAGTATATCTGTATTGAAAGATAAGACTGCATTGGCTGCTTATGGTGATAAGGGAAAGAATGGAGTGATTGAAGTAAATCTATTAGTGAAAGAAGAATATCAAGCCCGTCAAATTTCTATTCGTGCTATTAATGATACAGTGACTTCAACAATAAAAGTAACTGCATCTGAAGAATAGCAGTAGATTTTAGATGTCTTCTGTTTCTAAATATTGTCAAAATATAATGTTATAAAGATTGACGGAGGTACGCTAGTATCTCCGTTTCTTGTTCCGGGTGGAACCATTTTATTTCTTCATCTCTTTTGAACCAGGTCATCTGTTTACGCGAATAAATGCGGGAGTTTTGCTTGATTTTGTCTATAGCAAAGGGGAGTTCCCATTCTCCGTCCAGATATTTGAACAGTTCTTTATAGCCTACTGTATTGAGTGAATTGAGGTGACGATAGGGAAAGACGGAACGTACTTCTTCCAATAATCCTTCCTCCATCATCTGGTCTACCCGACGGTTGATACGGTCATAAAGTTCTTCCCGATCACGAGTCAGGCCGATTTTCAGAATACGGAAAGGACGCTGTTTTTTTTGTTGGGTGCGAAAAGAAGTATAAGTGCGTCCGGTCATATAGCAAATCTCCAACGCATGAATTACCCGCTTGGGATTCTTCAGATCTACAATCCGGTAATATTCCGGGTCTAACAAGCGAAGTTCTGCGCAGAGTTGTTCAAGGCCTTCCTCTTCATACTTTTGTAGCATGAGTTGACGGGTTTCCGCATCAACGGTAGGAATATCGTCAATTCCCTTACAGATAGCGTCTACGTACATCATTGAGCCACCAGTGAGAATCACGACTTCGTGTTGCGTGAATAATTTCTCCAGAATATCCAGTGCTTCTGTTTCGTATTGAGCAGCGCTGTAATAGTCTGTGAGGTGGAGCGTGCCGACCAGTTGATGGGGGACACGTTTAAGTTGATCGGGAGTAGGAGCTGCTGTGCCTATTTTTAATTCGGCATAAAGCTGTCTCGAATCGGCAGATACAATGCTTGTCTGAAATGTTTCTGCCAAGCGCAGGCTCAACTCCGTTTTCCCCACACCTGTAGGACCTATAAGAACAATGAGAGTAGGCATAGATTTTTAAGTATTAAGTATAGAAGTATTAAGTATTAAAGCGTACGGGACTAAAAAAAATATTAGGTATTAACTGCCTGACACTACATAGCAATTAATACCTAATACTTGATACTTAATACTTAGAATTTTTCTTCTTCGTATGGGCTGCTAGTGTCACCACCTATGTCAAATCCTTCCTGATCGAAGTCTTCCATGTCGAAGTCCTGGTCTCCATAGAAGTTTTCATCCAGATCAAGAGAACCTCCCGCAGCGGTCATTTCTTCAAAATCTACCGTTTGTTTAGGAGCATCTCCTGATTTCTTGGTACATTTGGCACCATTCATATCTTTTCCGGTGATAATTTCGGATAGTTCGATGAAGAAACAACGTTCTGTTATGTAATCGAATACATATAGCAGTTTCTGTTTTTCGTCTTCTACCAGTTCACTGATAGCAGTGTCTTTCATTACCCAGCTATCTATTTCCGGATTGTCGTCCATTTCTTCTAAGGTTACTTCTTTTCCTTTTTCCCAGTCGTCATCGCAGATAAAGAAAGAAGTCATCTGGTCGTTTGCGTACCCTACTGATTTCAGTATTGCTTCATGGAAGTCATAAAAAGTTGCTTCCGGATCAATTTGTATTTCTCTGACAAAATCGTCAACTTCATCAGATATGATAGTAAATCTGTATATCATAATATGACTATTTTGAACTGTTTATTTAATAATACCACGTTCTGAATTACGGATAAAATTGACTATATAGTCAATCTCCGGGCTCTTTTCGAATTCATCTTCTATTTTTTTCAATGCTTCTGTCGTGTTCAAACCACTTTGGTAGATGATACGATATGCATTGTGAATACTTTCGATCACTTCATTGGAGAAGCCACGACGGCGCAAGCCGATGATATTGATTCCGCTGAAAGCGATCGGTTCGCGTCCTGCAATGATGTAAGGAGGAATATCTTTACTGAAACGGCATCCGCCCTGAATCATTACATGACTGCCTACATGACAGAATTGATGCATCAATACATTGGCGCTGACAATCGCGTTATCATCAATGACGATTTCGCCTGCCATCTTGGTAGAGTTACCGATGATACATCCGTTACCAACCAATGCGTCGTGTGCTACGTGTACACCTTCCATCAATAAATTGTTATTTCCCACAATCGTGCGCCCTTTAGCTGCCGTACCACGGTTGATTGTTACATTTTCACGAATCAGATTATTATCTCCGATTTCGGCTGTCGATTCTTCACCGCGAAACTTGAGGTCCTGCGGAATGGCTCCGATAACGGCACCCGGAAAAATCGTGTTTCCGTTACCAATACGTGAACCGTATAAAATATTGGCGTTAGCCATAATTTTATTGTTGTCGCCGATAACTACGTTCTTATCTATAAATACAAAAGGCGCAATTTCTACATTTTCTCCGATCTTAGCTTCGGGATGGATATACGCTAAAGGACTTATCATGCTTTTAAATATCAATTATTACTTATTTTTTACTATTTGTGCCATGAATTCTGCTTCGCAAACAACTTTCTCGCCGACAAACGCATATCCTTTCATGGTAGAAATGCCACGGCGGATAGGTGCCAGCAGTTCTACACGAAAGATGATTGTATCTCCCGGCACTACTTTCTGACGGAATTTCACTCCATCTATTTTCATGAAATAGGTAGAATAACGTTCAGGATCATCTACGGAATTCAAGACGAGCAAGCCTCCGACTTGTGCCATTGCTTCCACTTGAAGTACTCCCGGCATAACGGGCTCCTGTGGAAAATGTCCCTGGAAGAAAGGTTCGTTGGCTGTGATATTTTTAATACCTACAATGTAGTTGGCACCAATTTCAATCACTTTGTCCACCAGTTGGAAAGGATAGCGGTGCGGTAACAATTCGCGGATACGGTTTACATCCATTATTGGTTCACGGTTACAGTCGTAACTTGGTGCCTGTATTTCGTGCAGACGGATTTCTTTCCGCATCTGGCGGGCAAATTTATTGTTGATGGTGTGTCCCGGACGGGTAGCGATGATACGGCCTTTAATCGGTTTTCCAATTAGAGCGAGGTCACCGATGACATCAAGCAGTTTGTGACGGGCACATTCATTGGGCCAAACTAACGGTTTGTGATTGATATAGCCTAACTGATCGGCATCCATGTGAGGTACTCCCATCACATCTGCCAACTTATCGAAGCTTTCCTGTGACATCTTGCGTTCGTAGATTACGATCGCATTGTCCAGGTCGCCACCTTTAATCAATCCGGCGGAGAGCAACGGCTCTATTTCACGAACAAAGACGAAAGTACGGCTGGCAGCCACTTCGTCTTTGAAATTATGCATATCTTCAAGGGTAGCAAACTGATTCGGGATAATAGTCGAATCGTAAGAAACCAGTACATTCAGACTGAAATTCTCGTCAGGTAGTACAATGATAGAAGAACCAGTCGTTTCATCCCGGAACTCAATTTTAGACTTGATAATATAAAAGTCTTTGACGGCATTTTGCTCTACTGTTCCTACACGTTCTATTTCTTGTACGTAATATTGTGCACTACCATCTAAAATAGGAAATTCCGGTCCGTTAACTTGGATCAGGCAGTTATCAATGCCCAATGCGTAAAGGGCTGCCATACCATGTTCAATGGTGCTTACTTTGACTCCATTTTTCGACAATACAGTACCACGGGTGGTTTCTGTTACATTGTCGGCTACTGCGTCGATAGTTGGTTGTCCTTCTACGTCAATGCGTTGGATTTTATATCCGTGATTGTCCGGAGCTGGATTGAATGTTACAGTGAGATCAAGTCCAGTGTGAAGACCTTTCCCGCTCAGTGAAAAGCTATCTTTCAGCGTTTTTTGTTTCAGCATTGGTTACTTATTTACTTATTTAATAGTTGTTTTAATTCTTCTACTTCTTTGCGCAAGTTACGCAGTTCTTTCTGCATATCCGGCAGGCTTCTTTGTGCAATGGATGATTTGAAATATTGCTTCAGTTCCATAGGAGGAGTTCCGATAAGCTGGCTACCGGACTTGATGTCTCCCGGCACACCTGATTGTGCGCCTAATCCAACTTTATCTCCTATTTTAGAATGTCCTGCAATACCTACCTGGCCACCGATCATACACCATTCACCCACTTTGGTAGAACCGGCAATTCCGGCTTGCGCAGCCATAACGGTATGCGAACCTATTTCATCATTGTGTGCTATTTGTATCAGATTGTCTAACTTGACACCGCTGTGTACTACCGTAGCTCCCATTGTAGCACGGTCTACACACGTATTAGCACCTATATCTACTTTATCTTCCAGAATAACAATTCCGATTTGCAGAATCTTATCATATCCGTTCGGAGTGGGAGCAAAACCAAATCCGTCAGCTCCGATCACTGCACCCGAATGAAGGATACATTCATTACCTATGCGGCAATCATGATAAACATTTACATTGGAGTAAAGCAGGCAACTGTTGCCTATCTTCACGCCATCTCCAACGAAAGTGTGGGGGTAAATTTGAGTATTATCTCCAATCACGGTATTTTCACCGATATAAGCAAAAGCACCGATGTATACGTTTTCGCCAATTTTGGCGCTGGGAGCAACGAAAGCTAATGAATCTATCCCTTGTTTCTTGGGCTTGCTCATCTCATAAAGATTGAGCAATTTAGCCAGACTTTCGTATGCATTGTCTACTTTGATAAGAGTAGCTTTAATTTCGTGTTCGGGAGTGAAGTCCTTATTAACCAGGACAATGCTTGATTGTGTCTCGTAGATGTAAGGTGTATATTTGGGATTTGACAGGAAAGAAATAGCTCCGGGCATTCCCTCTTCAATTTTAGCGAATGTGTGTACCGTAGCGTTTTCGTCTCCAATGATTTCCCCTTGGATAAATGCTGCAATTTGCTTAGCCGAGAACTCCATGTCTTTTATTTAAAATTTAATTAGTTCACAAATAACGGATTTTTTTTTCAGATTTCCGTGTTATTGCATGAATATTTTATACTTATCTGTGTAATCTCTGATAGCAGAGATAGTATTTCTTTACCTTTTTGGACAATAATGAGATGTTCAGCATGTCCGATGCTTCGGCAATATTTTTGATAGTGCCGTCTTTGTAGATAATATCAATACTGTCATCTGCCGGGTCATACATATTCTTTTCGATGCTGGGGGTAGAGACAAAATAGTTCGCTTCGGAAAGGGTTATGCCTAGTTGCTGGCTGATGTGCAAAGTTAATTCTTTTTTTCTGTCCTCATTAATAGGTTCCGACGAAATTTCCACTTTAAAGATATTTCGGTTTATCATTCCCGTGCTTAAAGTGGAAAGTACCTTATCTGCGTGGGTGCTCCACACTTTCAAGGCTGTCCATATATCATTGTCGTCCAGCTGGATAAAATTCTCCAGACAGTCGGGGTTATTATAGAATTCCGTTGGATTAATATCATTGTAAAGGAAAAAGCGCAATGCGGGTGATGCAAATAGTTCCACTTCTTGTGAAGCCAGTTCTTTGGCACGCAATAGAGTACTAATCAGCATCTTTTCGTATGCCACGGACGTCTTATGCAGGTATACTTGCCAGTACATCAGGCGACGTGCCGTGAGGAAATTCTCGATAGAATAGATCCCTTTGGATTCGACAACCAAACGGTCATCCGCTACATCAAGCATTTTGATGATTCGGGCAGAGCCGATGTTACCTTCCGTTACGCCTGTATAAAAGCTATCGCGGCGAAGATAATCAAGTCGGTCCATGTCCAGTTGACCGCTTACGAGTTGATGCAGAAAGCGTTTCGGGTATTCGTCCTTGAAGATTTGAATGGCAAGACTCAGCTGGCCGTTCATCTCTTTATTCATCCGTTCCATCAACATAAGAGAAATCTCTTCGTGCGAGACTCCTTTTACAATTGTGTCTTCCAGTACATGCGAGAAAGGGCCGTGTCCTATATCATGCAACAGGATGGCAGCCTGCACGGCTTCCGCTTCACTATCAAAAATAAAATTGCCTTTGGAGGCCAGTTGGGTGATAGCTTCACTCATCAGGTGAAAAGCACCTAAGGAGTGTTGGAAGCGGGTGTGTTGTGCACCGGGGTACACAACAGATGACAATCCTACTTGCTTGATGCGGGTAAGACGCTGCAAAAGGGGATGCCGTACTATATCGTACAGTAACCCCTTTGGAATATTGATGAACCCGAATACGGGGTCGTTAATTATCTTTCTTTCGTAAGGCATTCGTTTTCTTTAGAGAACCTTTTTCCCTTTTCAGAGAATTGCTTTGAGTTGTTCAGCCATTTGTGCCTGCACTTCTTGTGCGGCGGTGCGGGCAGCTTCTGCAAATTTCTCTGTTTTATCTACGTAGATGATACCACGCGACGAGTTAACAATCAATCCGCATGTACTGTTCATACCATATTTGCAAACTTCTTCGAGTGAACCGCCTTGTGCTCCCACGCCTGGTACGAGAAGGAAATGGTTCGGGACAATCTTGCGGATGTCCTCAAAAGCACGTCCTTGAGTAGCACCTACCACATACATCATGCGGTCGTCGCCAGCCCATTCCTGTGATTTGCGTAATACTTTCTCGAACAGACGTTCGCCGTTTACGTCTTCTGTCAATTGGAAGTCATGAGATCCTTTGTTGGAAGTCAATGCCAACAGGATAACCCATTTGCCTTCGTAGGTAAGGAACGGAGTAACGCTGTCTTCGCCCATGTAAGGGGCTACTGTTACAGAGTCGATATCCAGTTCTTCAAAGAATGTGCGGGCATACATTGCAGAAGTATTTCCGATGTCACCACGCTTTGCGTCAGCGATGATGAATTGATCCGGATAGTTATCTTTGATATATTTTACTGTCTTTTCAAATGCGATCCATCCTTTTACACCCATGCTTTCATAGAAAGCCAGATTGGGTTTGTAGGCGATGCACAAATCAGCTGTCGCGTCAATGATTGCTTTGTTGAATGCAAAGATCGGATCTTCTTCTTTCAACAGATGTTCCGGGATTTTCTTGATGTCAGTATCAAGTCCTACACAAAGGAATGATTTTTTGCGCTTTATGTTTTCAAATAATTGTTGCTTATCCATCTTGTTATTTACTATTTTGCAATTTACTATTTACTATTTTAAGAAACCGTTCTCAACTCTCAATTCTCAACTCTCCACTTCTCTAAAGTTCGCTTTCTTTCAGGCGTTCTGCATTTTCCGCTACGATCAGATGGTCGATACAATCCTGGATGTCTCCGTCCATGAAGGCTGCCAGGTTATAGATTGTATAGTTGATACGATGGTCGGTAATACGTCCCTGGGGATAATTGTAAGTTCGTATTTTGGCTGAACGGTCTCCGGTAGATACCATTGTCTTACGTTTGGAGGCAATGTCATCGATATATTTCTGATGTTCTTTGTCGTAGATAAAAGTACGGAGACGGGCCAAGGCGCGCTCTTTGTTTTTCGGCTGGTCGCGTGTCTCGGTACATTCGATAAGGATTTCTTCGGCAATACCGGTGTTCGGGTTCTTCCAGATATAGCGCAGACGTACTCCGGATTCTACCTTGTTTACATTCTGTCCGCCGGCACCGCCGCTTCGGAAAGTGTCCCATTTGATTTCTCCTTCGTTGATGACTACATCGAACTCTTCTGCTTCAGGAAGCACGGCCACGGATGCTGCTGAAGTGTGAACACGTCCTTGCGTTTCCGTCGCAGGAACACGCTGTACGCGGTGTACTCCCGATTCGTATTTTAAAATTCCGTATACATTATCGCCTGTCACACTACAAACAATTTCTTTGAATCCACCGGCTGTTCCTTCGTTCGCATTGGAGACTTCCATTTTCCAACCTTTGGTTTCACAGAATTTGGCATACATACGGAAGAGGTCGCCGGCAAAGATAGCTGCTTCGTCGCCTCCTGCACCTCCGCGGATTTCGAGAATAGCGTTCTTGCTGTCTTGCGGATCGGCAGGGACAAGCATCAGTTTGATTTCTTCTTCCAATACCGGAAGGCGCTCTTGACTATTGTCCATTTCTTCTTTCGCCATTTCGCGCATTTCAGCGTCCGATTCATTGGCAAGGATATTTTTAGCTTCTTCAATGTTACCCAGTAATTGGATATATTCTTTCCTTGCTTTCATCAAGTCGTCTAATTCTTTATATTCTTTAGTCAACTTGACATAACGTTTCTGATCGGCAATCACTGACGGGTCTGTGATAAGGGTAGATATTTCTTCAAAACGGGCTACGAGTCCGTCTAATTTTTCTAGTATGGTACTATTGTCTGCCATTCTTTAATATCTAAATTCTCCGAATTCGCTCTTAATGATTAATTCTGTTTGCTCGCATGCTTCAACACGTCCTACAATCTGTGCCGGAATACCGAATGACTCGGAAATAGCTATTACTTCTTCTGCATGTTCCGGTAACAGGTAGACTTCAAGGCGATGTCCCATATTGAATACCTTGTACATTTCTGCCCAGTCCGTACCGCTTTGTTCTTGGATTGTTTTGAATAAAGGAGGAACAGGGAAAAGATTATCTTTTACTACGCGTACGTTTTCTACAAAATGCAGAACTTTAGTTTGTGCACCACCGGAGCAGTGTACCATTCCGTGGATTTCCGGACGCAATGCATCAAGTAATTTTTTGACTACCGGTGCGTATGTACGAGTAGGAGAGAGTACTAACTTACCTGCATCAATCGGAGAATCTTCTACGCTGTCTGTTAGTTTTAACTTACCGGAATAAACTAACTCTTCAGGAACTGCAGCATCATAGCTTTCCGGATATTTTTCAGCAAGATATTTTCCGAATACGTCGTGGCGGGCACTTGTTAAACCATTACTGCCCATACCGCCATTGTATTCTTTCTCGTAAGTAGCTTGTCCGTAAGAAGCCAGACCAACGATCACGTCACCCGGACGAATATTGGCATTGTCGATAACGTCTGAACGTTTCATGCGGCAAGTTACGGTAGAGTCAACGATGATGGTACGTACCAAATCGCCGACATCAGCAGTTTCACCACCGGTTGCATATACGCCTACACCCATTTCACGGAGTTCGGCCAGCAATTCGTCTGTTCCGTTGATGATGGCGGAGATTACTTCTCCGGGAATCAACAGTTTGTTACGTCCAATAGTAGATGAAACAAGGATATTGTCTACGGCACCTACACAAAGGAGGTCGTCGATATTCATAATCAATGCATCCTGTGCAATACCTTTCCAAACGGATAAGTCACCCGTTTCTTTCCAGTACATATAAGCAAGAGATGATTTGGTTCCGGCACCATCGGCATGCATAATGTTGCAATATTCCGGGTCACCTCCCAATATATCGGGAATAATTTTACAGAATGCTTTCGGGAAGATTCCTTTGTCGATGTTCTTGATGGCGTTGTGCACATCTTCTTTTGATGCGCTTACTCCACGCATCATGTATCGTTGATTACTCATGAGTTATAGAATTATTTTGTATACGGCTGCAAAAGTACAGCTTTTTTTTGGTACAGCCAACTAGGTACTAGTAAATGTTAATCATTAACTTTTATACTTTGGGATATTCTATTGAAAAGGAGAAGAATAATAGAAAATTAAGAGTTAAATTCATAGTTTTCATTACTATGAATTTAACTCTTAATATAGAAGTGTTTTATCTAATGAAAAAATGCCGAGATAAATATCTCAGATGATATCAAGTATCTTTTTGGGTAAATCAAATCTTTTTTAGAATTCTACCTTCGGAGCTTTCTCGCTTCCTTCTTCTGCTTCAAAATATGCTTTCTTATCGAAGCCGAACATTCCTGCAAAGATATTCTTCGGGAAACGGCGGATATTGGTGTTATAAGCTTGTGCAGCATCATTGAAGTTTTTGCGTGCTACATTGATACGATTTTCCGTTCCTTCCAGTTGAGCTTGAAGTTCCAGGAAGTTCTGGTTAGCTTTCAGGTCCGGATAATTCTCGGTGATGGCTAATAACTTGCCCAATGCTGATGTTACAGCACCTTGTGCTTTTTGATATTGCGCCAGCTTTTCCGGTGTCAGGTCGGCAGCATCTACTTTGATTTGAGTAGCCTGGCTACGTGCGGCAACAACTCCTTCCAATGTTTCCTTTTCATGTGTCGCATATCCTTTCACTGTGTTTACCAAGTTAGGAATCAGGTCGGCACGACGTTGATATTGAGTTTCTACATTTGCCCATTGACCACTTACATTCTCGTCCATAGTAACCAGACCGTTATATACACTTACTGCCCATATAACAAGGATAGCCACAACGGCTAAGATGATAATAATTGACTTCTTCATGTTTCTAATTATTCTATAGTTTTTGTTAATTTATCAGGGTTTTGACGAACGTCCCAAACTGTCACAATGATTACATCCTTATTAGCATCAACGTAATAAATAAGTTTATAATTAGTGTCTACTACTAATGCTCTGTAACAGAGTGTAACTCTTTCTGAAGTATTTAGAATGTTTCCCGCATTTGGGAAAGTTCTAAGCATCTCTGCTTCTTTGATAAGTTTATTATGTAATTTAGCAGCTATACGTTCGTTTTTTGTATATTGTAATGTTTGTAAATAAACTAATTCTAGCGTTTGCAAAGCCGATTGAGTCCAAACAATATTTGTCATTTCATATAATATTTGAGAACATCCTCATGTGAAACAATTCTTCCTGCCTTGACATCCTCCATACCTCTGTTGATTGCGATCTCTAATTCTTCTTGAGTATGTGGTAATAACCATGATTTTTGTTCCAATTCGTTGGAGAATCGAAGCATTTCTTTGAGCTGATTTTCTTCCATTAACATAACTCGTTCCATAATTTTCTGTCTCATGGTGATGGTGTCCATACCGTAAGAACCAGTTGGTTCATGGACAACTTTTTCTTGTTCTTTTTTTTCTTGATATTCTTTATTCTCTTTCATTTTCTTCTGTCTTAGTCATTAGGTAAAGTTACTAATTTATTTCGAAACTAGGGCATTGGATAACATTTATTTTAGAAACGAGAACCGGCACCACCGCCTCCGCCCATTCCTCCGCCAAAGCTGCCTCCACCGAAACCGCCTCCGCCTCCGAAACCACCTCTGCCTCCGCCAAAACCACCAATGAACGGACCGCCTCCGCCACCGCCCCGGTGATGGTAATCATTGTCATAACTTTGCTGGCGGCGTATGATGGTATGTCCACAGTTTCTACATGTATAGGTGACATCTTCAGTCTTCACTCCATTAATCCGGGATACGACTGCGCTTCCACTTCTTTGCAATTGATGTTTACCACAATTCGGACAACGACTTTGTTTACGTGCCGAAAAGAAAGCAAGACCTCCGCCAATGGCGATAAAACAAAGGATGGCAAGAATAAAATCAAAAGAACCACCGCTGTTAGAATCGGAGAGAGCATCATTTTCCATCGAACCGTCGAGTCGCTGGCAAGTCGCTTTTAGACCAGCCACCATTCCTGCATCCCAATTCCCATCTTTGAGGTAAGGAATCATATATCTTGTTTGAATCCTTTTGCAGATAGCATCGGGAAGTACTCCTTCCAGACCATAACCGGTATAGAACTGTATACAGCGTTGATCGGTGACTAATAAAATGACCAATCCATTGTTTTTGCCTTTTTTCCCTACACCCCATTTATTAAGCAGTTGATGACAGAAGTCGAAACAATCTTCTTCTCCAATTGAGGGAACTACGGCAACCACTGTTTCAATTCCAGTTTGTTGTTCCAAGGCATAAAGCATGGAGTCTATACTGTCACAAGCAGCCTGTGAAAGTATTCCTGCCGGGTTGCAAACATATTGCATTTTGTTTTGCAGGTGAACTTTCGGAAGGTTGTCTACCGTATATACTTTCTCTTGAGCTTGTAGTGGGAACAGAAGAAAAGTTGCTAGTATAAAAGTTAATATTGATTTCATAACGCTTGTTTTATCTTTGCAAATATAGAAACTTTTTCTGTTATGAATCTAAAACTCCTTGTTATAATAGGTTTAATGGATGTATCGCCCGACGAATGCACGGACTCGGTCGGTGTACTCCTGTTTATTCTCTTGGTATGAAACTGCATGGGCCGCTCCTGGCACAATCCATAGTTCTTTGGGCTCCGGTTTGGCTTCGTAAAGCGGGTATACCATCCAGGTAGGCACATACGTGTCTTTGTCCCCGTGAATAAATAACATCGGAAGTTGTGATTTAGCTACTTGTTTCAGTGAAGAAGCTTCTTTGAAATTCCATCCATATTTCTTTTCGCAAAGCCAGCTTGTGGTGTACATGAGTGGAAAAGGAGGAAGATGGAAACTTGTTTTCAACTCGTGTGAGAATTCGTCCCATACACTGGTGTAACCGCAATCTTCTACAAAGCATTTGACAAATGGCTTTTGTTCCTCACCAGATACCATCATGGTGGTGGCACCTCCCATTGAAATTCCGTGTACAACCATTTGCGTGCTGTCTCCAAAGATTTCATTAGCGATGTTCATCCATTGCAATACATCTAGACGGTCTTTCCAGCCCATTTGAATGGCAGGACCTTCACTTTCTCCCTGATGTTGCAGGTCGGGGAGTAATATATTATATCCTAAATCACGATTATACAGATAACCGATCATAAACATGCGGATAGCATTATCCGTATATCCGTGTACAATGACTGCGGTCTTGCTGGTGGGTTGGGGAGCAGCCACATAATAAGCATGTAGTTGTATGCCGTGTGGGTTTATGATAAAAGTGTCTTTCAGTGCATCCACTTGTTTCAGGCTATCCACCCATGGACGCAAGAAAGGGTAGTTTTTATACATAAAAGGATAAGAGTCAGCATCTTTAGACAAAATTTTGGCATTCGGAGTCAATGAGAAGTTTAACATATAAAAACTTCCTCCGATGGTGCAGCCGGTCAATGCCAGCATGATAAAAATGATGCTATATACTACTTTTCTCCTCATAAAAACTTCTCTCTAACCCTTATTTATGCCATATCTCCCAGGCGGCAAATGCCTGAAGCAGGAGCATTTCCAGACCGTTTTTCACAACAGCCCCTTGCGCTTCTCCTTTTTTCATGAACAGCGTAACGTTCGGATTATATAACAAATCGTAGAGCAAATGGTTTGGTGTCAGAAGTTCATAAGGGATATTAGGGCAGAAATCTACCTTAGGAAACATTCCTACGGGGGTACTATTGACAATGACTGTGTATTCTGCCATAATTTCGGGAGTCAGTTCTTCATAAGTCAGCATATCTTCGGCTTTGTGGGTGCGCGATACGAAGATGCTTTCGATACCTAGATTCTTCAGGCCGTGGTAGACAGCTTTGGAAGCTCCGCCGGTACCCAAAATCAGCGCTTTCTTGTGATGAGGCTGCAACAAGGGCTGGATAGATTGAGTGAATCCAATGATATCGGAGTTGTAACCCACCAATTTGACTTTTCCTTTTGGCTGGCGGATGATTTTAATCACATTGACTGCGCCTATCTTTGCGGTGTCACGATCGAGTTCATCCAGAAAAGGAATCACTTGTTCTTTGTAAGGGATGGTGACATTGAGGCCGCACAGGTTGGGATTCTCTTCGATCACTTCCATGAAGTTATTGATACTGGGAATCTCGAAATTCACATACTCTGCATTGATTCCTTCGGATTTGAACTTCTCATTAAAGTATCCGATAGAAAATGAATGTCGCAGAGGATAGCCGATTAAACCATATTTTTCCATAATATAATAAGGGTTAAATTAATCATTCACAATGAATTGCTATTTTGTTGCGGTATAAAGAGTGCAGATGCCAAAGGTCAGCCGTTTGAAGTTGACTTCGCTAAATCCGGCTCGGGCGATGACTCCTTTCATCACTTCCCCTTGAGGAAATACTTTGATGGTGTCCGGCAGATAGCGGTAGGCGCTGTTATCTTTAGATAGAAGCTTGCCCAATAATGGAATGACGACTTTAGAGTAGATGGAAAATAACTGTTTCATCGGGAAACGGTCCGGAGTGGTAAGTTCCAGAATCACAAGATGACCGCCCGGTTTCAATACACGGCACATTTCGGAGAGTCCTTTGTCGAGGTCTTCGAAATTGCGGATACCGAAAGCTACGGTGATGGCGTCAAAATCATTGTCGGCAAAAGAGAGTGAAGTACAGTCCTCCCGGGCAAAAGAGATTTTGTCCGACAGTCCTTCCTTTTTTACTTTTTCACGTCCCACATTCATCATGCCTTCCGAGATGTCCGTGCCAATCAGTTCGGCAGGCTGTAGTTTGCGGCAGGCGAGGATAGCAAAATCTCCTGTGCCGGTAGCTACGTCCATCATACGCTGCGGTTGGAAAGGGCGTAACCAGGCAATCGCTTTTTTGCGCCAGCTGCGGTCGATACCTAGAGATAAGGTATGGTTCAGCTTATCGTATGCATGCGCGATGTTGTCGAACATTCGTTCCACTTGCTCGGTCTTTTTTCCTTCTTCGTCGTAAGGCTTGATATGTTGTTGTGGGTAGTCCATTCTTTTTAATTGATAGTTGATAAATGATAGTTGGAAGATGATAGTTGATAAATGATAGTTGGCGGATAATAATTAAGGTTGAAGTTATATGCGATGAATTGCATACGAACTGTCATTCATTATCTGTCAACTATCATTTATTATCTGTCATTTGTTGACTATCAACGATTCAAGAACGTTTCAACGTTTTTGAATATACGTTCAGCGATGTTGGTGGTATCTTCTTTCACAAACTTCTCACCGGTGATGTTTTCGAACAATTCGATGTAACGGTCACTGATGCTTTGTACGATAGCCGGAGTCATTTCAGGTACTTTCTGACCGTCTTTGCCCTGGAAACCGTTTTCCATCAACCATTCGCGAACGAACTCTTTAGAAAGTTGTTTCTGTGGTTCGCCTTTTTCGAAACGTTCCTGATAACCTTCAGCATAGAAATAACGGCTTGAATCGGGAGTGTGGATTTCGTCCATCAGGTAGATAGTACCGTTGTGCTTGCCGAATTCGTATTTTGTATCTACGAGAATCAGTCCGCGTTCTGCTGCGATTTCAGTACCGCGTTTGAAAAGGGCTAATGTATATTTTTCGAGGATTTCATACTCTTCCGGAGTAGCCAATCCCTGTTTCAGGATTTCTTCTTTAGAGATGTCTTCGTCGTGCAATCCCATTTCTGCTTTCGTAGTCGGAGTGACGATCGGTTCGGGGAATTTTTGGTTTTCGCGCATTCCGTCCGGCAATTTTACGCCGCAAATCTCGCGTACACCGCTTTTGTAAGCCCGCCATGCGCTACCGCACAGGTAACCACGTACAATCATTTCCACCGGAAAACCTTCACACAACACACCTACTGTTACCATTGGGTCCGGAGTAGCCATTTTCCAGTTCGGACAGATGTCAGTAGTGGCATCGAGGAATTTAGCTGCAATCTGGTTCAGCATTTGTCCTTTGTAAGGAATACCTTCAGGTAGTACTACGTCAAAGGCCGAAATACGGTCGGTTGCTACCATGACGAGTTTTTCGCCGTTGATGTTGTACACATCGCGCACTTTTCCGTGGTACACACTTTTCTGTCCCGGAAAGTTGAAATCTGTTTTTGTTAATGCTTTCATAATGATATATATATTAAAATTATGCTTCTTTCTTTAATTTCACCACGGAGGACACGGAGTACACAGAGTCTTCATTGAGATATTTGGATTAAATCCTCTGTGTACTCTGTGTCCTCTGTGGTGAACCGTTCCGTTCGGCTTTCGCTTCTTTATCGAACTTTTCGTAAGCATCCACGATACGTTCCACCAGTTTATGGCGTACAATATCTTTCTTATTCAGTTCAACAAAACTGATCCCTTTCACTCCCTTCAAGATGCGGAGGGCTTGCACCAATCCCGATGTTTGTGAAGCGGGAAGGTCAATCTGTGTCATGTCTCCCGTCACAATCATTTTGGTGTTCATCCCCATACGGGTGAGGAACATTTTGATTTGTTGGGCGGTAGTATTCTGGGCTTCGTCCAATATAACGACTGCATCATTCAGCGTACGTCCGCGCATAAAGGCTAACGGGGCAATCTGGATAATGTTCAATTCCATGTATTCCTTTAACTTGGCGGCAGGTATCATATCCTGCAAGGCGTCATATAAAGGTTGTAGGTATGGATCGATCTTATCTTTCATGTCGCCGGGCAGGAAACCGAGTTTTTCTCCGGCTTCTACGGCGGGGCGGCTAAGAATGATTTTTTTGATTTCTTTGTTTTTCAATGCACGCACGGCAAGGGCGATAGCAGTGTATGTTTTTCCCGAACCTGCCGGACCGATGGCGAATACCATATCATTTTTGGCGAATCCTTCTACCAGTTTCAACTGGTTTTCGCTTCGGGGGATGATAGGCTTGCCCGTGACGCTGAACACAATCACGTTTCCTGTCTGTTCTGCTTGCGGAGCATTTCCTTTTATAATGTCAATGATGACTTCTTCTTTCAGTGAATTATATTCGGCGCAGTACTTTTCAAGTTTGGTGATATTTTCTTCGAAGGCACACATTTCCTCCTCGTCGCCCAGCACTTTGATGACATTGCCTCGGGCAACTATGCGTAGCTTTGGATATAAAGCTTTAATTAACTGTATGTTGGCGTTGTTTACACCGTAAAAAATAACCGGATCAATATCCTCAAGAACAATCAGCTTCTCTATCATTAAGTTGTATTAAAGAAAAATTTCTGCAAATTTAATCAAACGTTTTGGATTCTCTGATTGTTTGGAGGTGAATTTTACTGCAAATCTTCTACTATCCACTTTTCGATGTTTCTTGTTTCATTACTGAAATTAATGCCTATTTTAAATATTTGTCGCTTGTCGGCAGCAAATGCTTGTGCATAATGTTTGTCATTGATTTGTTGCAGAGCCTCTTCGGCGGTTCCCTCCAGCTTGAATTCCATTACATAGATGAAATGATCGGTTTGCAGGACGAGGTCAATGCGTCCTTGTGAGGTATGATACTCTGCTTTTACATAGAATCCAATGAGTTTAAATACGATGAAGAGTACATTTTGATAATGTAGTTCCAAATCGCGTACCAATTCGTAAGGTGTATCGGCAAAGAAACTTTGCAGGCGGCGGAAAAAGGCATCATAATCACCGCTTCGTACTTCGGCTACAAATTTACGAATTTGGAATGGTGACTCGATAGCGTCTATATTTGTGTAGAATGGAAGAAGATATTTAACAAAACCTTCTTCTACTTCCCGATTAGGAAATCCCAGTCGATAAATCCCAAAGCGATTGTCGAATCCTTTGATCGTAAGATATCCACTTTGATAGATAACCGGAATAGGATTTCGGGACGTCGAATCAATGCTGTTCAGTACATCTGCATCCGTTTCTTCATGGGTGATACGTTGGAGATTATAATTGGATTTCTTTAGTAATTCTACCAAATAAGTCGGGGTGCCGGTCTCAAACCAGTAACTACCGAATTTCATTTTATAGAATGTGTTGAGTAAACTGAATGGGTTGTATATTCCTATGGAATTTTCTACGAAATGATAACCATCGTAACATTCTTTCAGTTCAGAGCATACCTCCTCATAAGTCATTTTCTGTTTATCAGCCAAAATATGCAGGTCTTCTTCCATATTGTCGTGGATTTCTTTTTCTGTGATACCACAGAGTTCCACGTATTGTTCATCCATTGAAATGTCAATCAGATTATTCAGATCGCTGGAGACACTGACTTTTCCGAATTTGGTGACGCCTGTAAGGAATCCGAGTTTGATGCATCCGTCTTTACTTTTTAATGCCCCATAGAAAGGTTTTAGTGTGTTTCGGTAATATTTTTGCAGTTCTTCGTTTCCGATAGCTTGTAGCATAGGTTTGTCGTATTCGTCCACAAGGATAACGACACGTTGCCCCGTCTGTTCGTAAGCCCGCTGTATGATGCCTGCAAAGCGTAAAGAAAAGGAAACTTCCGACGGGCGTGTGCCATACAGGCTTTCCCAATGTTCCAGATTGTCATTGAGTATTTGGTTCAGACTTTCGGGAGTATCATATTTTTCGATATTTAAATCAAGGTGTAATATCGGATGTTTGATCCAGTCTTTTTCCAGTTGTTCAATAGCCAATCCTTCGAATAGTTCTTTCTTTCCTTGATAATATGCTTCAAGAGTAGATATTAGCAGACTCTTCCCAAAGCGGCGGGGACGGCTAAGAAAATAGTAACGGCCGGTTTTTACTAATTGATAAATAAGTCTGGTTTTATCTACATAAAGATAACCGTCTTTGCGGAGACTTTCAAAATTCTGTATGCCGATAGGATATAGCTTGCTCATAAGCTGATTCTTTTAGCGTTGGATTCATACAAAGATAGCTGTTCTCCATCTTAACACAAAATTTACCTTGAAGGTTTTATGATATGCTGGTCAAAGATTTTGAAAAAGGGTATTTATCGGGCGGTGATATGGAAACATCCTTGCTTCAATTCATATTTGATGTAGCATTTTTCAGCTTGTCGCAGGTCTCTTAAAACCTCGGACAAGACAAGTTTCAGTGTGTCGGCACTTACATCCTGTAACGGTCTTCCATCCTTGTCTTCTACCTTTTTGAAACGTTTCCAACTGACGTCAAAGGTGGCTCCAAAGCAGTGTGCCGAGTTGGCGGAAGCATTTCCGTTGCGACGGCGGAGGCGTTTCACGTCATTTTCCGTACGCAACACCGAAGTAACGATTACCTGATTCGGATTCAAGCCTTTGGCAGTCAATGAATCGAGGAAATTGGAACCAATCGTATCGAGTAGTGCGCTGGCACGAGGTACGAGATAGGGGATAGAGTGTGTCAATGAATCTACTACATAAAGCTCATTGTCGGTAATATGAGTTAGCTTTTCTTTCATATCTTCTGCTGCTTCCCGGTCTGCCAATGGACGGATACCTATCTTTTTGGCTACTTCCAGATGTGCGTCATTCAAATCAGGGAAAGAACGTTTATAGCTGACGACGCCATGAATATTGCGTGGCTCATTCAGTTTCAGCGACATGTCTTTCTTTTTGCAGCCCGAAGTAAGCGTTGTAAGCCCAATAACTAGTAAAAATAGCGGTAATATGCGAAGCTTATAAATAGTCATTTTGTATTTTTTGCTCGCAAATATACGCTATTTTTTCATACATTTGTAGCGGTTTATAAAAATAGGCTACTTTCCCACTAAACATAACACACATGAAAACAGATTTCGATTACAATTCTATGCCCGTTAGCTTCGCTCATTGCTTGAATGGACATTGTTTGCGTGCGGACAAATGTCTGCGACGACAAGTAACTCTCCGAATGCCGAAAGAGCGGGCTGCTGTAATGGTTATTAATCCCGAACATGTCACCTCCGATGGTGAAGACTGTACTTACTTTATTGATGAAAAGCCGGTGTTGTTTGCACGGGGAATGAAACATTTGCTGGACCGGGTGCCGCTTGCTGATGCCACCGTTATCAAGCGACAGATGATAGCCTACTTTGGCAAAACGATCTATTATCGTTGTTGCAATAAAGAACGGTTGATTAAACCAAAGGAACAAAAGTATATACAAGAACTTTTTCGAAAGAGGGGAGTTACAGAAACGCCTCAATATGATGAATATATCGAATACTATGATCTTGGGTAAGTATATCCGTTAGTCCCGGTAGTTCCATATATTGTGGGAAAGTGTTCTCTTATATTATGGGAATTTATTCCCGCAAAATGAGGGAATAAATTCTCTCCAGCTAGGGAATCTTTTCCCACAATATGTGGAACTACCGGGGGCTGTAATACCCTGATAATAGTTGACTACCTTTTTTCTTATCTTCGGGTTGGGTTGACATTTATTATGTAGGTATTATATAGCAGTTCCGGTATGAGAAATGCATGATGAAAGTATGAGAAATACCGGTTTTTTATGACATTTCAGGCAAAATACTATGAGAAACACCTTTTTGAAAAGTATTTCTCATAGTGTTATTGCTTTGAATTACAGATGATTATCCTGTAAAGTATGAGAATATGAGAAATGATTTCGCGAAATCATTTCTAGTGCCCTAAGCGGAGCTGACCGAAATAGGCGACATTCCGGGATTATTGTAACTGTATGCAAAGAATGAGCGATATGGCTTCACGACTTATTACATATTTTGTGTTACACATTTTATGTAACATAAAGAACGTAATAAATAGATTTATTCGAGTTATATTATAAAAAACAAACGCTGATGAGAACAAGTAATCATTTTTTCTCATCAGCGTATATTATGTCGGATTACAACTATTTCTTATCTTTTTTCTCGTCAGCTTTTGTTGCAGGCTTTTCTTCCGTTTTGCTTTCCGGATTGATAATACCTTTTACTGTTTCACCGATAGGCAATTTATCCAATACACCAAGACTTGGAGCTACCGTTTTCACTAATGTGTTCAGGAAGTTGCTTGTACCTCCGTTTCCTCCGTCGAAAACAGTGATATTTCCTAAGTTCATGTGTTCGAACGCCTTTACCTGTTCGCCGGCGATTTCCTTCCACTGGTCTACCATCTTATATTGGATAGCGATAGCCGGATTCGATTCAGCTGCTCTTACCATTGCTTCGAAACCTTCCGCTTCCGCAAGTAATGACCGTTTCTTACCTTCCGCTTCGGCTTCCAGTTTCAATTGGATAGCTTTTGCTTCCGCTTCGGCTTGTGCCAAAGTAGCTTTTGCACGGGCTTCCGCTTCGCGGGTAATCTTTTCAGCGATGGCATTTGCCTGAAGGATAGCTTCCTGTCTGGCGATTTCTGCAGGAACAATCTTTTCAGCCTTCAATGAAGATTCCACTTTTCGTGCCTTAGCTTCTTCCACTTCCTTTTGCGCAATTTCGCGTGCAGTCTGTACGGCAGCTTCCGATTTCGCGGCAGCTTCACCGGCTTGCTTGTCGGCGTTAGCCTGTGTCACGGCTAGTTCGGAATTTGATAGAGCCACCTCTTTCTGTGCGTCATTTCGTCCGATGGCAGCTTTCTTGGCAGCTTCCGCCTGTTTGATTTCCATATCCGAGTTTAGTTCGGCAACACGGCTTTCCTTTTCTGTATTTGCCTGCTCGATACGGATGTTCTTTTCAGCTTCAGCCTTTGCTACTTGCGATTCTTTTTCCGCGTTGGCGATGGCTACTTGCGAGATTCTGTCCTTATCCGCATTTGCAACAGAGATTTCCTGTTGTTTCTTTGTTTCTGCGATAGCGATATCCTGATCTTTGCGGGTTTCCGCAACTTTAGTTTCGCGTTCTTTAATCTGATTGGCAATTTTGATAGCACCCAGCTTTTCCTGTTCTTCGATGTTAGCCTGTGCTTCGTTCAGTGCTTTACTTTCAGCTTCCTTACCTAAGTTGACAATGTAGTTGGCAGCGTCGCGAATATCACTGATGTTGATGTTCATCAGATACAAACCGAATTTGCGAAGTTCGGTATCGATGTTATCTTTCACTTTAGCCAGAAACTTATCACGGTCTGAATTTAATTCTTCGATAGTCATATCGGCGATCACCATACGCATCTGACCATATACAACATCAGTAATTAAGTTCTGCTTGTCATCCATCGTTAAGCCCAGCATACGTTCAGCAGCGTTTTGCATCACTTCGGGATCGGTGCTGATAGCTACAGTGATTGTAGTCGGCACATCTACACGAATGTTTTGAGCGGATAGCGCGCCGGTCAGTTTACATTCGATCTGCATTGGTTTCATGGACAGGAATTCATATCCCTGAATAATCGGCCATACAAAAGCCGCACCACCATGATATAGCTTTGCCGATTTTTTCTCTCCTCCCGTTTTACCATATACAACGAGGACTTCATCACTCTTACATTTACGGTAACGCGAAAGGATACCAATAAAAGTGAGTAGGATGACTGCCACTAGTATAGCAGCCATGATTAACATTTCTTGTGTCATAAAATTGTGTATTTGAATAATTATTGAATGAATAGTGTTCCGTCTTTGTAACTGGTGATAATCGTTCTGTCGCCAGTCTGATATGTTTTTCCGGATTCGGAGATGACGTCTACTTCGCGCATGGCTCCGTCCCGGGTGGTCTGTACTGTATATTTGCTGTTGCTTTGTTTGAAATAGATCACACATTCCCGTCCCACAAGTTGATCGGTCTGCTCGGTGTGGTTCACTTGTTGCAGTTGATAAGCTTTTTTATAGAGGAACCAGACGGCGAAAACAAAGAAAAGCCCTACTAGAATACCGATGACGTAACTTTGGATTTCCGTGTTTCCCGCCAGATACATGTACCATCCGAATCCAATTCCAAAATGGGTAAGTCCTTTAAAAGAAACTACGCTACTAATATCAGCATCCACGTCTACATCTGCATCTATGTCTCCGAAAAAGATGGATAATACGAATTGAATAAGGAAGATGCCTGTCGTGACGAGGGCGATGATGAGGAAAATAGTATGGCTCATAGTTATTTTGTATTAATGTAAAGTCTCTAGTTATAATACCTCAAATATACAGGTTTATATGAGATAAACAAAGATAATTCGTAAAAAATAGCTATTTCCTATTCTTGCTTTGCTTTTCGGTATTACAAAAAATCCCCACCCACTCAGCACTACTTTCGCAAGCTGTCTCTGAGTGGGGTGAGGAACACAAACAAAACAAACAATATCTGTGTAAATTTTTCTACTTATCGGTTACTGTCGCTTGTACTTTTTGCCGCTTTTATGCTGTAGGACAGTCGAGTACAAGCAGGGAGTCTTCACACAACGTTATGGAGCATTTTTCCAAAACGTTGATGTCGATCTCTATTTTTATCCTACCGCAGACATCTTGCACTTTGTGTTTAAAGTCTACAAAACCTTTCACGAATTTCTCTATCCGGTTGGCTGAATGTTCGTATGCATACCAGCGTCCGTTCTCTTCAAACAGATACGCTTGGCGTTTATCTGTTGATTCTAGTTGTAGGATGTCTTTCGGTGTCATAATATGGCGTATTTAAAGGTTATTTTAAGTTGATATTAAAGGTATAATTATTGTTACGGTAAAGAGAATAATCATCACTTGTGCCCGGAGCATTAGCACCTAGTTTGATGGTGTAGGTGCATGGGACGGTCTTTTCTGAACCTTCTACTTTGACTGTACGTGTTTCCTTTTTATAGTAGACGTAGTTATAAATATATCCCACAAATATAACCCAATCTCTGGTGGTACGATAATAAGTTTTTGTATCATAATCAATGAAACCGCCCTTCTGATTATTGTAGTCTGGATTTTCTTCATACCCACACTGTTGAGCGCCAGCATCACCTTCATTGCATTTTACAATAACATCAATTTCTTTTGTTTCAGCAGTAACTTTATCAGCTTTTACGATGAGTACTGTTTCTTTTCCAATCTCCGGTGTGATATTTTCTCCTGTAAAGTAGTAACAAGTGATTGGTGCTGAACTAGTCACTGTCTCATTTTTTAAAGTATTATCTTCGGGAAAATCCACATAAACATTTTCTTCACTATCTATCTTCATCGGTGAATAATGACTTTTGATGACTGCGTTTTTTAATTGCAATTGAATATTATGCAATGTGCTTTTACTATCCGCTGCCTTGATTACAATATCCAAACGGGCTGCCATACGTCCTAATGTGATATTAACCGGATGCGAAGTATTTAATGTACCTTGATAGAAACCATACATAAACATTTTGGACGGTAACCCCAATGTAGCATCTGTTGCATTTTGGTTGATAGGCAAGGTCAAAAGTTCTTTCTGTAATAGTTGCAGTGTTTTTGGCCATGAACCCTTGTCGTTACTTGGAGCATAGGCAGTTGAAGGATTATTGCCACTGCCTGTTCCTTCAAGATTGGCAATTAAACAAAGTGTTCCTTGATTACTATCAGCAAGTGTTAATGTAGCAGTATAATTAGTCGCTAATTCTCCTTTATCATTCAGATGAATATATTTTGTATCACTTTCTACCAATCCCCCTTCTTCATTATAGTGCAATAACCATAGATTGTACATCGGATTTTCTATTTGTAAATCTATCGGAGTGGCAGAGCGGGTTTCTTCTACTGTAAAGTCCGTAGTCTGTAGATTGAGTTGTACAGCGATTTGTCCTTCTCCAAGTTCAATAGACGGAGTATGGTCAGATAGATTCCATTCCTCTTCGGACGAACAGGCTGCTAAAAGCAAGCAAGCTATTAAAGTATATATAGAGTTTCGTTTCATGATTTTCTTCTCCTACTATTTAATTAATATCGGGATCTATGTCAGCTGTCCAGGAAGATTCTTGCCAGTTGGCTACTGTAATACCGTCTTTTATATCAAGTGTAACGGTGTAATTGTATGAATATCCCGGTAGGAATTGCTTGCCTACGATAGAATATGTAAATTGTGTGGGGACGTCATTTACTAATACATTCATGATAACTACTACTGGGGTAGAACGGCAATCTGTTGGTAAGATACCTGTTTCTCCTTGTAGTATTCCTTCGGATGTGGTAATAAAATTCTTAGCTGGTACATAGATTCTATTGTATTTATCTCCTAAATTAGATGGCATATTGCTTCCTACGGTATAATTGTCTCCAGAAGTAGGATCTATTTGTATGCCGTCTATTTCAACACCTGCTTGCATGATAGATAAATTGGCTATTTTATCAGTACCTTTGATTAAGAACTTCATGCGGGAAGTTACTTGCATCAGCGGATTGAGAAGAATAACTCCTTCATTGCCTGATATATCACAAGTGGTAGATTCAGTTTGTGTCCAACTATTATTGGTAGCTATTACATATTCTCCATTCTTAATAATACATTTACCGTCCTTATAAGATGCCTTCGCCGGCGAAATAGCACTAAATGTATATCTACCCGGGGTTAAGAACAATGGGGTCTTACTTACATCTTCTTCCTTGTAATCCCCATTTTCATCAAATTGAGAACAAGGGTAAAGTGATTGAACACCACCGTCTCCGGTCTTTACAACATAACCCTGTGTTTGTGTAGTATTACTACTTTTTGCGAAAAGCCACAACGTACTGCCTTCTGAAAGGTTCAGAATTTTAACTCTATCCAGTGCTGAATTATTGGTAGCGCGAGTGTTACTGTCAGGTGCATCTTTTCCGGACATAATGGCATACTGGCCTCCTAATTGTACCGTTACCGGCACTTTGCCTTCATTGGGTAAGCATTCTCCTTCTTCTTCGGACAGACAGGCTGTTAGTAACCCAACCGGTATGAGAAGGAGCATTAGTTGTTGTATATAATTCCTTGCTTTCATATCTCTTCTATTTGTTTTGTTCTTAATTCACATTCTTATCACGTACACAGCGTACAGAACAACCATAACCACGTCTTTCGTCATTCCACATATATAGATATCTTTGGTTTATATCACCACTGAACTTTATGCGGAAACTCCATGATTTATTCTTATTTGTATCTGCTGTGGATGTATGATAAATCGCTTCACTTCCGGCATATATCAGGGCTGCTCCTCCATCTACATGTATATATCCGCTTATCGGTAACATGAGTGTTTCTACGGGATTATCCCAATCGGTATAGTCCGTGTTGTAATTATCCTTTGTCAGTTCACTATCTTCCTTAGCGGGATAACGTGAAATAACAAGCACCGAACGATATCCCTGTGCATTGCTTCCTGTGTCACATTTATCATTGTCATTTTCTGTATCTCCTACACGTTGTATCTGCCAACGTACCCGATAAGCATTGGGCGTTCCTTGACGTTTGATAGCGTAGATTGTACCCCACGATTGCTCACTGACAGGGACTCCTACATATACTGCTTTCTCATTGTAAACATCATTCTTTTCTGTTATGCTATAAGTTCCGCTATGATTTAAGAATGTTATATCTCCCGCATCTTGACTGCTGGGAACAATTGATAAAAATTCATCTTTAGTAGGTAGCCTCCAACCTTTGGGGCAAGGCTGATTTACTGAATTATCCCAATATGTGGCACTTACGGAATGATCGGATGCCCAATCTCTACCATAATCTTCATCTTCTGATGAACTGAAGCTAAATGATTTTTTGGCATCCTTCTCTCCCGGATCCTGTGCACAGTCATCATAGCCCTGATCTTTATCAGTGCGTTGTACAGCACTATAATTATTGGGAACGTATGGGAAAGGTTTAGCATTGTTTTCTTTCTTCGAACCATTACACGCGGGAACTGCTTTGGCAGGATCCTTTACATTAGGATCTAAACAACTGCCGTTCAAATAATAAGGAATACTACGTCCGAACTGGTAGTAAAATCCACGGGATGCTTCCCAGCTCTGAATACTTTTTGTTGCATCAGCACTTGTAGCTCCTAAGTTTCTATCCATCCATGTCACGCCGCCAAATGTAACTGAACTACCTATTTGTGTGTCTTCGTAATCCGCATTGTCGTCTATCCAATCGTATACACGGGGAATTACAGTCACTACCATGGTTGTTTGAGTCATAGTCAGTACAATGTCATACTCATAGTTCGGTTTAAATTTGAATGCCTTGTATTTGGGATTTTTATTATCAGTTGTATTTTCCACATCTACTTCTTTTATACGATAGGTAGTGGTCTTTTCTTTACCATCCACTGTAGTTGTCACCTTGAGTCCTAAGGCGTGAGAATCGGTTTCGGTTCCTCTGGTAGGGAATGCCATTGCCGAAAAAATTTCTTTCTTAGCTGTTTCTTCGTTAATCACAGCTGTCCCTGTGTATACAGAATGTGTATGTGTTGAATTGTCAACTCTTGTGTCTGTCTCGCTACTGAATTCTCCGGTTTCAAGACTTAAGTCTCCTGATAAATAATCAATTAATTTGACTTCTTTCAATACAACAGTAGAACTGGCTAATTCATCATTCTTCTGTGCATACACATGAAGCTTGGATAAAGTGTGTTCGAAGTTCAACTGTAATTTTCCTGAATTTTTATAAGTTTGATTCTTTAGATTACCCGACCACATCACATCTGTTAATGCTCCGTTATCATAAGAAACATAACAGGTGGGTGCACCATTACTATTATATTTAATATTTGGTACAAGTGTTTTATCACTTAGAGTAACTGCGTAAAAATCTAAACTATGATTATTGAATTTATTGTTTCCATCAAATGAGATAGTATGGTCGGCTGTTTCAGTGCCTTCTATCGCATTTTCTTTTGGATTTTTCTGAAGGTAATTTGTGCTCCAATTACTAGCTTCGATAGCGAATAGCTGGTATTTGGTACCTGTTTCAAATTGTTCCTGGTAATCAACAGATGCGTTCGCTCTTGTATATATGCTTGGAACGCCGGAAAATCTAAAAACTCCATTCCCTTCCGCAACATTATCATCGTAAGCGGTGTCTTCCGCACATGCTGTGAATGCTAATATAGATGCAATCGCCAGCAAACCGTTTATTATGTTATTATATCTCATCATGGCTTAATTGTTGTTTTGGATGTTCTTATTAGTTGTTAGTCGGATTAATGGGTACTGTGATTAATCCTCCTGTTTTCCAAGGTGCTTTTACACCGGTTAGCGTAAATGAATCTTGAGTGAAGTTAATGACTACTTCATAAGCTTCTCCCGCTTTTGCTGTTGATACCGGAATCTGATTATTAGCTTCCAGTAGTTGTATGTTCATTTCTCCATAATCAGCCTTAATGTCATCGGTTGAACCTACCGGAGTCAGGGTTGCTTCCAGACTGAAAGAAAGCTTTCCATTGTTATGGGCTGGCATATTTAGATAACATGTACCTACGATGTATTCAGTGTCGATGTTAGTCAGATATTGATCAGGAACGTGTAACGTTAGGTTCTCCATATTTCCTTGTGTTCTGGCTGCCATATAAATGCCTTGATTGTTATATTCCCATTTATTAATGAGATATGATGTGCCGAGTGTCACTTTTACATCGTGTACATGTTTGCTGCTTTGCATCTTTTTATCACGTTTGGCGATGAAAGTGATTTTAGTTAATAGGTGCTGGAATTGAAGTGGCGATTGATTTGAAAAAGGACTACTTTTACTTCCTGTTTCAGTTTGTGAGGCTAATACGTCAACTGTTCCTGCCGAAGCTGTTGATGCCAAAGTCAGTTGCTTATAGTCATCGGATGCTGTTAAGAGATTACTTGGAGCGTAGCCTACTGCATATACAGCGTTACCGTTTGGATAAGGAATTGCTGTGTCGTAGGCATTTTCTTTGTAATTGTCAATTCCCAAGAGGTTGTCCGTTGCAGCATAAAAGTGGTAGTCTGCTCCTGTGAAGAACGCAACTCTGAAAGTGCCATTGTCATTGAGGCTAACTGTATTTTCACTGGAACGGGTGAAACTTATTTCTATATTTTCATTGCTAACGGGTAAGGAGTCGTCTTCTAGTATACTATCGCAACTGCTAACGCTGACTGCTGCCATCAGGAGCACTCCATTGATGAGGTTATGTTGTCTTATTAGTTTCATAGCTGTACTCCTTTATTGATTATTTCCTGTTTCAACATCAATCGTAGTCCGTCCCTTAAGAACCCATGGTACCATGGTGGTATTGACTTCAATTGTCTTATCCGATTGCAAGGTGGTGAACGCACGAACATTGATAATGTAATAGTTGTTACGTACTATTCCTGCCTCTTTACTAAAACTTGTAGGAGAGTTGACAAATGTCTCGTAATACTGCCAACCATCTTCATAAGTGGTGAAGTCATTGGGTGTGACAGTCAGGTTGTATTCACTCTTCAGGTAATCGATCCCCTTCTCTATGCTGCTGTAACACATTTCTTTAGCAAGTGCTGTTCCTTTTTTACAAGTATAGAATGTTCCATTGCCGGATAATTTCTTTTTCGCATCCTGTTCAGATAAACCGGTGATTCCGTTAATATTCTTCGGTGTAAACTTAGCAGCTACTTTCAAATAAGTGGCAACTTTTTGAGGATCACTAAAGTCATTTGAGTATTCACCGTCTATATCTATTGTGTTTTCGAGACAATAGAGTCCTTCTGTATATGGATTCTCACTTCCTTCTATTCGTTGGGTATCATGCTGTATTGCTATTTCTCCCTCTGTCACTTTCGTTGCTGCTGCAAAGAAGTTGGCGTCATAATTAGCCTGGAGTGTTGTACTCATCAGAAAGTTCGGGTCTTCATTATTTGCTTTTTGAAATGGGAAGAACTTTTTATTGGTTGTTTCCAGCATATAATGTACGTCACTCAATCTTATGTATCCGTTATCTTTGGTCAAGTTGACATATTCTGTTTTTTCTTTTGTAGTGCAAGTCAACAGAATCTTAGATGTGACACGTGTCAAAGTAGCTTTGATTCTTGTCATCTTATGTTCTTCTATGTTGATGATTTCACTGTTGCTGTCTTCAGTAACTGCCTGCCCGGTCATTACAAAGTTATAATTTGTAGTGACCTCTTTTATATCTTTTATTACTTGCTCCGGATTATGATCTGCAGCCGTCTTGACAGCCTTTATTTGTTCATCTGTCATGTTAGCTGCAACAAATATTTTTTTATCACCGATAGACGTATTTACAATAAAATATAAGAACTCATTTTCCAAGTCTTCTCCGGTTACAGTTTTATCTTGAATATTTGTACCATCGGTATTCATGATAAACAATGTAAGTTTGCGGCATTTACTTTCTTCTGCTGTACCGGATAATGTCTCTTCATTAATAGCCCGTGTGCCGATTTGTGGCAGGTTGATGGATAACATTAATTGGGCTTCAATTTGCGGTTGTAGATCCTTTTCTTCGATGAACTCATCTTGTGAGCATCCAGAAAAACCGGCAATTGCTATCAAGGCAACCAGAAGATTATATGTTAATTTGGAGTGTCTCATTATCTTGTTTATTTAGAGTTCGAAATCGTTAAGCTGAATAACCCATCCGTTGATTTGTATGACGGATTTAATTAGTGTCAAATTTTCGTCGACGAAGAATATCATGCTGTAACGGTCTTCTCGATCCAGATATTCTTGTAGATCCATATCTTTATAGTGCTCTTGTTTAAGCATATTCAGGTATTTAATCATATCCAGATTTTTAATCACTTGTTCTCCCGTTTCTGTATTGGTGATGTTCAGTTCCGGTTTTTTGTCTTCCATGAGTCGTCCAACGCTCAATTCTGCAATAGCTGCCGGATATTCGCTGTCTGTATCTTGGGTGAAAGCACGTGATGTAATGAATTCTTGTTCTGTGGCAAATGGTTTGTACGTCAACATATTATCCGGAAGCAATGAGTTGTCATAGTTCATGTATCCGTTTTCATCATATATAGTATACTTGAGATTCTCTTTTTTTAATACTCTGGTGACTGGCTGGTCAGGATGTTGGTTTACCTGTGCCACCACAATGCGGATGTTGTTTGTATTCTTCACTAGAGAAACTTCTGTGATGCGCTCTCTTCCACTTCGAGTAAATGCACTTTTCTTAACTTCTCCGTGCCATAATGAAGAGAGCTCTTTTTCTACAATATATTTATCTTTTTCATCTTCCGAACGTGTCGGAATGAATTCTTCTCGTAGAGTCTTAACCTTTAGTTCGGTGATTTGAGATGTTTGTGGGTATAACACAGGCACTGCAAACGATTGGTTGTCCAATCCCGCCCATGCGATTAAATGGTATTCTCCGGGTTCAATATCTAGTTTCATGGCATAGTTTCCATCTGCTAGTATTTCGCCTTGGTCTGTTTTGAAATATACCATATTTCCATCGTCATCAAAAGCATAAAGTGTGACTGCTCTTACTTCTTGAGCGAAAGCGTCTACTTTCTCCATATTATAATCATACTTGAACTTTACCAAATATTCGATGCTGCAATCGCCTTCTTTGTAATCCAGGACAGAGTCGCAGGATGCCATTGCACCAGCCAATACTGTGAGTAACAGTATCTTGTTCGCTTCTTTTTGTATGGTGGTCAGTATTCGTTTCATTTTCTTTGTTTTTTATGCTTTTGGAAAGTCTGTTTTGTTTATCTTATCGAATAAGAGAACTGGGTGGAAAGGGAAGTTGTCCCTTCCCATCCAGTTTTATTGTTGTGTGATGCAAATTATAAAATGATGTCTACCAAGTTAATTGTCCATGGAAGAACCTTGACTTCTATCTTCAGACTTGCTGCATCCGGAGTCGGAGTCGGAGTCGGATCTCCTAATTTAGTGATGCTTGATACATTCAGTTTATATACATTGTTTCTGACAATTGTCTTATTGGCTGTAGTATTTGTGTAAATATCTGCTTTGTAGTAGCATTTACCTCCTTCGTACATTTTAATAAGAACTCCTGCTGCTCTGAAATCTGCCGCTGTACTAGCAGCTGTTAGATGGCTTGTATCAAGCATGTTTCCGTACTTTTCGTATAATGAATCAAAATCTTTATATACAACATTATCTGAAGCTACATAGAAGGTTGCAGGTTGTGCATTACCCCATGTTGCAACAGCTTCGTATACAACACATGTATTGTTGTCTGCATCTTTGTTTTCCAGACAGTATGTGATGTTTTCAGTTGCAGTTGGATTTTCTTCTTGAATATTGCCAAGGATTGCTTTGGCTGCATATCCCCAAGTAGCATTGTTTGCATCGTATGGTTGGAAGAAATTAGATGCTATTGGAGTTGCATTTGCCAATACATAAGTATCTTTCTGCAAATTAACGAATGAGTAACTCTTTAATGTTATATTTAAATTCTCTCCTTTGTATGTATCACTAGCAATGTTTGTAAATGCTTCTTTTTTTGATTGTTCCATTAGTTTGGCAGCTGCACGTTCAACGTTAACTCTGACAATTTCTTCTTTGCCAGCTAGAACTGTTCCTGTTGCTACTTTACCTCCTGCATTGCTCATTAAGAATTCGCCGTCTTTAGCAACATAGTCAGTAAGACCGTCTAACGAAGAAGTGTAGTTAGCACTAGCTGTCAGTGCTGTAAGACCTGTAGATGTTGTAATGTCTTCTTTTAAATTTAAAATGACATAAACCTTTACATCGCCAGCGGCAACAGGGATACCAGCTTTTAAATATAAGGTCGTGCCATCTTCTTCAGTAGCAGTATCGAAATCTCCCCGTGCATAAGTATGGACGTCTCCATTAACAATTACTTTGGCAGTCTCAAAAGATTGTTCTTCTGCTAATCCGTCTTCTGTATCTCCCGCTGCGCGAGTTAATGTCGGATAAGAAATACCTAATCGTATTAAAGCGTTTTCTGTACCTTGTACTTGACCGTTATCAACGATTTCGTCATTTTCATTGCTACAAGCTGTCATGGCAGCTACTGCCAAACCTGCTAATAATAAATTTCTAACTTTCATTTTTGTTATGAGTTTAATGTGTGATGTAATAATCATTTTTTAATTGCATGCTACATATTATTATTTATGTAGTCATGACTGATTTTTTTCTTTTTTTGGGGGGAAGAGTCATCTAAAGGATGAGGACCGTTTGTTTTGTAAAAAAACACCATTTTTTAATCGGAAGCCCTTATATAATATAAGGAAAAGAACTAACTTCCAGGAGGAGGATTTTTTTTGTTTGTTTCTTATAGGCAATGTTTCTTTTATTTGTTTATTACTTAATTTCTTGTTTTGTTTGTTTCGAGGAACTTTTGTTCCTTATCGACATTGCAAAGGTATGGGAGAAATGCTTAATCGTTGATTGGTGTTTTTTTCAATTTTTAGGGTGAATTTTTCAATCGTTCAAATATCCTTTTTTAGGCGGGTGAATTAGTCGTCTTGTGAATGATTTATTGGGGGTGATGAATGATATGCCACCTGTTCTTTTCTTTTTCCGCTGTTGTATATTATGCTCTTTTCTTCAACTTTTTTTGTGTTGTGGAATAAATTATGCAACTATCTGGGCGGAATGGAATAAATTGCATTTCTTTCATTCTGTTTTGAATGATTTACTACTGATGTTGTGTTGCATGGTAAACTATATGATGTGGAACAGGTAGGTGATATAAAAATATGGATAATATGCCTTTTCTGCTTTAATGTGCTATTTTTAAGATTATGTAAGAATACGACCATTCTAAAAATAATGAACTGGGGAAGAAACTGCATAAATAAATGTATTCATATACGTAAATGCAAACGGTTATTGCATAAACCGATACAGAATATACATCTTTTTTTGTCTATAAAGCATTCGTTGCTTTAAAACCAATGAGATGTTCCTCGGTGTGCATCGGTTCCTTCCTCACCGGGGAAACTAGCACTACTCGGTGAGGAAGATGTAAAGAGGTTATTAAGAGTCTCTTTTTTCTCTGGTTAATCATAAATATCAGAAGTGTAAGAACTGGCAGAATGACACGCTATTCACTTTAAAGTTCTCTACTTTATAACTAAAAAGGGGAAACTATTGCGCTTTGATTACTAAAGTCTATCGAACAGTAGGAATATGAATTTTCGTACTTGCCAATGCCGAAGCTTTCCTGCTCTTTTTAATAGGATGATGTGATTCAGCTCTTTCTGGGTTGCTTAAATATTCTTTTTTTAAGAAGAGTCGTTTTTTTAGTAAGTGACTGGATGGTCTGGATATATAATTAAAACGCACTACTTTCTCAAGTAATGCGTTTTTAATTGGGGATAGATTCTAATTATAAAATCATAGGGATAAACGATGTTTATTTGTGTTTGTGATTTTATTATTTTATGGGGTAATTTTGTTTCTTCTTTAATTCTTTCAGGTTGGTATCTGCTTGTTCTGTAAGACCGGCTGCTTTGGCTGCACTGAAATATTCTTCAGCTGTTTTCAAATCACCTTCTATCATGGCGATAATTCCTAAATTATTTAGCGTTTCTGCTGCTTTCTGGTCAGCTTTAGCCAAATGTTTTTTGGCAATTGTCATATCGCCACCTTTTTGTATCTCCATTGCTCCGGCATTGAGGTTTGCAATGGGATCGTCCGGAAACATAGTAGCGGCTACTTGGAAAGAGTGGTTAAATTCTTCGCTTCCCGGTTCGCAACTTTCCGCGATCCGGTAGATCTCCTGCAAGCTCAATAACTGCGGACGCTTGTTGATTATCTCTTTAGACTCTTCAAGGCTAAGACCGCGTACTGTATAATTGACTGTATAATCCGAATGGCGAAGAGCCGGATAGCATTCTGCTAATATATATTGGTATGTTTGCGCACCAACCAAATTGGCAATATCACGTTCTTTCTTATCCATATCTATGCTTTTGTCGTCTATCAGGCGAAGAACTTCCTCTTTCTTCTCCATAGATGAAGCTGCAACAAACTTGCGGAAACCTTCCCAATCTTCCGGGGTGTAATCCGAAGTGATGAGTTGCTTGTCGAAGTTATAATAACTGGTTACATAATCTACAAGTGCCTGGGTACGATTCTTCGCCAAGCGGGTGTTATTAGCGTAGCTACCTTCAGGTGAAGCATAACCGTGAATCCTTATACTGGTAAGAGTGGTGTATTTGTCATTACGTACTGTATCAATCGTTGCGCGTATTTTTGCCAATTCGCTAGTGTTGCGGCGATACTCCGGATAGATAATAATTTTGTTGACCGGGAAATCCAGAAAAGCACTTCCTTCTACCGCACGGTGTTTTACGTTTTCGGCTTTAGGGGTAATATAGGCGATAGCGGGTTTTAATTTCAGTGGTAAAATGTTCAACTGGGTGATTAATTCACCACTGCTCTCTTCTAGGATGTCGCAGCAGCCGCATAAGTCAATGTTCAGCTTCATATTCGCATTGCGCATCCATGCCCTGAACGGCATTTGCACCAGATAGTTTACTTTTTGTGCCTGATGTTGTTTGCGCCGCAAGATGGTATAGGTATTTTCGGGAGTCTGATGGTTGCGTTGGCTGACGATGTCGCGCTTACGCCCGTACACTATAATAGAAGGCAATACCTGCATCTTTCCGTCTGCCTCAAGAAATGGAGTTAATGTAGCAACTTGATTGGATGCTAACTTTAGATTTTCCTGCAGGACAATATCAAGATTGATAGTCAATACATTATTATCTTCACTACGTGTGATAGATTCTTTTTCTATACGCACTTGATCTCTGTATAGAGTCTGCGCTTTCCCGCCTAATACAGGCAGCAGGCAGAAGAGTATGCATAATATCTTTTTCATATTTGTTTTGTTTTAAAATAAATAGATTAAACTGACTGCGGCTTTTGTTGGACCTACATAATTTTTATGTCCTTCTTTGACTTTTTCACCGCATGTCTTACATTCGAATTGCTCGTACTTGACACGTGCATAGCCTACACCTATGTTTCCTTCAAGGTTCCAGTGCTTGCCCAAAATCCATTGATAACCGTAGGAGATACCCAGACCATAGAAATGCCCTTTGAAACGGTGCTCTTTCAATTCGGGCCAAATGCCCCATGGCATATCGATGGCGGCTGCTTGATAAACACCTCCGTGAAGGTGCATACCTACAAAATGACCATTGAATTTGTCACAAAACCAATACCGGAGTTCCGGTTGGAAAGCAAGCATCTTCATCATCTTCTGATCTTTGTATTTCCAGGGATTATAGTTGGCATACAAGTCCAGGGTTAATTTTTTACTTAAGCCGACTTCGGCTCCAAGATTGATAATTTTAAGCGCGTCCATTACGACATTCGTTTTAACTCCAACTACCTGGCTATATAATAAGGTAGAAGCAAACAGGGTAACGAACAAAAATAAGATTCTTTTCTTTTTCATCGCATGATGGGTTTTGTTTGTTGATGATACAAAAGTAGGCATATTATAGATAGATGCTGATTGGCAGATTCATCTTTCTTAGCTTCATCTTCAATGGAAATTAATAAGATGGGCGGTGAATAATTCTTGTATGGATGGCTAATCATTCATTGTTGATGAGTGGTGTTTTCCTTGCTTGTATTAAATGATTTGCGCATGAATGGTGTTTTAATACTTGCTTATCTTAATCATAAGCTTGAATAAGCTGTATTTTATTCGTTAAAGAGTGGTAAATCATTCATTTTTCCCCTTGAAAAGTTTTTCTAGTTGAATAAAATACCTATGTTTGCAATGTACAAACAAACAAGGAAAGATAAATAAGATAACTTAAGTTTAAGATTCCCCTCCTAAGGAACATGAATAAATAAACAATTAAAAGTGTAAAAGGACCGCGAACTGATAAACAACAATTCGCAAGCAAGTTAAAAAAACAAGTAAAATTTAGGAGGAACTAATATGAGATCAATTAAATTCTTTTTCGTATGTGTATTGGCATTAACTTTTGTAGCATGTTCTAATGCTGAAAGTGATAGTTTTGAAGATAACTCTTCAAATTTTGAATCCATGAAATCTTTGTATGGTATTGAATCTGCTGCTTATGATCAGAAAACTGATGAGGTTCCTGCTGTCACTGCAGAGGAAATGGCAAGTGTGTTAGAAGCACTTCGTCAGAATGGTAATACTGTCCGTAACTGTGAATCAGAAACAACAGAAGGATTTTATGGTGATGCTACTGATAAGAAAGCAGTGAAAATGCTTGCCGAATATCAGGCTCGCACAAGAAGTGGTGCTTTCGTTGAACAATTCGCATTGTGTGTATCATTGAATTTTAATATAGATAAAGGTACGGTATATTATGTAGGTACTACTTACTCTTCTTCAACTGACTTATTCAGTTGGCAGGGATATGGTGCTTCTTTATCAACAACTGCTGATGGTAACAGCATCTTCAATTCTACTACTTATCTTTATTTCCGTGTTAGCGACCAGGGCAATTGTGTGGTAAAGGTGCCAGTTAATTTTAAGGGTAGCTATAACTTCGCTGCTGGGCAAGGTACTTATAGCTTTACTCTGAAAGCTGCTAAATAAATATCATAAGAATTTATTGTATTTAGGTATTAGTACTATATATATATTACTAAGGAGCGTGTGTGTCATACGAATAGCTTCTTTGAGCAAAAAGAGGGACCAAACAGCAAACAATATAGTAATTGGAGATTGATTGCGTAATGAGCAAAACAGACAGAAAAAGTCTTTCTATTTCAAAAGAATAGAGGGACTTTTGTTTTATTGTGAATTATTTCTAAAAAATATTTGTTATACGATTTGGTGATAATTATTTTATATACCTTTATCGACCAATACACATGAACAAAATACTATTAAGATATGAAGGAATTCTTCTTTTTATTACTGTCACTGTTAAGTTTTCTCCCTGTATATTCAATAGACAGCCATTGGGATCTGGAACCAGTAGTAATCAAAAATGGGGTCAGTAACAATACTATTTATAATGTTTGTTATGGAAGTGATGGCTTTATATGGCTCTCTACAGATAAGGGAATTTCACGTTATGATGGATTTAGATTTCGTGATTATCCTCTCATTATGAGCATTGATTCTCTTTCTACTCCTCTACATCAGGCTGTGAAAATTCTTCGCGAAGGTCCCGACGGTTTATATTATGCTTTACTTTATCAAGGTGGAATTGCTTGTTTTGACAAAGGTAATGAAAAGTTTCTACCGGTGCGTTTTGATAAGACTTTGAAGTTGAAAGACGTTCTTGATTTTTATTGGAATGGAGGAAACCTTTATCTGACTACCTCACAAGGCTTATTTGAATCGCGTGCTGTTCGTAAGACAGAAGGAGAAAATGATTTTGTGTTATGTGTTTTAAATCCGGAACCTTTGGTAAGAGGAAAGGTAGCTCATCTTTGTAGTGACGGAAAAACAAATCTGTATTTCTCTGTTAATCAAGGGAAAGTGATGCATTATGATTTGGTGACGAAAACAACTTCTTTAATCAAGGAATACAGTGTAGTAAATAGATTGTTTTTAAGACATGGTTATTTATGGATTTGCCGATTATGGGATGATATTATATGTTATGACCTTAAAACGAATGAAGAGCGTGTTATCTCGATGGAGGGGAAAGGTCAGTCTGAATTCTCAAATTCTTATGTTACGGATCTGACTTCGAAGGATAATCGGACTTTTTATCTGACAACTTGGAATGGGTTGTATAAGTTACGCTTTGATAATGAAAATTTGTGTAAGAGTCCGTTTGTGTTGACTTTGCTGACGAAGAATCAGAAGGCATTTCATTCAAGTATTGAAAATAAAATGACTAGTTTGTTTTGGGATGATAAACAACAAATACTTTGGGTCGGTACATTTGGCGGCGGAGTCGTGAAATTTGATATTAGTGATAGTATGTATAGTAGGGTACGGCAAGATTTTGGCTCTCGGGTGGATGGTATAGTCGAGGATTCAAAGGGATATGTTTGGTTGACTGTTAGCGACGGGGGGATCATGAAAAGTACTACTCCTATATTTTCGTTGGATACACATTTTGAACCTTGGAAGAAAGCGTCAGACTTTTCCGGACGCTTTCATATATATAAAGGTAAGAACGGGAATATTTGGTTGGGAAGTAATCGGGGAGAGATTGTTATCATCAATCCATTAACAAATGATGTAGAGTCTTTTTATCTGCAAAACAATAAAGGTGAGAGGATACAGACTGTTATTCATAGGCTCTGTCTGGACTCATGGAATCGTTTGTGGGTAGGTACTTCAAATGGATTGATACAAGTTGAACCTAAAACTCACGAATGCAAGAGTATTAAATTACCAGAAGAAATAAAAAATGTATTTGCAATAGCAGAGGATAAAGAAGGTAATGTATGGATTGGAACGGATAAAGGTCTAAAGAGACTTGAAACGGACGGGGTGCAAATTCGGGTGGAAGGAAACTTTGAAAAGGAAAACGGGTTGGAAGAGACTGCTGTACGAACTATTTACGTAAATAACTATAATCAGATTTATGCAGCTTATTTGAATGTCGTTGTTCGTATTGATGGAAGAGAGAAGGATAAGATAGAAGCTATATATACTTTGCAAAACGGATTGACTAATGGACATGTGGGCTGTATGGTTGATGATCGTATTGGTAATACCTGGGCAGGAAATAATGTCGGAGTGATGACAATTAGAAATGGGCAGGAAGCTTTCTATAATTATCTTTCGGTAGGAAATTGCAGTGCGGTATGTCGTTTGAATGATGGACGACTGCTTTGGGCAAATTCCTGGGGATTAATTTTCTTTGATCCTTTTGCAACGAAAACCGATTGTGAAAAAATACGGTTGATGTTGACAGATGTAGAAGTGGGGGGCGAAACAATTCTGGCAGGAGAGAAACGAAATGGGCAGGTGGTTCTTTCGGGGGCACCGGAACAACAGAAGGAACTTGTATTCGATTTTGCTAATAATGATTTTCATTTGTTTTTTTCTGATTTACGTTATGGGATGGCAGAACGTAAGATTGCTTATCGGCTACTTCCGTCAGATAAAGATTGGAGGATGGTGCCCCTTTCGGAAGGGTTATGGTTCAATGGGCTGTCTGCCGGGAAATATACTTTGCAGACAAAACTAGTCTTTCCGGATGGCAAGGAAGGGAATGTGAATGAGATTCTTGTTGTTGTAAAAGATAAATGGTTTCAAACAGTGTGGGCTTATATAGCTTATGTATTGTTACTTGTTGCATCCTTTTATGTTTTCTATACTTATTTCAGGAAGAAAGAACATCGCAAGCAGATACATCGTGACCGGGAACTGGTATTAAAGGAGAATCTAAATTTGGAAAAGATAAAACAGGCTCAAAAGAAAGAGATAGAAGTTTTGCGGAATCGTTTGCTTATGCTGTTTGTACAGGAATTGCGTACTCCTCTTTCATTGATTATTGCTCCGTTGAAAGAATTACAGAAAGATAATTCCCAAATATCGAATCTCTCTTTACAGGTGGCATACCGGAATTCGCTTCGCATGCTCGACGCTTGCGATCAGTTACTAGCTATATATGGTCAGGGGAATTTGGAGACGAAATTGGAGGTAGCTCCTTATTCCGTAGAAAAGATGATTGATAGCAATGTTTTTGGGATTCGTGGTTTGCTGAAAGTATATCCGATTGATTTTCGTTGCGAGAAAAGGATTAAGAAAGATTTGGAGTTCTATGTAAATAAAAAGAAAATAGAATTTATTATTCATAATCTGTTGACAAATGCTTTCACTCATACACATTATGCGGGGACAGTTTCTTTTTCTGTTTGTGAGATAATGGAAAATAATTCGCATTATGTTAGTCTGACGGTAGAAGATAATGGAAAGAGGAAGGTGAGAACTGCCGAACAACTAATGAGTGAGAGTGAGGTTTTGGAGAATGATTTGTCTGCTGCACAGCTAGGATTTACTATTATGCAACAGATGATTGAAGCACATCGGGGAACAATTTTATTAGAAAGTACTGAAGGAAAAGGTACGAAGGTCACAGTGAATCTTCCGATAGATAGAGCTGTTTTGGAAAATGAACCGAACATATTGTTTATTGATCCGGAAGAACTGCCAGAACTGGAATCGGAAGTATCAGAACAATCTCAATCAGAGCTGAAAGTAAATGATAATGTAGTAAAACAGGAGCCAACACTTTTTACTGAAGTATTACCTCTTAAAGAAATAGTACAACCTGATACGAATGTTACTAAAAAGACAGTACTGATTGTAGAGGATCATAAAGATATTCGTCTTTATCTGAAAGTCTTATTCGGCAATGAATATAATTTGTTAATGGCGACTAACGGTCAGGAAGGGGTTGATATGGCGATGAAGGAGTTGCCGGATTTGATTATCTGTGATGTCATGATGCCGATCAAGGACGGATTTGAATGTTGCCGTGAAGTGAAGGAATGTCCGGATACTTGTAGTATTCCTTTTATTATGCTAACAGCAAAAGTAGAGGATGACGATATAATTCATGGTTTGGAGTTGGGAGCGGATGATTATGTATTGAAACCTTTTACTCCCGGAATTCTGAAGGCGAAGGTTAGCAATTTGATAAATGGTCGTCAGGCACTGAAGCAGATGTATACTAAGTTGTTTAAATTGCCTGGAACAGATATTGTTAATGTGGATGAAACAGAGCAGTCGGGAGAGGAAGTAAAGCCGGAAGATCCGTTTATCACTTCTGTAATAAAAATTGTGGAGGAAAATATTTGTGAGGCTGACTTTAGTGTGAAGAAACTGGCGTCGGAATTGAATATGAGTCAACCTACGCTGTATCGAAAAGTAAAGCAGAGCACTGATTATACCATTATTGAACTTATTAGAGGAGTACGTATGCGTCGAGCAGGTGTATTGTTGAAAACGAAACAATATGGTGTGCAGGAAGTAGCTGAAATGGTGGGGTATAATGATATTCCGACTTTCCGCAAACATTTTGTAGATGCATTTGGCACGACTCCTTCTACGTATGAATGAAAAAATGACTACTTTTGCAGTCGAAAACCCTAAAAAGAGGAATTAGCGTGCAAAGGTATTTTATTTATTTGGCTTACGACGGAACCAACTATCACGGTTGGCAGATTCAACCGAATGGGATTAGTGTGCAGGAATGTCTGATGAAAGCATTGTCTACCTTTCTGCGTCGCGAAATTGAAGTAATAGGGGCAGGCCGGACAGATGCCGGGGTACATGCTTCCCTGATGGTTGCTCATTTTGACTTCGATGAGCTGTTGGATGAAGTATCTGTTGCCGATAAATTAAACCGTCTGTTGCCTCCCGATATTTCCATTTATCGTGTTTGCCGTGTTCGTTCGGATGCGCATGCCCGCTTTGATGCGACTGCGCGAACTTACAAGTATTATGTAACGACATCGAAATATCCTTTTAATCGGCAATATCGTTGGCGAGTTTATAATCAGTTGGATTATGCACTCATGAACGAAGCTGCACGTACTCTTTTCGAGTATACTGACTTTACGAGCTTCAGCAAACTTCATACAGATGTAAAGACCAATATCTGCCATATTACTCATGCCGAATGGACGCAGGAAGATGATGCTACTTGGGTGTTTACCATCCGTGCCGACCGTTTTCTGCGAAATATGGTGCGAGCTATCGTAGGTACGCTGATTGAAGTGGGACGGGGGAAACTTACTGTTGAAGGCTTTCGGCGGGTTATCGAACAACAAGACCGTTGCAAAGCCGGGACATCTGCTCCGGGGCAAGCCCTGTTTCTGGTAAATGTGGAATATCCCGAAAGTATATTTGAATAATAAATAATAAATATTCTCATGTGGTTATTATTAGCATTTCTCTCGGCTACTTTGCTGGGCTTTTATGATGTATTCAAGAAGAAATCGTTGAAAGATAATGCGGTACTTCCCGTTTTGTTTCTAAATACATTTTTTTCCAGTCTCATCTTTCTGCCGTTTATCCTGATATCCGTATATAAACCGGACCTGTTGGGAGGAACGATATTTAATGTTCCCGTTGTTGGTTGGGAACAGCATAAATATATCATCATCAAGTCGTTCATCGTGTTGTCTTCGTGGATATTCGGATATTTCGGAATGAAACATCTGCCTTTAACCATAGTAGGACCTATCAACGCCACTCGTCCGGTGATGGTGCTCGTGGGAGCGATGCTGGTATTTGGCGAACGGTTGAACCTCTATCAATGGATTGGGGTAATGCTGGCCATTGCCTCTTTCTTTATGTTAAGTCGTTCGGGGAAGAAAGAAGGAATTGATTTTAAACATAACAAATGGATATTCTTTATCGTGTTGGCTGCCATTACAGGTGCTATCAGCGGATTGTATGACAAGTATCTGATGAAGTCTCTGAATCCGATGCTGGTACAATCCTGGTATAATGTTTATCAGGTGTTTATTATGTGTCCTATTCTGTTATTGCTTTGGTGGCCTAAAAGAAAGTCTACCACCCCGTTTCGCTGGGACTGGACGATTATACTGATTTCTATCTTTCTTTCGGCTGCCGATTTCGTTTACTTTTACGCATTGAGCTATGACGATTCCATGATTTCCATTGTTTCGATGGTCCGTCGGGGAAGTGTAGTAGTCTCTTTCACTTTCGGTGCGCTTCTCTTCCGTGAAAAGAATTTAAAAAGCAAAGCGATTGACCTTATACTGGTGTTAATCGGAATGATATTCTTATATTTGGGGTCTAAAAATTAAAACAGTTACACAAAATCTGTTTGTCACAGGTTAAATAAGATAGATATGAAAATAAATAAACTTGTAATCACTATATTCTTTTCTGCTGTCGGACTCTTTGCTTCGACAGCTCTTTGGGCACAAGAAGCCAAAACGCTGTTTGTGAATATGCCGGATTCTCTAAGCCCGTTACTAACCAAAGTAAACCGGGAAGATTGTATTGACTTTCTGGAAAGTAAGATGAAAGCGCAAGTAGAGAATCGTTTCGGCAAGAAGTCGGAGATGACTGATCTAAGTAAAGATTATATCCGTATGCAGATGTCTTCTCAATCTACCTGGCAGATGAAAGTGTTGGCTTTGAATGACTCGACGAATGTGATCTGTACAGTCTCTACAGCTTGTGCACCTGCCTGCGACAGCAGCATCCGTTTCTATACAGATGACTGGAAACTGCTTACAGCATCTCTCTTTATTACCCTGCCTGTGATGGGCGACTTTCTGAATACGCCGGATTCAGCAGGTGTTTATGAGTTTGACGAAGCACGCCGTTCGGCAGATATATTATTGATGAAAGCCGATTTTAATAAAGAAAATACAGAATTGACTGTTACATTAACTACTCCTGATTATATGTCAACAGAAACGGCAGAGAAACTGAAACCGTTTCTCCGCCGTCCGATTGTTTATCATTGGAAGAATGGAGCCTTTACCAAATAGATAATTCTCCATTCTCTTTTTTCCTCTATTCTCAACTCTTTAAGCATTCGTTGATGAATGCGATCATTTCCGGTGTGTTGGCTTCCACACTTTGAAGCAGTTTGAATTGTGCTTTAGTACGAACCAAATTATGCTCCGGATATTTGATTTTATAATAAGTATCTCCATTGATATAGTCTGCCAAGAACCGTACACACTGCATGTATGGGAATAAAGCGGCTGCATAAGGAAGATTCTCAATCTCAATTGGAGTCAGGAATGATTTGGCTCCTTTCAGATAGCCTTTGGTAAACGCTTTGAATATTTCCATATTGAAGTTTACACGATCAAGGTCTTTATCATCTTCATCACCCGTGTTGGCGCCTGTACGAAGGAAATCGCCATAATCGGAGAAGACAAAGCTGGGCATTACCGTATCCAGGTCGATGACGCAAAGCACTTTGCCATCCTCGTCGAACATCATGTTATTCACTTTCGTATCGCAGTGGCAAACACGTTTGGGGAGTTTTCCTTCACGATATAAACGTTCTGCTTTACACATTTCATCTGCACGCTTCTCTATTTCGTCCAGATAGTATTTCACTTCCGATACCCGTCCGGTAGCATCTTTCGCAACGGCTTCACGTAGTTGTTTGAGGCGGAACTCCATGTTGTGGAAATCAGGTATGGTTTCACCCAATGTTTCCGGAATATCGGCCAACATAGCCTGGAAGTTACCAAAAGCTTCTCCAGCATAATTTGAATATTCGGGATTCACCGTCTCATACGTTTTGGCGCGTGGGATGAATACCATCACACGCCAGTAGCTATCACCGTCGAACCAATATGCTTTCCCCTCTTCTGTTTCGAGGAAACTCAAAACCTTGCGTTCTATATCCGATTCTCCTGCCTCCGTTAGTTTCTTGCGAATATGATTGGTGACAGCGGTAATATTGGATTGAAGCATCTCTACATTCTGAAAAATGGCATGATTGATGCGTTGCAAAACGTAGTCGGGAGCATCTGCTTCTTTGGTGTTTACTTTGTAAGTGTCGTTAATAAGTCCTGTACCCAAAGGTTTGATTTCTTCTATCGTACCTTGGACTTTAAATTTAGCTACAATGCTAGATAAATCTTTCATGGGTTTTTTCTTTAAAAATTTATACTAAGGTTATCGATAATCGTATTTAGCCGCTTCGTTGGCCTGATTAGCCGAGCGAACAGGTACTAATGTGAAGCCCCAATGGTAATCACGATTAGCCGGGATTTGGTGGAAAGGTTCCGGGCGTGCACCCCAACTGTCATATCCGCCTACACCTTGTTGCTTCATGTCCACACAAACCTCTACGAAATCTCTCGGAACGATGTCATTAACATGATGCATTCTCCGTAATACATTACGGGCGGCATTCTCATCATGATTGGCTACTTCTTCCGGGCTAAAGTTATTCCATTGGTAAGGGTGGGGCAGAGCCTCTTCAGAGTCAAAATCTTCGATAGAGTTGCGCAAGGCATTGAAACCGATCGTACTGTCGGCTACCAAAACCAAGCCGTTTCCTTTGGCGGGAGATAAAGCGATCCAACGGGTATCGGTGTGATGTCCGTTTTCCTGTGGACGTACATAGTTGAAGTACATTTTATCTGCTGTTGTCTTATATACGCCAACGAGGGTTCCATGATTACGGTCGATATAGTTCTCTTCCGGACCACGGCCAAAGTATTGTACGTTGTTCATCTGTGCCGGCAAGCGGAAACGAACACCGATACGGGGGACTTCCAGTTTGGAAGCGGCCTTGCGGGCAGCGTCACTTCCGGGAGTAAACGTAGCCATACGGGTAGCTTCGGAAACTTCAGTTTCTGTTGCCTGCATATCTGTTGACGTGAATTTGGCATTTACATTGACTACTCCGTTCGGATAGATTTTGTATGTGACAACATACAAGTTGCCGGCAGCCAATAAGTAGGTCACATTTAAGGAAACTACCTTATTCTCTGTTGTCATGGTTACATCCGTTACGTGGAAGTTTTTGCTTGATTGCTTCCATACCTGTAAACGTTTAGGAGCGCCATTACCATAATCATTATCATTAGGAGCACGCCAGAAGTTAGGCTGAATACCAAATCCGTCTTTGAAATATTCTGTGCCGTCCACTTTATACGAGGTAACTAATCCGCTATTCTTGTTGAATACAAAATTCACTTTGGAAGAAGAAACGATTAGCTCATCTCCTTGAGTCGTTGTTTTCAGTGCCGGACCGTTTGCTTTATAAATAGCTTTCTCTGCCTGGATAGGAAGCTGGAACTGGTCGTATGCTATTTCATATCCTGTTGGAATCAACGGTTCAGGTTCTGTGGTTGTCACGCTGAAGTTTACAAAATATTCCACTCCCGGTTGGGCTTTCAAGCCGTTTACCGGTACGGTGAATTCTTTGGATGCCTGCGGAGCAATATCCAAAGATACTTTTCCACCTTTTATAGTCTTTCCGTTAGCGAGTACGTTATAGTGAATCTGATACTTTTTCAGATTGGTGAAATAGAAACGGTTGGTGATTTTGAATATACCGGCAGCGGCATCTACTGCCTCAAAGCCTACATTCTGATGTACATATTTCACTTCAGCCATTGCCGGATGCGGACCACGATCCGGATTGACAAGACCGTTGCAGAGGAAGTTGCCATCGCTCGGCGCGTCTACACCGAAGTCACCTCCGTATGCCCAGTATTCTCTTCCATTCTCATCTTTCTGGAGAAGACCTTGGTCTACCCAGTCCCAGATATATCCACCCTGGAGGTTCGGATATTTGTAAATCGCCTGCCATTGTCCCCACAGGTTTCCGGTGGAGTTTCCCATTGCGTGCGCATATTCGGAAGGAGCTACAGGACGGTCGCTGCCGTTCTTTCCTGTATTTTCCAGCCAGTCGGCACCCGGATATTGCGGAACATACATATCGGAGTTCCATTCCCATTGAGCACGCTCATAGTTGACCGGACGATTCATCAGCTCTTTGTCAGCCTCTTTCAGCCACAAGTAAGTCTGATAGAAATTATATCCGTTTCCGGCTTCATTTCCCAACGACCAGAAGGTGACGCTCGGATAGTTCTTGTTGCGTTCGAACATATTGATGGTACGGTCCATGTGTGGTTTCAGCCATTCGGGGTTGTTACCCAATGAACCGCCCTTTCGAAGATCGTAATACATTCCGTGGCTTTCGACATTGGCTTCATCATATACATAAAGACCGTATTCATCGCAAAGTTCGTAGAAACGGCGGTCTTGCGGATAGTGGCAAAGGCGTACGCTGTTCAGGTTATGTTGCTTCATAAGCTCGAAGTCACGACGCATCAACTCTTCTGTTACATAATGACCTGTTGACGGGTTGTGCTCGTGAATATTTACCCCTTTCAGTTTCAGTGGCTGACCATTAATGAACAGGCAAACGTATGGTTTTCCGTTAGCAGCTTTTTGTTCGATAGGTTTGATTTCAATACGGCGGAATCCTACATTAAAAGGAATAATCTCATTTATTTTGCCATTCTCTTTGACGGTCATCAGCAGTTTGTACAGATTCGGATGTTCGGATGTCCATGTATTGACATCTGCCAGCTTCTGATCGAAAGAAAGTGTACGTACTTCGTCCGATGGGATATAGGCGGTCTTCTCTTCAGTAGAGATTACTTTTCCCTGTGCATCCAATAGCTCATAAACTAATGTGAGATTAGTTGCTGCCTTCTCGTGATTTCTCAAATCGACATTCAAGCTGAAGATTCCATTCTTGTAGCTGTCATCCAGGGTAGACTTCACCCGGAAATCTTTGAGGGCTGCTTTCGGTTGTGAATACAGATAAACATCGCGTTCAATACCGCTCATGCGCCAGAAGTCCTGACATTCCAGATAGGAACCAGTGCTCCAACGGAAGATTTTAACGGTAAGCACGTTTTTGCCGGGCTTCACATAGTTGTTAATAAGAAACTCTGCCGGATTTTTGGAGTCTTCGCTATATCCAACTTCTTGCCCGTTGATATATACATATACGCCGGACTTGGCTCCTGCCAGATGCAGGTAGATATCCCGTCCGTCCCAATCTGTCGGAATATCAATATCCCGACGGTAAACTCCCACCGGATTCGCTTCGGGAAGAGCCGGAGGTTGCGGATTGCGCGGCTTGAATTCATAACCATGATTGGTGTAGATGGCTATTCCGTGTCCTTGTACTTCCCAGTTACCGGGTACCTGAATATCATTCCACGAATCTGTATTCGTATTCGGGTCAGTAATGTTGTCGGGAAGCTTTTTGTAAGAGTCTACAAAGTAGAATTTCCAGGTTCCGTTCAGCAAGCGGTAATACTTGCTTCGTTCGAACTTGCCACTCAAGGCATCAGCGCGATTGTTGTATGTCATAAAAGAAGTGCGTGGATACTCTTTGTTGACTTCAACTACCTGCACATCCTGCCAATAGGGGGTCACGGCTTTTTCAGCCATTACATTAAATGTTGTCAGGGAAAATATTCCCATGAAAATGCCTGTTAATAAATTGGGGGTTGGTCGAAATTTCATGTTTCTCAATATTGGTTTTTCATTTCTTTTTTATTTTACTTTGATATGATCGAATCCTTCTCCATAAACTCCGATGACAGCACTTTGTGACACAAATGCATTCGGGTCTATATCTTTAATCAACCGGAAGATGATAGGCGATTCCCTCTTCTTGGCTAATACGAACATCATCTTTACTTCTCGTCCTGTATAAAAGCCGGTTGCATTGATAATCGTAACTCCCCGGTGTGGATATTCGTTGATATGCCGTCCTATTTCTTCATATTTATTGGATATGATAAAGAACTGTACGGATTGGCGGGCACTATTCACTACCTGGTCGAGAACGAAGCTACAAATATAAAGAGTAACAAACCCATATACCACTTTTTCCCAGTCTTTTAAGACAAAATAACTGGAAGAAATAATAATCATATCACAGATGAGTACGACTCTTCCTAATGTGATGTCCCGGTATTTGTTGATGATGGCTGCGATAATATCCGTGCCTCCTGTGCTTCCGTTTGCCGAAAAAGCAACCCCTATACCACCTCCACAGAAGGATGCTCCAATGACACATGCCATAAAGGGCTGGTCGTGAAGGAGTCCGAAACCTGCTGTCAGCTTTTGAATGACGGACAGAAAGAAGGTGAGGGTAAATACTCCAAAAATAGTTTTAATGCAAAACTTCATCCCCAGCAATTTGAGGGCCAGTAGCAATAAAAAGAAGTTGATGCTGAAGTACGTATACTGTACGGGAAAACCCGTAGCCCAATATACAATAGAAGCAATACCTGGTACTCCCCCGGTAGTGATATCGTTCGGAAGTAGAAAAACGGTCCAACCGATGCCATACAAAATCATGCCGATGGCAATCATTACATAATCTCTGGCTTCACGGATAATGCTTTGCTTAGAAGGTTTTGGAATAGCTGTTTTCATAAAAGTGATTATGATAATCTATAAAATGTTCAAACACGAACCCATGAATAATCCGGCTTTGGGGGAGAAGCCGGATTGGTTCATTATGTTCGTGCTAAAAGGATATATTCAGTTTTATTTTGCAAAAGCGTGACGATAGCCTTGTACTTTATTCCATCCGCCGCGAGTGAAATCGGGAACTTCTACCGGAGCAGAATTGTTTTCGATGGAAAGTCTGGTAAGTTCGGCCATGCAACACCACTCTGCCAGGTCATAAACGTCCATATCTAATGGTAATCCATTTTGCAGGCAATATGCCAGACGGTAGTCCATGATAAAGTCCATACCACCGTGACCGCCTACTTTCTTGGCAGTTTCTTCCAACTCTATGTGAATCGGATCTTTATATTTGTCCATCAAGGCTTTCTTTACATTTTCGGGTACAGAGCCATGTGCATTCAGATTTTCATGATTAGGCACATCTTTAGAATCAACTTGTGTAGGTCGCAGGCAATATTCTTCAATCGGATATTTGCTTGCATAGCCATCGGCTCCCACTATCTGGTACATGCGGCTGTATGGGCGGGGTGTCATTACATTGTGCTGGATCAGCATCGTTTTGCCATTTTCTGTGCGAATCAAGGTCGAAGTCTGGTCACCATTCTGGAAGTCGGTCACTTCTTCTCCTGTTTGTTTCTTAATGTAAGCCGGTCCGTTGACAGCTTTCGTATCCATAGATACCAATGTTTTCATACGGTCGCCACGGTGGATGTTAAGTACCTGACAAGCGGGACCCATACCGTGAGTCGCATATACGTCACCGCGATGCAGGTGATTATAATCCATTCGCCAGTTGTTCCAGTATTCAGGCCAGAAATCTTCCAGGTTGTGGATATATGAACCTTCTACATGAAGCACTTCTCCGAATACGCCCTGTTGTGCCATATTTAAAGAAGTCAGTTCAAAGAAGTCATATACACAGTTTTCGAGCTGCATGCAATGCTTGCGGGTCTTTTCAGAAGTGTTGATTAACTGCCAGATTTCATCCAATGTCATAGCGGCAGGAACTTCGATGGCTACATGCTTGCCATGTTCCATGGCATAGACACCCATTGCAGCATGATGCTTCCAGTCTGTAGCTATGTATACAAGATCAATATCATCCCGCTCGCAAAGTTTTTTCCATGCATCTTCCTCTCCGCTGTAAGAAGCAGCTGCAGGGAGTCCGGCATTCTTCAAAATTTCTTGTGATTTTTCAACACGTTCGGGAAGCAGGTCGCATAACGCTACAATCTTAGTTCCCGGAATATGAGTCCAGCGTGCTACGGCGCCGGGACCACGCATTCCTAAGCCGATGAAACCAACACGTACGGTATCAATTTTAGGAGTAACGAGTTGGATTACATCTTCTTGTCCGGCAGGGCGGGCAGGAGTTTCTACTTTGATAGGAGTAAAGGCTTCCGGAGCCTTTGGTTGTTGAGTACAACTGGTGTGCCAAGTTAACAAAGCCAAGCCGATAGCAGTGGCTGTGAGTAGTTTCTTCATCATATTTTAAGTTTTTAATAGGGGTTATTCGCTGTTTTTCATTTACGTGTCAAAAATAGTAATTAATTAGCCAACTATTTATATTTATAACTGATATTTTCATCATAAACTTCTATTATGAGGTAGAAAATGATTCAAACTTTTTCTACCTGATTTTGTATAGTCTTGTGTATCGACAAATACATATAAAAGACAGGCCATTAGAAGGTCTTTCCTAAAAAGAAGTGGTCTTTTTAAAATTGCTTAACGTTTACTTCTTTTGTTTTGATTAACTACATAAGCCGGTAATCCATTATAGTTCATTTCCGTGCATAAATGAGCTAAATGATAATTTTGCGGAGTGCCCTGAAAGGGCTTAATTATATAGCGTAGGGCAACGCCCTACGTAAAAACGACAATCTGAATTTGCGCCCTGAAAGGGCATAATTGTATACAGTTCCGCCCTTTCAGGGCTTGTGGCTGGTGTGTTTTTTTTCGTAGGGCGTTGCCCTACGCTATATAATTAAGCCCTTTCAGGGCACCCCAATAA